>VFQO010002124.1_pt1 | contig 12915 bp, 7 predicted proteins | sample 3512331 | NCBI WGS metagenome assembly VFQO01 (sample SAMN10412371, study PRJNA504923) | tailings metagenome | isolation source: Replicate 3 from Balatoc abandoned mine | place: Philippines: Itogon, Benguet | collected 2017-08-28
AGAGCACATGACTGTTAATCATGGGGTCCTTGGTTCGAGCCCAAGAGGGGGAGCAGCTAAAAAAGGCCTTCAGAAGCAATTCTGGAGGCTTTTTTGTTTTTAAGCATCGATGTTCCAGATAGTCCAATGAGCATTGTAACGCAATTAGCACGCACATTTTGCTGGTTTGCGTTTCAATTGCGTGAACATTTTTAGCACAGTGCAAGGGCCATAATCGATGAAAATTATGGCAAACATCCAACTCAATCTCAAATCGAGAAAGAAGATTGATGGCACCTATCCAATTGTCATCAGGATTCGTCACAATAGGGGATTCTTTGACATTTCTACAGGAGAGAGCGTTCTAGCCTCCAAGTTTGACAAGAAAAAGTGTGCTGTGATAGGCAACAAACCTTTACAGCTTCACCTGGACGAGCTCAAAGAGAAGTACGCCAAGCGTTTGAGAGCTTTTGTCAGTGACAACATCAACAGGCCTTTCTCTCTTGAAGAGCTAAAAGCCTTTGTCCTTCAAAAGTCAGCTGATGAAATCACTGTAGAGGAGTTTTGGCAGGAAAACATTGATCAATTGATCAAATCTGGTCGTGGAGGATCTGCCAGAACCTACAAATCAAGCCATTCCATCTTTTCCAAGATTGTCAACCTGAATTGCTCCTTTAAAGCTATTGGGGTGAAGGATCTTCAAAAGGTAGAGAAGGAACTTAGGATACGTGGGAATAAGTACAATTCCATTGCTGTCTACATGATAACCTTCAGGGCTGTCTGCAATAGGGCTATCCAATACAATCTGGTCGATTACGAGTGGTATCCTTTCAGGAAATACAAGATCAAAAAGGAGAAGACCATTCCAAGGGTATTGTCTTTAGAGGAAATCCAACGGTTCTTTCAGGCTGACATTGGAGTCAATGATCCATTGTTCAAAGCTTGGACGGTTGGGAAGTTGCTCTTTATGCTACGCGGAATTAACCTGAGAGACTTGCTCTACCTAACAAAAGATAATCTCAGGGCAGGTCGTATCATCTACAAGCGTGGAAAGACTGGTAAAATGTACTCCATCTTGGTCAGTCCAATGATAGAAGACTGTTTGAGGTACTTTCAAAACGATCGTAAGACTCTTTTGGGAATCATGCTGGACGAGTATCTGGAGCATCCTGCCAAGTCTCTGCATTCCAGAGCACAAATCACTAAGCGTTTGAATACAAAGCTTAAGCTGATTGGTAAAAAGCTTGACCTACAGGAGGATTTGACTACGTACGTTTTCCGTTACACCTATGCCAACGTCGCAAGAAAGCTGGGTTACAGCAAAGACCTTATTGCTGAAGCTTTGGGTCATGAGTACGGAAATTCAGTCACAGGAATCTATCTCGAACTCTTCGATCAGGAAACCTTGGACAAAATGGCTGAGCACATCCTTCAGGTAGTCACTAATCAAAAAAGTTAACCTCAATTTATTTCTAACCAAAAAAGTGAAGGCCTCCAGAAATGGGGGCCTTTTTCATTTCTAAACAATCAATACTATGCAATTACGTAAATCGAATCGCTCTCAGGCAAAGATCAGAATTGCTTTGCAGGGGGCTAGCGGAAGCGGAAAGACCTATTCTTCCCTCTTATTGGCCTATGGCCTTTGTCAAAATTGGAACAAGATTGCTGTCATCGACACAGAGAATCAGAGCGCTGATCTGTATTCCCACCTTGGGCAATACAATGTTTTGACGTTGTTACCACCTTTTAGCCCTGAGCGCTACATGGAAGCAATTGCCACCTGCGAGGTCTCAGGGATGGAAGTAATCATTCTTGACAGTCTCTCACACGAGTGGGAGGGCGAGGGTGGAATCCTGGACATCCATGGAAGCATGGCTGGAAATAGCTTCACCAACTGGGCCAAAATCACTCCAAGACACAATGCTTTGGTGCAGAAGATTCTTCATTCTGGAGCTCATGTTATCGCTACGGTGAGAAGTAAGCAAGATTATGTCATCACAGAGAAGAATGGGAAACAGGTGCCTGAGAAGGTGGGGCTGAAAGCGGTGCAGCGTGATGGACTGGAATATGATTTCTCTATTGTCTTCGAGCTCGATATCAACCATCAGGCCATTTGTTCCAAGGACAGAACGCAGTTGTTCGCTCAGAAAATCCCATTCAAAATAGAGCCTCAGACAGGTCAAAAGATCAGGGAGTGGTGCGATAGTGGGTCAATATTGTTTGAAAGCAAGGAAGATCCCATTGAGGCTAAAATCAAGGCGATTGTCAACCTCGATGAACTCTATCAGCTTTACAGAGAGGCACCAGACAAGAACAAATACCTGGAAGCCTTCACACTGAGAGCTGATGAAATCAGAAAGCTTACACCACCGTTCAATCCATTAGCCATCCACAGCAATGGAAGACCATAAATGGGAAATATCAAACATAGGAGAGGTGAAAGTCTCCTATGTTTTCCATGGATCTGTGAAGGATAGGCCTATCATCACCAGCAGCAATGATGTCTTCAAAATAGCAATGATGGTATTGAATCAAGAAACTGTAGGAATGCAAGAGCAATTTCTTGCCATCTACATGAACAGAGCTCACAGGGTGATTGGAGCTAAGGTACACTTCGTTGGTGGCGTCTCCAGTGTGATCGTAGACGTGAAGGTAATTGCTGCCACAGCTGTATCGTTGATGGCGAGTTCTGTAATTGTCTGCCACAATCATCCATCTGGAAGCCTGCAACCATCACCTCAAGACATTGCCATTACAGACAAATTGAAAAATGCACTCAGATATCTGGACATACAACTGTTGGATCACATGATAGTAACACCAGAAATGGATTGGTTGAGTTTTGTAGAGCGGGGGCTTTTGTAGTCCCTGTTCTACACATGAGTGTTCAATATTGGAGTTTTAAATGACTTTATAAGTAGTAATTTGACAACCTCCATATTTTGTCATAAAACATATCCAATCAAGTGTCTCTCTAATACACTGAGGTCTAGGTTTTGTTCATTCAAAGGTCTTGGCTTTGTAGAACCAACAAGAACAAATTGTTTGTCTAAGTTTTTAAAGTTTGAAAAAAACCAAGGGTTAGTTAAGTCATCCAATTTTATTACCTTGAATCTAGCTTTATTAGAGCTTGTTTTAGCCTTACCATAGAAGCAATTAAACATAATTGATACGGAAAATTTATCAAGTTTTGTAAAATGTGAGAAATATTCAGGTTTCTTCATGATAGATAAAACATCTTCACCCAAAACATTGTTTTGTTGATTCCTTTTATTAAATACTTCCAATGCAAATGATTTATACAGCCAAGGAGATGAGGAGTATAAATTAATAATATCGATTACAATTTGAGATGTTGGAATGACTCTTTTATAGTTGATTTTAGAATTTAATGAAAAGAACTTGGCAAGGTCAATTCCTAGTTTATCGCTTTTACCAATTAATTTACCTATTAAATACCAGTAACAAATAACTTTGATTGAGTGCTTTTTTGTCCATTTGAGTTTTGAAAATAACTCCTCAATAGAAAAATCAGTGATATGGGATAAAAAGGCATTAACATCCCTGTCACTCATTTCATCATCATAATCATTGATTATCTCAATTATTTCAATCGACTTTTTAAGTGTTTTGTCTGAGATGATTTCAAATCTATTGTTTAGCCTAGATTCAAGTCCTTCACCTCCATTGGAATAATCATCAATAAGCTTCGTTTCATAAGTCATCATATCGCCTAAAAGCCAATTTGGAGCAAGAATATCCTGATAATTTTTATAGAGTAGTCCTGAGCCAAGATTTTCAAGACCTGCAAGAATACCCTGCTTGTCTGGGTTGAATGTGATTTTATTATTGACGAAGCCAAGAAGGCTTTGCAATTCTTCTAGCCTAGTAGTAGGTAAGACATTATTTGTTTCGTGCTGTATTTCACAAGGATTGGCCAAAACAAGGATTGGGTGCTTATCGCTAGGTTTGAATCTCCTTCTCCCTATAAATTGAATGAAATTCTCATAGCTGAAGGAATGGTGAGGTTTTGAGGGTATTGAAATGGCAACTGGCTGAAAATCTTCTGTTATATCGATTCCACTCCAGAATGCACTCGTTGAAATATTAATGAGGTTAGGTAATTTTCCGTATTTATCAATCGTACCTAAACTTGATTTCTCGAAATTATCTTCATTATTCTGGCTTATGAGAATAGAGTAAGATTCCTTAAGGTTAAAGTGATCAAGGATTTCACAAACTTTTTTTATAGCGGATATTGAATTAATTCCAAGTAGTAACTTTTGCCTAGGATGTTCCTTAAGATAATTTCGCACATAGTCCATAAAGTAGGCATGTGGTGATTTCGAGTTAAATCTTATGATTTCAATTTTTTCCTTCTCTTTATTGGGATACTCTATTTCAAACTTTGGCAATGAAGATATCTCTTTATCAGAGAATTCGAGTAGGGTAGCAGATAGATAGCATTTGGATTTAAATCTTTTAAAATAATCAAAGCATAATGGTAGGTCTTTTCTGAATCCACTTTGCATTTGGAGAATTTCCACTTCATCCAATAAAAGAAAGTAGTTTTCAAAAGGATTCTCATCTGATTCCTCCAAAACATCTATTGTTTTTTTGATGCTATTAGCAACGATGCAAAATTTCTTGTATTTATTTTGGTTGTCATGGAGAAACTTAAATATCTTTTCAGGATTAGTTGAATTGTTTTTGGAGTCAGTTCCAACATACATTACCGCATGATCTGTGGCTTTTAATGATTTCTCTTCCGCCAATCGTCTAAAAGGGAATACTAAGATTGAATTTCTCTCTGCATTTAATTCACAAGTAGTTGCCCCTATGCCAGTATGGAATTTATTAAGAATTCCTGTTGGAAGGCCAAGTTTAAAGTCATGAACTTCTCCTTGATATTCTGTTAAGAAATTAACATTATTATCAAGTGTGATTTTAGTTATTTCTAGTTCTGACATACTGTCTTAATCATAGTTTAGGACATCTGGAAAATCAAAAGGATCAATATTGAAGGAATCTAACACACGGGTTGAATGTTGATTAATCCCCTCCTGATTCACCAATTCTCCTGGTAAGGAATTTAAGAAATACACCTCTGATTTTGTAGTTTCCTCACCATCTTTCACCTTTTTTTCATTGGCATAAATAGAATCGAATTTTCTGGTAATGATCAATTCATTCATTGGGCGGGTAAGGGCAACATACAATACTCTTCTCTCTTCCTCTATTTCATCGATAGAGTTTAATGAATTGGCTGAGGGGAATGTCTTTGGAGATACATTGAGTACATAGCAAGTGTCTGCTTCTAATCCTTTGGCAGAATGAATGGTTGATATAGTCACAATATCCTTTTTCTCCGAAACACTCAATTCTGATCTATTCAACAAAGGACCTTCATCCGTTTTTGATGATCCAAGTAAAATGGAATCCGTTATAAATTCTCCAATGGAATTGTAGTTTTCAGAAAGCTTTGTCAATACGGGTACATCACTTTTCCGTTTTTGATCCCAGTCCAACTTGTATTTATTGGCAAGCGTGGATTCCATGTTTTCGTAAACCTGTAGCAAAGCCTCTTTTACCTTTAATCTATTTTTGTCGACAGCGGATAGGATTGCGGTGATTTTCTCTACATCCTGCGACTTGACTTCTTTGTTTATCAAATCTGTGATTTCTTCGACGTTGTTCAATGTTCCTACCTTGCTTGCAATTTTGTGCGCGGTAACTGCGCCAATATTCTTCCAAAGGGTCAGAAATCTCTCCCAGGCGATTTCATCATTGAAATTATTTACGACCCGTAACGCTGAAATTAAATCTCTCAAATGGGCAGATTCCAGGAATTTTCTGCCTCCAATATTCTGATAAGGGATTTTGTTTTTTACAAAGGAAGCTTCTAATGCCAGAGCGTGCTGCATCGATCTGACCAGGACCAAGTTCTGAGAGAATTTCTTTCCATCTTGATGAAAATCTCTGAGGATTTTATCTGAGACCCAGTCTGCCTCTTTGTATTCGTCTTGAACATTCAATACCGTTGGAAGATACCCTGCCTTTCCTCTTACCGCCTGGAGCTTTTTGTCATAATCTAAAGGTGACTTTTCTAGAAGCCAGTTGGAAACATCCAGTATCTCTTGATTTGATCGATAGTTCTGTTCCAGCTTGACTACCTGGGCTCCTTCTACTCTGATTTTGAACTGGTGAATATTCCTGAAATCTGCTCCTCTGAAGGCATAAATCGATTGGGCATCATCTCCTACACAGAACAAGCTGGTATTGTCCTTAAATTGATTTAGCAGATCCCATTGCAGCGGATTGGTATCCTGCATTTCATCCACCAAAATATGATCATACTCACTTATAATTATTTCTCTAGCTTCTTTGCTCCTTTCTAATACAGTAGCAACTCGAATTAATAAATCATCAAAATCAAAATATCCCTTTTCAATCTTTTTCTGATGATAATCTCTAAAGATGGTTTCTATAAAAGGTTTTATTTCTATAAGCTCATTTGCGATTTGAGTTTTTGTTTTGTTTGCTAAAAGCTTTTTGGTTATTGCAGTACTTAAGGTTGATTTTGTATTCCTAGTATAGGAATATAAATCCGTTAATGTCTCTACATTAAGTCTTAGCTGCTCCATTGCATCAGGATTTCTTTTGCATACAATGGACATTACTTTTTGCTGGTCGTCTTCATCCAATAGCTGAACCCCTTTTGATTGAAAAATAGAAGGAAATCTATAAAGCAATTTGTTGCACCATGAATGAAACGTTAAGCCTTCTACGCCTTTTAATTCTTTACTTCCTCCATGATTTTTTATTCTACTCACTATTTCATGAGCAGCTTTTCTTGTGAATGAAAGGATCAGAATTTTATTAGAAGGCACTCCCTTAGATAATAAATAGGAAGCTCTGTAGGTTATTGTTTTTGTTTTCCCAGTGCCTGCACCAGCTAATACCAACAGGTGTTTTCCTTCATAGGTGACCGCTTGTTTTTGGGCTTCATTAAGTTCTGATAAATCCATTTTATATTATGAAAAACAGTTAAGCATTATGATTACAATACATAATTTACCAATTTTTCAGGATAATTCAATTAGTAAATCCAATATATTTAAATAGCATTATTTATTTTATTTCAATTGGCAAACCGTTAATATATTATAAATAAAATTCGTATTGCTCGTTATTGATTTACATTATCCGCTGTACTACTTGAAGTTTTACCTTATTGCTTTGATCTTTTTAATATTGACATGAAGTGTCAATTTCACACTACTTACTTTGTTTTTCGAGACACTAGGAATCTACACCCTTAATTTTCCTCTCACGGAAATTTCCTGAAATGTTCAGATTTTGAACCCGTAATCCAGTCAAGAATTTCAGGACTTTTAGTTTATTGCAGTATAACTTTTTCAAAGGGGTAAATAGCTTCAGCTCTATGGAGCAGTTTTTCCGCTTAGTCAGACTTTTCTCCAGGGGTGATGGTCAAGTTCTACAGCGGTGCCTCTTTGGCTAAAGTTCTGAAATTCTGAATAAATGGCAATTAAAAAATCTGAACTCTACAGCAGCCTTTGGGCTGGTGCTGATGCATTGAGAGGGGGCATGGATGCCTCCCAATACAAAGACTATGTTTTAGTCCTTCTTTTCTTGAAATATGTCAGTGATAAAGCTGAGGCTGATCCTTATGCCTTGATCGAAGTACCTCAAGGTTGTTCCTTTCGAGATATCTCAAGACTAAAGGGTAACAAGGATATTGGTGAGCAAATCGATATCGCTGTTGGTAAAATCGCCAAAGCCAATGATCTCCAAAATGTCATCGATGTAGTTTCGTTCAACGATGAAGACAAGCTGGGTAAGGGCAAGGAAATGATTGACCGCCTCAGTGATTTGGTTGCCATCTTTGAAAATCCAGCCCTGAATTTCAGCAAAAACAAAGCTGGGGGAGATGATATCCTGGGGGATGCCTACGAATACCTGATGAGGCACTTTGCTACGGAGTCAGGTAAAGCCAAAGGACAGTTTTACACCCCTGCGGAAGTAAGCCGTATCATGGCAATGGTCATTGGGATTAAGAAGGATGCCAAACACAATCAGTCTTTTTATGATCCTACCGCTGGTTCAGGATCGTTGTTGCTTAAAGTCGCAGACGAATGCGAAAGTTCTGTTTCACTCTTTGGTCAGGAGAAAGATGGTGCCACAGCTGCCTTGGCCAAAATGAACATGATCCTGCACAACAGTCCTACAGCAGAGATCATGAAAGGTCAAAGCACCCTATCCAATCCCCTCTTTCTCAACAATCAGGGAGGCTTGATGACCTTCGATTATTCTGTGGCTAATCCACCATTTTCTTTGAAAAACTGGACTCAGGGATTCAACCCTCAGGAAGATGAGTTTGGAAGGTTCACAGGGTTTGGGATTCCACCTGAGAAAAATGGGGATTATGCTTTCCTACTTCACATCGTTGCTTCACTGAAAAGCACAGGAAAAGGAGCAGTCATTCTACCTCATGGAGTATTGTTTCGAGGAAATGCTGAAGCAGAGATTCGAAAGAACCTAATCAAAAAAGGCTTGATCAAGGGAGTAATTGGCCTTCCTGCCAACCTCTTCTACGGTACTGGAATCCCAGCTTGCATCTTGGTCATTGACAAAGAAGATGCTGATGAACGCAAAGGGATCTTTTTGATTGATGCCAGCAAAGGGTTCATGAAAGACGGAAATAAAAACCGTCTTCGAGATCAGGACATCCACAAGATTGTGGACGTCTTTACCAAACAGTTGGAGGTTCCAAAATACAGCAGGTTTGTTCCAATTCAGGAAATTGCAGATCCCAAAAATGACTTCAACCTCAATATTCCTCGCTACATCGACAGCCAGGAAGTAGAAGACATTCAGGATATTTCAGCTCACCTGCTTGGAGGAATTCCTCAGCGTGATGTGGATGCCTTGGCTCCCTATTGGGATGCTTATCCTAATCTAAAAAGTGCATTGTTTAAAGTCAGTTCCAGACCTGGGTACTTCGATTCCATTCTTGAAAAGGACGCAATCAAACAGGCAATTTTCAACCATCCAGACTTCATTTCTTTTTCAAAACGAATGAATGAGGTTTTCGCTTCTTGGTCTGCTGATACGGTGAGAGACATGAAGCTTCTGGACAAGGGATTAAAGCCCAAACAGATTATCCATCAAATCTCTGAGAGCCTACTTCAAGCCTACCATGACAAGCCCCTCTTGGACAAGTACGATGTCTATCAGCACTTAATGAACTATTGGTCTGAAGTGATGCAGGATGATCTTTACCTGATTTCTGAGGATGGCTGGGTAGCTACTCCCTACCGCATCATAGAAAAAAATAAAAAGACTGGAAAAGACGTAGACAAAGGCTGGACTTGTGACCTGATTCCACCTGCCTTGATGATTGACTGCTATTTCAAAGCGGAAAAGGAAGCCTTAGAAGCCTTAGAAGCTGAGAAAGAAAGCATTGCTGCACAACTCACAGAACTGGAGGAAGAGCACAGCGGTGAAGAAGGGTACTTTTCTGATTTTGATAAGGTAAACAAAGGAACTGTAGCCAAAAGACTGAAGGAGCTTGGAGCGATCAAACCTCTTAAGCGAAAAGATTCCCTGATGGCAGCTGAACCAGAAGCACTGTATGGTGAAGCAGGTGTTCTTCAACAATACCTAGACCTAGTAGAAAAGCAGGCCAAACTTTCAGCAGAAATCAAAAAGGCTGAGGAATCGCTAGATAAAAAAGCCTTGGATCAATACAAGAAAATCAGCGGGGATGAAGTAAAACAGGTAGTCATTGAAGCCAAATGGATGAAGTCTATCGAATCCTCCATCCAAGGTGAAATGGAACGCATCAGTCAGCGACTCACGGTGCGGATCAGGGAACTTATCGAGCGCTATGAAACTCAATTACCAGCCATTGATGCAGAATTGGCTGAGTTAGAAAAGAAAGTTACTGCTCACCTTCAAAAAATGGGATTTGTATGGTATTAGAAAAGGGATACAAACAAACAGAGGTTGGGATTATTCCAGAGGATTGGGAAGTTGATACAATTGGTAATGTTTTCAATTTTTATTCAACTTCCAATTATTCAAAAGCCCAAATGAGCCTTAGTGGAGAGGTTGGATGCATTCATTATGGACTTATCCATGCAATCCCAAATACAATCTTTGATTTAAAGAGTGGAGTAAAATACTATGTTACCTCAAAGCAAGCCAAATACGAATTAGTTATTGATGGAGATGTAGTAATGGTTGATGCATCAGAGGATTTAGATGGCGTTAATAAATCAGTAGAGATTCATGGTGTAAATGATGCAAAATATATTTCTGGCCTTCATACATTTTTATTGAGAGATAAAAATTTAAGATTATCTAATGGGTTTCGAGGAGCAGTTTTAAACTCAAGCATAGTAAAAAGGCAATTGAGTAGACTTGCTGTTGGAATGAAAGTTTTTGGTGTTTCAAAGCCTCAGTTAAAGACTGTTTTTATTCCTCTCCCACCACTCCACGAACAAACCGCCATCGCTTCCGCCTTGTCTGACATGGATCAACTGATCGCCCAGACAGAAAAGTTGATCGAAAAGAAAAAGGCCATCAAACAAGGTGTGATGCAGGAATTGCTAAAGCCAAAGGAGGGGTGGGTGCAAAAAAAATTAAACTCTGTTTGCTGGTTTCAGGAAGGCCCAGGTCTGAGAAATTGTCAATTCACCAAGAGTGGAATAAAAGTTATTAATGTGACCAATCTTGAAAATGGGGTTTTAAACTTGGATAGGACAGATAGGTATATTTCAATTGAAGAATTTCAAAAAATGTACAAGCATTTTGAAATTGACGAAAAAGATATCGTTGTAGCGAGTTCAGGAAATAGTTACGGAAAAGTTGCAGTAGTAAGAAAAAAAGATCTTCCATTGTTGATGAATACCAGTGTAATAAGATTTAAACCATTGTCTTCTTTAAATTATGACTTTCTCCTTATTTTCCTTAAATCTGATAATTTCAAAAGCCAGATTGATTTATTAATTACAGGTGGTGCGCAACCTAATTTTGGACCTGCTCATTTGAATAAATTATTTATTGATGTTCCTTCAACAATTGAAGAACAAACTCAGATCGCTGGATTAATTACTGACCTAGAAGCAGAAATTTTTCTTATTGAATCAAAACTCCAAAAGCTCAAACTCCAGAAACAAGGAATGATGCAGGCTTTATTGACTGGAAAAATAAGGTTGATTTGATATGGCACAAGAAATAGTACAGAGCTTAATTACTCCAAATGCTCATACCATAAACAAGGTATTCTCAGAGAAAGACCGCTATTACATTGATATTTATCAACGTGATTATAAATGGCAAAAAAGCCAAGTTGAAACCTTGTTAAGGGATATTGAACTCCGTTTCAACCTTACTAAAAGGATAATCAGTGATCCAAAAAACATCAAAAAAGACGTTTTGGATAATTTTAAGCCTTATTTTCTAAACACTTATCTGACTTGTAAGACAAGTAATTACGTTTCAATTGTGGATGGTCAACAACGGCTGACCACTTTTCTGATTATGCTTATTGCTTTGAAGCGGTTGGTTGCTGCAGTGCATAAAAATGAAAACTACTCAGTGAAAACTGTAAGCACCGCAACTTTGGAAAAACTGATTTTTGAAGCTGATGATTTTGATAAACCAGAGTATTACAAGATTTACAATCCTAATCGTCAAAATGCTTTTGATTTCATTCTAGGCAACCTTGATCATTATGTTCCTAGTGACGAAACACAAAAACGAATTGTAGAAAATTTTGGAATTATTTCAGCCTATTTCAATAGCTTTTTCAAGTCTGATGTAGTTGACACTCCTATAGATGTAACAAAACTCACCTACTACATCTATTACATACTGGAAAAACTCAATATTGTTGAAATTCATATTGAGCAACAAGAAAATGTAGCCACCATTTTTGAAGTGGTCAACGACCGCGGTTTAGGTTTAAAGCCTTATGAAATACTAAAAGGGAAGTTCCTTGGAAATCTTTTCAATCAACAAAAGGAGAAAGCCAATGAAATCTGGGTGGAACTTCAAAACAAGTATTACAATAGCTTAATTAAGAATAGCACTGAAAATGAGGTTGATCTTGATACCTTTTTCAAACTGTATTTGAGAGCAAAGTTTGCTGACACTGAAAACGATTATAAAAAATTCGAGGAAAAATATCATTATGAAATCTATTCAAATCAAAAAATTCTGAATTTCTTCAAACGATTTGAAGACACTGAAAAACTTTATGAATGGGTTGTAAATGATTTCAAATATTATGCGGAAGTACACCTTTCCATTCGAACTTCATACAATAATGAATTCCTGATCTTCAATAAGTTACTTGACCAAAATCAGCAGTATTTGTTGGTAATATCCGCCATTGAATTGAATGATATTCAGGAAAAGGAAAAAATTAATTTAGTTGCTAAGAAGTTTGATCAAATGCATTCAACGATGCGTTTATTGGACATTTATGAAAGTAATGACTTTCAAAATTTGGTCTATAAACTATTGCCTAAGGTAAGGAATAAGTCACTTCAGGAAATTACAGATGCTTTTGATAACGTGCTAATTGAATTTTTGGAAAGTGAAGAAATAATCACAAAAGGAGCTTATGCCACCATAGGGGATTTGTACAAGTTTGAGCTTTTTCAAAACACACGTAATCGTTGGTTGAATTTTACCAAATACACCCTAATGCGGATCGATAGGTATTTGGCTGAAGTTTTGGACAAACCATCCTATTGCAAAGATTCATTGGAAGATTTAGAAGACCGTTTTAATAAAAATAATAAGAAGGTCTATGGGATGCATTTAGAGCATATCTACGCAAATAATGATAAGAACAAAAAACTGTTTACAGATGAACAGGGAATATTTGATGAAGCCAGGTTC
>VFQO010002125.1_pt1 | contig 12906 bp, 8 predicted proteins | sample 3512331 | NCBI WGS metagenome assembly VFQO01 (sample SAMN10412371, study PRJNA504923) | tailings metagenome | isolation source: Replicate 3 from Balatoc abandoned mine | place: Philippines: Itogon, Benguet | collected 2017-08-28
CGGATCATTTTGAGAATCATGAAATAAACGGCCTTTTTGTACCGCTTCATCAGGGTAGCGTAGGCTGATTGGTCTTTTTCGATGACTGCCTTGTCGATCAAGTCAAAATCCTCGAGAGCCTTATTCGAAAATCCGCGTTCGTTTACTTCCATTTAATGTCTTTTGCCTGATAGGAAACGGTGCCCAGAATCCAAAAGTACACCAGATAAAACAGATCATTTGCCCAGCTATTCATGGATCCAACTTTGCCGGAGAGTTTTTGGGAGGCTGATTTGAATATCGACCAAACCAAAATTGATCTTAGGACTATAATACCGAAAACGATCAGAAAATGTTCCCATGCTTGCTCGATTCCAAAATAAATCAATAAGCCTACACCTCCCAACCAAAATAAAGCATGGGATAAGGAATAGAGTCCGATTTTACGTTTGTCTTCACCTCGGTAAAACTTCCCGGCATGAAGGTGGCGCTTCTTTTGGATCAAATATTTTTTCCAGGTCTCTTTGGGAATGGAGACTGTTGTGGATTGAGGGTCGATTACCATAGCGCAGTTTTTTCCTGTCGCATATTGGTTGACAAAAAGATCATCATCACCGCCCTCCAGGTGCCAGATTCCTTTGAAAGCTTTTGCTTCCATGAAGAAACTTTTGCGATAGCAAAGATTGCGGCCGACCGCCATGAAGGGAGCTTTCCAAAGTCCAAAAGAAAAATAAAGCAGGGCTGTCATCATGGTTTCGAATTGGATCCAGCGATTTAAGAATGAGCTGTTTTCCTGGTAACCGGAAAAGCCCACTGCAAAAGTTTTGCCTTCCTCCCGCACAGGTGCGGTCATTTTTCGGATCCATTGATCAGAGCTTGGCATGCAGTCGGCGTCAGTCAGAAGTATGACGTCATTTTTGGCTACTTTGATACCGAGTGTGAGCGCAAATTTTTTGGCAGTGACATGACTTGGGGTGTATTTGATCGTGACGGAGCGTAGTTTTGGATAGATCGCCATCATTTCTTCGAGCAGACGCTTGGTTCGGTCGTTGCTTCGGTCATTGACGATCATCACGTCAAACTTGGGGTAATCCTGCTCAAAAAGTTTGGGGATTAGTGTTTTGAGATTTTTATGCTCATTGTGGGCAGCTATGAGAATAGTCACACCTTCTTCGGTGTTTCGGTTGGTGGGTGAAAATGAGGTAACTTTACCCCAGGCTGTACGGCCAAATATCAATAAGAGATAAACTGCTTGTACAGAAATGCCGATTCCGAATAATAACCAAAGTAAAAATAGGCCCATAGGTTGATTTTGCTGGGCAAATATAAAATCTATTTGAGCAAGTCATTTAGGAATAAGTGGATATTTTTGCCGCCTGTCAAAAGGGAGAAGCGGATGGTATTTTTTGCTTCTCATCTTTAGCTGATTTCGTTTTTGGATGGGTTTATAGGTTTTTTTTGAAAGTTCCTTTGATGACATCTTATCCAAACTGCAATAGAAGGCTAGGCGAGAAATTGCAGTTCTGATTGGGGTTCTACTCATTTTCTTCTATTTTCCAATTCGGATTTTTAGAATGGATAAGAAAGAAAACAGGTATTTATCTCAGGAGGAAATTTTGCAGGCTCTCAAAAAGCATGACTCCGATGCAGTGGAATCACTCTATCGCGAATGCTGGCCCATTGTAAAAAATCACATCATGAGCAATAGCGGTTCCCTACACGAAGCAGAGGATTTGTATCAAGAGGCCTTTTTGGTCTTTTGGGACAAAACCAAGCAGGCTGATTTCTTTTTGTTTCCTGGAGCCAGTTTGCAGAGCTTTTTGATTCAAATCGCCAAAAAGCTGTGGCTCTATCACCTTCGGGAAAACCGAAAGATGCAAACCCAAGTCATGGAGGAATTCCCCGAGTTGGCAGAGGAAGTAGTCCTGGAGGAAAAAGATCTGATTCAGGCGACTTGGGCGGTGTTTCGTACGCTAGGTGAAAAATGCCGGCAGATCCTTAAGGCATTTTACTTTGAGAAAAAAAGCATGGAAGAAATCGCCCAAGAAATGGACCTGACTCCGCAAACCGCCCGAAATAGCAAGTATCGCTGCATCAAAGAAATGAAATCCAAACTTAACCCTTGATCAGTGAAGGACTTTCCCGCCATATCGTCCGAAAAGCTCGATCAGATCGAGCGCTATCTCCGAAATCAACTTTCGCCGGAGGAAAGATCATCCTTTGAAACACTTCTCTCTCAAGATGAAAACCTATCCAAAGCGCTGTCTGAGGTGAAAGATAACCTTCGGATTCTTGAGTTGAGTCTGATGAGCGATGAGATCAAAAACTTCCATCAAAGGTTGCCCAAAGCGAAGCAAAGCTGGATCAAGCCTTGGCAAAAAGTAGCCGCAGCAGGCTTGGGCTTTCTGTTGGTTGCTTTGGTTTATTTTCTTCTTCGGCAGACTCCTGAGGAGAAGTTGTTTCTGAGCTATTTTGAGCCGGACCCCGGCTTGGTCACAGCGATGGATCCATTTTCCGACTATGAGTTTGGTCGGGGAATGGTCGATTACAAAAGGGGAGACTTCGATGGAGCCTCCAAAAGGTGGGAAAGTCTGCTGGCAGAGGGTTACAACTCAGACACGCTCCAATTTTACTTGGGCAATTCCCGACTTAAGCTAGGCGAATTAGAACTAGCCTTGGAAAATTTCGATGCGGTTTCCACGGATTCGCTTTCGGTATTTCGCTCGGATGCTTTTTGGTACCAAGGGTTGATCCATCTGAAAAATGGAGATCGGGAAAAAGCCATCGAGTCCCTTTCGCAGTCCGATTTTCCTCAGGCCGCTGAGCTGATCCAAAAGCTAAAAAAATAGGTATGCTTGGGTTTCGGGTTTTACAGGTGCTTTTACTTTCCCTTCTTTTGGTACAAGATCAGAAGGGAAATCCTTTGAAAAAGATCTCCGAGTCAAAGGATCCCGGGGAGATCAGTCTTTTCCTCGATCAGTTTATCCGGGATGCGATTGATGAAAATAGCCTTGAAAGCCTGAGCTCAAATCTTGATCAATTATTTGCTGTCGCAAAATCAGAAGACTCAAATCTAATAGAGCAATTTTTATCCAAAGTAGAACTTTTGGAGCTGCCCCAAACCGTAAGACTAGAGATTTTCAAAAAAACTGCCCGTCATTATTTTAATCAGGGCGAGCTTTCCAAAGCAAAAATGATCTATGAAAGTTTGCTTGAAAAGATGGCTGCTAAGCTTTCTCTCGGGGAATCCGCCAAGCTCAAAAGTGACTTAGGAGAAATCTTCCAGCGAATGGGTGAGCTCAGCCAAAGTAAAAAATGGCATCTCGAAGCCAGGCGGGAGTTTGAAAAAAGCGGGTTCTTGACCGGAGAAAACCAATACATCTCAGCTCAAAACCTGGGACTCATCTATTGGTATCAATCCCAGTTCGATTCTTCCTTTTACTATTTCGGGCAAGCCATGGAGCTCTTGGACGCTTTGGAACCCACTCCCGTCAACCAAGTCTATCGCAAAGCCATGCTGAAGAGCAATCTGGCGGGATTGTACAATTTCACCGGTCAAGCTTCCAAAAGTATGGAGTCGCTCAATGAAGCCGTGCTCATGCTCGATGACTTTGTCAGCCAATATCCGGATGCGAAGGAAAGAGATCAGGCTTTGACTCATTTTTTCAATGGGAAAACCAACCTCGCCGGAATCTACCGGGGCATCGGTGACTATCAGCGCGCACTGAAACTCCTCCTGGAAGCGGATCGGTCAAGTCGCGAACACCTTCCTGCATTGCATCCGAAAATCGTCGAGAGGGAAATCATGATCGGTCAGACTTACCGTCAGCTTAAACAGGTACAGCAGGCGGAATCTTGGCTCAAGAAAGCCCAAACCAACCTGGAAAAAATAGATGGATCTTATCCGCTGATGTGGGGGGATTTGCATTACACTCTGGCTTTGCTCTATGAAGAAATGTCAGTGGTAAATGAGGCGGGGTATCACTACGATCAGGCTGGTGACTTTTATGGATCGGTCATGAATGACTTTTACGATCCGATATTCTTAGAGTACATGGGGCATGCAGCAGATTTTTATTCTAAGAATCAAGAGGGAGAAAAGGGACTGAAAATGGCTCAGCAAGCTTTGGATTACACAGTTTGGGTCAATGGCGATCAGGTGGATCGGAATTTTCTACAATATTTTTTTACAGCTCGGGTGCATTTCAATCTGGGGCAATTTGAAAAATCTAAAAGCCAACTGCTGAAAGCGGAGAAGCTTCTGGACGACAAAATAAAAAACGCTTCAAGCTTGCTGGATTCCCTTCAGGCCCAGCTCGAACTGCCGCAGATTCTTCTCTTGAAGTCCAAGCTGGAGGATCAGCTTTATGGTGAAGATGACCTCGCCCATCTGAAGCAGCTAGATGCTTGGATGGGGCAGGCAATGGATGTTTTGGAACTACGAAAAACGCTCCTTTATGCAGTGGAGGATCAGGGAATACTGACAGCTAGGAATCAGGAGCTGATTGATTTTTATAAAAGCGTTTTGGTCAGGCTATACACACAAACTCAGGAAGAAGACTATTTGAATAAGCTCCTTTCTCTTCATGAATCGTCTATTTACGCCCGGTTGAGGAGTCGGATTTTCGCTCAGGAATCGGTGAAATTCGGAGATATTCCAGTCACATGGATTGCTAGGGAAGACTCGATACGAACCCGATTGGATGCCATTTGGGGAGAAGGGGTAGAGCAAACTAGTGATTTGGCAAAGTTGCTTTCTGACTGGAGAGCCTTTCTTGATGAATTAAAGTCTGCCTACCCGTCTTATTTTGAGTTGCGATATGGGAAGTCTTGGGATGGATTTGTGTTTGAACCGGCTGGAGAGACTCTGCTGCAGTGGATTCAGGTCGATGGCCGACTTTATGCCGTAGTTGAATCTGAAGGAAAGAGGGATTTTAAGGACATGGGCACTCTTCCCGATGAGATCCAAGCAATCCTTAGGCCTGAGCTTTCACTAGAAGACTATAGCCGAGCTGCATTTGCACTTTATCAGCAGCTGTGGCAGCCGATCGAAAAATATATTGGATTGGGTTCGGTCAAAATCATTCCGGATGGTGTCCTTTTTAGTTTGAATTTTGATCAATTGATTCGGGAGGAATTGAAGACTTTTGAAGAGATTTCTGACCATACCTTGTTGAAGGATTATGCGTTTTCCTACGCCTTTTCCAGATCTCAGCTGGAACAAAATCAAAGCTTGGCGTATTCAGAGAAAGCCATTGCCTTTGCGCCGGTTTTTACGGATGAGATGAAATCTACCTACAGGACTCAAAACCAGGTAAATAATCCGGCGGTGGAGGATTACTTGCGCTTGCTCCCACAGCCATTTGCCCTGGATTTAGCTCAGAAGGTGGCGCGGGAATTTGACGGTACCACTTACCTTTTTGAAGCTTCCAGTGTCCAGAATTTCAAAGAGTTGTCTGGATCCGTTCCTGTTCTCCAATTGGCTACGCATGCCTATTCTGACAATATTTCTCCGGAACGATCCTACTTGGTTTTTGCCAAGGAAAGGAAAGAGGATGAAAATTTGCTCTATGCTTATGAACTGTACGATCAGGGAATCTCGGCCGGATTGGTAATGCTGACTGCCTGCGAGACGGGATTGCCTGTGTATCAAGCTGGGGAGGGGATGATTTCCCTTGCTCATGCTTTCAACTATGCCGGGAGTGAGTCTTTGCTTACCTCCTTAACCAAAACAGATGAAAAGGCCGGTGCTTTGATATCGGAATATTTTCTGGATTTGGTTGCATCAGGTGAGTCACTGGATCAGGCTCTTCAATTGGCGAAATTGGAATATTTGAAAAATTCCAAAGGCAGAGCTTTGATGCCGACCTATTGGTCTGGATTGATTTTGATCGGTCAAAAGCACCCCATACCCTTGAAAAAAGAGAAAACTCCATCCTATTTTATGTTTTTTGGAGGTTTAATGGTACTTCTTGGTTTGGGAGTTTTGATTTTTATGATGAGGAAAAAACTTTTGTGAAATAATTATCCACCAGACTGATGACATTTTTGAAAAGCTGCAATAGGAGTTTATAGACAAACTTCTGAGCCATGAACAAAAAGATTTTTACCCTATTCTTGAGCCTTTTCATTTTGCTGTTTTCCTGCAAGGAAGACGAGTTAGTCCAGAATCCCACTCCCATTCCCGATGATGATCCGGTGCAGACGGATCCAGATCCCGTGGTGAATATTCCCACTCAGACGGCCAAAATCACCCTTCCGGGCGGAGTCAGCTATGACCTGGACGGGCACAGCATTTGGTCCAACGGGCTAAGGGAGCCGGTGACTTCCAACGGAGATACTAAAATCCCCCAAATCACCGAGGGTTACAACATTGCCTTTGTGTTTAATGAGGAGGACAATCCGATTCTGGCAGGCTTTGTGACCAAAGATGAAAGCATGATCTCGGTGGAAAGCACCGCCAAAGTGCTGCTTTATTACAGTACCGGCGCAGTGCTGATGGCTGAGGAGGTATCTACGATTTTTGTCAATCAAGTGCATGAGCTACCGGAGTTTCAGGAGTGGGCTAAGCAGTTTGAAGAACTGTGGAAAGCAGACCCGAAGATTTTGTCCAAACCAGCAGAGATCAGAACTGCGATAGCAGGGACAACGGCCAAGATTTTGGGCGAATCCCGTCCATTGGATATCAGAGGAGAGGAAAATGAGGAAACACCCAACGGCCGGGTTTGGTCGGTCACGGTAGATGACGGGAATATCAAGAGTGGGTTGCAGATTTTTTCTGAAGCTGCCGGTGAACTGAAAATCAGAAATAGATATAGGAGAAGAGCCCACGCCTTCCTATACAAGTCCAAATTCAAGCCTACAGGCTCCCAAAACTACACCGAGATACTCCAAAGCGTCAGTTCGGGCACCACCGCCGATGCAGATTTGGCAGTGGGGCCGACCGAGGGGATTTCCAATGTTTTTGGCTCGCTGATCAAGCAGGTCATAGGAGATGGGATGCAAATGGCAGTCAAGGAGGAGGGCCCCATGGCTGTACAGCTGGGAGAAAATGAAGACGTGGCCGTTTACTGGCTTCGGATCGTGGGACCCGGAAATCAGCGAAATTCCATAATCAGAAGTGATGCAGAAGAGAAAAAACTGAACAGGCTATCAGTAGAGACATTTGCCTTGGACTTTTTGATCCCACTGATCGGTACTGCGACAGGGGGCCTAAAAGGTCAAGCTGTAAGTCAAATGGAGGGTTCTCAAAAGGGAAAAGCGGAAGACTTAATTACGGCGGTAGAGATTTTTTTGGATGCCTTCCCAAATATTTATGATGCGGTAAAAGAAGGTGATTTCAAGGCGACCACGACCGCTTCGATTGATGCACTAAAAGCGGAAGCTGCAGGACAGGTTGCCGAAACGCTGATCAAGGAAATCGCCAGGGTCTCTCTAGATATTATCGATGATAAGGCACTAGAAAAGACACTGGATGGCGTAGAGAAAGCTGCAGGCAGAATTTTCCTAATAGCCGATGCTCTGCTTCAGACGGCAGATTGGTCTAGAATAATTGTCAACTATGGCTATTCCCAACGGATCGAGGAGTGGGAAGTGAAGGCCGTGGCAAGTCAGGTGAAATTGCTTCCCAAAGAAGCGACAATCACCAATGCATCCCAGCAGAAACTCACTGCTTCCACCGTCGATATCGACGAGTCTCAAAAGAAAGACCTGAGGTTTAAATGGAGCACCGAGGGCAAATACGGCTACCTGATCGAAACAGCAAGCAATCGGGGGCCGTCGATCGAGACCAATGACCACGAGATATTCTACAATGCCAGCACTTCTTCCAGTAACCTGTCGGATGATGAGAATCTGGAGACGATCGTGGTGGAAGCCTTTTTGGGAGACAACCTGATCGGCAGTGATACCATGACTGTGAATGTGAAAAAGAGCCTCTATGAAATCAAACCAGACGGGATCACGCTGACGGGTAAAGAAGGAGGTAATAGTCCCAACAAAGTGAAGCTCCACATCGAGCCTGCCGGTCAAAGCGGTTCACCCTTGGGCTCTAATCCAGACTCGGATTATAAAATCGTCTGGACGACTCCCGGTAGCCACGGTGGATTGATGGAAGGGGAATCTGGTCAGACCATGACTACCATCACTACTTATGGCAATGGATCGATCTGGTACAAAGCTACCGATGACCAAACCAAAGAAAGTGTGGAAAATATTAATGCCCGGATCTACTCGAAACCCAAAGGGGCAACCGATGACGAATACCGCCTATTTGAAGATCTGAAGGCAACCGTTAAGATCAATAATGATGAGAAGAAGAAGATTATTCATGTATCTCTTATCCACTTTTTCTACACTTATAGTGTTACCGTAGGCCATGGAAATAATACTGGTGTTATGGTTAATTGCTATGGACCTGATGCCATTGTTGTACCCAGAGAAGAGGATGCAGTAAGGTATGAAGTTCGGTTTTATGATCTTTCCCACCCACTTCCCGGCACTCCTAAAACTTTTAGTTGGACAAATACCAGCTCAAACGTTTACCCTTTTCCTGAAAATCCAAACCGTAATTGGCCAGCAAGGTGGTTTCCTCTAGAAATGAGTAATGGCAATTTTTGGTTAGGGCTAACTTCTTCTGGCGGAAGTACGAATGAAGAAGACGCAGGAGGTATTTGCGCTAGAGCACAACGTCAGCAGTTTTTTGGTACAGCTGAAGTGATTATCACTCTCAAATAGTATTGAATATGAAAATCTCACTTTCTATCAGCACTATTTTCTTTTTAAGCTGGGCTAGCACTTTTTCCTCTTGTGCTAGCCCGGTGGAAAAGAGTGGTCAGAATCAGATTTCGTCCACTGAAACTAAAATCTCTTCCAGCAAAGAATTGACCAAGAACTCAAGCGAGGAAGAACCCTTAAGTCTTCAGCGGGTGGAAATACAAGATCAGGCGCTCAATATGAGAATGCTGAGTATAAATATCCCTGAAGGTTGGACACTTCATCAGGATATCGCCTCCAACCCCAATGGATCGGGCTATCTCAAATTTCTCCTCGCTCTGGAAACCACTGAAACTGAAATCTCTCTCATCACAGAAGTGACCAAGAACTCAAGCGAAGAAGAACGCTTAAATCTTCAGCGGGTGGAAATACAAGATCAGGCGCTCAATATGAATATGCTGAGTATAAATATCCCTGAAGGTTGGACGCTTCATCAGGATATCGCGTCCAACCCCAATGGATCGGGCTATCTCAAATTTCTCCTCGCTCTGGAAAGTCCTGAGGGGGAGATTCAAGGCCTCCTTCCACTGATGATGAACTATCATTCTTTTGTAATGAATGGACAGCACCTGGGAGTGTATTTTGATGACTTGATTCTGTATTTGATGCACTACTGCTCTCAGCCTTTTTTGGAAAAATTTACTCCAGGTAAAATAATTTCCGATCAAGAAGCTCTGGTTAGTGCTGAGGGAGAGCAAATCAAAGCTTTTGCCATGAATTACGCTCAAATGGCCAGTCAGGCAGTAGGGATACCAGCCACGGTAGATTTTAATATGGTCAGGATGGAATTTTCTGCTTTCAGAAAAAATGTGCCCTACAAAGGCTTGATCAAAGCTTCCAAAGTAGGTGTGATCAACCAGTATCCATACATGACAAGTAAAAACGGGGTAATTATGGGCTTTTTTACCCTAGCTCCTGAGAAACTCTTTGCGCAGGCTAAGCAACGGGAAATTGACATGCAACTGGAGATCAATCCTCAATGGGGACAGAAAAGATCCGAGATAATTGATCTGGAAACTCGGCGTATGTCCCAGGACCATCAGGCTAGGATGGCGCAGCAGCGAGCGCAATTCAACGCCCATCAGCAAAATATGGCCTCCATGCGAGAAAGTTTCGATCAGCATAATCAGGCTTGGCGCGAACGAAACTTTGGAAGCGGTGGTTCATCCTCCTACTCGGGCAATGCCTCCGTGATTGATGCCATCACCGGCTATACTTCCTTCAGCGATCCCTATACCGGTCAGCAGATCAAGAAAGAAGGAAATTATAATTACTGGTACACCAACGAGTTTGGGGAATACCATGGCACCGATGACCCGAACTTTAAACCGGGGAATCACTATAGTGGCAACTGGAAGCCCATTCAGCCGCTAAAAGCAAATTAGTCCGGAGTTCTTTCACGTACGAAGCTGGTTTGCAAATGTCTTCCTTACTGGTTTTTGCAAATGGGAATTCCTGTTAAACTTTACCATCGATAGGTTGCAAATAAGTTTTAAAAACATGGTTTGAAAGCGGAAAATCCGATCTTTGCAGCCATGAAGTTTACTTTAGAGAAAAAAGATTCCCGATCCCAAGCCCGTGTCGGTCAGATCCAAACCGATCATGGGACGATCCAAACTCCCATTTTTATGCCCGTGGGCACTGCTGGGACAGTCAAAGCGGTGCATCAACGGGAACTGAAAGAGGATATTCAAGCTCAGATTATTCTTGGTAATACCTATCATCTCTACCTGCGTCCGGGATTGGATATTCTCGAAAAAGCAGGTGGACTTCACCGATTTAATGGTTGGGATAGACCGATTTTGACGGATTCGGGTGGATATCAGGTTTTTTCCCTTGCCGGAACCCGCAAAATCAAAGAAGAAGGCGTGACTTTTAAATCCCATATCGACGGTTCCAAACATAATTTTACGCCTGAAAATGTAATGGATATCCAGCGTACAATAGGCGCGGATATTATAATGGCTTTTGATGAATGTACCCCGTACCCTTGTGAATATGGCTATGCGCGAAATTCCATGGAAATGACCCATCGCTGGCTGAAAAGATGCATCGATCGGTTTGATGCTACGGAAGGAAAATATGGCTACAGTCAGACGCTTTTCCCGATCGTTCAAGGTTCGGTGTACAAAGATTTGCGTAAGCAAAGTGCCGAATTCATCGCATCCCAAGACCGGGAAGGCAATGCTATCGGCGGACTTTCGGTAGGAGAACCCGCTGAAATGATGTATGAAATGACTGAGTTGGTCACAGAGATTTTGCCTGCGGACAAGCCTCGCTACCTGATGGGAGTGGGTACTCCAGCCAATATTTTGGAATGCATCGCACTTGGGGTCGATATGTTTGACTGTGTAATGCCGACGAGAAATGCCCGAAACGGGATGCTTTTCACCTCTGAGGGCATTATCAACATTCGGAATGAAAAGTGGAAAGATGATTTCACGTCCATTGACCCATTGATCGGGAATTATGCCAGTACTTTTTACTCCAAAGCCTATCTTCGACACCTGACGGTTTCCAAAGAGATCCTTGCTGCACAGATTGCATCTATACACAACTTGTCCTTTTACCTTTGGCTGGTGGGACAGGCTCGTGCGCATATCCTTGCCGGTGACTTTGCCGTTTGGAAAGATCAAATGGTCAAAAAAGTAAGTACCCGGCTCTAAGTATGAAAATTCTCGATAAGCTCATCATCAAAGATTTTTTGAAGACCTACTTCTTCGTGGTGGTCATGCTGATTTTGGTGGTATTGGTATTGGATTTTACAGAAAAAAATGATGCCTACATCCGAAATCAGGTACCTGCCAAGGAGATTCTCAAATACATGGGAAACTATGGGCTTTATCTAAATAATCTCCTGACACCGATTACCGTATTTATTGCAGTCATTTTTATCACTTCTAAGATGGCTGGCCGAACAGAAATAGTGGCTATTTTGAGTTCAGGAGTCAGTTTTGTTCGTATGTTGAGGCCGTTTTTGTTTGGAGCGGCGATGATCGGGGCGATCAGTTTCCTGCTCAATGGCTGGATATTGCCAGGGGCAACAGCTGGAGTGACTGAGTTTCGCATTCGGTATTTGGATAAGGGGGCTACCGCCACAAAGTCCGATATTCACATCAAAGTAGGTCCTGAAGCATACGCGTACATGAGTAATTTTTACCGAACTGCACAGACGGGCTACGGCTTTACTATGGAGGAAATCAGAGATGGTCAGCTTTGGGCAAAATTGTCTTCAGACCGGATTCAGTGGGATACCGCCAAAAACCTTTGGAGATTGGAAAATTGGAGACTTCGGGAGCTTAAGGAAGAAGGAGAAGTCTACACGGTGGGAGAAAGTCTCGATACTGTATTGTCTATTTCTCCGGCAGATTTTAACCTTCCAGAAAATCATCATGAGACACTGAAACTGCCCGAATTGACCCGGCAAATCAAAATCCTAGAGGATCGCGGTGCGGATAATGTCAGTTACTATCGGATTGAGCGGTACGTTCGATTTATGTCTCCATTTGCCGCATTGATATTGACCTTTATTGGGGTGATCATGTCCGCACGCAAGACTCGGGGAGGCTCAGGTTTTCAGATTGCGATGGGGTTTCTACTGGCCTTTGTTTACATCTTAATGTTTATTCTATCCAGAACTTTCGCAGAAAATGGATCGGCCTATCCGATTCTCTCCGTCTGGATTCCCAATATTGTTTTTGCTACCATGGGTTTAGTTTTATACAAAACAGTCCCCCGCTAAATGCAATCCAGCTCAGTTAAAGACTATCTCCTGCTCCATTTTATTGTCTTGATTTGGGGATTTACTGCCATTTTGGGTTTGCTGATCAGTTTGCCTTCCTTAGAGTTAGTGTTCTATCGCACGTTGATTGCTACGGGTGGTGTTGCCTTGGTAATGATTTTGCGAAAAAAATCAATGCTGGTTCATCCACGAGAACTGATGAAAATTGCAGGTGTAGGAGTGTTGATTTCGCTTCACTGGATTTTCTTTTTCTGGTCAGCACGACTTTCGACTGCCTCAGTGTGCTTGGCAGGGATGGCTACTACTTCCCTTTGGACTGCCTTTGTGGAACCGATGGTCAACCGAACCAAAGTAAAATGGTATGAGGTCGCTCTTGGACTGATGGTGATATCCGGATTGTTGGTAATCTT
>VFQO010004512.1_pt1 | contig 12877 bp, 11 predicted proteins | sample 3512331 | NCBI WGS metagenome assembly VFQO01 (sample SAMN10412371, study PRJNA504923) | tailings metagenome | isolation source: Replicate 3 from Balatoc abandoned mine | place: Philippines: Itogon, Benguet | collected 2017-08-28
CGGCCTCGACGCCGAAACGACGCGCCGCCTCGCCGCCTTCTGCAAGGCCATCGACAAGCTGCCGGTGCCGGTGGCGGGCACGCCGGGCTTCCTCGTCAACCGCATCCTCGCGCCGTACATGCAGGAGGCCATCCTGCTGTTCAAGGAAGGCGTGCCGGGCGCCGTGATCGACAAGGCCGCGCTGAAGTTCGGCATGCCGATGGGGCCCATCGAGCTGGTCGACACCGTCGGCCTCGACGTGGCCGCGAGTGTCGGCAAGATCATGGCGGCCTTCCACGGCCAGCCGTTGCCGGAAGGGCTCACCGTCGAGGAGGGCAAGCGCGGCAAGAAGGACGGCCAAGGCCTTTACAAGTGGGAAAACGGCAAGGCCGTGAAGCCCGCCGTGCCGGCCGACTACAAGGCCCCGGACGATCTGGAGGAGCGCCTGATCCTGCCGCTCGTCAACGAAGCGGTGAGCTGCCTCGCCGACGGCACGGTGGCCGATGCCGATCTGCTCGACGCCGGCGTGATCTTCGGCACCGGCTTCGCGCCGTTCCGCGGTGGCCCGATTTCGTACGCGCGTGCGGAAGGCGCCGCGAAGCTCAAGGCCAAGCTCGAGGCATTGGCAGCGAAGCACGGCGAGCGCTTCAAGCCGCGGCCGGGCTGGGAACTCGTTTAGCGTCAGTGCCGGCAGCGCCAGCGCCGCACCTGCGGCGAGGCTGGCCCGCCCCGTCACCGACGGAGCAAGAAACCCGGCGGCCCGCTCGAAGGGTACGTCCGTGTACCTCGAGCGGCGGCTCATCCATGAGCCGCCCTCCGGGCTTGCGCCTCGACCCCGCGCCGGGGCTCCTTATTCGCCTCGCCGCAGGTGCGAGGCTGGCGTCGTGATCGGCCCCGGCTCGTCCGAGAGAGCAAACGCGCAGGCCGCTCCATCACCGCGACAGCGATGTGACGGCGCAGGTTTCGACGAACGTGCGGGAACTCCACCTCGCGACGAACCTGCGGCGCGAAGCGCCCAAGGCGATGGCGAGGCGAATAAGGAGCCCCGGCGGAACATCCAGACGCCCGCCGCGAAGCGGTGGCGCAGGGATGCGCCATCCGGCCGAGGGGCAGGATGCCCCCTTCGGCCGGACAGTCGAGTTTCTTGAGTCGACGGTGATGGGGCGGGCCAGCCTCGCCATCGCCTTGGGCGCTTCGCTCCGGGAGTGCGCGCGTTGACACACCGCAGCCCCGCCTAGACGATGCGGGCTTCCGCTCATGGAGGATCCACCGATGCGCCTTCGCCTGCCGCTCACCGCGCTTGCCGCTGCCCTCACCCTCGCCGCCTGCGGCGGCGGAGAACAGGCACCCACCACCGACGCCGCCAAGCCCGACGGCGCGGCAACACGCCAGGTCAACATCTACACGTGGTCGGACTACGTGCCGGACGATGCCGTCGAGCGCTTCACCCGCGAAACCGGCATCGAGGTGACGGTTGATGTGTACGACGCCAACGAGATCCTCGAAGCCAAGCTGCTGGCCGGGCAGAGCGGCTACGACGTGATCTTCCCGTCGGCGCCGTTCGCTCAGGCGCACATCGCCAATGGCCTGTACGCCACGCTCGACAAGACGCAGCTGCCGAACCTGCCGAACATCGACCCGGCGTTGGCCAAGGGCGTGCTGGTCGCCGACCCGGAGGGCACGCATCTCGTGCCCTACATGTGGGGCACCACGGCCATCGGCATCAACGTGGCGAAGGTGCGCGAAATTCTTGGTCCGGATGTGCCGCTGGATAGCTGGGGGTTGATCTTCGACCCGGCGATCAGCAGCAGGCTCGCCGCCTGCGGCATCGGCATCCTCGACGACCAGCAGGAGGCCTTCTCGGCCGCGCTGTTCTGGAAGGGCATGGACCCGAACGGCATGGGCAACAACGAAGTCGAGATCGTGAAGCAGGCGTTCGCGCCGATCCGCGAGAACATCCGCTACTTCAATTCCAGCCGCTACATCGACGACCTCGCCAACGGCGAGATCTGCGTGGCGATGGGCTACAACGGCGACGTCGTGCAGGCGCGCGAGCGCGCCAAGGAAGCCGGCACCGGTGTCGAGATCGTCTACGTCTATCCGAAGGAGGGCGCGATCCGCTGGTTCGACACCATGGCGATCCCAGCCGACGCGCCGAACAAGGACGAAGCGCACGCCTTCATCAATTTCCTGCTGAGGCCCGAGGTGATCGCGCCGATCAGTGAGGCCATCGGCTACGCCTCGGCCAACGCCGCATCGAAGCCGCTGGTGTCGGACGCTGTCCGCAACGACCCGGCGATCTACCCGCCCGAGGACGTCGTGGCGCGTCTCGTCGACACCCGCAAGCTTCCGATGGAAGAAAACGACGTCCGCCAGCGCGCCTGGACCGCGATCAAGAGCGGCCAATAGGGCGATGAGCGTTCCGGCCCGACGGCAGGCGCCGATCGACCCGTGGCAGGACCCCAATGCGGAGCCGATCCTCCGCATCGAGGGCGTCACCAAGACCTTCGGCAAGACCTACGCGGTCGATGATGTCTCGCTGGACATCTACCGCGGCGAGTTCTTCGCGCTGCTCGGCGGCTCGGGCTGCGGCAAGAGCACCCTGCTGCGCATCCTCGGCGGTTTCGAGGTGCCCGACAAAGGCCGCGTGCTGATCGACGGCATCGACGTCACCCGCGTGCCGCCCTACGAGCGGCCCGTCAACATGATGTTCCAGAGCTACGCGCTGTTCCCGCACATGACCGTCGAGCAGAACATCGCCTTCGGCCTGAAGCAGGACAAGCGCTCGGCGAGCGAGATCGGCGACCGTGTCGCGGCGATGCTTGATCTGGTCAAGATGGGCCAACTGGGGCGGCGCAAGCCCGACCAGCTCTCCGGCGGCCAGCGGCAGCGCGTGGCGCTGGCCCGCGCGCTCGCCAAGCAACCCAAGCTGCTGCTGCTCGACGAACCGCTGGGGGCGCTGGACAAGAAACTCAGAGAGCACACGCAGTTCGAGCTGGTGAACATCCAGGAGCGCACCGGCACGACCTTCGTGATGGTCACCCACGACCAGGAGGAGGCGATGACGATGTCCTCGCGCGTGGCGGTGATGGAGGCCGGACGCATCCTGCAGGTATCCACCCCCGCCAACCTCTACGAGTACCCGAGTTCGAAGTTCGTCGCCGAATTCATCGGCGGGGTGAACATGCTCAAGGGCACCGTGGTCGAGCAGGACGGCGACCGCGTGCTGGTGCACTGCCACGACGTCGAGCTCGACGTCTGGGCGCGCTACGCCGAGCCGATCCCGGTGGGCACCGACGTGCACGTGGCGATCCGCCCCGAGAAGATCGACGTCGCCGAGACCGAGCCGGCCGGCATGGACAACGTGGTGCGCGGCCGCGTGGTGGAAATCGCCTACCTCGGCGACGTGTCGATCTACCACGTGCAGACCGACGATGGTTTCGTGCTGCGCGTGCAGGAAACCCACGCGGCGCGCAGCGCCGACCCGCACTACAACTGGGGCGACGTGCTGTTCCTCGTCTGGCACGCCCGCGACGCCATCGTGCTGGCGAGCTGATGCAGCGGAGCAGCGCTGGCCCGAACGTGGCCTGGTGGGACCTGTGGTACCAGGTCGTGGTGGGCCTGTTCCGGCAGATCGGCGCGCTCGGACGCGAGCTGCGCGGCAGCCGGGGGCGCTACGTGGTCATCGCGGTGCCGATGCTGTGGCTGCTGGCCTTCTTCCTGGCGCCGCTCGTCGTGGTGCTGAAAATCAGCCTCGCGCAGCGCACCGGCGGGGTGCCGCCCTACTCCGACCTCATCGCGCTCGGCGAACAGGGTCTGGTGCAGATCAACCTCAGCTTCGCCGGCTACGCGACGCTGCTGTCCGATCCGCTGTATGTGCAGAGCTACCTGAACTCGCTGAGCTTCGCCTCGGTGTCGACGCTCGCCTGTCTGCTGATCGGCTACCCGATCGCCTACGGCATCGCGCGCGCCACGCCGGGCTGGCGGCTGTTCCTGCTCACCCTCGTCATCCTGCCGTTCTGGACCAGCTCGCTGCTGCGCACCTACGCGCTCACCGGCCTGCTGCGCGACAACGGCATGGTCAACCAGATCCTGCTGGGGCTTGGCCTCGTCGACGCGCCGATCCGGCTGATCGACACCGAGTTCGCGGTGTATGTCGGCATCACCTACAACTACCTGCCGTTCATGGTGCTGCCGCTGTTGGCCAACCTGATGCGACTGGATTTCACCCTGCTGCAGGCGGCGGCCGACCTTGGCGCGCGGCCCTGGCGTTCCTTCCTGTCGGTGACGCTGCCGCTGTCCCTGCCGGGCATCGTCGCCGGCTCGCTGCTGGTGTTCATCCCGTCGGTGGGCGAGTACGTCATCCCGGCATTGCTGGGCGGCCCTGAGGCGCTGACCATCGGCTCGCGGATCTGGGAGGACTTCTTCAACGCCCGCAACTACCCGCTGGCGGCAGCCGTCGCATTGGCCATGCTGGTGCTGATCGTGGTGCCGATGCTGCTGTTCGAGTCCTTCCAAGAGAAGCGCGCCGAGAAGGAGGCGCAACGCACGTGAGCGAGCGCCGGCCCTTCGTGCTGTACACCCTCATGGCTTTCGGCTACGCCTTCCTGTACCTGCCGATCGCCAGCAAGGAGCTGAGGTTGGAGGGAAGGATCGCCACGATGTCGGCGCTGGCCATCGGCACGGCCACGGCGCCGAGGCCGAGCATGGGATGGCCGAAGGCGAGCACGCGGTCGCCGTCCACCTGGGAAACGGTGCCGGTGCCGGCGAGGGTGATGTCGCCGACGGCGAGGGCGGCGGCGACGGCATCGCCCGGACGCAAGGCGGCGGGGGCGGGCGGCGCGGACAGCGCGGCCGGATCGTTGCCGCCGAGGTTGGACACCTGCAGGCCGAGCGCCTGCAGGCGGTCGCCGAAGACGGCGGCCACCTGCGGAGAAACGCCGCCGAGCGTGAAGACGGGCGTGAGCGGTTGCAGCGAACCCTCGGAGATACGCGGCAGGGGCAGGGCGGTTTCCAGGTCGGTGGAGCGCACCACGGGAACGCCGGGCGTGTCACCGTTCTCTCCGGGGCGGCCGCCGCTCGCGGGCGGAGCGTTGAGGGCGATGCGTTGCACCTCGAGCAGGTCTTCGACGGGCGTGAAGCCGGCGAAGCGGACGGTTTCGAAACGCTGGACCTGATACGAAAGCGCGCCGGCGAACTTGCCCTCGATGTAGAGCGGGCTGCCGCTCATGCCGGCGACGGCGCCCATCGACTGTACGCGTGGATCAGTGAGCCGGCAGAGGATCAGGGATTTGCCCGGGCCGAGGGCGTTGCGCACGATGCCGGTGACCTCGACGGAAAACGGTTCCGGCTCCGTGCCCTGGAAGACGGTCCACACCTCGCCGGTCATGCCGGGACGCACGTCGGCGAGTGGCAGGGGCGGAGCGTCGACCGGTTGGGCGGCGTCCAACGGCGCGGTTGCCGCGAGCAGCAGCCCGACGAGCAATCCCGCCCGCGAAACGCGCCGCCGGTCCCGGCAGGAGGAGGACTTGGCGCGGAGGAATATCATAGGTCGCGGATGACGGAGGAAATCGTTTCGCAGGCGCGCTCGATGGCGGAGCCCTCGTGCGCCGTGCTGAGGAAGCATGCCTCAAAAGCACTGGGCGGCAAGTAAACGCCTTTCGCAAGGCACCCGTGGAAAAACCGCCCGAAAAGCCTGGCGTCCGCCTTGAGGGCGGTGGCGTAGTCGCGGACCGGTTCGGCGGTTAAGTACAGGCTGAACATCGAGCCGGCCTGGGGCGTCTGCATCGGCAGGCCTTTGGCGCGCGCGGCCTCGGCGGCGGCGGCACAGACCTGGCGCCCGAGGGCATCGAGTTTCGCGTAGGGGTTGAGTTCCTCGAGCAGGCGCAGCGACTCGATGCCGGCCGCCATTGCCAGTGGATTGCCGCTCAGCGTGCCCGCCTGGTAAACCGGACCGAGCGGCGCGAGGTGGTCCATGATGTCGGCCCGCCCGCCGAAGGCGCCCACGGGCAGGCCGCCGCCGATGACTTTACCCAGCGTGGTCAGGTCGGGCACGATGCCCTCGGCCTCCTGCACGCCACCGCGCGCGATGCGGAAGCCGGTCATGACCTCGTCGAAGATCAGCACCGCGCCCTCGCGGCGCGTGAGCTCGCGGAGGAATTGCAGGTAGCCTGCGTCGGGCTTGATGAAGCCGACGTTGCCGATGTAGGGCTCGATGATGACGCCGGCGATCTCGCCGGGGTTGGCCGCGAAGGCCGCCTCGAGGGCGGCGGTGTCGTTGTAGGGAAGCACGACGGTTTCGCGCGCAAACGAGGCGGGCACGCCGGCGCTGTCGGGATTCCCGTGGGTGAGCGCGCCCGAGCCGGCCTTGATGAGAAGCGAGTCGCTGTGACCGTGGTAGCAGCCGGAGAACTTGACGATCTTGTCGCGCTTCGTGAACCCGCGCGCGAGGCGGATCGCGGACATGGTCGCCTCGGTGCCGCTGCTGCACATGCGGACCTTCTGGATCGACGGGAAGAAACGCACGATGGCCTCCGCCATCTCGACCTCCCGCGGATTGGGCGTGCCGAACGACGTGCCGTCCTCGAGGGCGGCGGCGATGGCTGCCTTGATGCGCGGATGATTGTGCCCGTGGATCGCCGGCCCCCAGGTGCAGACGAAGTCGATGAGCTCGCGATCGTCCGCGGTGATCAAAGTGGCGCCGCGCGCCGCCTTCGTGAAGAAGGGCGTGCCGCCCACGGAGCGGAAGGCGCGGACGGGCGAGTTGACGCCGCCCGGGATCAGCTGGAGGGCGCGGGCAAAAAGGGTCTCGGAAGAAGTCATCACAATCGAAACGTGCAGTGGTAGCTGGCGTCTGGCGAGCCCGCGAGGTCAAGCCAAGGCCGCTCAGTCCCCGATCCGCATCGCCTCCGTGGGCGGGATGCGCGCGGCGTGCCAGGCGGGAAACGCGGCGCCGGCGGTGGCGAGACCGAGGCTGGTGGCAAAGACCACGGCCAGTTTCCACCCGAGACCTCCGATCTCCAGGTGACGCCAGACCTCCGCCCCATGCTCGAGGGCGCCGACGCCCGTGGCGACAATCAGCCCGGCAACCGCGCCGACGGCGGCTCCGCCGAGTCCGAGCAACGCGGCCTCGAGCAAAATGCCGAGCAGCACGAAGACGTCGGTGGCGCCGAGGCATTTGAGCGTGCCGATCTCGCGGGAACGCTGCGTCACGGACATGAACAGCGCGTTCGTCACGCCCGCGACACTGACCAGCAGCGACAACGCGAAGAGCAGGCGCCAGCCATTGCGCTCCGCCGGATCGTCGCCCGCAGGCAGCACGAGCAGGTAAACGAGAAAGGCCGTGGCGGTTGCCAGCGTGAGCAAGGTCAGGACCGACCGCGCGAGGCGGCGGCGCAGGCTCGTCGCCGCCATGTCCCAGACCAGCCCGGGATGCAGGCGAAGGCGTCCGGTGCTCCAGACGACCGGAGCGAGGTCCGAAGAAGGCGGGGCGTCGTCGTTCATGTCAGGTTCCCGTGCCGATGGACGTCCACAGGAAGTTGATGGCGATCGCGGCCATGCCGACGAGGCCCATGCCGGCGGCGAAACCGACGGCGAGGATCGGGGCGTAGTTGGTCCAGCGTTCGCGACCGAAGCGCGGGGCCAGCACGAAGCGCCCGAGGCAGGCCCCCAGGAAGATCATGATGGCGAGGTGCGGGTAGCCGTTCATCGCTCCGATGCCGCCGTAAAGGTACTGCGAGCTGACGCCGAGGCCGGCGAAACCGCCGAAGAGGGCGAGCGCCCCGGCGAAGAAGGCCGCGATGACGCCGGGTTTGATCGCGTCGAAGAGCAGGCTCTGCCCCTCCTGCATGGACGAGGCCCAGAGCGCCTTCATCTGGGCGAACTGCGGCCAGAATTTCTGCACGTAGGGAAATTTCTCCGACGGGATTGGTCCGAGTCCGGTGAGGTAGCTCCAGAAGAGGAAGGAGGCGACCAGCATCAGCGGGAAGACGAGCAGTTCGGCCTTCAGGAGGGAGGTGAATCGCGTGCGGGTGAGCTGGGTCTCGCGGAAGAGATCCGCCATGTGGCCGTAGTTGGCGAGCGGCAGCGGGGCGAACCAGACGTTCACGCCGCGGTGGCCGCTGAGGAAGATCGCCCCTTCGCTCACGTAGGGCACGCCGGCGTGCTGGCCGGCGATGCCGCTCATGCGGGCGTTGATGTAGGTGTTGAGGGGCGTCCAGAAGAAGGCGAAGGCGACCAGCCACCAGACGCTGAACCGTTCCGCGGGCGGGAGGCCGGCGTTGATGAGATGGTTCGAGAAGACCACGTAACCGGCCGAGGCCGCGAGCCAGACGGCGACCGGCGCCCAGAGCGGCGGGTCGCCGCGGGCGACGTCCCGTCTCCAAAAGGCCGATACGTCGAAACCCGCGGCGTCCGGGGCCGCCCCCGCGGCGCGGCGTCGCCGCACGAGCGCGCGCGCGATGCCGAAGAGGCCGACGGCGAGCACGGCGAACGCGGTGCCGATGCCGGCCGAGAGATAGACGTCGAGCGTGGTCGCAACGTGGGTCTCGATGGCGTCCTTGCCCGGAGCCCAGCTCGGCAGATGCCCGAGGCGCTGGAGCAGCGGGTTGAGGCCGAGTTGAAACAACAAGGTGGTGACGAACATGCCGACGCACACCCGCCACGGCGACGACAACGAGGCGCTCGATGCGATTCTCGCGCGCGGCGCGGCCAAGGCGCGCGAACGCGGGGTGCCGACGCTGAATGCCGCCTACACCGCGCTGGGACTGGTGCGCCACTAAGCCCCCGCCGCGCCCCGGCCCTTGCGGCGAGCCGCTGTTTTTGCAGGTCCATATTCAATTGCCGTTCATTGGCGTGTAATATGGTATCGCCTGCAAGTGCCGTTGCTGTCATGGCAATGGCCCACAGACAGAGGTTGTGCCATGTTGCCTTCGATGAAGTCTTTCACCCGCCTCGCGCTTCCCGTGGCTTTGGCCATTGGCCTTTCGGCCTGCACCACGCCCTTCAAGGCTGACGTTTCGCGCTTCGCCGTGCCGCTGCCGGCCCCGCAGGGTCAGAGCTTTGCGGTCGTTGCCGAAGACCCCAAGCTGGCAGGCGGGCTGGAATTTGCGACCTATGCCAATGCGGTCGCCGCCGAACTGACCCAGATCGGCTACACCCGCGCCGCCTCGCCCGAAACGGCCGACATGCTGGTGCGCTTCGATTACCGCGTCGATGGCGGGCGTGAACGCGTGCGCACCGATTTCAACGGCGTGGGCGCCTTTGGCGGCCCGTGGGGCCGTTGGGGTGGCTGGGGCGGCTGGGGCGGCGGCTGGGGCTTCGGCTTCAACGATCCGTTCTTCGGCGGTCCGGATGTGCGCAGCTACACCGTCTACACCAGCGGCGTGGATGTGAAGATCGATCGCCGCGTCGATGGCCAGCGCCTGTTCGAAGGCAAGGCCGAAGCCGTGTCGCGCTCCAACCGCCTGCCGCGCCTCGTGCCGAACCTCGTCGATGCGCTGTTCACCGACTTCCCCGGCAATTCGGGCGAAACCGTGCGGATCACCATCCGCGACGAGGAAAAGACCGTGCGCCAGGCCGACTGATGGTGTAGGGCCGAATTCAACAATCCCTTGGACGGGAACAGAGAGGCGGCACCAGGGGATCGGTGCCGCCTTTTTTGTTGGTAACTAGGGGCGAGCGTCGCCAAGCAAGCTGATGGTGTCGTCGTTGACAGCGGTTGCATGATTAATGGCGCCTAGCAGGGCATCATAGCCAAGCCTGCCCTCTGCCGCGAACAGCGCCAGCCGATCGCCGGTTTGCACCGATCGGAAATGCTCCCCGCCCTCATAACCGCAGATGTTGAATTCCATCCGGTACCGCAGCGCGAAAGGCCGCTCCGGGATGAGCCCACGCGCCGCCACTAGGGGACGCAGACGGATCTCCATTTCACGATGGGTCCGCTTCTGCTTTCTGATGCGCGGCCCCTCAATCACCTCGACTGCAAGAATGCGCGGCGCCTCGGCCCAGAGAGTTGTTTCCCGTTGCAAGCGCGCTGCACGCAATTCGGCAGCCTCCTGTTCTTGCCGGGCGCGCTGCTCCGCAAGAACGCGGGCGTCGTAGTCATCAGGGCTTTCGCCAGGCAGCGGGGGCGGGGGCGGCGCTGGAGCCGGGGCCGGCTGGCAGGCAAGCACGCTGGCGGATGCCGACAGGGCGCCTGCGACGATCAGGCTCCTCGCCAGACCGCTAAAGCTTGGCATGGCCACCGGTGGAACCAAATCCGCCCTCGCCGCGCTCCGTCGCGTCCAGCTCCGCAACCTCGTCCCATGCGGCGTGCACCACCGGGGCGAGAACCAGCTGGGCTACCCTGTCGCCGCGCGCGATCGCGAAGGGCTCGGCCCCGTGATTGATCAGGATGACCTTCAGCTCGCCGCGATAGTCGGAGTCGATCGTGCCGGGGGTGTTGGGCACGGTAATGCCGTGCTTCAAAGCGAGGCCTGAACGCGGGCGCACCTGGATTTCGTAGCCCTGCGGGATCGCCAGCGCGAGGCCGGTCGCCACCGCATGCCGCGCGCCCGGAGCGATGGTCACGTCCTCGGCGCTGACCACGTCCATGCCCGCCGCGCCCGCCGTCGCATAGGCAGGCAGCGGCAGGCCTGCGCCGTGCGGCAGGCGTTTCACTTGCACAGGGATGGGGGTCATCGTGCGCTACCGCCTGCGGCTGCTTGAGCGCGGGTCACTCTGCCGCCTCGACCCGAAGGGTTGCGGCGATGCGTTCCGCCAGCGCCATGGCCACCGCGCTCTTGGGCATTTCGTCGAGCGTCTCGACCCCGTCGCTGCTGATGATGTGGACGCGGTTCATGTCGCCGCCCATCACATCCCCCGACACATCATTGGCGACGATCCAGTCGGCCATCTTGCGCTTGCGCTTCTGCTTGGCATATTCGATCACATTGTCGGTTTCGGCGGCAAAGCCGATCACCAGCTCAGGCCGCTTGGCCCCGGTGGCAAGGTTGGTGAGAATATCGGGATTTTCCGTCAGCATCAGCGCCGGCGGGGCCGACCCGCGCTTCTTTATCTTCTCGCCGCGGTATTCCTTGGGCCGCCAGTCGGCCACCGCAGCCACCATCACCGCGACATCGGCAGGCAGCGCGTGCTTGACCGCCTTGGCCATGTCCTCGGCGCTTTCGACATCGATGCGCTTCACCCCTGCCGGGGTCTTGAGCGAGACCGGCCCGGCGATCAGCGTCACCTTCGCGCCCAAGGCAGCGACGGCGGCAGCGATGGCAAAGCCCTGTTTCCCGCTCGACCGGTTGGCGATGTAGCGCACCGGATCGATCGCTTCCCAAGTCGGCCCGGCGGTGACCAGCACGTGGCGGCCCGACAAGGGGCGATGCGAGGGCGCAAGCCCGAAATCCGCGCCTTCCGGCACCTCGCCCAGATCGGCCTCGATCTCGTCGGGCACTTCGGGGGCGAGCACTTCGGGCGGCGCCTTGCGGGGATCGACCTCGTGATTGATCGCGCCGGCATCGATCGGCGGAGCAGCGCCGGCCTTACCCTTCTTCGCCAGCAGCGGTCCGCCAAGGTCCGGCGCGAATTCGGGCGCGGGTTCATCTTCGGGAAGCGGCATCTCGCCCTCGCCCGGTTCGGGCAGATCGAGAAACTCCGCCTCGATGTCCTCGTGGCTGCGCTTGGGCGTCGAACGCGGAATGATGCGCGACAGCAGACCGCCCAGCCCGCCGCCGAACGAGCTGCCCGTGTCCTCATCTTCAGGCTCCAGCGCTTCGACTTCGATCGCCTGCCGGTCATTGGCGGCAATCAGTGCAGGCTGCGCCTCGGGCACCTCGATGCCGAAATACGACGCGATGACGCGCCAGATCGCCTCGGGCTCGGGCAGGCGGCCATAGCCGAATTCGCCGCAGGCCATCGGGCCTTCGTCGGGATGCAGCACCGTCACGCCCGCCGAAGCGAGCAATTCCACATTGCGCTGGGTCGCTTCGTGTTCCCACATCCGCACGTTCATCGCCGGCACGGCCACCACCGGCTTGTCGGTAGCGAGGATCAGCGTCGTTGCCAGATCATCGGCGATGCCCGCCGCCATCTTGGCGAGCAGATCGGCCGTCGCCGGGCACACCACCACCAGATCCGCCTCGCGCGAGAGCTGGATGTGGCCCATCTCGGCTTCGTTCTTGAGGTCGAACAGGTTGGTGTAGACCTGGTTTTCCGACAGCGCGGCGAGCGCCATGGGGGTGACGAATTGCTGTCCGCCCTTGGTGATGACGCAGGTCACCTCGCCCCCGCCCTTGCGGATCAGGCGCACCAGTTCGCAGGCCTTGTAGGCCGCGATGCCGCCGCCCACGACCAGCAGGATGCGCGGGACCAAGCCCGTCATCGCCCGTGTCCGCCGTGCTTGCCGATCAGTACCATCGGTCCCGAACAACTCCCCAAAACTCGCCAGCGCCGCAGCGGCGGCCTGCCGCAGCCAAACGCTCTTAAACCCAGTCCGCGCCTGCGCCAAGCGGCGCGGATATAGTCCGCCCGCGCAGATTGGGCACTGTGTGGTTAAGATTGCGCTTACAAAGGCGCAACCGCTTTCGCCTGCAACCTAGCCGATCCAGCCCGCCGCCAGCGCGCCCCAGAAAGCCCCTGCGCCGGCGAGCGCGGCGACGACATAGCCGAGCCAGCCGCGACCTTCGCGTTTGTCGGTGATAAGCGGTATCTCCGGCAGCGGCGGCGGCTCGGGCGCGCCGCCCTTGGGCGGGAACATCTCCTCCACCCGGCGGATCAGGCCGGGCAGGCGCAGCAGCGTCTCGGTATCCTGCTTGATCCGGTCGGCCAGCGCGGCTTCCGGCCCCAGTTCGTCACGGATCCACTCGCGCACATAGGGCGCGGCGGTGTCCCACATGTTGATGTCGGGGTT
>VFQO010002127.1_pt1 | contig 12857 bp, 9 predicted proteins | sample 3512331 | NCBI WGS metagenome assembly VFQO01 (sample SAMN10412371, study PRJNA504923) | tailings metagenome | isolation source: Replicate 3 from Balatoc abandoned mine | place: Philippines: Itogon, Benguet | collected 2017-08-28
GGCATGTAATAAGTACCATCAGGCCTTCTGGTAAACTGATAAATCAGGTCAGGCATATGGTAAGAGAGTTTTCTAAACTCATCCTCATTCCTATTTTCAGAAGATATCATAGATTCATCATCAATTGTATTATGAAATTACAGTAATTTAACTGTCTTAATCTAATGCAATGAGAAAAATCCTATCGATTCTTGTTTTATCTATTTGCTGTCTGCAGTTACAGGCACAGAAAAAAGAAAGAGTAAAACAGGTGGCCATCCCTAAAGAAGATGTTTCAGATCAGTTATTATCTAAAGTAAAATATCGCTCCATTGGACCGTACCGTGGAGGCAGAAGTGCAGCAGTAGCAGGCAGTTATAAAAACAGAACTACCTTTTATTTTGGCGCAACTGGTGGTGGTGTCTGGAAAACAACGGATGGCGGAAGTAACTGGAAAAACATATCTGATAAATATTTCGGGGGCACTATTGGGGCAGTTGCCGTTGCTCCTAGTGACGAATCCGTAGTTTATGTAGGTGAGGGAGAAAACACCATGAGAGGAAATGTTGCCGAAGGTTTGGGTGGTGTATGGCGCAGTGCAGATGCTGGAAGAACCTGGAAAAATATTGGATTAAATGATGGCAGACATATTATCCGTTTGATTGTACACCCAAGAGATCCGAACACCGTGTGGGCGGCTGTAATGGGGCATCTGTTTGGACCCAATGAAGAAAGAGGGGTTTATAAAACAACAGATGGCGGAAAAACATGGAAAAGAACATTGTATATTAATAACCAGACAGGCGCATCCGATTTGGTAATGGAGCCCGGCAATCCCGATGTATTTTATGCGGGTATGTGGAGAGTGATCAGAACTCCCCACAGTATGGAAAGTGGTGGAGAAGGAAGTGGATTGTATAAGAGTACCGATGGCGGAGAAACCTGGGAACCCTTAATTAATAAGAAAGGAATGCCCAAAGGATTATGGGGAATTGTAGGTGTTGCTGTTGCTCCATCCAATCCTGAGAAAGTATATGCAATTATTGAAAACGCCAATGGGGGATTATTTAAAAGTGAAGATGCCGGAGAAACCTGGACCTTAACCAGTAACGATAATAATATTCGTCAACGTGCCTGGTATTATACCAAAGTGTATGTGGATCCAAAGAATGAAAACCTGGTGTATTGTCCCAACGTGAATTTTATGAAGAGCACCGATGGTGGCAGAACATTTCAATCGGTAAATACACCACATGGAGATCATCATGATTTGTGGATTGATCCTGAAGATGGAAAACGAATGATAGTTGCAGATGATGGTGGCGCACAGGTAAGTTTTGACGGAGGGAATAACTGGAGTACCATGGACAACCAGCCAACAGGCCAGTATTACAGAGTTACTACAGACAATGCTGTTCCGTATAGAATCTTAGGTGCTCAACAGGATAATTCAACAGTGCGAATTAAAAGCAGAACCAATGGGGCAGGCATTACTGCAAGAGACTGGGAAGTGACTGCGGGTTCTGAAAGTGGTCATGTGGTTGCCGATCCGCTAAACCCCGATATTGTTTATGGAGGTAATTACGGAGGATATTTGGCAAGACTGGATCACAGAACAGGAGAGAACAGAGCCATCAATGTATGGCCTGATAATCCAATGGGTGCGGGCGCTGATGTATTGAAGTATCGTTTTCAATGGAACTTCCCCATCTTCTTCTCTCCGCACAATCCTAAGCGTTTGTATACCGCAGGCAATCATTTATTTGTAACAGAGAATGAAGGTCAGAGCTGGGAAATGATTAGTCCGGATTTAACTACCAATGACAAAACCAAGCAGGGACCAAGCGGAGGACCCATCACCAAAGACAATACTTCCGTTGAATATTACTCTACCATTTTTGCAGCGACCGAGTCATCATTAGAGAAAGATGTTTTATGGACAGGAAGCGATGATGGCCTGATTCATGTAAGTAAGGATGGTGGTAAGTCCTGGAATAATGTTACGCCACCCGATGCGGGGAAATGGATGATGTGGAACTGTATTGAAACTGATCCTTTCAGAAAAGGTACTGCTTTTTTTGCTGGAACGAAATATAAGCTGGACGACTATACTCCCTATTTATTTAAAACAACTGACTACGGTAAAACCTGGACAAGAATTACCACTGGCATTAATAATATGCATTTTACCAGAGCCATCAGAGCTGATAGAAAAGTGCAGGGACTATTGTATGCGGGAACAGAATTCGGCATGTATATCAGTTATAACGATGGTGCAAATTGGAGACCCTTCCAGTTGAATTTACCAGTAGTACCTATTACTGATATTGCCTTAAAAGACAATGACTTGATTGTGGCTACACAGGGTCGTTCTTTCTGGGTAATTGACGATTTAACGATTGTGCAGCAAAAAACTGCTTCCATCCTAGATAAGAAACTACATGTATTTTCTATTAATGACAGTTACAGAACAGAAGGTGGGGGTAGAAGAAGAAGAGGTGCATCTGCGGCTGAACCCAATGCAGGTGCGAATCCTCCGCAAGGAACGGTAATTAATTTTTATGCCAAAGGTATCACGGATAGTTCAAAGCTTTCTATTACCATCAACGATAAGCAGGGCAAGCCTATTAAAACTTTCAGCAATTACACAAAAACTCCGGAAGATCAAATGGAACTGTCAGAAGGTATGAATCAGTTTGTATGGGATCAAAACTATCCGCCTGCAGAGAGAACTGATGGTATGATCTTGTGGAATGGAGGTATTGGTTCTGCCAAAGCAGCGCCTGGCAAATACACAGGAAAAATTAAATTCGGAAATGATTCTGCTGATTTCAGTTTTGTGATTAAGCCTAATCCGGTTTATACAGCTACAGAAGCAGATTACGATGCACAGGTGAGCTTCCTATTATCTGTACGTGATAAATTCAATGAAGTGCAGAAAGCCATCAGAAATATTAGAACCGTTAGAACACAGATTAATGAGCTTAACGCAAAAGTGGATGGCAGAACACATAAAGAGATAAAACAGCTCGCTGATAGCATCAACAAGCAAATTACTGCAGTAGAAGAAGCATTGTATCAAACCAAGGCAAAGAGTGGTCAGGATGTATTGAACTTCCCAATTCGCTTAAATGATAAGATTGCAGGTTTGTATGGAGTAGCTTCAAGCGGACAGAATGCCCCTAGCAAACAGGTTCGCGAAGTATTTGCTGATTTAAGTGCACAGGCTAATTTGCAGCTTACTAAATTGAAGCAGGTATTAGATACCGATGTAAAACAACTTAATAAATTAATTAACGATAAACAAATACCTGTAATTGGAATCAGGTAAACTTATAAATTAAGCCAATAGTTTAGTTTGAATACGAGCGCTCTGTTTCTGTTTTTCATTAAAGGCGATGTAAAATAATTGTCTGTGTAAACCAGGAACAGATCGCTCATTGGCTTAAACCTATATTGTAATCTGCTGTTGATATTGATATTGTTTCGTTGTGTATTGTACTGGAAAAAAGTAGTCCAGAATAACTTGGTTGAGAAATTGATTTCTGTTCTCTGCGAAATCAAAAAAAGTTCAGTAGACCCATACGTACCTGGGAATTCCAGTTTATTGTATTGAAAATTCAGGTTCAGATTGGTATTGGGTAATTTTCTGAAAGTAATTCCAGCAGTTAAAGTATTGTTGGTGCCATTGTAAAATCCACCTGTTGCTGCGCTAACATTAAAACTGAAAGGTCTTCTGAAATCTGAGTTATACCTGATTCCCACATCCCTGTATTTGTACTTTGCTACAGGAAGTGGCGTTGCCCCTGTAAATGAAATAGGGAATAATAAATCTACTTCATAGTCAGTTGCACCATACCCGATTCTGGATGTATTTCTGAATTCTACATTTCCACTAAAGCTGGTATTTCTTTCATTGAAACTATTGTCAGGATTAAAAACAATATAGTTCTCTATTTCAAATCGAATGCCAATCAGTTTGCCTTTCGTGGGAATGATTTTATATTCCGCGTTGGTATAAGAATGTTTAAATCCAACCCGTATGGCCGTATCTCTGGATGCATCATAGTTTTCAATTCTTTCTATAAAACCCATGTCTGCATAATAATTGGTGCCTAGGTTGGTCAGATCCTGCATGAAACCGAAGTTTCTGCTATTATAGGAAAATCCGACATTGTAAAAAGCATTATCGTTTTTTATGCCGGGCTTAAAGGAATGATGATAAGTAGCCCATGCTCCCCATTTTCCTTCCAGGTCAGAATAGTTGTATTCTATTCCTGCATTTCGGCTGAATGCATCTAACGGGTTCGCATTTTTTTCTGCTTCTGTCATAAAACTGCTCCTGTTTAGAAAGTATCCTTTTATAACAGATCGATTGAATACTCTTTGATCCACCGATAAAGCAGTATAGTTTTCAGGAGCATAATCGCCTTGTCTTCCAGTTTGCATATTCATGAATCCGATTCTGGTTTTCTTGGCAATATTTCCTGTGATTCTGGCTCCAAATAAAATGGGAATCTTGTTTCCATTTTTATCTAATCCGATTCTTCTAGAATAAAAGGGCCTGATAGGGTCAATGCCATATCCAGAAAACAAATCAGCATTCTCCAAGAAGAAAGTTCTTCGCTCGGGGAAGAAGATATTAAATCGGGTTAAGTTGGTTACCTGTCTGTCTACTTCAATCTGAGAGAAATCAGGATTAACGGTCAGGTCTAAGTTTAAAGAAGAGGTTAGTCCAATTTTTGCATCAAAACCGGCATTGGGTTTTGCGGTAATGGGTTCATTGCCTGCTCTGTTTTCTGTTACTTCGGTAGTTACAAAAGGAACAAATACCGTATTGCTTCCAGGTTTGGGAGGAGCGTCTTCCCAAATAAGGGCGCCAGTATAACCAATATCGTGAGAGGAAAAATTAACGGGTACATTGGTCCAAGTAGAATATTCGTTGGTCTTGGTGTCCACTCTTACAAAGTTGATGCCCCAGGTTTTTTTATCGGCTGGATAACGGATCGATTTAAAGGGAATTGCCATCTCAGCAGTCCATCGGTCTCCATATCTTTTGGTTTCAGAATACCAGGTCTGATCCCAGCTGAATGAAACGCCATCACCAGCAGAAGTAAGCTGGTCTTCACTTTGCGCATTGTAGGCGTTTACCACAAAAAAGAAACCATTGTTGCGGGTATTTACCGGATCTAATACCAGTGCCACACAATCATTCCCATCGTGTCCAATATCCCTTTTTAAACTTTGTATAAAAACTTTTCCGGAATCGTATGCTGTAAATGCTACGTACAAGAACTTTTCATCATAAGCCGTCTGTACTTCTGTTGCATGTTTTGCCTTCTTTTTATCATCTGGATATTTTTCCCAAAAGGAGCTTACCTTCTGTGCCTTTTTCCAGATTTCTTCATCAAGGATACCATCAATTTTTACAGGTGCCGGCGTTTTGGAAATAACAATCTGATAGTCTTTCTGAAAAGTTTCTCCATTTCTAACCTGAGTAAACCCGCTTACCCAACTACTTGTAAAAAGTATAATAATCAGTATTCTCATAAATAATGCTGCAAAAAATGCAAGGAACTGCAAAATTGATATAATTATCGGGAGGCCTGCTATTAATTTGCTTAATGGTAGCATGCGTGGATAAGCGCAATCTTAATCCTCATTCAATAAATCGGGGCGACGTTCTTTGGTTCTTTCCATGGATTGCTCAAAGCGCCAGTCTTCTACTTTTTTGGGATCGCCCTGTAATAATATTTCCGGCACTTTCATGCCCCTGAAATCAGCCGGACGCGTATAAACAGGCGGGGCAAGTAAATTGTCCTGGAATGAGTCTGTTAAAGCCGATGTTTCATCGCTCAGCACACCAGGGATTAATCTCCCGATTGCATCTACTACAACTGCTGCTGCCAGTTCTCCACCGCTCAATACATAATCGCCAATAGAGATTTCCATGTTTACATATCGATCCCTGATTCGCTGATCAATTCCTTTGTAGTGCCCACAGATAATTAAAAGGTTCTGCAGCAATGATAACTGGTTGGCTCTTTGCTGATTGAATCTTTCACCATCCGGGGTCATATAAATAATTGCATCGTAGTTGGTTTCTTTTTGCAATTCTTCAATGGCATTCGCAAGAGGCTCACACATTAATACCATTCCTGCTCCACCGCCAAATGGATAATCGTCTACCTGTGCATGCTTGTTAATGGCCCATTTTCGTAAGTTATGTATACGCACCCTTAGCAAACCCTTATCCTGAGCACGTTTCATGATGCTGTGGCTAAAAGGGCCTTCCAAAAGGGCAGGCACTACGGTGATAATATCTATTGTAAACATGCTTGGTTTCAATTACATTTTATTCCATAAACTCTTCCAGGTCTCTTCGGTCTCTTTTGGTAGGTCTGCCTACTTTACTCAACCGCTTACCTGTATGGAAACTGGAGGCAACAAATTTAATTCTGTCCAGTTCCTCTGCAGGAGTGATGTCGATATAGTATTTAATGGCTTCTGAATATGCTTGTCGGGTATGCAGAAGTCCGGTTACTTTAATAACCCATTTTTTGGCTTCTGTTTTTACTTCATATTCATCTCCTATAGCTACTATTCTGGAAGACTTAACTGCATCTCCATTGTATTTTACTTTTCCTTTACTGCATGCATCTCCTGCCTGGCTTCTTGTTTTAAAAAGTCGAATGCTCCAGAGATACTTGTCTATACGCAATTTTTCTTTCTCTGCTGCCATATTATCCTTTCATTTCTGCGAAATACTTGTGGAAATAAGGAATGGTTTCAATGCCCTTGTAATAGTTTTCCAAGTTGAATTTTTCATTGGGACTATGCAGGTTATCACTGTCTAATCCAAATCCAAGAAAGATGATTTTTAAACCCAGTTCCTTTTCAAACAAAGCACAGATAGGAATACTACCACCCCCTCTTACCGGAATGGGTTCCTTACCAAATGCAGATTCAATGGCTTTCGCAGCGGCTTTGTATTCTATAGAATCTATAGGGGTCATATAAGGTTCTCCACCATGATGCTCCATGGCATTAATGGTTACTCCGGCAGGAGCAATGCTTCTGAAATAATCCAATACTTTCTTGGTAATCACTTCTGAGGATTGATTGGGAACCAAACGGCAGGAAATTTTAGCAGATGCTTTAGAAGGCAACACTGTTTTTGCCCCTTCTCCTGTATAACCGCCCCAAATACCATTTACTTCCAAAGTAGGCCTGATACCTGTTCTTTCATTGGTGGTATATCCTTTTTCTCCCCATAATTCTGTAACCCCCAAGTCGATTTTATACTCCATTTCATTAAAGGGTGCTTTGGCCATTTTGGCCCTTTCTTCTGGTGTGGCTTCCACTACATCGTCATAAAATCCTGGGATGGTGATATGGTTATTTTCATCGTGGCAGGAAGCAATCATTTGGGCTAAAATAGTAATGGGATTGGCAACTGCACCACCATATACTCCACTGTGTAAATCTCTGTTGGCTGCGGTTAGTTCCAGTTCAATATAGCTGAGTCCTCTAACGCCAATATCAATGGATGGATTCTCCATGCTCAGCATTGAAGTATCTGAAATTAATATCACATCTGCTTTCAGCAGCTCTTTGTTTTCTTTTACAAATTTGGCTAGATTCGGGCTTCCGATTTCTTCCTCCCCCTCAATCAGGAATTTTATATTGGTATAAAAGCTGTTGGTTTTAGAAAAAGTTTCCAGAGCTTTCACATGCATGTAAAACTGCCCTTTGTCATCCGCAGAACCACGGGCATAAATTTTACCATCTTTAATTACTGGCTCAAAAGGTCCGCTATGCCAAAGTTCCAACGGATCGGCGGGTTGAACATCGTAATGTCCGTATACTAGCACAGTTGGTTTAGACGGGTCCACTATTTTTTCACCATATACAATCGGGTGCCCCTCTGTTGAATAAATAGTAGCGCTATCTGCACCTGCTTCTAATAATCTTTGTTTTACTATTTCTGCACAATGCAACATATCTTCTTTATGTTCAGATCTGGCACTGATGCTCGGTATTTTTAGCAATTCAATTAATTCATTTAAAAATTGTTCCTTGTGTTGATCCTGATAGTTTTTCCAGCTCTCCATATGTTAAATTTAAAGCTGCAAGTTACCTAATTAAGACTGCTCGGCAATGCGATGTTTCTGATTGGAAACCACATTTTCCAGCGTCCATGGCAGCGATTGTTGAAAGGGCTGGGTTCTTTCCTTGCAATCTGGCAAGGAACAAATGGCACAGCTGTAGGGTAAGCACCCGTCTGTATGTACAAAAAGCTCTATGGAATCGCCAAAATTTTCTTTTATTAAAGCAGACAAAGCGTCAATCTCCTTGTGGGCTTCATGTATATTTAAATACCATGGCAGTGTTAAATGGCAATCAATATGCAATAAATCACCATATTTTATTACCCTGAGATTGTGTAGGTCTATCCAATTACTGCTTTTTGAGTTATTTAAGACACCAATAAATTGTTGAAGCATTTGCTCATCCGCCTCATCCATGATTCCGGCCAGTGATTTTCTGAGTATGGTGTAACCATTGTATACGATCCAACCACTTAAAGCCAGGGCAACCACTTTGTCTATCCAAAAAATTTGGGTAAAATAGATGAGTGTTATTGCGGCTAAAACGCCCGCTGTAGAATACGTGTCTATTTGTAGATGTTTCCCGCTGCTTTCTAGCGCGAGTGAATTATTTTTTTGTCCAATTCTTATGCAAATAGCACCAGCAATATCGTTCAGGATGGCAGTAGATCCCACCAGCCACATGCCACTATCCAAAGCTTGAACCGTATGTTTTTCTAGTGTATTTACAACTGTTTCATAAATAATTAAAACCCCGGCGGCAATAATTAAACTACCTTCTGCCGCTGCAGAGATAAACGCTGCCTTACCATGACCGTAAGGATGATTTTCATCTCTGGGTTGAGCAGCAATGTAAAGGCTGTATAGTCCAATAAATCCGGCTACAATGTTCACAATACTCTCCATTGCATCTGATAATATGGCCAATGAATCCGTTAGATAGTAGGCGGTAATTTTCAGGATGAATAGCAGTACACTGAGTAAAGTGACCCATTTCTGAACTAAAAAATTTTCTTTCCCCGAATACATAATCGCCTTATTTGGTGGGATTTAAAGATTTTTTGCTTTATTTTTAACATCCAAATTAGGGTATTATTTGGACTATAACCCCCGAAATGCGTAAACCAGAACTAAGAGAGAGAATTCCTTCAAGGCCTCCGCTCATATCACCGTTGCATGATGAAACGGATCAGCCAGTCTGGTCGGTTATGATTGCCGTGGACAATACTTTCGTTTATCTAAATACCACTTTACTTTCTATTTTAGAATTAGATCAGGGCATTGGTGTGATGCAGATTATGGTGGTGGATGATGCCAGTGATGACGGGGATGTTGAGCAACTGGTAAAAGATACGGGCAAAGGGAGAATTGGTTATTTCAGACAGCCGAATAAAATAGGAAGACTCAGAAACCTGGAAACCTGTATTAAATTATCAAGAGGAAAGTATATACATATCCTATACGGCGATAATTATGTAATGCCCGGTTTTTACGATGAAATCCTGTCTTTGTTTAATGAATTCCCAAGAGTTGGGGCTGCATTCACAGAGTTTCAGTATATCAATGAAAGAGGTAATCCAATCTGGAAACATCAGCCATTGGCTAAAGAAAGAGGCTTGCTGAAAAACTGGGTAAAAGCAGTGGCCCTTCGCCAGAATACTGAACCATCGGCAATGGTCATTAAAAGAAGCACTTATGAAAAACTAGGTAGTTTTTTTGGTGCGGAACACGGGGAATTCTGGGAAATGACCGTGAGAATTGCGGCTCACGCCGAATTGGCGTATGTTCCGAAAGTAATGGCGAATTTCAGAATACACGGAAAAGCGTTGCATTCTGAAGCATTGAAAACAGGAAGAAATATTGACGACATCACTAAAATCATCGGTATTATCCGGGCATACTTGCCGTTGGATGTTAGAGATGAAGTGAATGCCATGTCAAAAAAATATTTCTCTCAGCATTTTGCCCAACTCTCTCACAAAGTGTATCACGAATTGGACGACACTGGAGCTGCCCTGAAACAGGCCTGGGGGGCACTTGTATTAGATATCAACTGGATTTCGCTCAAGTATTGTTTACTGTTATTCTTTAAATACCTGATTGGCTACAAAGTGATTCGTAAGTGGGTTGAGAAGCTATCTTAAAACAGCAGTTTTTTCTTATTAAATCAACTTGGTACTGTAGTTAATTGGGCAGTGTTTAGCCAGCATGGCTGAAATTCCACAATACTTATCCATCGACAATGAAACCGCACGCTTCAGTTTGTCTTCGTCTTCAGGTTTCACATCTGAATGATACACCAAGTTAATATAAGTGAAGGTTTTAGGATGATCTTCTGTTTGTTCTGCCTCAGCGCTTACTTCCAGTTTGCTAAAGCTCACTTTCATCTTGTTAAGAATTTCAATAACATCAATGGCACTACATCCGCACAAAGAAGCCAGTAGCATTCTCTTGGGATTCATGCCACTGTTTAATCCGCCATTCTCAACTGTAGTATCTATTCGCACGGTGTGTCCATCGTTACCAATGGCATCAAAAGCCAATGCTTCCTTCCAGTTTACTTTCACATCTATCATAATTTCAGTTTTTATTTCAATTGACTTGCTACAAAGTCCCAGTTTACAATATTGAACCAGTTGTTGATATAGTCTGGTCTTTTGTTTTGGTATTTTAAGTAATAAGCATGCTCCCAAACATCCAATCCCAATAAGGGGGTTCCTTTTAGTTCGCTGATGTCCATTAATGGATTATCCTGATTGGGGGTTGAACCAATTTTTAAATTGCCTTCTGAAGTTTGTATCAACCAGGCCCATCCACTTCCGAATCTATTTTTACCGGCATCTGCAAATGCCGTTTTAAAGGCTTCATAAGAACCAAAAGACTGATTGATGGAAGTTAATAATTTACCGGAAGGCTGATTAGCCGAACCAGGCTTCATGCATTTCCAGAAAAATTCATGGTTAAAATGCCCCCCACCATTGTTTCGCATTTTGGCAGAGTATTTACTTATATTTCTCATGAGGTTTTCTAAAGACATGGTTTGTGGACTTACTTTTTCAGCAACACAAGCTTCAGCCAGATTTTTTGCATAGGTGGCTGCATGTTTACTGTAATGTATTTCCATGGTCATTGCATCAATATAGGGCTCAAGCGAATTATATGCGTAAGGCAATGGCTGTTGTTCAAATTCATTGCCTGCTGCAGCAGCTACAACTGAAGGAATCATGCTGATTCCAATTCCTGCTGCCAAAGCAGCTTTGCTGCTGTCTTTCAGAAATACTCTTCGGTTATAAGCTTTTTTCATGGCTCTTTTTTTTCTTAAAGGTAGCTAATAATTTTCGAAGGCCTTTGAAGTTGCGGTAATAGAACTCCTGGTTAAACAACTGCGAATCATGCATGGCTTTATAAATCAGGAATGCACTAATAGGTACCAAAATAAATGTGCTCAACCACATTCCTACGATTGAGTTGGTTTGCCCCGAGCGGACAAATTTTTCGCCAAAAGTGTTGAGCAGATGGAATAGCACAAAGAAGACGATGGCAAAAACCAGCGGCGTACCCAATCCCCCCTTTCGGATAATAGAACCCAAAGGTGCACCAATTAAAAACATGACCAGACAAGCCACAGATAGGGTAAATTTTTTGTGCCATTCAATTTCATGCAACTGCATGGAAAGGTACTTGGTTTTGTAGTCTTCTGCCATAACACTCACCGATCCTTTTACGGTAGACAACTGATTCGATGCCGCATCTAGTAATTCCTGCTTAAGGCTGTCTGGAAAAAGTTTGTCTGGCTTCACTTTAGGCAAGGGTTGTTTTACTTTTACCCAGCCTGTATCTGCAAATCTGGCAAAGCGCAGATATGGGCTCACTTCCAGTTTTGATTTTTTTAAATAAAAAGTATCAATATGGTTCAGTGAATCAATTGCAACATTCAGTTGGCGAAGACTTAACATTTTCGGATCATAAAAAGCAGAGTCTTCGGTTTTGTTCATCTGGAAACTTTTCAAGTCAAATACTTTTTTGTACTCCTTAAATCCCATTCGGGTAAACTCAGTATTTATCTCTCCTCTCGGCCCTTTCTCCTGATAGCGCCAACCATTTTTCAAAATAAATTCCAGAAACTGCTTGTCTTTTGAAACCCTCATGACCCCGCTCTCTGCAACCATCATATTGTCCTGCAGATAATACCCTTTTTCAAAAATGACCACATCGTGAATAATGCTGTCGTTTTTCTCTTTCTTTCCCAGCTTTATAACAAAGCCATCTATCTTATCGTAAAAAACGCCTTCCTTAATGTCGATGGATGGCTTGGAAACAATGATGTCGTATTTTAATGCGGATAATTTTAGTTGAGTAACTGGTATAATATTGTTGGCAAACAAAAACGCAACTCCACACACTAAAATGGTAAAAACCAGTAGCGGTCGCATGAATCTTATGAGTGAAATACCTGCCGCTTTAATAGCAACCAGTTCGAATTTCTCACCCAGGTTTCCAAAAGTCATGATGGATGAAAACAGCAAGGCCAGTGGCAAGGCCATGGGCACCCAGAATAAAGCTACCAGTCCAATTAATTTGAGTACTGTAATCAAATCAAGCCCTTTCCCAACCAAATCGTCAATATATAACCAGAAAAACTGCATGGTTAGTACAAAGAGAGAAATGGCAAATGCAGCTATAAACGGTCCAATAAAAGAGCGGATAATTAATATGTCTAGTTTTTTTATCACAATAGCTGTCTTAATATTGCTGTATGAGCTACGC
>VFQO010002130.1_pt1 | contig 12853 bp, 14 predicted proteins | sample 3512331 | NCBI WGS metagenome assembly VFQO01 (sample SAMN10412371, study PRJNA504923) | tailings metagenome | isolation source: Replicate 3 from Balatoc abandoned mine | place: Philippines: Itogon, Benguet | collected 2017-08-28
TGTGGGAAAAACTACCTGGGAAGTCTTAAATGCTCGGAAAAAACTTAAAGTTGAAGGAAAAAGAGCTGGCGAATATCATGAATACCTATTGGGCGAATTTTGCCAAAACAAGTAATCCAAATGGATCTAACTTGCCAATTTGGCCTTCCTATGACATTCCAAAAGCATACATCCTAGATATAAATTTAGATGGACAAATAATGATGATCCAAGACCCAAGAAATGCTAGATTCGATGTTTTGGAAAAGGCATTTAAGAATCGTATCCGACTGCAAACTAGAAAGGGATTTTAAGATTAATTTTAACGAAATGAAAAAGAATACTGATATCAATCGACGCGATTTCTTTAGGAACGCAGCACTAGCTGGGGCTGGATTGGCCATCGCACCAGGCACACTTATGGCTTCCCAGCATGACATCCCAACTTCTTTCCAAGCGCTTTCCGCCCTCCCCACCCGCAGACTTGGGCCTTTAAAAGTAACGGGTATTGGATTAGGTTGCATGAATATGGTTTCGGGCACATACAATCCTACCCCTCCAAGAGAAGAAATGATCGCTCATTTACGCAAAGCAGTGGAGAGGGGAATAACCTTCTTTGACACGGCTGAAGTGTATGGCCCCTACGGAAGTGAGGAACTGGTTGGGGAGGCACTAGAGCCCTTTAAAGGTAAAATTACCATTGCTTCCAAATTCGGTTTTGAAATTAAAAACGGTCAACGGATGGGTAGAAAGGCAACTCCTGAATCCATTAAAAAAGTGATTGATGGTTCACTGAAAAGACTTCGTCGTGAGACCATAGACCTTTATTACTTACACAGGATGGATCCGAATGTCCCTATTGAGGAAGTGGCCGGCGCAATGAAAGATCTGATGAATGCCGGAAAAGTACGACATTGGGGATTATCGGAAGTTTCTCCAGAGACATTACGAAAAGCCCATGCAGAGCTTCCAGTGGCCGCTCTACAATCTGAATATAACCTAGCCGAACGCGTGGTAGAAAATAAGATCCTGGATACTTGTGAGGAGCTTGGAATAGGTTTTGTACCATGGGGCCCTACTCATCGAGCTTTCCTAGCTGGAAGGTTTAACGAATATAGTCGATTTGATAGCCGAGACCGTAGATCCCAATTGCCTTTTTTTTCTGAAGAGGGATTTGCTCAAAATATGTCTTTCCTACGCATCGTTAGAGAGTGGTCGCAAAAAAAAGGAATTACCATGGCTCAATTTTCTTTGGCTTGGCTGTTAGCTCAAAAACCATTTATTGTACCAATTCCTGGAACGATCAGTCCTCAGCATTTGGATGAAAATATAGGAGCCTTGCAAGTGAAATTTACAAAGTCTGAGTTGAGCCAAATCCGAGAAGAAATCGAGAAATTTAAGTTTCTTGGCGTTAGAGCTCCTGAAACTGCATTTATCGATCAATAGACGATCATTCTTAGTTCAATAGGGGTTAGTTTTACCAATAGCTTATTGATTTAAAAAAATGATGAATTCCCAATCCAAACGCAACCGGCGATCTTTCCTTAAGGTATCTGCTTTGACAGGAGGTGGATTGCTTCTGAATTTTAACCTATTGGCAGAAGTCAAATCCTCTTTGGAAGAGGCATCGGTGTTCGTACGAGATGGAATTAGATTAAACGGCTACATTAAAATTGATATTAATGGGCGAATCACCATCATGTCACCTAATCCGGAAGGAGGTCAAAACATCAAAACTTCTATGCCACTTATTGTAGCGGAAGAACTTGATGCGGATTGGAACCAAGTCGTGGTAGAACAAGCTCCTTTGGATACAGACAATTTTACCCGTCAGTTTATTGGGGGAAGCCAGGCCATTCGAATGGGTTGGGAGTCCTTACGGGCAGCTGGGGCCACAGCCAGATATTTACTTGTTCAAGCGGCTGCCCAAACTTGGAAGGTTTCAGCTCAGGAAATCATCACAGAATCCAGTTTTTTATTCCACAAGCCAAGCGGCAAAAAATCGCACTTCGGAGAAATGGCAACTTTAGCCGCCACCTTATCCGTTCCCAAAGAGGTTCCATTGAAGCCTGTTTCACAATTTAAACTGATAGGAAAATCTCATAAAAATGTTGAAGCAAAAAATATCGTAATGGGAAAACCACTTTTTGGGATAGATTACCAAAAAGACGGTATGTTAATCGCAATGATCGTGCATCCACCGGCACATGGTTTGAGACTTAAATCCTTTGATGATTCTATTGCCCGATCTATGCCTGGAATTAAAGGTATTTTTCAGATCAAATCCCATCAGGATGATTACGAGCGTACATTCTTTGATACAGCGAGCTTCACTGATTTAGTGGCGGTTGTCGGACGGACTACTTGGGAGGTAATGAATGCAAAAAAAGCTTTGCTTGTTACTTGGGAGGAATTTTCTACCTATGAGGAAAGAAGGGACTGGAATGGAAGAAAAGAACGCCGAATCATTCCCGCTGGGCTAGAAAATCACGAGGAGCAACTTCAAAAAATGGCAGAAGTAGCTAAAACAGCCAAAACCGTCCGAAAAGATGGAGACCCAGAAGCTGCATTTGCATCTGCTGCTCAAGTGATTGAGCGGACCTACCGAGGACCATTTCTTGCACATAACTGTATGGAACCTATGAATTTCTTTGCTCATGTACAAGAACATCGTGTCGATTGCGTCGGTCCGCTTCAAAAACCTGAATTAACCGAACAAGCTCTCGCTAGCAGATTAGGAATTCCTGTTGAACAAATTCATATACACATGACTCGATTGGGTGGTGGATATGGTCGTCGATCCTACGCGCATTGGTTGATTGAGGCGGCAGTTATCTCGCAAGAAATGAAGGCACCAATTAAGCTAATCTATTCTCGAGAAGACGACATGACAGGAGGGATTTATCGCCCAATGTACCAAGCAACTTATCGAGCCGCTCTGGATAAAGACAATACATTAATCGGATTCCATGTAAATGCGGGTGGCCTAGTGGAGTCTCCCATCTATCCAAATCGTTTTCCGGCCGGTGCTGTAGATAACTACTGGGTTGAAGAATGGACAGCTGCATCCAATATTACCGTAGGCTCTTTCCGAGCCCCACGATCCAACTTTATTGCAGCAGCTGAACAGTCTTTTTTGGATGAAGTAGCCGAAGCAACCGGAAAAGATCCCATCGATTTCAGACTGGAACTTTTGCAAAAAGCCAAAACAAATCCTGTAGGCGATAATAATGAATACGAACCTGAACGTTTTGCCGGGGTCCTAGAACTGGTCAAGAAGAAATCCAACTGGGGACAAACACATAATGGAATTTCTCGAGGTGTTTCGGCCTATTTTTGCCACAACAGTTACGCCGCTCAAATCTTAGATCTCAAAGTTAGTAATGATGAAGTCCGTATTGAAAGAGTTACCCAAGCACTTGACTGCGGTCTGTTAATCAATCCTGATGCGGCCAAAAACCTATGTGAGGGTGCTGTGGTTGATGGCATCGGCACGGCAATGTTCGGGGAGCTGAAGTTTATCGATGGTGCACCTAATAGGGCTAATTTTGACCAATACCGTATGATTCGTATGCATGAGACGCCAAAAGCCATTGAAACCCATTTTGTAGAAAGTCAAGTGGATCCAACCGGACTTGGAGAACCTGGATATCCACCTATTTTTGCAGCCCTAGCAAACGCCCTTTATAAAGCAACAGGAAAACGTTTTTATGATCAACCCTTTTTTAATCAGCTGATCTAAATGGCTATTATTAATAGTTAAAACAAATTACATCAATTTATTAAGTTATCCGAGATAACTATTCGACAATATTTTCTCAGCAGGTTTTGGATTTAGATAATAAGCCAGCTGAGATTGAGTATAATTTTATATAAATTGAACTACTTCCCAATCAATGGACAGCTTTGGGTAAAAGGTAAATTTATCTACGAGACCTGAGCATCGTTTCCGAAAAACAGATCGTTCGGAATAAATCCGGTTGCGGTATGCTTTCTTTCACCGTTGTAAAACTTCACGTAGGCTTTAATGCCTTTGTAAAGATCTACACCGCCATTCGGTGGGTTGAGATAGATGTATTCATATTTGAGCGATCTCCAAAAACGCTCAATATACACATTGTCCAGCGCTCTTCCTTTTCCATCCATAGATACTTCTATGTCGTTGTTTAGTAAGCATTGAATAAAATCTGGGCTAGTGAATTGACTCCCTTGATCGGTGTTAAATATCTCAGGCTTCCCCTCTGTGCGTAGGGTGTCCAGAAGTACTTCCCGACTTTGCTATTTCCTTCACCTTTTACGCCCCAACCATCTTTGGTCGGCACAACGTATTGATTTTTACCTTTTGCCATATTTAAGTTTAATTAATATCACTTAGCTGATACAGCACAATAATTTGATGCAGGATAATCGTCTCCCTTCCTTCTATTGTTCTACCAATGTAAAGGCTGAAGGTTTCATAACTCATCGCCCCCACCTTTTGAAACTGGTTTGATGTGATCAATTTCCCATCCATATCCATTTTCTGTAGTATCACCGTAAGATTCCCATTTTATCCAAGCGTTACAATGGTCTTTTCTTGTTCTTGAGGAATCATAACCACTTACAATTTGGGCTTTATTCCACACAGCTAACTTAGTTTGCTCACTAAATGAACTACCATTTCTGTCGGTATTGTTTTTTCATGACATAATTATGTTAATTAAAATTTTCTAATATTCTGTCTCTATCTTCATTTTCTTTATCGTTCTTATGATACAATTCTATGAACGTAATTTTTTGTTCATCAGGAAAGTGAGCATAAATTAATCTCAATCCTGAATTTACTCCTCTTCCTTTTAATGCCTTGCAAGCAATTTTCTTAACCTTGATAATACACGTTTCTAAACCCAAATTATCAATACGAAAACTAAACGGTGGTCGTTCATCGGGTGTAACTTCCAACACTCGTTTAACTACATCTAAATCGTCATTTAGTGTTCTGTATTTTTTTAAAAGGTTTTTCAAATCCCTTTTAAATTCGGTTAATTCTTCAAAGGTCATTGTGCTTCGATTTCATCTCCATAGTTTCTCACAGAGAAAGGAGCATCTCTATAAAAAGCTAATTCATAATTTATTTCTTCTCCTTCCTTTGAAGCAAGCCAAGGCATATCCTTATGAGAATAGTTGCTGATTGCAGCAGCAGACCAATCGCTCATTTGTTCTATAACCCTGTCAATGATATCTTTTTCACTTGCCTTTAATTCAGTTAAATCAGCTTTCTCTAAAGGCAAGTAGCGAGTTTGAGGATAACCGTGATATTCTGTTTTCACTCTTTGCAACAGACCTTTTTCAATCATTTGACCAATGATTGTATCTAACTTTTGTGGAACTGGCCCATAAGGCAGTTTGCGATATTTAGCACCTGTTAAATGTTCCTCATACAATTCATAATAATTGAAGTCAGAGAAATAGAGCAACTTGTAAAGAACTGTTTCGCCAACATTTGGCTTACCTGCACAGCGTTCAAGTATATACAACAAGACATTTTTAAATTTATTGACTTGTAAGGTTGGCACTGAAATACGCTCTTCTTCTTTCTTTACCTTCTTTTCTTCTTTTACACCAACATCTTGACTTACGGAAAAATCCTTAGACATAAAATCGTCCAATGAAAATCCTAAAACCAATGACAGTTTTTGCAATTCAAGTATATCAACACTTCTATTTCCTAACTCAATTTGAGCCAATGACGGTCGGGATATTTTGACACTTTTAGCCAAATCTTCCTGAGATAACCCTTTCATTTTACGAAGTTCGGTTATCCTCTGACCTATTTGCTTTTGTGACAATTTTATGTTCATATCAATTTATGTTTGGCTGTTTAACGGGACAAAGATAAAGAATGTTTCAATACAAAACAAATATTTGTTTCAAATTAAAACATTACTGCATTTGCCTAATGAAAAGCCAACGCATTTTGCAAGCACATTGCCAAAGCCCCATAAGCCCACGCACAGACCAAAGCTTTGTCAAAGAGCTTGCAAAGCCGACCCGAGAAGAAATTCATTTTTTTCTTCCCACCCTTCGGTGTTTTATTTTTTTGCCAACGCACAACCAACGACAGACAAGTATTCTGACAGTTTTGAGCATATACAAAAAATAGTGCAACTTGACACGGACGACAGAACGCCAGCAGCTAACATATAAGACCTAAACACATGCAACCTAGCGAAACACCGATAGACCCCTGGGTGGATCAAAGCTTCCGTTCAATGCAAATTTCCACTGCTGGGTAAATCCGCACCAACGGTGCGTTATCCATAACCTAGCCTAGCCAGGCTAGGAAAGTAGCACCGCCCCACAAGCCAGCGAGGGCTGAAGGACCTTCATCTGAAGCGGGTTTAAAAGCCATTTTTTTAGCTATACGACCTAGACTTCGATTTACAGCAAGTCCTTGATGATCATCGAATTACTTCATACTCATAAAATAATGAAAGGCATTGAACTGCTTTTCATATTTTTCTTGGTCAAGCTTGTACATGACCGCCTTTTTGGTGGAGGAATTCTCGTTTTTCTCCCCGGTGTCAATCAAGAGGTTGGTTGATAGAATTTTACGCCGGAAGTTCCGCCGATCTAACGTAAAACCATAAATGGCCTCGTATAGGTTTTGAAGTTGTGGAATCGTAAATCGCTCGGGAAGTAACTCAAAACCGATCGGATGAAGCGCCGCCTTGTACCGAATTTGCGCCAACGCTTTGTCTACAATTTCCTTGTGGTCAAAAATCAAGGGCGGAACTTTCGCTAACGTAAACCAATACCCATTTTGCGATTTGGCTAACTCTTGGTCGTGGTCATGGATATTGATCAAGGCAAAAAAACAAATGGAAACCGTTCGCTCCACCGGATCTCGCTTGACGTTACCAAAGGTGTAGAGCTGTTCCATATACACATTTTTGAGTCCTGTCAATTCACCCAAAATCCGCTGCGCACCGGCATCTAAATCTTCATCGGCACGTAAAAATCCACCCATCAACGACCATTTCCCCTGCTCTGGCTCAAAGTTTCGTTTGATCAACAGAATCTTCAAATTCTCTCCATCAAAACCAAAAATACAACAATCAACCGCCAGCATGATTCTGGACTCCGCAGGGTACTGCATACTATTTACCGAAATAATGAATCCGTAAAATTACTCGGAAATTTCGAAATAATCAGTGCGATCTCGCTTTCCGCCCTAATTTAAAAACCTCCTTTATCTTCCAAAGTGACAATTTGGTAAAACTCTGTTCATGAATAATTTACATTAGATCAGCACCTTTGTTTCACGTTTACCAAGATGACATCCCTTGAAAAATCAAACGCATTTTCGGACCATCGTTCTCTCTGACCTTCATTTGGGTAGCTCCGGTTCCAAAGCCAAAGAGGTAACAGCCTTCCTCAAGCAACATTCCTGTGACCGCCTCATCCTGAATGGCGATATCATTGATGGGTGGTCTTTGCAGAAATATGGTTCTTGGCAAAAAAAACACACGGCGTTTTTTCGAACCATCCTGAAGATGATGGATAAACAAGACACCAAAGTGATTTACATTCGAGGAAACCACGACGACTTCTTAGATCAAGTCATGCCCTTGGTGATCGGAAAAAACTTTCAAATTCGGCCCAATTACATCCTACATTCGAAAGGAAAAAAATACTTTGTCACACATGGGGATATTTTTGATTCCATCACCACCAACATGCGGTGGTTGGCCCATGCCGGCGATTTAGGATATACGTTTCTTCTTTGGTTGAATAAAAAATACAATCAATACCGAACGTGGCGGGGTTTGCCGTATTATTCTCTTTCTCAAACCATCAAACAGAAGGTCAAGGTGGCCGTCAATTATGTATCCGATTTCGAGGAAAACCTCGCAGAACTTGCACGAGCAAGAGGCTGTGATGGCATTATATGCGGCCATATTCACCAGCCCGCCAATCGGATGATCGGCAACATTCACTACCTCAATTCAGGTGATTGGGTTGAAACGCTATCTGCCTTAACCGAAGACCACGAAGGGAACTGGGATCTTGTGTATTTTCACATGGAGGGCGCAACAGGTGAACCCGCCCTTCCTTCGAATCCGCAGCCACCAAACCACCTGCCGACTCCAACCAAAAGATGGGCAGCTTCACTTTAATTGCAAACCTCCATGAAGCGGATTTTACTTGTCCTACAAGGTGAGGGACGTGGACATCAGACCCAAGCGCTCGCTTTTACCGAATTAGCCCGCCAAAAGGGTTACGAGATTGTAGGAGCCGTCGTTTCAACACCTGATGGAAGCACCCTCCCTTCTTTATTGGCAGAACAAGCTACATTTCCGATTTTTCCAATTGCAAGTCCAGGACTTGGTTACACCCAATCGCATCGGCTCTCTCTATCAAAAACCTTCCTCCAAACCCTCCTTGGGGCGCCTAAACTAGTGCGAAGTTTGGATCAACTCCACCGGATTTTCCTTTCCCAAAAGCCGACGTGGGTCATCAACTTCTATGAACCCCTGTGGGGAATATATGCAGGTCTGTTTCGTCCTAAAGTTTTCACTACGGCCATTGCACACCAATACCTTCTCCTCGATCCAAAATTCCCTTTCCCTCCTCGGCGAACGTTTGAAAAATGGGTAGTTCAAGCGTTTACCCGTCTGACGGCCTATCGAGCCGATGAACTGTGGGGACTTAGCTTCACACCACTCACCACGACCGTCCCTCGCTTGAAAATTGTTCCGCCTTTACTAAGGCAAATCATTCGACTTTCCCATCCGACAACGGGTAGGTACTGGCTAGCCTATTTTACACAACCAGCTTATGTACAAGAACTTATCGCGTGGAGCCGAAAAAATCCATCACAACCTATCCACCTGTTTGGAGCGTTACCGCCGGCAGCCCCCTTGCCAAAGCAACTTCAATGGCATCCCATTTCAGGAAAACATTTCTTAGAAAAACTCGTAGGATGTGAGGCATTAATCACTACGGCCGGTTTTGAATCCATTGCCGAAGCCCATTTTTTAGGCAAACCTGTGTATGCAATACCTCTTCCTGGCCATTATGAGCAAGCTTGTAATGCGTCGGACTGGGCCCGGACAGGGGGTGGACTTTCCGGCGATCGCCTTCTATTGGATGGTTTTCAAACCTGGTTAAAAAATCGAGTTCCCTCTACGCAAGCACCCTGGGTGATGGCAGACCTTACATTTTGGAATTCTCCTAAGGAAAAGACAATCCGAAGGTAATTTCCCGCGTTATTCCCTTTAAAAAGTGCAAAATTTTGTAAATTTGTCGAACACCCCCCTGAATCGACAAACTTCATTGGCATGAGCAAGCAAAAGATCATCCACGATACGAACCTGACCACTAAACAAAAGGCCCTGCGGATCAATTTGGACAAGAACCTGTATGGGTCATTTGCCGAAATCGGCGCGGGACAAGACGTTGCCACCCAGTTTTTTAAAGCGGGAGGAGCCTCGGGTACAGTAGCCAAAACCATCTCGGCATACGACATGACTTTTTCTGATGCCATTTACGGTACGGTAGAAAGCGGTCGGTATGTTTGCGAGGAACGGTTGATGAGTATGTTGGACCATGAATACAACTTGTTGATCGAACGGTTGGATGAAAAACGCGGCCACACGACCCAATTTTTTTCGTTTGCCAACACGGTAGTCGCTTTAAATTACCATAAAAACAACGAGGCCCATGGATGGGTGGGCGTACGCTTTCAGTTAGCACCTCAGGGCCCTTTTCATGATGTGGTGATCCATATAGCGATGCTGGATAACGATAACCTGTTGCAGCAACAAGCACTAGGAATTGTGGGTGTAAATCTAATCTATGGTTGTTTCTATTATTACCAAGATCCTGAGACGCTCCTTAAGTCGCTGATGGATAATCTATCGAAAGATCGTATTCAAATCGATATGATTCGCTTCGAAGGACCTGCATTCGAGAAGGTTGATGGCCGCTTGATGAGTTTGCATTTGGTCAAATATGGATTTTCGAATGTGGCGTTGTTTGGGCCGGACGGACAAAATCAACAACCTTCTGACACCCTCTACAAACGACATATTGTGGTGCTCCGCGGACGCTTCCGGCCTGTCATCAATGTGCATTTGGACATGTTGGAGAATGGGGTTCGGCAGTTCTTGCAAGAACCCGATGTGGATAAGAATCGCGTAATTGTCGTATCTGAACTAACCCTGCAGTCGCTAAAAGAAGAAGGCCAGGGAGAAGTCATCGATGAGAAAGACTTTTTGGATCGGGTGGACATTCTTTGTTCGCTAGGGCAAACGGTCATGATCACCAATTTTCATGAGTACTATAAACTGGTTGCCTACCTATCGAAAATCACAAAGTTGAAAATCGGATTGATCATCGGGTATCCGAATTTAGAGTATATCTTTGAAAATGAGCATTATGTCGATCTTCCTGGAGGAATCCTGGAATCCTTTGCCACATTATTCAGCCGAAAGGTTAAATTGTTTGTGTACCCGACGCTTCGAAATCAAACCATCCTCAACTGCATGAAGTTTACACCTCCTTTGCATTTGATTGATTTGTTCCGATTCTTGACGGCCAACAATAAAATTGAAGACATCTATCATTACAATAAAAATAACCTAAACGTGCAAACCGACAACATGTTGGATTTGATCAAACGTGGGGAGTCCGGTTGGGAACAGCATGTCCCCAACGAGGTTGTCTCGATGATCAAGGACCGATGCCTATTCGGTTTCCCATGTGTCGTGCTGCCAGAGCCCAGATCCGCCGATCATGAAGCATAACATCTTTTTCTTGTTTTTTTTATTTGTTCAGTTTTCAACTTGGGGGCAACAAATCAAGATACTAGCTCCCGAACAAGACGTACTGAACACCTTGAAAGAAGGCCAACCTTTTGGTTTTCCCCTTCAGGTAATGGGATATACTGGCCAAAAACCTCCACGATTCGAGATCATCCAAGGTAAACAAATTGGAATGAATATCGACACCACGGGTATGTTTACCTGGACACCTGCTTTTTCGGCCGTGGATCGGCTGGAGGGAAGTAAAATCTTTCAAATTCAAGTTCAGGTCTCCTTTGACTCGCTCGATGCCATCCTGAAAAACTTGGAGTTCAAGGTAGCCCACGCCAATCGTCCCCCTGAAATTGGGGAAATGCAACCATTTTATGTGCAATACAATACCACCAATAAGTACAGCATCGATCCCACCATTGTCTTTGATCCCGACAATGACCCCATCGTGTTGGTACCCTTATTGGAAGATCTCCCCGAGGGAATGAAGATCTCGTCCCAAGGGGAAATTACGTGGGCACCCTCGGTTACCCAGTTCAATAAATTAAAAAAAGAAGCTGTTTACGTCACGTTTTATGCCATCGACCAGCCCGCCAAAACCCAAACCAAGGGAAGAATTCGGCTCGTGGCCACCCAAATGGACCTACCTCCTAGCATTACTCTGGTTCCGAAAAACGAATACTATAAGATTCGAGAGAATGAGACCTTAAACTTGCGATTTTACCTCTCTGACCCCAACGGAGATGATGATGTGGCAACCTTCGATTTCTTGAGTCCCGGTGTGGATATTCCGAAGTCGGCGCTGGTAAAAAATACCTCCAATCAATACGAATTTGTTTGGCAACCCGGCTACGAATTCGTCAAGGATCCAAAAGATTCCCTTTCCTTTGTGCTCACCTTTTTTGTACTCGACAAAACCCAAAACAGAACCGAACTTCGGCTACGGGTCAATGTAGTTAACACCATCAACGAAGTGGAGACCGATGCGAAGCTCTTCAATCTATACCGCGCGACCTTAGTTCGAGGTTGGGAGTTGATGGAGCAACTTAAGGAGAAAGAAAATGAATTAAAACGGGCTTATAATCGGGCCAAGAAAGGAAAGAAAAATAGGTCCGTTGTCAATGCCTCGTTGGGAGCCACCACGAGCTTATCTTCGATCATTGTCAAGAATGACCCAACGACCCAACGAGCCATTTCCACCATTGGGGGCACTACTGTGCTCACCATTGGTACGCTGGAAGCCACCGAGGTTATCGGTCGTTCGATGAAAGACTTGGTGGATCGATTAAATTACGTCATTGAAAAGAAAAATGAGTTGCAAACCAAAGGGGATATTTTCGCCCGCGATTACTCCCTTAAATCCACCCGACGACAAGGCGATTTTCTTCGAAAAGTGGATGACTTTATGAATGCACTCAACCTCAAAGGGCTCGTGGCATTGGAATTGGATTCTACCTGGGAAGCCAAAACGAAATCTAGCGACGAGAACATCAAACGTACATTCAAAGACTACAATCCCAACTTGTAAATTATACGAATTTACTTGACTGGTATTCCTGAAATCGGTACATTGAATCATGGAAGGTTCGTATATTTTACAATCCTCTCCTGATTTTTGTATCACCTATAAATGTGTGCGTTATGAAAGTTCATGTGAATGCCGTCCACTTTACTGTGGACAATGGATTAGTTGAATTCATTCAAAAGAAACTCAACAAATTGGAGACGTTTTACGACCGAATCATTAGTGGTGAAGTCTTTTTACGCCTCGATAAAGGTGACAAGGCAAACACACACATCAAACAAATCGAGATCAAGTTGAATGTACCGGGGACCACTTTATTCGTCAGCGAGAAAGGGTCCACATTCGAAGAAGCGACAGATCTTGCCATGGATGTTTTAAGTCGTCAAGTCAAACGTTTTAAAGAAAAGCAACAAGAAGTTTCGCACGATCGACCTAGTGTAACGGCACCCGCCGAAGTGGAGGAAGATTTCGAAGATTAACCAAGCCATGTACCAAGGGGCCGTCTCATTAATAAGATGAGGCGGTTTTTTTTGTTTTAGGTTATTGGATG
>VFQO010002132.1_pt1 | contig 12834 bp, 10 predicted proteins | sample 3512331 | NCBI WGS metagenome assembly VFQO01 (sample SAMN10412371, study PRJNA504923) | tailings metagenome | isolation source: Replicate 3 from Balatoc abandoned mine | place: Philippines: Itogon, Benguet | collected 2017-08-28
GGAACGCTGTCCGCGATGGAAATGGAATCACTGTCCGCCATCAGTGGAATGCGCAACCAGGCAACCAGTTTCCTCGAGCTCATCGTGTGCTGCCAACCAGATGCGCCTCACCCAGCGCATGCCCCATCGCGTTTGATTCGAACCCTCGATGTCCAAACGCGCTATTGCAACAGCGCTTGAATCTCCTTCAGCGGTCAAGAGACCTTGAAGGTCGGACTCCCATGCGACCAAAATCGTTTGCGGCGGCACCTTGTCCGAAGCCTGGAGAACACACAGATACCAAGGCGTCTGCAAAGTCAGTCCCACAGCACGCCAATATCTATTGTCAGGGACGGCGATGCCTGCTGGCACGTGCTGCTCAAACTGGGCCCGAGTGACGAACATGGCTTTACAGGTTGGAATAGGTACCACCGATTGTGCATTAAATTGGTACATCCGGTATACCCAGAGACAGACACTTTTTGAGTGTCTAAAGCCTCCTCGCCTCGGTCTCCCGAGACTCAGTCGTTGATTCAGCAACTTGCGGCCCACATTCGCTCACAAAGGGTTGCTGGCGGTTGGTCTGTCCGTGCGCTTGCGAGGCAATGCCGGATGTCTCACGAGACGGTCCGCCTCTTGGAGCTAGGCAAGCTGGGCGCGCCGTCCTTGAAGACGATAGACAAGCTTGCAATCGCACTCAACTTGGAAACCAGTTCGCTTGTGGGACCAGTCGTGCACCCGCGCTCCAGTGGGCCAGTCGCCATAGAGGGCGTGTTGGCTGCGAACTTGGTAAGGGAGAGGGCGGCACACAAATGGACCCAAGAGATGCTGAGCGAGGCGTCTGGCGTGGGTCGCGCGCACATCGCGCATATAGAACGGCACGAGCTTAGCCCGGCCCTTGACACTTTGTCTCTGCTCGCACTCGCTCTTGGCACATCCGTTGAGCTACTTCTGTGCACGCGACCCCCTGCAAGACGCTAGCGGGCCTAGATAGTTCAAGCCTGAAAGCGTGGCGTTGCGCGAGCTATCAGTTAAGTCGTCACCGTTTGACCAGAACAGTCTTGTAGCGCTCCAAGACGACTTTCCCACCGCGGCGGTCGGTTCGTCGCAAGCGCCGACCGCCGCCGTGGAAAAGTCTTGCTTGCGTCGGCAATTGCGTGGGTAAACCACCTTTGAGCGTGCAATGGCTGTGGCCGCCAGTGGATGCCTTGCCCCGCCTGTGTTGCAACCGACTTGGCAAGTGCTCGCTTCGCCTCTCGCTTGCACAGTCTCGAGGATTCGCGCGCCACCGGGCTCTGGCCTAGATGCACAGATTCTTGGTTGAGATAAGAACTCACGGACCCTTGCGGGTCGGCAGTTTTCAAGACTGCTGGTTTAAACCACTCACCCACGTCTCCGCAGCGGGTGCGATTCTAGTGCGGCGGGCGTTCAGGCGGGCTGCGGCTGGCGCAGCAGGCCGCGCGTCTCGATGAAACGCACCACCTCGTCCACGCCAGCCAGCGTCTTGAGGTTGGTCATCACCCAGGGCCGGCGCAGCGGATCGGGGCGCATGCGCGCGGTATCGGCCTTCATCACCTCCAGGTCGGCGCCCACGTGCGGGGCCAGGTCGGTCTTGTTGATGACGAACAGGTCGCTCTTGGTGATGCCGGGGCCGCCCTTGCGCGGGATTTTCTCGCCGGCGGCGACGTCGATCACGTAGATGGTGAGATCGCTCAGCTCGGGGCTGAAGGTGGCGGCGAGGTTGTCGCCACCGCTTTCCACGAACACCACGTCGGCGTCGGGGAAGCGTTCGAGCATGCGGTCGATGGCTTCAAGGTTGATGGAGGCGTCCTCGCGGATGGCGGTGTGCGGGCAGCCGCCGGTTTCCACGCCCAGGATGCGCTCGGCCGGCAGCGCGCCGCTGATGGTGAGCAGGCGCTGATCCTCCTTGGTGTAGATGTCGTTGGTGATGGCGATGAGGTCGTAGCGCTCGCGCATGGCCTTGCAGAGCATCTCCAGCAACGTGGTCTTGCCCGAGCCCACGGGGCCGCCGATGCCCACGCGCAGCGGGGGCAGGGGCTTGGTGCGGTTCGGGATGTGGTGCAGCGGTGTGCTCATGGGGTGTTTGCCTTGGTGAGGGCTTCGACAAGCTCGGCCCGAACGGGGAGTTTCAGGAGCGGAACAACCGCGAATATTGCGTTTCGTGGCGCGCCGAGAGGATGGCGAGCATGGGGGTGAAGGCCTGGCGGTGATCGTCGTCCAGCGCCAGTGCTTCGTCCACCGCGGTGGGAATGGCCTGGGCCAGGCGAGCCAGCAGGCGCTGGCCCGTGCCCTGGCCCAGCGGCACGGCCTTGATGGCCGCCTGCACCATGTTCTCGGCCCAGCCGAAGGCCAGGCCGATGAGGGCGTCGCGGGTGGGTCCGTCTCCTTGCGCTGCTGCGCAGGCACTGGCCACGGGCCAGGTGGGCGGCTCCAGCCGGGCGTCGGTCAGTTGCTGCAGCACCGGGACACCGAAGTCGCCGAGCGACTGTGCCCAGGCCAGCAGCGAGCGGCCCATTTGCTCGGCCTGCAGGCGCAGCTCACTGGTCTCGCGGGTGTGCAGCACCCAGGTATTGAGTTCGCGCACGCGGCCCAGGTCGTTTGCGCGCCACGCGGTGATGGCCTGCGCCGCCACAGCAAGGTCGCTGCGCGCGGGCCCGAGCAGCAGCTGATCGACGAGCCATGTTGCGCCGCTGGCCTCGTCGTGCACCAGGCCGGCATCGACCGCGGCCTCCAGGCCTTCGGAGTAGGAGAAGCCGCCCACCGGCAGCGCGGGCGAGGCGAGCCAGAGCGTGCGCAGCAATGCGGCGTCAGTGGCCATGGTGGCTGTTGTGACCGTGACCGTGAGCGTGGCCATGGTCACCATGCGCATGGCCGTGAGCATGGCCACCGTGTCCGCCATAGGCGCCGCCCTCGGGCTCGAAGGGTTCGTCGACCGCCACCACCGTGAGGTGCATGGCGCGCAGCATGTCGGCCAACACGTGGTCGGGTTCGATCTTGAGGTGATCGGCGCGCAACTCGATGGGTACGTGTCGGTTGCCCAGGTGGTAGGCCGCGCGCATGAGATCGAAGGCCTGTTCGGCGGTGCTGTGGTCCGGGCAAGCGGTGATGCGCATCACCGCCTGCGGTGCCGCCACCACGCGCACCAGTTCGCCGTCGGCTGTGACCATCACGTCGCCGCCACGCACCACGCTGCCGCGCGGCAGGAAGACGGCCATGTGGCGCCCATCGCTCAGCGTGGCGTCAAAGCGGCTTTTCTGGCGGATATCCCAGTCGAGATCGACAACGGGTGCGCGCCGGATCAGCACGGGCGCCAGGCCCTTGCCCTGCGGTATCAGTCTGGCTGCCTGCATCATCAAAAAAGGAAGTAGCGTTGGGCCATCGGCAGCACGGTGGCCGGTTCGCAGGTGAGCAACTGGCCGTCGGCGCGCACGCTGTAGGTTTGCGCGTCGATCTCCATCGTGGGCAGCCAGGCGTTGTGCACCATGTGCCGCTTGGTCACACCGCGGCAGCCCTGCACGGCCGACAGCGTTTTCTGCAAGCCGTAGCGCTGGCCCACGCCGGCCTGCAATGCCGCTTGCGAGACGAAGCTGAGGCTGCTGCGCGCCAGCGCCCCGCCGAGCGAGCCGAACTGCGGGCGAAAGTGCACCGGCTGCGGCGTGGGGATGGAGGCGTTCGGATCGCCCATGGCGGCCAGCGCGATGCTGCCGCCCTTGAGCACGATGAAAGGCTTGACGCCGAAAAACGCCGGCTTCCACAGCACCAGGTCGGCCCACTTGCCGACCTCCAGCGAACCCACGATGTGCGAGATGCCGTGCGCGATGGCCGGGTTGATCGTGTACTTGGCGATGTAGCGCTTGACGCGGAAGTTGTCGTTGCGCGCGCTGTCCTCGGCCAGTGTGCCGCGCTGCGCCTTCATCTTGTGTGCCGTCTGCCAGGTGCGGATGATCACCTCGCCCACGCGGCCCATGGCCTGGCTGTCGCTGCTCATCATGCTGATGGCGCCCAGGTCGTGCAGGATGTCCTCGGCCGCGATCGTCTCCTTGCGGATGCGGCTTTCGGCGAAGGCCAGGTCCTCGGGGATGGCGGCGTCGAGATGGTGGCACACCATGAGCATGTCGACGTGTTCGTCGAGCGTGTTCACGGTGTAGGGCATGGTGGGGTTGGTGGAGGAGGGCAGGAAGTTCGCCTCGCCCACCACGCGCAGGATGTCGGGCGCGTGGCCGCCGCCCGCGCCCTCGGTGTGGAAGGCGCATAGCGTGCGGCCTTTCCCGGTCGAATCTCTGGTGGCTGCGATGGTGTTCTCCACGAAGCCCGATTCGTTCAGTGTGTCGCTGTGGATGGCGACCTGTGTGTCGCTTTCCTCTGCCACGGCCAGGCACTGGTCGATGGCCGAGGGCGTGGTGCCCCAGTCCTCGTGCAGCTTCAGGCCGATCACGCCGGCCTCGATCTGTTCGCGCAGCGCATCGGGCCGGCTCGCATTGCCCTTGCCCAGGAAGCCGATGTTCATGGGCAGGCCATCGGCCGCCTGCAACATGCGCTCGATGTGCCAGGGCCCCGGTGTGCAGGTGGTGGCGAAGGTGCCGGTGGCCGGCCCGGTGCCGCCACCGAGCATGGTGGTGATGCCGGAGGCCAGGGCCTCGTCCACCTGTTGCGGGCAGATGAAGTGGATGTGGCTGTCGATGCCGCCGGCCGTGACGATCATGCCCTCGCAGGCGATCACCTCGGTGCCGGGGCCGATAACGATGTCCACGCCCGGCTGCGTGTCGGGGTTGCCCGCTTTGCCGATGGCGGCGATGCGGCCGTCCTTCAATCCGATGTCGGCCTTGACGATGCCCCAGTGGTCGATGATGAGTGCGTTGGTCAGCACCGTGTCCACCGCGCCTTGCGCGCGCGAGCGCTGCGATTGCGCCATGCCGTCGCGGATGGTCTTGCCGCCGCCGAACTTCACCTCTTCACCGTAGCCACCTGCGGCCAGGGTGAAGTCTTCCTCCACCTCGATCAGCAGGCCGGTGTCGGCCAGTCGCACGCGGTCGCCCACGGTGGGGCCGAACATGTCGGCGTAGGCGCGTCGGTTGATCGTGGCCATGGTCAGAAAGCCTCCCGCCGGGCCGCCCCAAGGGAGGCTTGCGCCCCCTCGGGGGGCAGAGAAGACACGCAGTGCTGAACGTGGGGGCTCATAGTCTTCCTTGAACGAGGCCGCGAAAGCCGAACACCACACGGTCGCCCGCGTAGTCCACCAGTTCCACCGTGCGTTGCTGCCCGGGCTCGAAGCGCACCGCGGTGCCGCTGGCGATGTTCAGGCGCATGCCGCGCGCGGCCGCGCGGTCGAAATCCAGTGCGCCGTTGGTTTCGGCGAAGTGGTAGTGGGAACCCACCTGGATCGGCCGGTTGGCGGTGTTCTTCACCACCAGCGTCAGCGTGCGGCGGCCGGGGTTGAGGGCGTGTTCGCCGTCGTCGATGAGGGTCTCGCCGGGGGTCATCACCGGCTCACTTGCGCGACGACCAGATGGCCAGGCCGATGAGCGCGGCCAGCAGCACGAAGCCCCAGGCGTCGGACGCGTGCCAGTGGGCCCCGAACAGGCCGTGGCCCTCGTGGGCCATTGCGGGCGTGGCCGCGATCAGGGCCGCCGCGGTGGTGATGGGGTTGCGCATGGTTTCCTCCGGTGCTCAAGCAATGGGTTGATGGACGGTGACGAGCTTGGTGCCGTCGGGGAAGGTGGCTTCCACCTGGATGTCGGGAATCATCTCGGCCACGCCGTCCATCACGTCGGCGCGCGTGAGCACGTTGCGGCCTGCGCTCATCAGTTGCGCCACGTTCTTGCCGTCGCGCGCACCCTCCATCACGGCGGCGCTGATGAGGGCAATGGCTTCGGGGTGATTCAGCTTCAGGCCACGGGCCTTGCGGCGTTCGGCCAGCAGCGCGGCGGTGAAGATCAGCAGCTTGTCTTTTTCGCGCGGGGTCAGGTCCATTCGGTGATCTCTCCTCAGGGGGTGGATCAGCAAGACCCATACCCGGTACCGCCCGCGCCGCAGCCAATGGCACGAAAGCTGCACCCGCCGCTGCCGTGAACCCCCCAGCCGCCCCGCCCGCCGACGCCCCGCAACGCATCATCAAGGTGCGCCGCGACTACAACAGCTGGGTGGGCCGCGAAACGCTGGAGGACTACGCGTTGCGCTTCACGCCACAGCGCTTTCGCAAGTGGAGCGAATGGCGCGTGGCCAACACCGCCTTCGGCGCCGCGTCTTTTCTCATCCTGGAAGCCGTGGGCGCCACGCTGCTGGTGCAGTACGGCTTCGTCAATGCGGCGCTGGCCATCCTGGCCACCGGGCTCATCATCTTCCTGGCCGGCCTGCCCATCAGTGTTTATGCGGCGCGCCACGGCGTCGACATGGACCTGCTCACGCGCGGTGCGGGCTTTGGCTACATCGGCTCGACCATCACCTCGCTGATCTACGCCTCCTTCACCTTCATCTTCTTCGCGCTCGAGGCCGCGGTCATGGCCTACGCGCTCGAACTCGCGCTGGGTATACCGCCGCACTGGGGCTACCTGATCTGCGCGGTGGTGGTCATTCCCCTGGTGACGCACGGCATCTCGGTCATCAGCCGTTTCCAGGTGTGGACGCAGCCCTTGTGGCTGGTGATGATGGTGGTGCCCTTCGTGGCCGTGGGTCTGATGGCGCCGCAGGCCTTCACCGAGGTGCTGCACTACTGCGGTGCGTCCGGTTCTGGTGCATCGTTTGATTGGCACCTCTTTGGTGCTGCACTCACCGTGGGCATCGCCCTCATCACGCAGATGGGCGAGCAGGCCGATTACCTGCGCTTCATGCCCGCGCCGCAACCGGGGCGCCGCGCGCGCTGGTGGGCGGGTGTGCTTGCGGGCGGGCCGGGCTGGGTGGTGATCGGGGTGGTCAAGATGCTTGGCGGCGCGGTGCTGGCGTACCTGGCCATCAGCCACATGGTGCCGCCCGAGCGCGCGGTGGACCCGAACCAGATGTACCTGGCGGCCTACGAGTACGTGTTCGCCGACTACGGCTGGGCGGTGGCGACCACGGCGTTGTTCGTGGTGGTGTCGCAGATGAAGATCAACGTCACCAACGCCTACGCGGGCTCGCTGGCGTGGAGCAACTTCTTCTCGCGCCTCACGCACAGCCACCCGGGGCGTGTGGTGTGGGTGGTGTTCAACACCTTCATCGCCTTCATGCTGATGGAGATGAACGTGTTTCAGGCCCTGGGGCAGGTGCTGGGCGTCTACTCCAACATCGCCATCGCTTGGATCATGGCCGTGGTGGCCGACCTGGTAATCAACAAGCCCTTGGGCTGGAGCCCCAGGGGCATTGAGTTCAAGCGCGCGCACCTCCACGACATCAACCCCGTGGGCGTCGGCGCCATGGTGCTGGCCTCGGCGTTGTCGATCGCCGCGCACATGGGCCTCATGGGGCCCACGGCAGAGGCGTTCTCGGCGGTCATCGCCATGGTTACGGCCTTCGTCACCGCGCCCCTGATCGCGTGGGCCACGAAGGGGCGCTACTACATCGCCAGGGCGGCCGCGCCTTCGGAGCAGGGCGCACATGCACGACTGCGCACGCAGCGCTGTGTCATCTGCGAAAGGGACTACGAAGGCCCCGACATGGCGCACTGCCCGGCCTACCAGGGGTCCATCTGCTCGCTGTGCTGCACGCTCGACGCGCGCTGCGGTGACCTGTGCAAGCCGCACGCGCGGCTCTCGGCGCAGTGGACGGCGACATTGCGCCGCCTGATGCCGCGCCGCGTGTGGCCCTATCTGGATGCGGGCCTTGCGCACTACATGCTCATCATGGTCGTCATTGCGCCGCTGCTGGCCGCGGTGCTGGGCCTGCTCTACCGGCAGGAGGTGCAGAGCCTGGCCAACGACCTGGGCGGCAACCTCTCCTTGCTGGACACCGCGCTGCGTTCGGGCTTTGTGCGGGTGTACGCGGTGCTGTTGCTGATTGCCGCCACCGTGGCCTGGTGGCTGGTGCTGGCGCACAAGAGCCGTCTGGTGGCGCAGGAGGAATCGAACCGCCAGACGCGTCTGCTGATGCAGGAGATCGAATCGCACAAGCGCACCGACCTGGCGCTGCAGCAGGCGCGCCGCGCTGCCGAGCAGGCCAACCAGGCCAAGACGCGCTACATCAGCACCATCAGCCACGAGCTGCGCACGCCGCTCAACAGCATCCTGGGTTACGCGCAACTGCTGCAGGAAGACAGCGGCCTGCCGCCGCACCGCGCGCAGGCGCTGCGCGTCATCCAGCGCGGCGGCGAACACCTGCTCTCGCTCATCGATGGCACGCTGGACATCGCGCGCATCGAGGCCGGCAAGCTGGCGCTGGATGTGAAGCCCGTGCCATTTGCCGCCACGCTGGCCGAGGTGGCCGGCATGTTCGAGTTGCAGGCCGCCGCCAAGGGCCTGCGCTTCGTGTACGACGCCCACGGGCGCCTGCCAGAGGTCGTGCGCGCCGACGAAAAACGCCTGCGCCAGATCCTCATCAACCTGCTGGGCAACGCGGTCAAGTTCACGCGCGCCGGCCAGGTGCGGCTGCGCGTGAGCCACGCGCGCGAAATGGCGCAGTTCGAGGTGCACGACACCGGCCCGGGCATGACGCTGGCCGAGGTCGAGCGCGTGTTCGAACCGTTTGCGCGTGGCCAGGGCGAGGGTGCCGGCGTCACCGGCACCGGCCTGGGCCTGACCATCGCCAAGATGCTCACCGACCTGATGGGCGGTGAGATGAATGTGCGCAGCGCGCCGGGCGAGGGCTGCGTGTTCACCGTGCGGCTGTTCCTGCCCGAGCTGCGCGAGGCGCCACCGGCGCGCCCGCTGGCGGTGCAGCCCAGGGGCTATGCGGGTGAGCGCCGGCGCGTGCTGGTGGTGGACAACGAGGAAGCCGATCGCGAACTGCTGCAGCGCTGGCTGGCGCCGCTCGGCTTCGAGGTGCAACTGGCCACCAGCGGCTTGCACGCGCTGGCGCTGCTCGACGGCCTGGCACCGGGCGACCCCGACGCCCCGCACGCGATCTTCCTCGACCTGGCCATGCCCGGCATCGACGGCTGGGAGACGCGGCGGCGCCTGCGCGCGCGCGGCTGGGGTGATGTTCCCCTGGCCATCGTCTCTGCCAACGCGTTCGACAAGGGCCTGCACCTTGAACTCGACGGCGAGGACGGCGTGCTCGCGCAGGACTTCATCGTCAAGCCGGTTCGCCGCGACGAACTGCTGGCCTGGCTCGCACAGCGGCTGGATCTTTGCTGGATCGGGGCCGAGACTGCGCCCGCGCTGGCGCCACCGCAGGCCGTTCGCCCCGCGCGCGAGGAGATCGAGCCGCTGCTCGAACTTGTGCGCCTGGGCTACACGCGCGGCATTCTTCAGTGGCTGGACGACTGGGTGCGCCGCCGCCCCGAGCACGCCGCCCTGGCCACTGTGCTGGCGGCGCTTGCACGCGAGTTCCGCTTCGAGGCCATCGAACAGAAGTTGAACCATGGCGATGCCTGACTTCGAAACCCCGGTCGATCGGGCGCGCCTGCCGAGTGGTGAGCACCGTGTGGTGCTCATCGTCGACGACGTGCCCGACAACGTGGCGCCGCTGCACGACGCGCTCGACGACGCGTGCTACACCGTTCTGGTGGCGCTCGACGGCGAAAGCGCCATCCGCCGCGCGCGCCAAGCGCTGCCCGACATGGTGCTGCTCGACGCGGTGATGCCCGGCATCGATGGCTTCGAGGTCGCGCGCCGCCTCAAGGCCGATGCAACCACCGCGGGCATTCCGGTCATCTTCATGACCGGGCTCACCGACACCGAGCACCTGGAGGCTGCGTTCGCGGCCGGTGGCGTGGACTACGTGACCAAGCCCATCAAACCGCGCGAGGTGATGGCGCGCATGGGCCTGCACCTGAAGCAGGCGCGTGAACAACGCGAAGGCGCCATCGAACGCAGCCAGGCGCGCCACGCGCTCGACGCCTTCGGCTACGCCACCATCACCGTGCGCGCCAGCGACGGTCGCCTGTTGTGGCAAACGGCACTGGCGCGCGAGCTGCTGCGCCAGCACTGCGGCACCGAAGCGCCACACACGCCGCCTGCGGTGCTGCACTGGCTGCGCCGCCACCTGGCCGACGCCCACGCCCTGCACGAGCCACCGCGCCTCACCATCGAGAACGGCCCGCGCCGCCTGACGTTTCGGTTGCACCAGCGCGTGGGCGACGAGGACAGCGACCCGCGCAGCCAGGGCGACTGGCTGATCGTGATGCAGGAGACGTCCAATGAGTCGGTGTACGCCGCACTCGCCGCGGCCTTCGGCCTCACCGCGCGCGAGGCCGAGGTGCTCTACTGGGTCGTCAAGGGAAAAATCAACCGCGACATCGCCGACATCCTGGGCGCCAGCCCTGCCACGGTGAAGAAGCACCTGGAGCGCATCCACATGAAGATGGGCGTGGAGACGCGCACAGCGGCGGCGGCGATGGCGATCAACCGGGTGCGCCAGCTCGATGCGCCGGCCGGTTGATCCGCCCGCATACGCCACCCGGCGTACATACGCCACAAGGCCTTCTCCCTAAATTCCGTTGCGTCCGCTCCCGATGGCCCATGGCCAATGCGCAGCGGCAGTAACCCCCGCCATCGGGTCATCAACGGATCACAGGAGAAGCGCCATGTCGAAGATTTCCCAACCGCGTCGTCTGACGCTCAAGACCCTGGCGGCCGCCGCCACGGTTGCCTCGCTCGGCTTCACCGGCCTGAGCGCCCACGCGCAGGAGACCATCAAGGTCGGCGTGCTGCACAGCCTCTCGGGCACCATGGCCATTTCGGAGACCGTGCTCAAGGACACGGTGTTGATGGCGATCGACGAGATCAACGCCAAGGGCGGCCTGCTGGGCAAGAAGCTCGAAGCCGTGGTGGTGGACCCGGCTTCCAACTGGCCGCTGTTCGCCGAGAAGACCAAGCAACTGCTGACGCAGGACAAGGTGGCCGTGATCTTCGGCTGCTGGACCTCGGTGAGCCGCAAGTCGGTGCTGCCGGTGGTGGAGGAGAACAACGGCCTGTTGTTCTACCCCGTGCAGTACGAGGGCGAGGAGCTCAGCCCCAACGTGTTCTACACCGGCGCCGCGCCCAACCAGCAGGCCATTCCCGCGGTGGAATACCTGATGAGCAAAGACGGCGGCTCGGCCAAGCGCTGGGTGCTGCTCGGCACCGACTACGTGTACCCGCGCACCACCAACAAGATCCTGCGCGCCTTCCTCAAGAGCAAGGGTGTGGCCGACGCCGACATCATGGAGGAGTACACGCCCTTCGGTCACAGCGACTACCAGACCATCATCGCCAAGATCAAGAAGTTCTCGGCCGAAGGCAAGAAGACGGCGGTGGTCTCCACCATCAACGGCGACTCCAACGTGCCGTTCTACAAGGAACTCGGCAACGCCGGCCTGTCTGCCAAGGACGTGCCCGTGGTGGCCTTCTCGGTGGGTGAGGAAGAGCTGCGCGGCGTGGACACCAAGCCGCTGGTGGGCCACCTGGCCGCCTGGAACTACTTCATGAGCATCAAGAGCCCGGCCAACACCGCGTTCGTGAAGAAGTGGAGCGACTACGCCAAGGCCAAGAACATCGCCGGCCACAAGGACAAGCCCATCACCAACGACCCGATGGAAGCCACCTACATCGGCTTCAACATGTGGGCGCAAGCGGTGGCCAAGGCCAAGAGCACCGACGTCGACAAGGTACGCACCGCCATGTACGGCCAGACCTTTCAGGCCCCGGGCGGCTTCATCTCCACCATGGACAAGGAGAACCACCACCTGCACAAGCCGGTGTTCATCGGCGAGGTGCGCGCCGACGGCCAGTTCAACGTGGTGTGGAAGACGCCGGGCCCTGTCGTGGCCGATCCGTGGAGCGACTACATCACCGAGAACGCGGGCAAGAAGAACGTGCCCACCAAGGCCGCCAAGGTCGCGTCCAAGTAGGGCGGGGGTGTGATGCGGGGTGTGTTCGTCCGTTGTTGTGTGCTGCTGGCGGCCTGGTGTGCGCTGGCGGGCCCCGCCCATGCGCTGAGTGCGGCCGACGCGCTGGCCGTAGCGCGCGGTGACACGGACGAACGCATCGCCGCCATCAACCGCCTGGCCGGCTCGGGCGATGCGCGCGCCGCCGACGTGCTGCGCGCGCTCGCTGCCGAATCCCTCAGGTTCAGCGAAACGCAGGTGTTCATCGTCGACGGCGAGACCGCCCGCGACGCCGTTTCCGGGCAGCTGGCCACCTTGCCCGACCTGGCCGAAGACGCCATGGTCAACAACCGTCTGAGGGGTGCGCTAGACACCGCACTCGCCGGCATCGAACTCTTCACGGCCGGCCCCGCACGCCAGCGCGAGGCCGCGCGCAGCCTGCAGCGCAACGCCTTCAACGACCCCGACCCGGCCGGCCTGCCCCTGATCGAAAAGGCGCTTGCCGGCGATCTCGATGCGCAAGCGCGCCAGTCGCTCGAGCTCGCCCAGGCGGCCATGCAACTGGCCAGCGACGACGCGGCGCTGCGCCTGGCCGCCGCCGTGAAGCTGGGCGAGGCGCGCCAACCCATCGTGCGCCCCCTGATCGAGGACCGCCTCCAGAGCGAAACAAGCGCCGCCGTGAAGACCGCGCTCGCAAAGTCGCTCGCCGCCATCGACCGCCGCGTGGCCCTGGCCAGCGGCCTGGCCCAGGCCTTCACCGGCATCAGCCTGGGCAGCATCCTGCTGCTGGCGGCACTCGGCCTGGCCATCACCTACGGGCTGATGGGCGTCATCAACATGGCGCACGGCGAACTCATCATGATCGGCGCCTACGCCACCTGGCTGGTGCAGGGCCTGTT
>VFQO010002133.1_pt1 | contig 12826 bp, 10 predicted proteins | sample 3512331 | NCBI WGS metagenome assembly VFQO01 (sample SAMN10412371, study PRJNA504923) | tailings metagenome | isolation source: Replicate 3 from Balatoc abandoned mine | place: Philippines: Itogon, Benguet | collected 2017-08-28
TTGGCTTCATTATTCTTAAATAGATCCCGTAGGGATCAAAGCTCGGTAGCAAAAAGAATAAAAATGTAGGACAAGGAAGTCCCATCGGGACGATACAATTAATTTATAATTAGGTGTAATGTTTATACCAAGCTAAAGTCCTCGTAGCGGACTTAGCTCGGTAATTCCATCAGGACGAAACAAAAAAAGGCGCCTTTTGGGCGCCTTCTGGGGTAGGGTGATTCACTTTGCTTACCTCATTTTCAATTCAATCTCGCTGGAGGCTTTGATTTTTTCTTCTACCACTCTGTAAATCGTGCGGTTGGTATTTTTGTTGATCAAAAGAACTCCATTGGTCAGTTGTGCTGCATCCATGGTCGCAGGGGTAATGGTCGAAAACCAACCTCTTGCATCGATTTGAAGGAGCGCGAGTGGGTTATTTACATTGTCAAGGAAGAACAAATCGTCATCGTCTTCGCCTTCCAATTCCACCTCAAAATCGATGTCATCATCATCGTCTCCGAAGAGTTCAAATCTGAATGGTACTGATCTGCCATCCGAATAGGTATAAGTGCCATCCAACTGAATAGAAGGCTGGCTTTTATTGTCGATCAGATCGATTTCCACTTCTACCTCTTCGTAGTTTCCGGCAGGAATTGCAATAAAAAAGTCGGCATTTGAATCGAGCTCATCGAAGTTGATTTTTTTGATTTCAGGAAACTTGAATTCCATTTCTTTTTCAAATTCTCTTCCTGCTTCATCTACCCCTGAAGTTTCCAATTCAAGCTTTTTAACTTGTAAAAATCCGGAATTGATATCCAATCCAGAACTTGCAAGTCTAGCCCCACTGTTACCGGCTGTAGATCTGAGTTTTACACCCATTCCGATTTTCACTTCCCCACTTCCCAAAACATCAGGGTTGTTTTCATCTGTGCAGGAAGAAGCTACCATTCCAAAAGCGGCAATTGCTAATGCGTAAAATCTGTGTTTAGTGTTCATTATAGTTTGGATTTGTTTTCCATTTGTAGGATCAAACGGGAAAAATGTAACCGCTTGTTTAAAAAAAAATAAAAAAAACCTTCTCAAGAGAAGGTTTTTATGTGGTAGTTTATTGAAAATCAGTTTTTTAATTTCAGAATAGAAAGTTTGATCAAATCCATTTTTCCAAAATTACTATGATAGGTATGCTTCTCATCATTCAGGATTTTGTGGATTCGTTCGGATGCAAGATCGATTTGATTACTGTTGAGATAGACTTCTACCAGGTAATAATCTACCTGATCTGCGAATTCAGAAGTTTGATTTTTTTGGTTTGTGGCTTCCAAGCTTAGCAAGGTTGATTCAGCTTTTTGAAGCTCGTTCAATTCCAGGTAGGACAAGCCCAAGAGCAAACTTACCTCTGGATTAAAAGTGTCTGATTTTTCCCCAAGGGTTACGACACCTTGGAAATCCTTTTGACGATAGGCTTCCTGAATTGCAGTAAGGGTGTTTTCAGAAGATCGCATCACCGGAATTTGATAGTCCACTTGATTGGAGGTGATGCTTTCAGGAGATACGCTGATCAGGAGAAAGGCCCCCAATCCGACCAATAGGATGGTCAAGGAAGCTGCGATTCTCTTAGTCCAAACAAAGAAATCGCTTGAACCTCCGCTGATAGGCTTCACCTTGGTTTCCTGATCCCTTTCTGATAAAAACTCGGCTTGTGACTGTTGGATCATCGTTTTCCACCCTGCCAATTCGATGGCTTCCCTTGAGATTTTCAAGGCTTCCAATTCGGACTGAAGAGCCAGGTCAGTTTTGATCTCTTCTTCGAGTTGTTTTGCTCTATCGGCAGGCAGCTCTCCGTAGAGGTAGGCTTCCAATTCTTCCAAAGAATAATTCTCATTCATGGCGTAGTGCTTTTTGTAGGTGTTTGGTAAGGGACTCGGAAGATTTTACTTGCTCGGTCAGAGATTGAAGACACTTGTATTTTTTATTTCGAAGGACCTGTTCGGAGCTGAAGTCCAGCTTTTCACAGATCTCTTTCATGGGCAGTTCCTCGTAATAAAACATCGTGAGCACTTGCTTGCATTTATCTCCCAACTTTTCGAAGAGGTCCATCACAAACTTCAGGCTTTCGTTTCGACTGATCTGCTCGGAGATGCCGAGGTCCAATTGGTCTTTTTCACCTTCATAGCGTTCGTGTCGGGCTTGAGTGCTTTTTCGTTTTCTCAATTCTGTGATCCAGGCATTTTTGCAAATGCTGTACAAGAAGGATTTGATCGAGGCTTCCCCTCTGAATTTTTCCTCACGTACCATTTTTACAAATACCAGCATGACTTCCTGTATGATATCGGCCGCGTCTTCTGCCAAACCTGAATTGGTCGTAATCAAATGTTCCAGCATCCCATAATGCTGACTGTAGAGTTGACTTATGGCCTGATTAGGGTTGGTTTTGGTTTTTATATGTTCCAAAATTTCCTGATCAGTCAGGTTTCGGCTAAGCTTCATCGGCTTGTTCGTTTCTTTGTCGAAGTTGAAAATCAAAATGTAACCTCAATATCTGAAAATTTACTTTGGCTTTCCAAAAGGAGGTTTTCTTGGTCAGATAAGCAGTTCGGCTTACCTTTAGTTTAGTTTTTCTGCCCACTTATGAAAATCACCAAAGACCTCTACCAAAGCAACCTTGTCCTTCTGACTGATTTCTACCAGCTTACCATGGCCTATGCCTACTGGAAATCGGGAAAAGGGGAGCAGGAAGCGGTGTTCAATCTTTTCTTTCGAAAAAATCCATTTGAGGGAGGATTTACCCTTGCAGCTGGGTTGGACTATGTGGTGGATTTTTGTAGAAATTTCAAATTCGACGCAGCAGACCTTACTTACCTCCGCGAAATGAAGCAAAAGGACGGTTCGCCTGTGTTCGAATCCGGTTTTTTGGACTACCTCAAAGAAATGAAATTCACCTGTGACATCGATGCGGTGGAGGAGGGGACAGTGGTCTTTCCCAATGCTCCTTTAATTCGGGTCAAAGGTCCTTTGATCCAGTGTCAATTGCTGGAAACTCCCCTTTTGAACATCATCAATTTCCAAACGCTCATTGCCACCAAAGCTGCCCGCATCAATTTGGCGGCTCAAGATGCGCCTGTTTTGGAGTTTGGCCTAAGAAGAGCGCAAGGGATCGATGGAGCCTTGGCTGCCAGTCGAGCGTCATACATCGGAGGATGTACCTCGACGAGTAATGTGATGGCTGGAAAGCTGTTTGGGATTCCTGTTTCGGGTACCCATGCCCACAGCTGGATCATGTCTTTTGAAAATGAAATTGAGGCTTTTGAAGCTTATGCAGAGGCATTTCCTGATCAGTGTGTGTTTTTGGTGGATACATACGAGACGTTACATGGGGTAAAAAATGCGATCAAAGTCGGGGAGATTTTGCGCAGCAAAGGAAAAGAAATGATCGGAATCCGTATAGACTCCGGCGATTTGGCTTACTATTCAGTACAGGCGCGTCAGCTCCTTGATGAAGCGGGCTTTCCCAATGCCAAAATCGTAGCTTCGAATGATTTGGACGAACACATCATTTCTTCACTCAAAACCCAGGATGCCGCCATCGATGTCTGGGGTGTGGGGACAAAGCTGGTCACTGCCTTTGATCAACCGGCACTCGGTGCTGTTTATAAATTATCAGCTGTGAAAAACTCCGAAGGCGCTTGGGAACCCAAAGTCAAAGTATCTCAGCAATCTCTGAAAATCAATGTGCCTGGAATACATAATGTCAAGCGCTACTTCAGCAATGGAAAAGCGGTGGCGGATATGATCTACTTGGAGGGTCAGGAAATCGATCCAAAAGGAGTCGTGATCATCGATCCCAATGATGCCACACGCAGAAAGCGACTGATGCCGGCTTTTTACAAAGAAGAGGACTTGCTCAAACCTATTTTCAAACAGGGAGAAATGGTTTACGAACTACCGAGCCTTGCAGCCATCCGCGATCGATCTTCTGTGCAGTTAGAAGCGTTTGATAAAACCCACAAGCGACTCATCAATCCCCATTCTTATCCGGTGGGTTTGGAAGAAAATCTGCACCATTTGCGGATGGAGTTGGTTTTGAAAGCAAATAAATTTGACGATGAAGCATAAGTATTCCGATGCTGCACTGATTCTGGTGGATGTGCAACATGATTTTATACCCGGAGGAGCCTTGGAGGTAAAGGAAGGTGACCAAATCATTCCTTTGATCAATTCTTTTCAGGGAAAGTTTGAGCATGTGATTGCTACTCAAGATTTTCATCCGGCAGATCATGGAAGCTTTGCGGCAAATCATGCTGGGAAAAACCCCTACGATCAAATCGACTTGTTTGGGCTAAACCAGACTTTGTGGCCGGTTCACTGTGTGCAGGGTACTAAAGGGGCGGAATTTCATCCCGATCTAGATCAGGACTGTTGGGAGTCGGTTTTCCAAAAAGGGAAAAATCCTCAAGTGGATTCTTACTCCGGATTCTTCGACAATGCCAGAAGGGGAGATACAGGCTTGGGAGATTACCTGAAGGAAAAAGGAATCCGTAAAGTTTTTGTCTGCGGATTGGCTTTGGATTACTGTGTGAAGTTTACCGCTTTGGATGCGCAAAGCTTGGGCTTTGAAACCTTCCTCATCACGGATGCTACCCGTGCAGTAAACATAAATCCCGAAGATGGGGCAAAAGCCATCGAAGAAATGGCGGCTGCAGGCATACATATTTTAACAAGCAAAGACCTTTAATCATGTTTGAATACAACTCCGAAAAGCATTACCCGAAAGAGACTGAAAGTCGAGTGGTCATCCGATTTCAAGATTGTGATCCGCTTCGCCACCTGAATAACGCCAAGTACTTCGATTACTTTTTCAACGCACGTGAAGATCAAGTTCCCAAATTATACGGTTTAGAGATCATCGATCTGATTAGAGTCTACAAAGCTGCCTGGGTCGTTTACAATCATAACATAAGCTATGTCAAGCCTGCCATGGTGGGAGAGTGGGTGCGGATCATGAGCCGGGTTCTGTGGTATAATCACAATACCATCTTGGTGGAATACTATATGACGGACGATTCCAAAACCCAACTGAAAACTGTCCTGTGGTCCACCATGCGCTACGTGACTCTGGCCGAAGGAAAATCCACGGATCACTCCGGTGCGGTGCATGACTTTCTAAAAGCTACTTCGCTAGATTTGGATTTGACCACCATGGATATCCGTGATCGTGTCAAATACCTGAAAGCTGAACTGGAGAAGGGGAAGTAGAAATATTCTCCCATAAAGACCTGGCAGGTTTATTTATAGGTGTATTCTAGAATAAAAAATTGTTTGATGACTTAATAGCAGTGCTGTGGACTGTCGTCCGTTGACTGTGGACGAGTATTCGCACCCTGTATCGATTGTTTTTGTCCAAGTTTCATCGAGGCGGATACTCCTGTTATTTTACACTTCTCTTTCAAATCCATAATCCCGCTCTACCAAGGCAATGCGGGTTTTGAAAGCGGAATACCATTTTTCTCTTCCATATTTTTGAGCAACGAGGTGGTCCGTTTGGGCCTTCCAGTTTTTGATAGCTTCGAGGCTTTCCCAATAGGAAATGGTAATTCCTAATCCATTTCGCACGCTTTCATGGCCGAGGTAACCGGGTTGCTGCCCGGCTTGACGAACCATTTCTTCTGCCATTTCTCCATATCCCTCGTCGATTTCGGTTCGAAGGTTGGTGAAGATTACAGCGTAGTAAGGTGGGGTAGGAGTGGCTGCGATCATTTTTTGTCTAGGAAAGGGTAATACTCCATGTATTGGGCAGTTTTAATGGCGAGCTCTTTACCAAAGGTGAGTTCGGTGAGATGCATAGCCAAATCAATCCCTGCTGAAATCCCTGCTGCCGTCCATATTCGTTGATCGCTCTGTGCAAATCGGAGGTCCCGTTGGGGAACTCCAGAAGGTACGATTTCCCTCATGCTGTCGAAAACCTCATGGTGGGTGCAGTAAGGTTTGTGATCCAAAAATCCGGTTTTGCCAAGGATCCGAGATCCTGAGCACACGCTCATGGTCCAAGTAGATTGAGAAGTAAGCTTTTTGATGTGGTTTAGGACCTCCTTTCGCTGAATCACCTTTTTGGTGCCGTCTCCACCGGGGATGACCAGGAAGTCAAGGTTTTCTAGATCTTCCAATCTAAAATCAGTTTTGATTGTGAGGCCGTTTTTGGCAATGATCGTTTTTTTATCAGCCGAGGCTACACGGATTTTCAGGAGTTTGTAGCTTGAAAGTTGATTGGCTACTGAGAACACTTCAAATGGTCCGGCAAAGTCAAGGACCTCCATGTCATCGAAGGCAAAAATTCCCAAATTCTTCATGATAGATTATAGCGTGTTGGAAGTAAATTAACTGGAAAGTAAATCTATAAAAAAGACACATAGATGATTGTGGCCCATTTTTTTGACTCAGAGAATGAGTGACTTATTTACAAAATTGTTCAGAGTTTGAGTCAATTGCTGATTTTTTGTTAATAAAAATTAAACATATTTATCACTTTGAAAAATTAAATTTATATTTCGAAGTTTTCTTGAATCCATGATTTCATTTCTGAGTCTTATCACCCTCTTTTTACGGCTTTCCTTGGCTATCCAAGGAAGTTGGGGCGGATATTCCATTCAGGATCATTCAGGAGATCAGCTTCACTGTCAATCAAGCACTCCGACTCAGGAATCCCTCTATTCAGATCCAAATTGGTTTGAGGGAAACATTAGCTTGATAAGAAAACTTGAAAATGAAGAACGGGTAGAAGCTGAAAGCGATTCTTTTTTAGGTTTTTGCTCCGATTTAACACCTGATTTTCTTTCTTCAGCCCATGAGTTGGTACCAAACTCAGAGTTTGGCACCAAAGCTATTCGGGGCAGTCTTCCTCCTCTTTACGACATTTTTCATTCTTGGAAAATCCATCTGAGCTAAGCTAAGACCATTTGGTCAAGCTTTTCCCGAAACTTCTTGTCGCGGGATTTTGGTCCATAAACTGGGCCATTGTACTTACTCAGATTGACATTCTATGAAACATCATACCAAGCCGGATGCTTTGGGTATGGAAGAAATCCTGCATGAACTCAGGCATTTTCTTCCTGCACAAGCCCCGCTGAAGGACTTCGTCCATCATAATACCTTACATGCATTTCATCATTTGCCTTTTTTTCAGGCACTAAAGCAAGCCAATAGTCAGTTTGGCTATCAGGGATTTCTTTCTCTGGAAGAGTATAGACAACTCTACAGAGAAGGAAAGATTAAAGGAGTAATTATCAAAAAAGTACTCGAGGAGCACTTTGGTAAGTCTGCCAATGATTGGCTGGTCAAGTTGCTCGATGAGTCCGTAGAATCCTATTCAGATCCTAAAATCGGCCAATTTCGTGCCCATTGGAGATCGGATTATCATTTCAACCTCAATAAAGTCACCCATCCGTTTTTGTTTCGGATGATTGCAGCCTACCTCGACCAGGGGATTTCGATTTGGTCCTTTCCGGTGGAAGCCAAAGGGTTTTTGAATTCTGTTCGTAGGCTCCACAAGGAAAGTCTTTCTCCTATAGTACGTTCCAAACGAGCACAATCACTACTGGAGAAAGATCAGCTAGAACTTACCGAGCTCTTGGAAATCCTCGTCGGAGATCCTGATTCTTACGGTTGGTACCTGTTTGACCAGCAGTTTGCACATCCGGGTTGGTCGGGAATGGTCTCTGTCTTGGAGTCCCAACCCGAATCTCTCTTGGATGCCAAGCCGATTACCCTGGAGGACGTGATCAAATTTGAATGCCTGCTCGAGATCGATGCCTTGGATCAGAAATTCGGTGAAAACTGGAGTCCCTTGGGTGTTCGTTTTCCGCATCCTACCCAAGAATTGTTTGATGCCACGCTTTTTGAAGAAGCTGATCTGGTCTTGCAGTGCTGGCAGGAGGCTTTTGAATGGAGTTATTACGATGAGGTATTGGCGGGAATTGCTGCGGTATCGCCTCAGGTACCCAAGCCAAGTGCTCCTAGTTTTCAGGCCCTATTCTGCATTGATGACAGAGAGTGTAGTACTCGGAGACACTTGGAATACATCGATCCTGCCTGTGCAACCTATGGCACACCCGGCTTCTTCAATGTGGAATTTTACTTTCAACCTGAATACGGGAAGTTTCACACCAAATCCTGTCCTGCACCTGTCACTCCTAAATACCTGATCAAGGAATCGGCAAATCATAAAAAACTGGCCAAGGATGTCCACTTTCACCAAAACAGTCACTCACTCGTAAGAGGCTGGCTAAGTGCGCAGACGCTGGGTTTTTGGTCCGCACTGAAGTTGGTGGGCAATGTGCTTCGACCCAGTTCCTCAGCTTTGGAAGTTTCCAGTTTCAAACACATGGATCCCAAAGGTACCTTGACGATTGAGTATCAGGGATTGGAAGAAAATGGACTGCAGGTAGGATTCAAAGTGGAGGAAATGGCCGATCGGGTGGAAGGTTTACTCAGAAGCATTGGTCTTTTGGAAAATTTCTCTACTCTGGTTTACCTGATAGGTCATGGCGCATCAAGTATCAATAACACGCACTACGCAGGTTACGATTGCGGGGCATGTTGTGGAAGACCGGGATCGGTCAATGCCCGAGTGGCAGCACACATGGCCAATCATGCTGAGGTAAGAAAAGTACTTGCCGAGCGGGGAATACTGATTCCGGAAGACACTCAGTTTTTGGGAGGGTTACATGATACGACCAAGGATGAAATCGTCTTTTTTGATGAAGAGGTGCTTTCTGCTTCCAATCAGTCACTTCATACCTATCACCAGCAGAAGTTTGCCAAGGCTTTGGATATTAATTCTTTGGAACGTGCCAGGAGATTTGATACGCTGAAGAAAAATAAGCCACTTGCCGGACTCCATGAAGCGGTGAAAAAGCGTGCCTTTTCCCTCTTTGAACCACGTCCGGAATACAATCATGCGACCAATGCGCTGTGTATCGTGTCCCGAAAGTCCACCATCAAAGGGCTCTTCTTTGATCGCCGGGCATTTCTGAATTCATACGATTACAGAAAAGATCCGCAGGGAAAAGCGCTTGCCAAAATCCTCGGGGCAGCAGCTCCTGTCTGCGGTGGTATTAATCTGGAGTATTATTTCTCCCGAATGGATCCCGACCGACTCGGCGCAGGTACTAAGCTCCCTCACAATGTGATGGGCTTGATCGGTGTAGCCAATGGAGCAGATGGGGACTTACGAACTGGTTTGCCATACCAAATGGTGGAGATCCATGATCCGATTCGACTCATGATGATCGTGGAGCAATATCCCGATCTGGTGCTGGAGGTCTTGAAATCCAATCCGGCGACGTACGAGTGGGTGAAAAATTACTGGGTACACTTTGTGGTCATCGATCCCAAAACTCGAACCCTGCTCCGCTTCAAAGATGAAGGCTTTGTCGAATACACACCTGAGTCTCACATCGATCACCTCGATCACTTACAGGATAAGCTCCTGAGCACCAAAGAAAATCTTCCAGTTTACTTAATCGACTCACTCTGATGGAACTCGCCTTGTGGATTCAGTTCATGATAGGGATACCTCTCGTGGGCTTTTTAGTAAGTTTATTGGTTCCGGAGCGAAAGGAAAAGCTGCTTTCTAGAGTAGCATTTTATACCGCCGGGATCAATTTGGCCAGTATTCTGGTGTTCCTGGTTTTCTGGGCAGGCGTGGGCTTTCAGGCGCTCAACCTCAAAGAATTTGTCCTCTTCAAGACCGATCATTTCGAGTTTTTGATAGACTTTTTCTTTGATCGGGTAGGGGCGGTGTATGTGGTAGTAGGTGCGGTTTTGACCTTTCTGATCACCTTTTACAGCCGATACTACTTGCACCGGGAAAGCGGCTACAAGCGATTCTTCAATACGGTACTCTTCTTCTATGTAGGTTTCAATATCACCGTTTTGGCTGGAAATTTTGAAACGTTGTTCGTAGGATGGGAGATTTTGGGATTGTCTTCGTTCTTGCTGGTGGCGTTTTACAGGGAAAATCTGCTTCCCACCCGAAACTCCATCAAGGTCTTTTCCATCTACCGGATTGGGGATGTGGGATTGATCCTAGCCATGTGGGCAAGTCATCACCTTTGGCATGAAAACATCACCTTCCTGAAGCTGAGTAATGCTGAATTGGTTTCCGAGCATTTGGTTGGGCATACCGGCATCGGTTTGTTCATTGCCTTGATGCTTCTCCTAGCGGCAGCTGCCAAGTCAGCGCAATTTCCCTTCTCCTCGTGGTTGCCACGGGCAATGGAAGGACCGACACCTTCTTCGGCCATTTTCTATGGCTCGCTGTCGGTGCATTTGGGAGTTTTCCTTTTGCTGCGGACTTTCCCTTTCTGGGAAAATCAACTGACTGTCCGGGTATTGATTGGTCTGATGGGATTGACCACTGCGATTGTTTCTACCATGATTGCCAGGGTACAAACCTCCGTCAAAACCCAAATCGGCTACGCTTCACTGACTCAAATCGGAATCATGTTTATCGAAGTGGCGGCGGGATTGGAAGTCTTGGCTTTGGTTCACTTTATGGGAAATGCCTTCTTGAGGACTTATCAGCTCCTAGTTTCTCCATCGGTGGTGGCTTACTTGATCAGAGAGCAGTTTTACGGGTTTGAGCCAAAAGCAAAACAGGTCGAAAGCTCTTGGATGAATCGACTTCGGATCTCCTTTTATGTCTGGAGTCTGAAAGAATGGAACCTCGATCGTTTCATTAACAAGGTCGTTTTTAATCCCCTGAAAAAGCTGGGACATAAGTTGGACTTTCTGAGCTATCGCACGGTATTGCTCTACTTTGTCCCGAGCTACCTCTTGGGGTTATACCTGCTATTGACAGGGTATAAGTTGCCGGTTTTTGTGCACAGTGTATTGCCTACTGCCTTTGCCTTTATTGCTTTGATGATGGTGCTCAAGTCCTTTACCGAGCGCAAATCTGCCCGACTCGCGTGGACCATGTTGCTGATGAATCATTTCTGGATGGTCTTGGCGATCGCTGAAAATGAAAACTTCTCTTACACAGAGATTGGCATGTATCTCAGTGGAGTGATTGTCTTTGGCCTTTCCGGTCTGTTCATCATCTCATGGATGAAAGGTCATCTCGGACAATCCGGTCTCTTTGATTACCAAGGTTATGTGAAGCGATATCCTATACTCGCCTTTCTATTTCTGCTGAGTGTCTTGGGATTGATGGGATTTCCGATCAGCCCCACCTTCATAGGAGAAGATTTACTGTTCAGTCACATTCACGAAGATCAATACCTGCTGGCATTATTTGCTGCCTTGGCATTTGTAATGGAGGGTATTGCTGCGGTAAGAATCTTTGCAAGGCTATTCCTGGGTTTTAAAAGAACTCGAGTAGATTCTATTCCGGCCACTTCTACCTAAATCATCCATTTTGCCAGTTTCAGCAATTCATTTCATCATCAATTCAAGTCGATCAATTGGGAGCTCCTCCCGATAAAAATATTTCAAACATGAAAACAACATCAAAAATCCAAGTGCCCAAAGACGGTTGGGCCGGACTAAAAGAAAACTTCGCTGCAGATATGACTGCGGGTTTTGTGGTATTCCTTCTTGCCATGCCTTTGAGTTTGGGTATTGCCAAAGCTTCTGATTTTCCTCCCATCATGGGATTGATTACTGCCATCATCGGTGGGATGGTGGTGAGTTTGATTTCGGGTTCTAAACTGACGATCAAGGGTCCGGCAGCTGGACTGATCGTAGTCGTAGCAGGCGCAGTAGCTGATTTCGGAGGTGGGGAGATTGGCTGGAAGCTGGCACTTGGTGCGATGGTGGTGGCCGGTATCGTGCAGGTGGGTTTTGGCTTCTTGAAGCTGGGCAAACTAGCCGACATCTTCCCGCTGTCTGCCATTCACGGCATGCTGGCGGCGATTGGAATCATCATCATTGTAAAGCAAATCCCCGTGCTGCTGGATGTGAATCCAGAGCTGTACAAGGGATTGAGCATTGTATCCATGATCACTTCGATTCCTACGTTCTTTGCCAACTTTGACCCTAGAGCGACGATGATCGGGGTTTACAGCTTGGCAATTATGTTGGGATGGCCTTATATCAAAGATTTCAAATTGGGAAAAATCCCAGCTCCTCTGATGGTATTGATCGTGGCGATTCCTTCCGAATTGGCCATGGACTTTGCGCATACCGAACCCGCCTACGCCTTGCTTCACATTGGCAGCTTGACTGATAATCTCAATTTCAATGCAGACTTTTCTGGTATTGCTCAGTCTGGCGTGTTTATCAAGTATGTGATCATGTTTGCCTTGGTGGGTTCACTTGAGTCACTTTTGACCGTGAAAGCCATCGATCTGGCTGATCCTTTCCGCAGGAAATCAGACAACAACAAAGACCTCATCGCAGTAGGTGTGGGTAATACCCTAAGTGCCTTCTTGGGAGGCTTACCGATGATCTCAGAAGTGGCACGTAGCTCGGCCAATGTGAATCAGGGTGCAAAAACCCGCTGGGCCAATTTCTTCCATGGCTTGTTTATCCTGGTGTTTGTCTTGGTGGCTACTCCAGTGATTGAGATGATTCCAAATGCTGCTCTGGCTGCCATGTTGATTACTGTAGGTATCAAACTGGCCCATCCTAAGGAGTTTGTCAACACCTTCAAAATCGGTAAAGAGCAATTGGCGATCTTCCTGGTGACCATTGTCTTTACCCTGGTGGAAGACTTGTTGATCGGTATTGCTGCGGGTATTTTGCTCAAAGTGATCCTTCACCTGATCAATGGTGCTTCCCTTAAAACCCTTTTCAAAGCACCGATTTTGGTTTCTTCCAATGGCAATGACTACCTCGTGGAGATCGA
>VFQO010002134.1_pt1 | contig 12825 bp, 7 predicted proteins | sample 3512331 | NCBI WGS metagenome assembly VFQO01 (sample SAMN10412371, study PRJNA504923) | tailings metagenome | isolation source: Replicate 3 from Balatoc abandoned mine | place: Philippines: Itogon, Benguet | collected 2017-08-28
GGCCGTCATGGTCGGACTGATCACCAGTTTGCGATCAAGCAAGGTATCCCGAACCTTGTTCCAGGCGTCTGTTCCAGGCTGCGCAGATTGGAGCCAAAGGCGGCCCGCTTCGCCAAAGCGCATGGCTTCGTCCGAGTTGTTGTAGTTTGTCGGCCATGACTGGATCGTGCCGTCTAGCAGCATGGCTTCAGGCAATCCGTACCAGTGCTCCATGGTATCCAGTCCGTGTGCCGAGGTGACTAGCACATTGGCTTCAGCGACGGAGGTCTGCGCATGGTGCATCGCTGTGCGCAGTCCGATCCGCTCAGCCTCATCGAGAGCGGCAAGGAGCACCTCGCCCGGTGCTCCCAGGAACTTTACTCCGTCTGCGCCTCTGCGCTTGGCATCTCGTATCGCGGCGCGCGCCAACTCGGGAGTTGTTGGCATTCCCTCGCCGATATCCTGAAAGAATGGGAAAATCTGTATCCGCGGCGCAACGATCGCGTTTGTCGCACTGAGTCTCTGGATTGTCTTCAGCCACTCGATCGGATGGCCGCTGCCGACATCTCGTACAGTAGTGACGCCGTGCAACAACCAAAGCTTGAGAACATAGTCTGAGGGTACGTGCTGCGGATCGGACAGGCTATGCAAATGGACGTGGGTATCCACAAAACCAGGCAAAACGTATTTGCCAGTCAGATCAAGGTCCAACTCCCCCGCGGCCGGTCGATCCGATTCGTCAATCGCGCCCGGCGCGCCGATAGACCTTATCTCGGCGATGCGGTCACCCGATAAAACAATATCAAAGGGTCCCTGCGCCGGGGCGCCAGTACCATCAATGATCGTGACATTGCGCAAGACGACGCGCTTGAAGGGTCCTTGGCCCTGTGTACGATTCGATACGTCTTCGCTGCTCACCGCAGCCTTGCTCGACACAGCCTTGCTTGGCGCCTGACTCCACGCCGGCCCAGTCGCGTTCCCGAATGCGGCCACCAAGACAAGCCCTGAACCCAGGATCCGCAGAGCTGCCCGCCTCGCATTACTTCGCATGGTGAAAGTCCTTTCAGTTGCCGGGTTTGGGCCGAACCACACTGCGCGTATCGAACCGTGCCAAGGCAAAGCGGTCCAAGTCGATCGGCAGACTGTCGCCCGTCATCAGCCCCGCGATGAGTTCGCCCGTTATCGAACCCAGGGTGAGGCCAAGGTGCTGGTGACCAAAAGCGCAAAAAGCATTCTCGGTACCAGGAATCCTGCCTATGGCAGGCAAATAGTCTGGCAGGGTTGGCCGTGAACCGTGCCATCTGCGCGCGCTCTTCAAGTCGAAACCCAGCGCATTGATCCTGTTTTCGAGCACTGCCCACTTCGAAGGGTCGGGTGCCGAAAAACCGTCGCCAAATTCTACAAAACTTGCAAACCGAAGGCTGCGCTCGAAGCGGGTCATGATCAACGACTGGCTTTCGAATACAACAGGCGCCACATCTGGAAAATTTTCCGGTACATCGATTTCGACGTGATAGCCGCGTTCCGAAATCAGGGGCGCATCCAGTTCCCAATGCCTTAGCAATCGCCGCGAGTCCCAGCCTGCCGCGACAAGCACGCTTGACCGCCCAAACTGCGCGATATCCGTTGGCGCCACCAGCGTTTCGACAAACTCGCCCCCTAGATCGACAATCGCCAACCGCAGTCGATCACGCAGGCCGTGGAGATCGGTAATATGACCGCTCCCGGCAAATCGGATTGCGTTACCCGGCGTAACTCCAAGTGATTCCAGCAGGCGCAGATCTTCCTGATCCGGTGCAGACAGGGTGATGAACGGCGGCTTGCTTGATTGCCAGGCCGCTATGCCGGAGCGAGCAGAACGGACACTGTCCCAGCACACCAGATGGCCCTTGTTTGCCAGCAGGTCCGGCGCGCCGATGGCGCTCAGGCGAGCCAGCCAGGAACCCATGGATCGCGCAAGAAGTTCGGTGAGCGCTGCCCGACCGCACTCGAAGCGTGTGCTATTCGCTGCGGCCAGGAATCGAATTGCAAAGGGCAGCCATTTTGTTGCCTGAGCCGCAGGGAATGAAGCCGCGCCACCAAACTGGTAGAGGCGGCGAGGCAATGCTCGGATCGAATTCCACGACGCCAGCGGATCGCATTGCTCGACCGCGAGATGTCCTGCGCATCCCCATGATGCCGCGCCGATTGGGCTTTCAGCACCGAAAATCCTGACACGTTTGCCGCGACGCAACAACGAGTGCGCGCTGCATAGTCCAACTATCCCGTTGCCAATGACATTCACATCCGACATAGCTACCGGTGTATCCCGTATACAAAAATGCGCAATGGAGAAAAATTGGCTGCCGGCCAACGATGGGGAGGGTGAACCATGATTGTGAACTCGATCGCAGAAGCGATGGGGAGGGTTGCGTGATGAAATTGCTTGGCCCCCTGCGCCCGCTTGAAAGGGATCGCAGCCACACCTCGACCAAACTGCGCAAGACGCTTAGCTGGCCGCACCTGCTCGCGCTGGGCGTCGGAGCCATCGTTGGGACCGGTATATATACCCTGACCGGCGTGGGGATCGATCGGGCGGGTCCCGCCGTCATCCTTTCGTTTGTCATTGCAGGTGCCGTCTGTGCCTGCGCCGCGCTGGCCTATGCCGAAATGGCAGCAATGATTCCAGAATCAGGTGGAGCCTATACTTATGCCTATTGCGGGCTTGGCGAACGCGTTGCCTGGATCGTCGGCTGGAGCCTGATCCTGGAATACTCGCTGGCCTGCTCGTCAGTGGCTGTGGGGTGGTCGGGATATCTGGTAGGTTGGCTGCAAACGCTTGGCATTTCGTTGCCGGACTATCTGCTTGCGGGGCCACACGCCGGTGGCCTGATCAATCTTCCTGCTGTGCTGGTTTCACTGTCGGTAGCCGGCCTCCTGGTCGGCGGCACTCGCGAAAGCGCAACCTTGAACATCCTGCTCGTGGCAATCAAACTGGCGGCCCTGATCCTGTTCGTACTGTTGGCGCTGCCGGCCTTCGACATGGCTCGGATGACGCCGTTTGCGCCCTACGGTTTCGGGAGCACGCATATTGCTGGCGAAACCCGTGGGGTCATGGCGGCTGCGGCGATTGTCTTCTTTGCTTTCTACGGGTTTGACGCGGTTGCGACGTCGGCGGAGGAAACCCGCAATCCGGGGCGCGATCTGAAGATCGGGATCATCGGATCGATGGCGCTATGCACTGGCATCTACATCCTCGTCGCGCTTAGCGCAGCCGGGGCGGTCGATTTCCGCCAATTGGGCGCTTCGGGCGAGCCGCTGGCCTTCGTGTTGAAATCGCTGCACCATCCGCTGGCGGCTTGGCTGGTCGGGCTTGCGGCCCTGGTGGCCTTGCCCACGGTGGTGCTGGTGATGATGTACGGGCAGAGCCGCATCTTCTTCACCATGGCGCGCGATGGGCTGCTGCCGCGCAGCCTTGCCCGGGTTTCCGAACGCAAGGGCACTCCGGTCCTGGTAACTCTCCTGACCGGACTATTCGTCTCGCTCGTGGCCGGCTTTTTCAGGCTCGACGAAATTGCTGAACTCGCCAACGCGGGCACCTTGCTGGCCTTCATCGCCACGGCGCTGAGCATGATCGTGCTGCGCCGCCGCGCACCTGATGCACCGCGCCCGTTCCGCTGCCCATCGCCGGTGGTGGTAGGTACGCTGGCGATAGCCGGCTGCGCCTATCTGATCGCCAGCTTGCCGGGCCGGACGCTGGAACGGTTCGTGTGGTGGAATCTGGCGGGACTTGCCCTCTATGCAATTGGCCGGGTCTTGGTGAACGCCCGGCGCGCCCACTCGCAGGGGAACTGATTGTGGCCGACGCGATGCAGCAAGCCAGTGCGGGTCATCCGCGGTCGCTGGGAATCCTGTTCTTCACTGAAATGTGGGAACGTTTTTCCTACTACGGGATGCGCGCGCTGCTGGTGCTTTACCTTACCAAAAGCGTGGGTTTTTCTGACGACCGGGCCTTCCTGCTGTATGGTGCCTACACCACGCTGGTCTATATCACTCCGGTAGCGGGCGGGTTCCTGGCCGACCGCTATATCGGCGCGAAACGGGCCGTGGCTTTTGGCGGAACCCTGATCGCGACGGGCCACGTGATCCTGGCCCTGACCGGCCTGCTGGGGGCCTGGATCAGCGAAGGCGCGCTGTTTCATGTCGGCCTCAGCTTCATCGTCGGCGGGACGGGGTTCCTCAAACCCAACATTTCGGCGCTGGTGGGTGAACTCTATCGCGATCGTCCGGCACTGCGGAACAACGGCTTTCTGATCTTTTACATCGGCATCAACAGCGGCGCGGCTCTCGGCGCGCTGATTTGCGGCTGGCTGGGCGAACGGTTCGGCTGGCACTACGGCTTTGGTGCGGCCGGGATCGGCATGATTGCCGGGTTGGTGTGCTTTCTGGCCCTCTCACGCGGCCTGCCGCAGGCCGAACCCACGAATCGCCCGTCCGAAGCCGATGGCGCGGCAGCGCGCGCGCTGGATCGCCGGATCGTCTTGCTGGGACTGGCGCTGGTAGGGGCGATCATGGCCGCGCTGCAATTTCAAGATCAGGTCGGCTGGGTGGTGCTGGTGCTGGCCGGGCTGGGACTGGTGCCGCTGGCGCGCGATTGCCGTTCGCTGGATCGCCGCCAGAACGCCGCGATCGGAGTACTGCTGTTCCTGATCGCGCTAAACCCGCTGTTCTGGGCCCTGTTCGAGCAGGCCGGATCTTCGCTCAATCTCCTGACCGATCGTTATGTCGATCGCCGGATCGGGGATTTCAGCATCCCCGCCACCTGGTTCCAGTCGGTCAATTCGATCCTGCTGATCGTGATGACCCCGCCGCTGATCCAGATCTGGTCGGCGCTGGCCCGGCGCGGGCTCGAACCATCGCCGGTCGCCAAGTTCGCGCTTGGGCTGCTGATCATCAGCCTGGGCTTCCTGGGCTTCGCCACCCTGCTGACCAGCCCCGACGCGGTGCCGCTGCCGGCCATGGCCGTGGTGCTGTTCTATCTTACCCACACCATCGCGGAACTGTGCTTCTCTCCGGTGGGGCTGGCGGCGATTTCGCGTCATGCCCCGGCGCACATGGTTTCTTCGCTGATGGGGCTGTGGTTCCTTTCGACCGCGGCGGGCAATTTCCTGGGCAGCGTGATCGCCCGGGCAACCGGCGGGGCCGATGGCGCGCCGGCCGAGCTGGCCGACATTTCGGCCACTTACCAGGCAATGGGTCTGCTGGTGCTGGTTGTTGCGCTGGGCGTCTTTGCGCTGGCCCCGCGGCTCAACCGGGTGCTGACAAGTCAAGGAGAATAGATTCATGGCCAAGCCGATCAATCCTTCGCAAAGACAATCCCGGTTGATCGGCCGCACGATGCTGTGCGCGGCATCGGCGCTTTGTTCCATTCCGCTTGCGCTTCCGGCGCCGGCGCTGGCCGCCGCAGAGCGGCAGGCGGCGACCGTGTCCGGGGCCTGGGACGTATCCCGCCCGGCCGGGCGCCAGGCGCAACCCGTCGATCTTGATCTTGCCGAAGGGACATGGATGGATGTCGACGTCTCGCCGGACGGAAAGACGCTGGCGTTCTCGCTGCTGGGCGATATCTACGTCATGCCGATCGGCGGAGGCGAAGCCCGCAACATCGCCTCAGGCCTTGCCTGGGAGATCCAGCCGCGGTTTTCGCCGGATGGATCGCAGATCGCATTCACATCGGATCGTGGCGGCGCTGACAACCTCTGGGTCATGCAGGCCGATGGCACCGCGAAACGGCAGATCACGAACGAACAGTTTCGCACGGTCAACCAGCCGGCCTGGTCGCCCGATGGCGCATCCCTTGTCGGGCGCAAGCATTTCACTACCGAGCGTTCATTGGGCACCGGCGAAATCTGGCAATATTCGCTTCAGGGCGGCGATGGTATCGCGCTGGTCAAGCGGCGCAATCCCGACATTCAGAAGGAACTGGGCGAACCCGTGTTTGCCGATGGCGGCAAGGCGGTCCTCTACACCCGCGATGTCAGCCCGGGGGACCGTTTTGAATATGCGCAGAATTCGAACCAGGCCCATTTCGCGATCGAGCGGCTCGATCTAGGAACCCTGGAAACCAGCACCGAACAAAAGGAACTGGGCGGCGCCACGCACCCGGTGCCGTCGCCCGACGGGCGCCAGCTGGCCTATGTCAAGCGCGATCAGGGCCAGACGGTGCTGGCCCTCAAGGATCAGCAGACAGGCCGGACCCGGATCCTGACCCGGCTTGACCGCGACATGCAGGAAAACTGGGCCGTCGCCGGGATCTATCCCAATCTGGCATGGACGCCCGATTCCCGGGCGGTGATTGCCTGGAAGGGCGGCCGCATCGTGCGCCTTGATGCGCAGACCGGCACCGAAACGGTCATCCCCTTTCACATCCGCGACCGGCGCGAAGTGCTGCCCGCGCTGCATTACCGGCGCAGCGCACAGGGCCCCCGATCGACCAGCATGCTGCGCGACGCGCGCCTTGGCCCGGATACCGGAACCGCACTGTTCGAAAGCCTTGGCCAAATCCAGATCGCGCGGCCCGGCCAGCCGGTGCGCCGTCTGACGACGTTTGCCGGCCACGAATTCAGCCCTTCGGTGTCGCGCGATGGCAAATGGGCGGCATTCGTCCAGTGGACCGATGAAGCGCTGGGGTCGATCGCGATTGCGAACCTGGAAACGGCCGAAGTTCGCACACTGCCCTGGCGCGGATCGCATTTCTTCAATCCCCGCATCGCCCCCGACGGTGCCAGCATCGCGTTCGAAGTGCGCCCCGCCGGACCGCTTACCGAACCGCGCAATGCGCTGGCGCCGGGAATCTATCTGGCCAACCTTGCAGGCGATGATCTTCCCCGCCTGCTTGCGCGCGATGCGCAAAATCCGCACTTCGGGATCGATTCGGAACGGGTATTCGCCAACCGCGAGAATGACGGCCAGCTGGAACTGGTAAGCTATCCCGTGAAAGGCGGCGCACCGATCGTGCACGCGCGCGGCGAACTGGCATCGCGCATCGAGGTCGATCCGCGCGCGCAATGGGTGCTGTTCGACGAAAGCTACCGCTCCTACCTGGCCCCATTGGCGGGTCAGGCGATAAGCGTGTCCTCGCGCGGGTCCGAAACCGGCCTGGTGCGCCTGCCGTCCGATTGGACCAGCTATGCCCACTGGTCGGCCGACGGCAGCCGAATCGGCTGGTTGCAAGGCCCGGCGCTGCTGTCGGTAGAACGCCCCCAGCCGGGTAGAGCCATGTCGGCTTCGCCAGCCTCCGCCAATCTGGCGCTGCCGATCGCACCGGACAGCGCGGCCGAGCCGGTCGCGCTGGTCGGCGGCAAGATCATCACCATGACCAATGCCACCGGCGGGATCATCGAAAACGGCGTGATCCTGATCGAACGGGGCCGCATCACCGCCGTTGGCCCGGCAGGCCAGACCGCCGTTCCATCCGGATTCCGGCAGATCGATTGCCGGGGCAAGTTCCTGATCCCCGGCCTCATCGATGCCCATGCGCATGGCCCGGCGGGCGAGGACGGGCTGATCCCGCGGCAGAATTGGTCCTACCTTCAAGCCATGGCGCTTGGGGTGACCACGATCCACGATCCGGCCAACAGTTCAACGGACATCTTCTATGCAGCGGAACTGCAACGCGCGGGCGCGCTGGTTGCGCCCCGGATCTTCTCTTCGGGCGATACGGTTTACGGCGCGCACGATCGCAGCGCCTTCGCGCGGATCGACAGTCTGGACGATGCCCTTGCCCACGTCAGGCGGCTGAAGGCGCAAGGGGCCTTTTCGATCAAGAACTACAACCAGCCGCGCCGGGCCCAGCGTCAGCAGATCCTGGAGGCCGCCAGACGCGAAGGGATGATGGTGGTGGCCGAGGGCGGCGCCCAGTTCGGACTTGGCATGACACACATCATCGATGGCAATGCAACACTGGAGCACAATCTGCCGGTCGAACGCTTCTACGGCGATGTCCAGGCGCTGATCGCGGGATCATCGACCAACAACACCCCCACCCTGGTCGTAACTTTCGGCGGTCCGGCGGGCGATCCTTACTGGCGCCAGGCCACCACCATCACCGATGATCCGCTGCTGCGCGCGAACACGCCCCCTGCACTGCTGCGCGCTGCGGGGGCACGGCGCGAAAAGACGCTTGATGAGGAATACGTGGACGACGATGCCGGGCGCGAGGCGCGCAAATTCATCGCCGCCGGACGACAGGTGGCGGCAGGCGGGCATGGACAGCAGGCGGGAATCTCTTTGCACTGGGATATCTGGTCGTTCGAACGCGGCGGGATGAAACCGATCGAAGCCCTGGCCACCGCAACCGTATCGGCCGCGCGCTCGCTGGGCCTTGACGGCGATCTGGGCACGATCGAGCCGGGCAAGCTGGCCGATATTGCCATTCTCGATCGTGATCCCGCAGCCAGCGCCCGCAACACCAATTCGGTCCACGCGGTGATGCAGGATGGACGGCTCTACGATGCCCGCACCATGAACGAAATCACGCGCGGCGGGCGGCCACGCGCCCAATACTGGTGGGAAGAGCCCGACAAAACCCTGGAAACGGAGCGTCAACCATGAAAAAAGCAATGCAAGCCAGTGCACTGGTTGGAATAGTTGCGCTTTGTGGTGCAAACACGGCCCAGCCTTCGCCCGCCGCAAAGATCGTTCCCGCCGAAGTCGTGGCCAAGGCCCCGCGCGCGGCCTGGCGCGCGATCGATCCTGCCGATCTGCTGGTGATGGAACTTGAACCCGATCGCGACGGGCAGCCGCGCCGCGTGATCATCCAGTTGCTGCCACCCCCGGCCAGCGCGCCATGGGTGCAAAACGTGCGGACGCTGGCGCGCGAGGGCTGGTGGAACGGGTTGCGGGTGGTGCGCGCGCAGGACAACTATGTGGTCCAGTGGGGCAGCGCCCGCGCCGACCGGGCACTTCCCGGCAGACTGCTCAAGACCCGGCAAAGCGAATATACCGTGCCGCTTTCAGCGCTGCTGCGCCACGGCGCACGCCCGGGCAAGCCGGACCTGGCCTTGCAGCCGCCGCTGACAAGGGGCGATGCCTATGCCCGGATGACATTCATTCACGGCGGCTGGCCCTATGCTTCGGATGGAACCAATGCCTGGCCGGTCCACTGCTATGCGATGGTTGGCGCCGGCCGGGAAATGACCCCTGATGCCGGCAGCGGAATCGAACTTTACACCGTGATCGGGCACGCCCCGCGCCATCTTGATCGCAATGTTCCCCTGATCGGGCGGATTGTCGAAGGCATCGAACACCTTTCGGTCCTGCCCCGCGGCCAGGGCGATCTGGGGTTCTATACCCCGTCCCAGCCGATGCCGGAAATCCGCAGCGTGAAGTTCGGATCCGATCTGCCGGCGTCCGAACAGCCGCGCTTCGAATATCTGTCGAGCGCCAGCGCCGCGTTCCGCGAATACGCCTTTGCCAAGACCAGCCGGCGTGACGATTTCTTTTCCTATCAGCCCGGATCTGCGGACATTTGCAATATCCCGGTTCCCGTCCGTCGTGCCGCAGACTGACCCCGCCCTGCCCGATCTCAGGAAGTTTCGATGACACCGCCCCCTCCCGCCCCGGCTACGCCGCGCAAATCAAGGCATCCGCGCGCGCTGTGGTATCTGGCTTTCTCGGAAACCTGGGAACGCTTCTCCTATTATGGAATGCAAACCCTGCTGACCTTGTATCTGGCAACCTATCTGCTCAATTCGGATCGGGCGGATCGGGTGGCCGGGATCGGCGCGGTGCGAACGGTGCTGGAAAGCGCCTATGGCCCGCTGACGGCCACCGGCTTCGCCAGCGCGGTTTTCGGACTCTACACCGGGCTGGTCTATCTCACCCCGGTTCTGGGCGGCCTGGTGGCTGACCGGCTGCTGGGCAAGACCCGCACCATCGTGCTTGGCGCCAGCCTGATGGTGGCCGGGCATTTTGCCATGGCCTTCGAACCGGCGCTGTTCCTGGCGCTGGGGCTGCTCTTGATGGGAACCGGCTGTTTCAAGGGCAACATCGCCAGCCAGCTTGGCGCCTGCTACCGCCCTGACGATGCGCTGCGTTCGCACGCCTTTCAGATCTTCTATCTGGGGATCAGCTTCGGCGCGATCCTGGCACCGCTGATCGCCGGGACGATCGGCGAACGCCATGGCTGGCACCTGGGCTTTGCCGCGGCGGGGATCGGCATGGTGGTGGGGCTTGGCATCTATCTGGCCGGCCAGCGCCACTATCCCGCCCAGGCCCAGGCCCCTGTCGAGGCCGAAGCCCCGGCCGCGCAGGGCCAGGTCGGCTCGTTCTGGTCGATTGTACTGCTGATTCCCGTGCTGGCTCTGCTGGCCGTGCCTAACCAGCAGATTTTCAACGCCTATCTCCTGTGGGGAAAGGGCAGTTACGATTTTCATCTGCTGGGCTTCGAGCTGCCGGTTACCTGGCTGATCGCGCTGGATGCGGCAACCACGGTTGTCCTGCTGACCGCGTCGGTAGCCGCGTGGCGGCTTTACGCGCGCCGGTTCGCCGAACCTGATGAATATGTGAAGCTGGCGCTGTCGGGCGTGGTCACCATGCTGGCTTTCCTGATCCCGGCCGCGCTGTCAGCCACGCAGCCGGACGGGAAGATCAGCCTGTGGTGGGCGATCCTGTTCCATTCGATCAACAGCCTGGCTTTCGCCAACATGATCCCTGTGGGATTAAGCCTGTTCAGCCGCACCGCGCCGGCATCGCTGGGCGCGACGGCGATCGGCATCTATTACACCCATCTGTTCCTGGCCAACAACCTGGTGGGCTGGATCGGCGGGCTGATCGAACGCATGCCCTCGTCACAGTTCTGGCTGCTGCACGTCGCAATCGCCGGGGCCGGAACCTTGGGGATCGTTATTTTCCGGTTGTTCGCCGGGCGCGGCCTGGCGGCCTGATACCAACCGGCCGAACCGCAGCCGCCTTCGCTCCGCCGGTTGGGAGGTCGGCGGCGACGGGCGCGCGCGCTACTGCGAATCCTCCCACAGCACGGAAACGAACTTCCACGTGCCGGAATGTCGGGCAATCTGGAACATCTTGGTTCCGCCCCCCGCATAGCGTCCGCCGCGCAGCAGACCGTGCTTTTCGTATTCCGATCGGCGCGATGCCATGGCGCCATTAATGTGGGTTTGCGCCGCGGTTTCCCATTCGTGAAATTCGCGCAGGGTCCCATCGGTCAGCATCGCGACGCGCGGTTCAACGAATGCTGCCAGATCCAGAACCTCCAGCTTGCCGGCCTGGGCCCGCACGATCACCGCCTGGGGGATGAACATGCGGCGGATCGCGTCGGCCTGCACCGGCCGCGCCCCGCGATTGTCGCAGATCGGATAGAAACCGGCGATCACCCGATCGAGCTGGGCTAGCGCGGCCATCGCCTTCATGGTGGCCAATCTCCTTCCGCAAAACCACGCAGTCCGGCACCAGGTAGCCGGGCTTTCATCCGAATAGCGCCGATCCTGCTGCGGATCGAGCTTGCGGCACACCGCTATAGCGCATTGCCCAATGAAAAGGCTTCGCCCGGTTCAATCCTTGAACCAGACGAAGCCTTAGGATCTGTCATCCGGAACCGGCCTGCATGTTCAGGCCGGTTCCGGCATGGAATCGATCGGCAGGTCAATCGCCGCCGAATTTGATCTTGGCTCCGACAAAGATCACTCGGCCGATCACGTCGTCATAGGCCGAGCTACCCCGGATCGTATTCGGGTGATCACGCGGGCCGGTGTCGAAGAGATTGCGGACGCCGGCTGTCAACTTGATCCCCATCGGCGTATCGTAGGAAACCGAGGCATCATGTAGCCACTGCGAAGGGATATGGTAGAAGGCGCCCACGTCTTCCGCCGGATTGACGACATCATTTTCAGTCACCGTGCCAGAGATGTAGCGCGACCCCCAGTTAAACTGGAACGGACCCTTCTCCCATGAAGCGTTCAGGTTGAGGCGGAACTTGGGATTATCTGCCTCGCCCGCGTTGTCTGCGGGCGTTTCCTTCTTCGAAACCAGGTCCCTGTCGATGAAAATATTGTGGATCAGGCGCGACCCCACGGCGCGCAGGGTCAGGCTACCTTTATCCCCGCCACCGAAGATATCGGCGAGCCGGGTCCGGTAAGCCAGCTCGAAGTCAATGCCTTCGACCTTGAAGCCCGCCACATTGACATAGCTGTCCTTGACTTCGGAAATGTTGCCATCTGCCCGTCGAGTAACAAAATCGCAGAACTGGTTGTTCAGCGTGGGCAGATCGACGCAGTTGTTGAGCGTGGTCTGAGGCCCGATCCGCGCGATCCCGCCGTCGAGCTTGATCCGGTAGTAGTCCACGGAAAGGGAAAGGCCAGGCACGAAGCTGGGGGTGAAAACGCCGCCAATCGTCAGGGTATTGCCGGTTTCGACACCCAGGTTTTCGTTGCCGGTCGTGAAAACCAACGTCGTGACCCGGCGGGTGTTCGGATCGAAAGTGACCGGATTGAGCCCAAGCGCGGCGCAGTTGGTGCGCCGATTGGCGGTGCCGGCTGACAGCAGATCGGGATCGCACGGATCGCTCAGACCGAATGCACCGCGGCTTCCCGGATCGAACAGCTCGCCCATTGAGGGCGCGCGCACTGAGCGCGCGCGAGTGACGCGGAAACGGAAATCATCGACCGGTGCCCAGGTGCCGCCCAGTTTCCAGGATTCGACTGTGCCTGCCCGCTGGTAATCTGAACGGCGATAGGCGCCTTCCACTTCAAGTGAATGGACGAATGGCTTGTCCTTCAGCACCGGCACCAGCACTTCGGCGAAGGCTTCCTTGACATCGTTCGACTTGTTCACCGGAGAGAATTGGCTGGCGAA
>VFQO010002135.1_pt1 | contig 12816 bp, 14 predicted proteins | sample 3512331 | NCBI WGS metagenome assembly VFQO01 (sample SAMN10412371, study PRJNA504923) | tailings metagenome | isolation source: Replicate 3 from Balatoc abandoned mine | place: Philippines: Itogon, Benguet | collected 2017-08-28
CCCGCACTCCGCTAATTTACGCCGCGAGTTGCGCCAAATGTTCTGACGACGGACAGCTTCCGGCGAAAGGAACGCGTTACCCTGTGATTCCGACGCATGAGCTGGTGGCAGAAGTCCGCTCTAGATCACGTAAGGTCCCGGGTCGGAGATCCTAATGGCGACGGTTGATTTAACCGAACGAGAAGACAAGGGTGGCCCACGCCGACGCGACTTCATCAACATCGCCGCAGTGAGCGCCGCCGGCGTCGGCGGCATCGCCACACTGGTCCCGCTGATCAGCCAGATGGCGCCGTCGAAGGACGTGCTCGCCGAAAGCACGACCGAGGTCGACCTGACCGGAATCGAAGCGGGCCAGGGGGTCAAGGCGGTGTACCGCAAGCAGCCGCTGTTCATCCATCACCTGACGCCGAAGGAAATCGCCGAAGCCAATGCGGTGCCCCTGTCGGAGTTGCGTGATCCGCAGACGCTCGACGAGCGGCTCAAGCAAGGCCGTCTCTCGTGGTTGATCATGATAGGCGTATGCACCCACCTCGGCTGCATCCCGCTCGGCATCGACGAGGGGGAGCCTAAGGGCCAGTTCGGCGGGTACTTCTGTCCCTGCCACGGTTCACATTACGACACTGCGGGGAGGATCAGGAAGGGCCCTGCGCCCCTCAACCTGGTGGTTCCCGAATATGAGTTCCTCTCTGAGAAGGTAGTCAGGATCGGCTGACCGGCTTTACCTTAATGCCCGCGTCGCAGCAAAAGGTGGGCAGCTCGGGTTTAGCAGACGAAGGCTCGGCCGGCGAAATTCGCCGTTTCGAGGTTCGCAACGAATTTGCACTCTGATGCTCGGGCTGACGCAATCGCGCAGCTATACTGAAGCCAGCGAAAATCACCGACTGCTCCTGCAGGTGCCGCGCTGGAACCCATCAGCAGTTCGGCGGGTTGGTCGGGGGGCGCCAACCGTAAGGAGGCGGCAATGTCCAAGGTTGTGATCACGGCTGCAAAACACACCCCCGTCAGTAAGCGATAAAAATCCCCCACTCGCTAGCGGGGCGCCTGCAGCGATGTCGGCTAGGTAAATCTGGCGATCAAGCGGCGCTGGCGATTTTGCTCATTTCGAACGCGGTTTGCGCAGCGTTTGTGTTGACCCAGTTGTATGGGAGCAGGTCGTCGATCGGATCGACGTCGGAGCGGGTGATGATCCGGGCGAGCACATCGGAGAGGTAGGCGTAGGGCTCGATGTCCAGCATCTTGCAGGTTTCGACCAGCGAGGCGATCGCCGCCCAGTTCTCTGCGCCGAGCTGGTGGCCGGCGAACAACGCATTTTTTCTCTGAAGAGTCACCGGCCTGATGGCGCGTTCGGCGGAGTTGTTGTCGAGCTCGATCCGGCCGTCGTCGAGGAAGCGGGCGAAGCCATCCCAGCGCTTCAGCGCGTATTTCATCGCGTCGCTCGTCGCCGAGCCGGCCATGATGCGTGGGCTGGTGGCGGTGAACCAGGCGTGGAGCTGCTCGACCAGCGGACGGCTTCGCTCCTGCCGGACAGCGCAGCGCTCCTCGGCCGGGCGGCCACGGATTTCCTTCTCGATGCCGTAGATCTTGGCGATCCGCTGCAAGGCATCCTGCGCGATCGGGGCATCGCTGCCCGCGTCGATGAACTTGCGGCGCAGATGGGCCCAGCAGTAGGATTTCTCGATGCCAGCGTTGGCACCTTCGTCCTTGCCGAACTGGTCGTAGGCTTGCCAGGCATCGACCTGCAGAATGCCCTGGTAGGTTCCGAGCAACTGCTTGGCCCACATGGCCCCGCGGCCGGGCATATAGGTGTAGAGCGCCAGTGGCGGATCGGCACCGCCATGGGCCCGGTCATCACAGACGATGACCCACATGTAGCCGGTCTTGGTCTTGCCGGTTCCCGGCGCCAGCACCTTGACCGTGGTTTCGTCGACGAACAGCCGTGATCGGGCCAGGGCATCCAAGCGCATCCGGTTGGTGATCGGCGTCAGCGCCGCAATGCCCCGGCCGACCCAGTTGGCCAGTGTGGCGCGGCTGATCTCGATACCCTGCCGCGCGAAGATCTTCGACTGGCGGTAAAGCGGCAGGTGATCGCAGTACTTGTTGATGAGAACATCCGCGATCAGCGCCTCGGTCGGCAACCCGCCGGGCACCACGTGCGCCGGTGCCGGAGCCTGGTGCACGCCATCGGTGCAGCAGCGGCAGGCATAGCGTGGCCGGATCGTCACCATCACGCGGTGCTGCGCCGGGATGATGTCGAGCCGCTCGCTGCGGTCCTCACCGATCTTGTGCAGCGCGCCGCCACAGGCGCATTCCAGGCTGTCGGGCTCGATCACCACCTCGAAGCGCGGCAGATGCGCCGGCAGCGATGCGCGCTCCGCACCCGCAGGCCGGCGCTTGCGAGGCACGAGGCCATCACGCTCGGTTTCCTCGTCGGTCTTGTCCTGCAGCCCCTGGGCTTCGCCCAGGGCAACGGCCTGGTCTTCCAGCGCCAGGGCTAACTGGTCGGCAGGCAGCTTTTCAGAGCGCTTGCCGAAGGTCGTGCGGTTGATCAGCTTGAGAATATGTTCGAGCCGCGCCGCGCGGGCGCGCTCGGCCAGCAGCATCGTCTTGAGCTGCTCGACGTCGTCGGGAAGCTCGTCGTATCCGGCCTCTACGCCGGTCGCTGCGGGGAGTTCTGGATGCGCCGCCACGCCCGCATCCTAGCGGACTTTGCCCCGCGAGGAACGGCCTTGCGCCAGGCAGAATCAGGCATGCGGCCTACTGCGCATGGAGCGGCTTGGGCACGCGCGGCACGTGCACGCGCGACCAGTCCAACCCTTCGATCAGCGCCGAGGCTTGCGCCGCCGACAGCTTCATCACCCCGTCTCCCGGGCGTGGCCAACGGAACTTTCCATCGTGCAAGCGTTTCGTCACCAGCACCAGTCCAGTGCCGTCCCAGACCAGGAGTTTTATCCGGTCCGCCCTGCGCGCCCGGAAGATAAACAGCATGCCAGAGAACGGATCGAGTCTGAGTTCACGCTCGACCAGCGAGGCGAGGCCCACCATTCCTTTCCTGAAGTCTACGGGCTGCGTCGCGACCAGCACCTTCAAGGGTCCGGGCGGGATGATCACGCGCTCACCTGCACCGCCAGCAGCACCCGCTCGATATGATCGGCGCTCACGTCGTCGGGCACGCGGATCCTCAAGTTGCCGGTCTCGATGACGATCTGCCCGCCCACCGATGGCGGCGGCGGGCCGGGCAATACGCCGGCATTCTCCCTCTCGACCATCGCCGGAACGAAGCTCATGGCCTCCGCCCGTTCCCGCAATCCACGACGCCATGTGTACAGCTGCTGCGGAAACATCCCGTGGCGGCGCGCCACGGCCGACACATTTGCCCCCGGCTCCAGGCTCTCCGCGATGATCCGTGCGCGGGCCTCGGGTGTCCACCGGCGCTTGCCACCGGCAGTTTCGATCACATCAAGCCGTTCCGCACGGCCGGGCACGCTCGTTTCGATACATGTTTCGAAATCAGTTTCATCACTCACTGGTCACCTCGCCGTTCATTGCGACGAAACTACCAACCTCGGAGCATCTGAAAATGTGGGGGATTTTTACCGCTTACCCCCGTCAGGAGTTTCCTTGGTGTTTACGCATCGACATCCGCGCTCGACCAGACGTCCGTCGGCCCAGAGGAGCAAGCGGGGGTCAATCTCGGCCAGGTGCTGTTCCAGGCCAGGTTCCGAACTCGGCGCGCGAGGCAGCGATTGCGGCCGGCCTTTCAGATGGCGTAAGCCCGCGAACTCGCCACAGGCCGCAGAATGCAGCGCCGGTGTTCCGGCACATCAAACCCGCGCGGCTGAGGCCAGGCTGGTGGCAGGAACGATCCTCCTGTGGCACTGTCGGGACGTCGGGACGCGGCAGCGCGAGCCCGACCTTAGGGGGCTGAGCTGCCCCTACCGCCGGCCGGAAGTTGGTTATTCTAATCCTCGCAGGGTCGGCTTCTCAGCGCGGCGCAGGACCAAGCTGCGCTTGAGCGTGGAGTACACCCAGGCACGAGTCCAACATGAGCGTGCTACAAGTCCTGATCTGCCCAGTGATCGGGCTGATCCTGCCGAGGAGGCGGCAAGGCCGTGACGGGATGGTACCACCGCCTCGTCGTGCCGCGCCTTACTGATCTGGCCTGTGGCCTGAGCCAGATAGAAGAACAAAGGCGCAAGATCGTTCCGCAAGCAAGTGGGCGCGTCCTTGAGGTCGGGATCGGATCCGGTCACAATCTCCCATTTTATGACTGCTCACGGGTCGAGCATGTGTACGGGATTGATCCGTCCGGCGAGCTGCTCGATCTCGCGCGTAAGCGCAGCCTCGGCGTTGGGTTTGGTGTTAGCTTGCAGCAAGCTCGTGCCGAAGCAATTCCGCTGGAAACATCCAACGTGGACACGGCAGTCAGCACCTACACCCTTTGCACTGTCGAGGATCCTCTCCAGGTACTGAGAGAAATTGCGCGGGTGCTGAAGCCGGGAGGTCGGCTGCTCCTCGCGGAGCACGGAAAAACCCCCGAGGCTGCAGTCGGCAAATGGCAGACGAGGCTAACTCCGATTTGGAAGAGGTTGGCCGCAGGTTGTCACCTCGACCGCGACGTCCCCGAGCTTCTCAGGCGCGCGGGCTTCGGGGGTCAGGATGTGAGCGCCGGCTATATCGAAGGCCCCAAGGTGGTCAGCTTCAATTTCGTCGGGAGCAGCGCCCCATCAAAAAAATGTTGAGCGAGGCTTGACCTTCCAATCGTGTCAAACATTATCTTGGCCTCATGACAAAGATTGCAATATCTACAGCAGCGGCGGGCATCGGCCCCGCGCCAGCTTCAGCGGCGTTCCATGAAGCCGACCTTGGTGAGCTGGTCCTCGCCTCCTTTCGCACGGCCTTCGATGCGCAGAGATACGAGGTCGCGGAGCACTTGCTGGTGGCACTCGAGAAGCTCACCGAGGAGGATTTCGGTGAGGGAGACACTCGAGCCGGGCACCGGCTCGTCGAGGCATACGCGACCGTCGCTCAGTGAGAAGCGCCGGCACGGCGAAGGCCTGATTCAGCCGGCGAAGGGGCGGTAAGCCCGCTTGTGATTATCGCGCACCTCAAGGTGCGATCTGCTCCGCCGGCCGGTTCCGCTGCGGAGCAGGAAATGGCCCATTTCAGGGCAGTGGGACCACCAAAGGAGAATGACATGACTGTACAACTTGGCGACACCGTCCCCGATTTCGAAGCTGACAGCACTGAAGGTCCCATCCGCTTTCACGAGTGGATCGACGGATCCTGGGCGGTTCTTTTTTCACACCCTAAGGACTTCACGCCGGTTTGCACCACCGAACTTGGCGCTGTGGCAAAGCTCAAGCCTGAGTTCGACAGGCGTGGAACGAAGGTAATCGGGCTTTCGGTCGACCCCGTTTCCGATCACGAGCGCTGGGCTGCGGACATCGAGCAAACGCAAGGCGTGGCTTTGAACTTCCCGCTGCTTGCCGATCCCGACCGAGAGGTCGCGGAGCTCTATGGAATGATCCATCCGAACGCGAGTGACACTCTGACCGTGAGATCAGTCTACATCATCGGGCCGGACAAGAAGCTGAAGCTCAGTCTGACTTACCCGGCAAGCACGGGACGAAATTTCGAGGAGATCCTGCGCGCGATAGACTCACTTCAGTTAACCGCCAACCACGCTGTCGCCACGCCGGCGGACTGGCAAAGCGGCGAGGACGTCATCATCGTTCCCTCAGTCTCCGACGCTGAGGCGCGCGAGAAATTTCCCGGTGGCTGGACGACGCTGAAGCCGTACTTGCGAACAGTGCCCGACCCTGAGCATGGGAAGGAGGCATCGGCCAAAGCCTGCTGCTGAGGAATTTGCTTCGCGTCGGGTTCTCTCCCGGCGCGGAGCTTCCGTCGGCAATCAGGAACTTGAGGCACGGCACAATGTTCCAGTCATTGTATAGTTTGTCGATCAAAGAACACGGGAGCCACGGGGTTCCTGCGCCATCAAAGGAGAGCTAAATTGAACATCGGTGAAGCGTCAGCTGGTTCGGGCGTGTCGACGAAGATGATCCGACACTATGAGAAAATCGGCCTCATCGGCGCGGCGGAGCGCACCGCATCCGGCTACCGGGTCTACTCGACGAAGGACGTACATACGCTGCGGTTTATCCGTCGTGCACGCGATCTGGGCTTTTCCGTCGCGCAAATCGAGAATCTGCTCGCGCTCTGGCGCAGTCGCGACCGCGCAAGCGCAGAGGTCAAGGCCGTGGCGATGGAACACGTCGAGCACCTTTGCGAAAAGGTCGCACAAATGGAGGAGATGATTGGCGCGCTAAGGCATTTGGCCGATAGGTGCACCGACGACGAGCGGCCCGATTGTCCAATCCTGCAAGATCTTGCGGAAGGCCGGCACGGCGAATGCGATGCTCAGGTTGAGAACCGGTTTGGCGTCGCGAGGGTGCACTGAGGGGCCAGCCGAGATGATCGTCTTCCGTCAGTTGTTTGAACCGGAGTCTTCGACCTACACTTATCTTCTAGGTTGCCGGCAGACGGGCGACTGCCTCCTGATCGATCCCGTCGTCGAAACAATCGACCGCGACCTCAGTGCGATCCAAGATCTGGGGCTTACGCTGGCAATGACTCTGGAGACCCACATCCATGCTGACCATGTGAGTTCCTCCTGCCGTTTGCGCGCGCTCACGGGATGCAAGGTGGCTTATCCGGCCATGGAGGGGCCGCCCTGTGCTGACGTGGGTGTTTCCGAGGACCAGCTGGTCAGTTTGGGCGGGATTGTTCTTCGGCCGCTTTTCACTCCCGGACACACCGACACTCACCACAGCTACCTTATGGAAGCCGGCCCGATCTTGCAGGTATTCACAGGCGACGCGCTGCTGATCGACGGCTGCGGCCGCACGGACTTCCAAAACGGAAGCGCTGAGACACTGTATCGGTCCGTACGGGAAAAACTCTTTACACTGCCCGATGACACCTTGGTCTATCCCGCACACGACTATGAGCATCGGCACGTCTCGACCATCGCTCAGGAACGCGAGCGCAACCCACGTCTCGGCGGCGGCAAGAGCATCGAGAACTTCCTTGAGATCATGGCGAACCTGAAGCTGCCCTATCCCGAAAAGATGGATGTTGCGGTTCCGGCAAATCTGCGATGCGGCGACTGCGGGAGCAACGCGCCCGAGGAACTCGACCAACGTGGCGGCAAAACAAAGCAGGGGTAGTGCCATTAGGCAGACCGGTGCAACGCCCTCCGACCCGGCTAAGCGGAGGCGCCGAAGCGCCGAACGAGCGAGCCCGAGCAGCGCTGCCTCGCTACGTCTGCTGCTGCCGACAACCCTTGGCAGGAGCGCCGTTGCATGGAAAACCAAAGATCGCGTCTGCGGGAATGCATGTGCCCCCGAAAATGGCCACGGGTGGGCCGCTGAGCAGGACTTGCCCGCAGAGTTTTCGCGCCCCCCCAACGCTGGCGGCGATCGTAGGAGAGAACCATGGATGCCAACGCAGTGCTGATCATCGTCGCGTTGCTCCTCGTCGAACTCTGCGTTGTGCCGATGCTGCTTATCTGGCGTCACCGCGCCGGCCGTGACAAGGAGCCGTTGAGAACACCGGACCCTAAGACTGGTGGAGATGAGTGACCCCTGCTCGGATAATGAACGCCTGGCCCCCGGGGCCACATGCGTCTGGTCGAGGGGAGAGCCGCTGATGATCTGCCCTGCTGACGCTGGCCAACGGCCGTCTGTGGGGCCAGGTTTGAAGAGCGGGATAATTCTGGCAACCGTCTCGGCTTCTTTGGGAGCTACTGTTGCCGTCTGCGAGGTCGCATGGATGATCGGCAGAACCAGCAGGCGCACCGTGCCTTCAGGGTACGCATCGTGAGCGGAGGGGTGTCTACAAATGCCTTCGAGGTGCTGGGACTTGTCACACACGCGTTTGTCCTCGTGCTCGGATTCGGTGGCGTCTTCGGCGTCATACCTCTGGCGAGGGGGCGGCGGTCAGGCTATGGGTTGCTGCTCATGGCACTGTCGATGGCACTGGTGGTCATGGAGCCACGCTGGCAACTAGGCATTGTCGGTGCACTCGTTTACACTGCGGCATTCATGACGGCCCTCTGGCTTCTCCTCGGTCCGAATAAAGCAGACTAGGCAGTGCGCTCGGGCAAACGACCTCGCCAACCATACCACTATGGCTGAGGAAGATTCAGATTGCCGAGCGCCGCAGTTGCGTCGCTTGTGTGATCTTCTCTGATCGCTTTTCGCAGACGCTGTTCCCATTCGAGCCCGGCACTCCCAAGCGCAGGATACTCCTTGACCTTCCAACCATTGGAAACGCTACATAGAACGCGGTGTCGATGGCCGGGATTCGAACCGGCAATCAGAGGAAGGAGATCCGCGGCGTGCTACTTGGGTCAACAGCAATCAGAGAAAGGGTCCGCCCCACCCCGACCGGGGATCAGTTGCCGAGGCGGTTCTCCGATTTCGCAACCCTCGGAGGGGCGCTGGATTATGCCGCGTTGGGAGCGCGAGGGCTCAATTTCCATGATGCGCGGGGCCAACTTACTCGCGCCTACAGTTTTCACGAGCTTCGCGATGACGCGCTGGCTGCGGCTTACCGCCTGATGGGCCGGGGCGTGCGGCGCGGCGAGCGCATTGCACTGGTGGCGGAGACCGGACCTGACTTTGCTGCTCTCTTTTTCGGGACCATCTATGCAGGCGCCTGGCCTGTGCCGCTCCCGCTTCCCACCTCTTTCGGCGGGCGGGATTCCTATGTCGAGCAGGTAAGGATGCAGCTCAATAGCTGTGATCCCCATATGCTCCTGTACCCTGCCGAGCTTGCCGAGATGGCGGGAGCGGCGGCTCAAGCGGCGGGACTGCTTGGGATTGCCTGGGAGCAGTTGGCTGCCGAACCGGCTGAGCCGGCGGCCCTGCCGGACGCGGCGCCCGATGACGTAGCTTATCTGCAGTATTCGAGCGGCTCGACCCGCTTCCCGCGGGGGGTCGCGATCACGCACCGCGCCCTGCTCAATAACCTGTCCGCCCACAGCCATGGCACGAGATTATGCGACACCGACCGAGTGGTGTCCTGGCTGCCGTGGTATCACGACATGGGGCTGGTCGGCTGCCTCCTGTCGCCGGTGGCGAACCAGGTCTCGACCGATTACTTGAAGACCGAAGACTTCGCCCGCCGCCCGCTCGCCTGGCTCGGCCTCATCAGCCGCAACGAGGGCACTACGCTTTCTTACGCGCCCACCTTCGGCTACGACATCTGCGCCCGGCGGGCCGGCAGCCAGTCGAGGCTCACGGAGCGCTTCGACCTCTCCCGCTGGCGGGTAGCTGGCAACGGCGCCGACATGATCCGGCCGGACGTCATGCAAGCCTTCGTCGACGCCTTCGCCGAGGCCGGCTTCAGTGCGAAGAGCTTTCTTCCCAGCTACGGTCTTGCCGAGGCGACGCTCGCTGTATCGATCATGCCGCCGGGTGAGGGCATCGTCGTCGAACTCGTCGAGGAGAAATTGCTTTCCGGAGGTGCGGAAGACCAGTGCGAGCGACCGCAGCGCTACCGGGCCATCGTCAATTGCGGAAAGCCGGTCAAGGACATGGAAGTCATGATCCGCGATGACGATCGGCGGCCGTTGCCGCAATGCTCTGTTGGCAAGGTCCATTGCCGTGGCGCCTCGATCATGGCCGGCTATTTCGGCGACGAGGAAGCAACACTCGCCTGCCTCGATGCCGAGGGTTGGCTCGACACGGGCGACATGGGCTACATGTCGGACGGCTATCTCTATATCGTTGGACGCGCAAAGGACATGATCATCATCAATGGCAGGAACCATTGGCCGCAGGATATCGAGTGGGCGGTTGAGCAGCTGCCCGGCTTGAGGGCGGGCGATATCGCAGCTTTTTCGATCATGACGCCGGCCGGTGAGGAGAGGCCGGCTGTGCTTGTCCAATGCCGCACCTCGGATGCCGCCGAGCGCGAGCGCCTTCGTCAAGAAATCCGGGAGCGCGCTCGCTCCATCATCGGCATGAAATGCGTGGTCGAGTTCGTCCCGCCGCGCGCGCTGCCCCGCACCAGCTCGGGCAAGCTCTCCCGCGCCGGGGCGCGCAACCTCTATCTCCGGTGGCTTGCGGACGCGGAGCGCAAACTTGAACCGGGACGGAGACCGCTTGAGGCCTCAGTTTTGCCTGGAGGCGTCGAGACAGGTGCTGGCAGACCGCGTGCTGCACGTGTCGGCACCAAACCTTGAAAGCTGTGTTGAGGAAGTAGGAGAAGTTGAAATGAATAATGGATTTGACCCGCGGGTGACCGCAGCTCCGAAATCGGGAGGCGGCGCCCAGCAGAGCGCGGTGTTCGACGCAGGCCTCCGATCCTACATGCTGTCGGTCTACAACTACATGGCGTCGGGCGTATTGCTCACCGGCATCGTGGCACTGCTCTTCGCTCGGAGCGGAATGGCGGCCGAGATCCTCATGGGGCCGGGCATCCTCAAGTACGTCATCATGTTCTCGCCGCTCCTGTTCGTCATGGTGATGAGCTTCGGCATGAACCGAATTTCTACACGGATGTTGCAGTTGCTCTTCTGGGCCTTCGCTGCTGTAATGGGCCTGTCGCTGTCGTCTATCTTCCTGGTTTTCACTGGCGGTTCGATCGCACAGACCTTCTTTGCCACGTCGGCGGCATTTCTGGGTCTGAGCCTCTGGGGCTACACCACCAAGAAGGACCTGTCGGGCTTCGGCACATTCCTGATCATGGGGGTGGTTGGGCTCATCGTCGCTTCGGTGATCAACATGTTCCTCCAATCGCCAGCGATGCATTATGCGATCAGCTTCATCGGCGTGCTGCTCTTCGCGGGCCTCACCGCCTATGACACGCAGCGGATCAAGAGCCTCTACTCCCACGTGGCCGGCACCGAGATGATGGGCAAGACCGTGATCATGGGCGCGCTGTCGCTCTATCTCGACTTCGTCAACATGTTCACCTTCCTCCTGCAGTTCATGGGCCAGCGGGAGTGAACGATCAGGAAGTGGGGAAAGAGAAGTCCCACTGCACAATGAAAGCACCATTGTGTTCCCAACGAGCAGATGTCCCTGCTGAGGAGACTGAGAGCATGGAGAGATCGTCGGGTACGATCCTGCGCGCGGTCTGAATTCCGAGCAGGGGTGTCGTTTCCCCGAGCATGAAGGACGTCTGATGCCGCAGCGGAAGTGGCAGGCGTGGATCACGTCAATCTGGAACAAGGTGACGGGAGGGTCTCACCTCGCCCCAGACATCCTGAGCTCCTTTGGCGTAGCAATGAGCATGGCCAGGTGGAGCAGTTCCCATTCTCGCCTGCCAAAATAAATTGATAGGCAGCCCTTGACCTTACCATGGTGTCAAGCCTTATCCTGGCTCTCATGATGTACAGTACAGCAATAATGAATGGGCCGACGTCGCCCATATCGAGGTCCGGTCAAGTCGATTTGGGTGATCTGGTGCTTGCCTCCTTCCGGCGGGCTTGTTCGGAACAGCGGCTGCAGATTGCAGAACATCTACTGGTGACACTGGAGCAGCTGGCGGAAGAGGAGTTCCGCGATGGAGAAACCGGAGGCGCCCATCGACTCCTTCAAGCATATGCCGTGATTGCCGAGTGGACCCGGCACCCGGAAGTAATCTTTTGGAGGAGGGCGTCAGTTCGTTCGAAAGCGACGCGGCATCACGGCGGCTGAAGACTCAAGGAGATCTGAGTGACAATCTACCACGGCATAACGGACGCGATCGGGAAGACCCCTCTTATCAGACTGGCGCGGGTCTCGGAGCTGACCGGCTGCACGATATTGGGGAAAGCCGAGTTCATGAACCCGGGCCAGTCGGTGAAGGACAGAGCTGCTCTCTATATTATCAGGGATGCGGAGCGGCGGGGCGAGCTTCGTCCCGGTGGAGTTATCGTCGAGGGCACGGCCGGCAACACCGGCATCGGCCTCACGCTTGTCGCTAACGCGCTCGGCTACCGGACAGTGATCGTCATTCCTGATACCCAGAGCGAAGAGAAGAAAGCCATGCTTCGCTTGGCCGGAGCAGAGCTCGTTGAGGTGCCGGCCGTGCCCTATGCCGACGAGAACAATTATGTGAAGGTTTCGGGACGCCTCGCAGCGGAGCTGACGGAGCTTCACCCAAATGGCGCCGTGTGGGCCAATCAGTTCGACAATGTTGCCAACCGGCAAGCCCATATCGAGACCACCGGACCTGAGATATGGGAGCAGACCGGCGGGAACGTGGACGCCTTCGTCAGCGCCGTGGGAACTGGCGGCACGCTCGCCGGCGTTGGCATAGCTTTGAAGGAGCGGAACGAAAATATCACGGTTGCTCTTGCCGATCCCATGGGCGCCGCTCTTTTCAGCTACTATACGTCGGGTGAGCTTCGGTCCGAAGGGTCTTCCATTGCCGAGGGCATCGGCCAAGGCCGGATCACCGGGAATCTGGAGGGCTTCACCCCGGACGCATCGTTCCAGATTCCTGATGATGAAGCGATCCCGATGGTCTTCGACCTGCTGGAGCATGAAGGTCTCTGCCTTGGGCCTTCCTCAGGCGTGAACGTGGCCGGAGCGGTCCGGCTCGCTACGCAGCTGGGGCGAGGGCGAACCATTGTCACCGTGCTTTGCGACTATGGTACCCGTTATCAGTCGAAGCTGTTCAATCCGGAGTTCCTCCGCACGAAGGGGCTTCCTGTCCCATCCTGGCTGCAGCGCAGTCACCCGGTGATCCATGATGCCGTCGAGAGATTGACCTGACCCCTTGCAGCGACAGGAACAAACAAGACGACCGCAACTGCGG
>VFQO010002137.1_pt1 | contig 12805 bp, 12 predicted proteins | sample 3512331 | NCBI WGS metagenome assembly VFQO01 (sample SAMN10412371, study PRJNA504923) | tailings metagenome | isolation source: Replicate 3 from Balatoc abandoned mine | place: Philippines: Itogon, Benguet | collected 2017-08-28
GCGGCCTCGCGCTGGCGCAGAGCTTCGTCCACCAGAACCGCATCCGTCAGGCGGCCAGCTCCTGCGGCGCGGCGCTCTATTGCATCGACGAGAGCGTGAAATACGCCCGCGAGAGGAAGCCCTTCGGCGAGGAGCTGGCCCGCAATCAGGCGATCCAGTTCCCCTTGGTGGAGCTGGCGACGCAGGCGGAAATGCTGCGGCTCCTCATCTTCAAGACCGCGTGGGAGATGGACAACATGCCCCACGAGCAGATCGAGCGGACCATCTCCGACAAGGTCTCGATGTGCAATTACTGGGCGAACCGGCTGGTGTGCGAGGCGGCCGACCGGGCGATGCAGGTCCACGGCGGCATCGGCTATTCGCGCCACAAGCCCTTCGAGCACATCTACCGCCACCACCGCCGGTATCGGATCACCGAAGGCAGCGAGGAAATCCAGATGCGCAAAGTGGGGGCCTACCTGTTCGGCTATCTCGGGCCGAAGCGGGGCCAGTTTTCCTGAAGTTCGTCTGACCGCCCGCTAATCGAATTCGGGCACGGGGACGAAGGTCTCGTCAGCCCGGGCGACGAAGTAGAGGCCCGTGCCGAACACGATCAGCGCGCCCAGCACGGCGAAGGCTCCAAGGTCTGCCTGCGCCGCAGCGAAAATGGCAAAGGCCGCCGCGATCGCGATGCACAGGTACCACCACGGGCCGACGCCCAGCGGGTGGCCTTCCTGCCCCCTGCGCCGCAGGACAACGAAAGCGCCAAGCGCGCTGAGAGTGACGATCTGCGCCGCCACACCCATGACATCGGCAAGAAACACAAAGCCGCCGGTGAGCGACAGCACGGCAACAAGGCCCGAAAAGAGATAGATCGCCCGGTCGGGCACGCCGCTGCGCGCCGAAAGGTGGGCAAAGGTCGCCGGTAGCAGTCCGCGGCGCGCCATGCCGAACAGGACCCGGGGCCCGGCCATGTACATCGAGTGCTGGTTGGTCGCGATTGAGAAAATCGCCGCCAGCGCCATCATGATGCTGCCCGCCTCGCCGAGGACATCGCGGCCCATCGCGGCAAGCGGTGTGCCGTTGTCATCCACCGCCGGTACCACGGCGTTGAACGCGAATTGCACGAACATGTAGAGCGCAATGGTGCTGAGCAGCGAGACGATCATCGAGCGCGGGATGGTCCGCCGCGGGTTCTTGATCTCGCCGGCTGCATAGCTGTTCGCAAACCCGCCCGAAAAGGCATAGTAGACCAGCAGCGCCGTTCCCTCGACCGCACCGAGGGTCGGCATCTTGAACTCGGTGACAATCCCCGCCTGGGCATAGCCGACGATGCAGACCAGCAGGATCGGGACGAGTTTCAGCACGGTGCCGGCGAACAGCCCACTCACTGCGGCCTTCATCCCTGCGACGTTGATCCAGGTAAGCAGGCCGATCAGCACCAGAACCGTCAGGGTATGGACGAGCGGGTCGTTGAAGAACGGAAAAATCGCCGCAAGATAAGTTACAAGGACGTGGGAATTGGCCGCGCGCGAGGCAATGACGGCGCACAGCAGCAACCAACCGATCTGAAACCCCGGCCCGTCACCAAAGGCGGCCTGCGCGTAAAGCTGTGGCCCGCCCGATTGCCGGAACATCGACGCCAGCTGGGCAATAACGAGCGTCGAGCAACCCACCATCATTCCGACCAGCAGGATCATCCACGGCGCGAAGCTGCCGAGCGTGCTGTAGAGGATCGCGGGCATGGCAAAGATGCCCGCTCCGATCATACCGTTCACATTCATCAGAGCCGAGGCAATTGGCCCGACGACGCGCGGAGGTGATGATGGATTTTCGATAGCTCTGCCCCCTCCTCCCCCCCGGGAGGTGCAATGGTGACCGCACCATCGCAGCAATCGGCTGCGTGTCAATCTCCGCCGCTTGACCCGTCGGCACCTCGTCGCCGCCACCACCCTGCGAGCATACTCCCGATAAACACGTGCCACAGGCCCGAAATCGCCGCCGGCACCGGCGCGATTGCTGCCTGCGCGACGTCGGCGAATTGCGCGGCGAAAGCGGGGGTCTTGGCAAGGCCTGAGCCGAGGCCGGAGTTCTGCATCCCGACCTCGATGCTGATCGTGCGCGCTGCGATCTCGCCCAGCCCCAGCCAGCGCGCCAACACATAACCCAGTGAAAAGCCGCTTGCGTGGAGCAGGAAGGTCGCCAGCACCAGCACGCCGGCGTGTTCGATGATCTGCGCCTTCGCCCCGCCGACCACCCCGCCGACGATCAGGACGATCAGCCCTATCGCCACCACCGGCAGCACAGCATTCACCCGTTCGACCGCGCGTGGGAACAGGCGGTTGAGCAGCGTGCCGAGCACCACCGGCACCAGCACGATCGCCACCATGTTGACGAGCAGGTTCAGCCGGTCGATTGCGACGTAGGCCCCCGCCAGCCACCCCGTCAGCAGCGGGGTCAGCACGACGGCAGCGAGGGTCGAGGCCATGGTCATCGCCACCGACAGCGCCACGTGGCCGCGCGCGATGAAGGTGACGATGTTCGATGCGGTGCCGCCCGGGCAGCAGGCGACGAGGATCAGCCCCACCGCCAGCCCCGGCTCCAGATCGAGCAACCGCGCCACCGCAAAGCCCGAGGCCGGCATCACGAGGAATTGCAGCCCTACCCCCGCCAGCAGCGCGCGCGGTATTTTGGTCAGCCCGCGATAATCCTCGAAGGTCAGCGTCAGCCCCATCGCCAACATCACCAGGCCGAGCGCAAGGCTCAGCAGCGGCTGTCCGGCAAAGGTGATGCTCCCGTCGGTCATCCAGGTGAAGGCGGACGGAAAGAACCACGCCAGTCCCACGCCAGCCAGCGTCAGCGCGGCGAAATTGTTGGTGATCCGTTGCAGCATCTTTGAAGCCCCCCTCAGCCGCTGTCTGTAATCGACCAACGACATTACCGCCCCTAGCAATATCCTTGCGCCCCGCTAGTCTTCCGCGCCGACAGAGGGAGACTCAATCCATGCGCCATTTCGCCGCCGCCCTGCTTGCAGGCGCTGCCTTTATTGCCACACCGCTCGCCGCCGCACCCGCCAAAAAGGATGCCAAGGCCGAAGAAAAGTGGAGCGTCGAAGCGCCCAAGGGGGCGGTGATCAAGCAGGTGCCGATCAGCACCAATGAAGGCACGTGGATGGATGTCGATGTCGCGCCCGACGGGCAGACCATCGCCTTCACCCTGCTCGGCGATATCTACACCCTGCCCATCGCTGGCGGCACGCCCAAGCGCATTTCCGAAGGCCTTTCGTGGGATGTGCAACCGCGCTTCTCGCCCGATGGCAAGCGCATCGCCTTCACCTCGGATCGCGGCGGCGGGGACAATATCTGGGTGATGAACGCCGACGGCTCGGACAAGCGGCAGGTGACCAAGGAAGACTTCCGTCTCCTCAACCAGCCGTCATGGTCGCCCGACGGGCAATACATTGCCGCCAAGAAGCACTTCACCACCGAACGCAGCGCGGGCACGGGCGAAATCTGGCTCTACCACGTCAGCGGCGGCGGCGGGGTGCAGGTGGTCGAGCGCGCCAACGAACGGCTCCAGAAGGAACTGGGCGAGCCGATCTTCGCGCCCGATGGCAGCGCGATCTATTACACCCGCAACACCACGCCGGGGAACGCCTTCGAATACGCGCAGGATTCGCAGAGCGGCATCTTCGCGATCGAGCGCAAGGAACTGGCGACCGGCGAAGTCAGCACGGCGGTCAGCGGTTATGGCGGCGCGGTGCGCCCCGCGCCCTCACCCGATGGCAAGGAACTGGCCTTCGTCCGCCGCGACAAGGACGCCTCGCAGCTGTGGGTGAAAGACCTCGCCTCGGGCCGCGAGCGGATGATCTACGGCAAGCTCGATCTCGATGTGCAGGAGACCTGGGCCGTTACCGGGGTCTATCCCAATATCGACTGGCTGCCGGATAGCAGTGCACTTGTGTTCTGGGCGGGCGGGAAGCTCAACCGCGTGAACCGCGATGGTTCGGGCCATGCGGTGATCCCGTTCAAGGTGAACGACACGCGCGGGGTGGCCGATGCGCCGCATCCGGTGATCGATGTCGCGCCGGAGACGTTCACCACCACCATGCCGCGCTTTGCCACGCTCAGTCCCGATGGCAGCCGCGTGGTGTTCGAAACGCTTGGGCGTCTTCACGTGAAGTCGGCCAAGGGCAAGGACCTGCCGCGCCCGCTGACGGGCGACAGCGCCGATGTGATCGAAGCCTTCCCGGCCTTCAGCCGCGATGGCAACGCCCTCGCCTATGTCCGCTGGAGCGACGACAAGCTCGGCGAAATCGTCATCGCCGATGCCAACGGCCAGAACCGCCGCGTGCTGACCGGGCCGGGGCATTTCGGCAATATCGCCTTCTCGCCCGATGGCAGCATGATCGCCTTCGAAAAGCGCGAGGGCGGCTATCTCACCTTGCCCGAGTTTTCGGAAAGCCCGGGGCTCTACGTCATGCCGGTGAGCGGCGGAACCCCGCAGCTCGTCACCCGCAACGGGGCGAACCCGCAATGGGGTGCGGCGAGTGACCGCCTGTTCATGCTCGGCCGCGAAGGTGGCGGGCTGGCGCTGATCTCGACCGACCTCAATGGCGAGGCCAAGCGCGTCCATGCCAAGGGCGATCTGGCGAACGACCTGCGCGTGTCGCCCGATGGCCGCACCATCGCCTTCCGCCAGAACTACGAAGTCTTCGCCATGCCGCTGGTCCCCGGCGGCAAGCCGGTCGACGTGAGCGAGAAGGGCGGATCGCTGCCCGTCACCAAGGTCAGCACCGGCGGGGCGGATTACCTCGGCTGGGCGCGCGGCGGTGAAACGCTGTTCTGGTCGATCGGCCCGTCGCTCCAGAGCGCGAATGTCAGCCAGTTCTTCGCCAATGCGCCCAAGGCCGATGGCGACAAGACCGCTGCCTATACCCCGCCCACCACCGGCATTCCGCTGGGCGTGACCGCTTCGAAGGCCAAGCCGTCCGGCACCACCGTCATCACCGGTGCGCGGGTGCTGACCATGCGCGCAGGCCTCGCTGCCGACGATGCGGGCGTGATCGAAAACGGCCTGATCGTGATCGAAGGCGACCGGATCACCGGGGTCCATGATGCGACCACCGTGCGGATCAAGTTTGCCGAGGGCACCCGCTTCATCGACGCCAGCGGCAAGACCATCATGCCCGGCCTTGTCGATGCCCACGCCCACGGCGCCTATGGCATCGGCGATCTGATCCCGCAGCAGAACTGGTCGCTGTTGCAGGACCTCGCGATGGGGGTGACGACGATCCACAACCCGTCCTCGCAAGCCAGCACTGTCTTCGCCGCGGCGGAACGCCAGCGCGCGGGGCTGACGATTGGCCCGCGCATCTTCTCGACCGGCGAGATCATCTACGGCGCCAAGGCCCCCGATGTGTATGCGCGGATCGACAGCTACGAAGATGCGCTCGCCCACGTGCGCCGGATCAAGGCGCAGGGCGGTATCTCGGTCAAGAACTACAACCAGCCGCGCCGCGAACAGCGCCAGATGGTCGTCCGCGCCGCGGCGGCCGAGAACATGCTGGTGGTGGCCGAGGGCGGATCGCTGTTCGGGATGGACATGAACATCGCCGCCGACGGCAACTCGACGCTCGAGCACAACATCCCCGTGGATGTGTTCTACGAGGACGTGCTGCAGTTCTATGGCCAGTCGAACACCAACTACACGCCGACGCTGGTGGTCACCTATGGCGGTCTGGCGGGCGATCCCTATTGGCGGCAGGCGACCAACGTCTGGGAAAACCCGCTGATGGTGCACACCCCGCCCAAGGTGCTGCTCGCCGATACCGGCCGCCGCGTGAAGGCGCCCGATTGGGCCTTCGTCGATGACAACAACGCGCGCGAGGCAAGGAAGCTCGCCCAGCGCGGCGTGAAGGTCAGCATCGGCGCCCACGGCCAGCAGGCCGGCGTCGGCGCGCATTGGGAGCTTGGCAGCTTCGTGCGCGGCGGGATGAGCCCGGTCGAGGCGCTGAAGGCGGGCACCATCGTTCCCGCCCAATCGCTCGGCATGGCCAAGGACATCGGCAGCATCGAAGCGGGCAAGCTCGCCGATCTCGTGATCCTCTCGGCCGATCCGTCCAAGGACATCGCCAATTCGGACAACATCGATCAGGTGATGCTCGGCGGGCGGCTGTATGATGCCAAGACCATGAACGAAGTCGGCACCGGCGATGCCAAGCGTGCGCCCTATTGGTGGGAAGCCCACGGCGGCAAGGGCGCGGGCGGTTCGGACGCGGCGACCGACGCCGGGCGCGGCCATGCGGACGGGGACGCGGGGTAAGGGATTATCCGGGGTAGCTAGCAGGTGGGTGCGCAGATCGTGCGCCCACCTGATCCTGCTCAGAGGCCGAAGCTGCCCTTCAGCCCGTCGATCACATATTGCGCGGCGAGCGCGGCCAGTAGCACCCCAAGCAGGCGGGTGATAACGGCCTCGACCTTGTCACCCAGCAGCCGGATCAGCGGCCCGGCAGCGACCAGCGCAGCGGCGGTAATCGCCAGCACGGCGGCAAGCGCGAGCAGCACTTGGCTCATCTCGGCCCAGCCTTGAGCCTCGTTCATCAGCAGCATGATCGCCGCGATCGCACCCGGCCCGGCGAGCATCGGCATCGCCATCGGGAACACAGAGACATCCTCGATCTCGGGCGTGGCGGCGATCTTGTCGGCGCGGCTTTCGCGGCGCTGGGTGCGCTTCTCGAACACCATGTCGAAGGCGATTGCGAACAGCATCAGCCCGCCCGCGATGCGGAACGAGTTCAGCTCGATATGCAGCGCGCCCAGCAGTTCCTGCCCGAACAGCGCGAAGATCAGCAGGATGATCGAGGCAATCCACGTCGCCCGCAGCGCCATGCTGCGTGCCTGCTGGGGCGTCGCGCCCTTGGTCAGCCCGGCATAGATCGGCGCGCACCCCGGCGGGTCGATCACCACGAACAGGGTGACAAAGGCGGAAAGGAAGAGTTCGGTCAGCACCATGTTACGCCCAGCCGGAGGTCAGCGCCCCTGACCATCAATCGGCGGTCGGCGCAAGGCTTTGTTCGATGGCGGTGAGCCAGCGGCCCTCGTAGAAATACTCGGCCGCAGCATAGCGGGTGCCATCGGCGCGGTGCTCCCAGCGCCAGCGCAGCGTGCCATCGCGCGACAGGCGGGCATCGGTCTTGCCGTCCTCGCCCACCGGAATCGCAGGGGGCGGCGGGAGCGGTGCGCCCCCGCGCGGGCACGAGGCGATCATTCCCTTAACGGCATCGAGCGCGGTAACGACGATGTTGCCATCCTCGACCGGCTTTCGCGGCGGGGGCTGCGGCACGTCAGGCCCGCCGGCATCGAAGATGTAGCGATATTCGCCGTCCGGCTGGCGTTCCCACACGGTGATGAAGTTGCCGACCGTGCCGTCAGGACCCTCGAAGCGGCCCTGGCTCATCGCCAATGCGCCGTCGCAACTGATCACCACCGCGCGCGGCTCCCACTGCACGGCCTTGGGCGGATCGATCTGGGTGGCGAGCCACGGCTCGATCGCAAACGGGCCGTTCTGTCCGTGGAGCAACGCGCCGGGAGCGGCAAACAGCCGGAACGCGGTCCACTGCCCCCGCTCGCGCGCGGCGCGGGCAAAGGCGAGTTCGGCGGCGACGATGGTGCTCGGCTGCGCGGCGCCCGGCGCATTGGCGAGCGCGCGCTTGATCACTGCAGGCGGCGGCCCCGGCGCGCGCTGACCAGCACAGGCAGAAAGAGCGAGTGCCGCCGCTCCCAGCGCGAGAAGGCCGAGGGCGTGCCTCACAGCCCCTCCGGCGCGTCCATTCCGGCGTGATGGTGGGCAGCGACCAGCGTGTTGCGCAGCAGCACGGCAATCGTCATCGGCCCGACCCCGCCCGGCACGGGGGTAATTGCACCGGCAACGCCCAGCGCCTCGTCAAAGGCGACATCGCCCACGAGGCGCCCCTTGGCGCCTTCGGTGGCGGGCGGCAGCCGGTTGATGCCGACATCGATCACGGTCGCGCCCGGCTTGATCCAGTCACCGCGCACCATCTCCGGACGGCCCACGGCAGCGATCACGATATCCGCGCGGCGGACGATTTCGGGCAGGTTCCTGGTGCGGCTATGCGCGATGGTGACGGTCGCGTTCGCATCGACCAGCAGCTGCGCCATCGGCTTGCCGACGATGTTCGACCGCCCGATCACCACGGCATCGAGACCCGAAAGGTCGCCCAGCCGGTCCTTCAGCAGCATCATGCAGCCCAGCGGCGTGCAGGGGACAAAGCCCTCTTGCCCGACACTCAGCCGACCGGCGTTGATGACATGGAACCCGTCCACGTCCTTGTCAGGGTTGATCGCGGCGATGATCGCCTGTTCGTCCAGGCCACCCGGCAGCGGCATCTGCACCAGAATGCCGTCAACCGCGTCATCGTGGTTCAATCGCTCGACCAGCGAGAGCAGCGCAGCCTCGCTGGTATCGGCGGGCAGGCGGTGTTCGAAGCTCGCCATCCCGGCGGCCTCGCAGGCCTTGCCCTTGGCGCCGACATAGACCTGGCTGGCAGGGTCTTCGCCCACCAGCACCACCGCAAGGCCGGGACGCCGCCCGGCCTGATGCGCGAAATTCGCCGCAGCCACGCCGATGCGGGCGCGCAGCCCCTCGGCAAAGGCCTTGCCGTCGATGATCGCGGCCCCGGTCTCGACGTCAGCCATCAATAGACCCCGCCAAGCCCCATCAGCACCCGGATCAGGATCTGCAAGCCGAGGATCAGCACCAGCGGCGAGAAATCGATCGCACCGGTGGCGGGCATGATGTTGCGGATCGGGCGCAGCACCGGTTCGAGCAGACTGCCAATCGAATCGTGCACCTGCCGCAGAAAGGCATTGCTGGGGCTCACCACGTTGAAGGTGAACAACAGCGCGATCACGAATTGCACGATGATCAGCATCACCAGCACATTGGTGATCATCACGAGGATATCGACGAGTACAGCCAGTCCTTGCATTGCGATCTGTTTCCCATGCTGGGCGCGCGGTTGGCGCGGCCCTGTGTGGTCCCTTGCAGGCGTATTAGCTTGTTAATACGCCTCGCGCCAGTCCCGGTTCCTGTTCAGGCGCGCACCAGCGTGCCGGCCCCGCGCGCGGTGAAGAATTCGAGCAGCATTGTGTGGCCCACCCGCCCGTCGAGCACCACCGCCGCCTCGCAGCCCGATTGCACTGCGGCAACGCAGGTTTCGAGCTTGGGCACCATCCCGCCGCGGATCACGCCCTCTTCGCGCAAGCGGGCGATGTCGGCGGGCGTAAGGTCGGTCAGCAGCTCGCCATCGGCGCCAAGCACGCCTTGCACATCGGTCAGCAGGAACAGCCGCGCCGCGCCCAAGGCCGCTGCAATCGCGCCCGCCATGGTATCGGCATTGATGTTGTAGGTCGCCCCGTCCGCACCCGGCGCGATCGGCGCGATCACCGGGATCATGCCCGCTGCCACGGCGGTATCGATCACCGAGGTATCGACCGATGCGGGTTCGCCCACAAAACCGAGATCGACCACCTGTTCGATATTGCTGTCGGGATCGCGGGTGGTGCTGCTGACCTTGCGCGCCGTGACAAGCCCGCCATCCTTGCCCGAAATCCCGATCGCCTTGCCGCCCGCGGCCGCGATCCAGCTGACCAGTTCCTTGTTGATCGCGCCCGAAAGCACCATTTCGGCGACCTTGGCCGTCGCCTCGTCCGTCACCCGCAGGCCGTCAACGAAGGTGCTTTCCACCCCCAGCCGGCTCAGCATCTGGCCGATCTGCGGGCCGCCGCCGTGGACCACCACCGGGTTGATGCCGACCGCCTTCAGCAGCACGATATCCTCGGCAAAGTCGCGCGCGGCTTCGGGATCGCCCATCGCGTGGCCGCCGTACTTCACCACGAAGGTGCGGCCGGCATAGCGCTGGAAATAGGGCAGCGCCTCGATCAGCACTTCTGCCTTCGCAAGATCGGGGGCTTCGGCCTTCGGGTGGTTGGTCTTGTCGGTCACCGGCGTTCCATTCCGCAATTCGCCTCGCGCCCTAGCCGCTTCGCCGCGCGGGGCCAAGCGGCTTGCTGCGTTGCGGGATCGGTGACTGGCGTTTTGCGATATCCGTGATAGGCTTATCGCCTCACGAGGTGACGATGGCCGACAAGCACAGCGACAATCCCCCGCAGGACGCCGCCGGATCAGACCGGCGCAGCGGCGATCGCCGCAAGCAGCAGGTGCCGTTCGAAGGCCCGGACCGGCGCAAGGGCGATCGTCGTTCGGGCGGGGATCGTCGCAATGCGCCGCGTAGCGAAGGGACTGTCGAACCCGGCGACTAGGCCGGATCGAGACTGGCCGCGAGGCTGGCGAAATCCTTGTGCCCCGTCACCGGCGTCACCCGCTCGGCCCACATCGCGTCGATCTGCGCCGCGACCACGGGCGGCACCGCCGAACCATCGCTGCCGACTGCCTGCACCTTTGACGAATCGCTCGCGGCCGGCACGCCGATCCGCTCTTCCAGCACCGCGCACATCATCGCATCGTCGAAGCGGTCCTTGTGCGCGTGCATGAATTCGCGGCTCGTCATGTGCTCGACCAGCGCCGCGCCTTCGCCCGATAGCTCCAGCCCGAGGAACGCCGCCATCCGCGCGATCATCGCCGCGCGGTTCTTTGCCGCCCAGCGATAGTTCACGAGCAGCGTATCGGGCTCGCTGCGGCGCGCATACCAGCTCAGCAGGTGGGTGAAGTAATCGCACCCGCCCGGCCCGCCGCCGAGCCACAGGGGGAAGAAGTCCTCAAGCGAGATCGCCCCTTCCTCGAGGTGCCAGCCGCTGAAGAAGCGGTAGAGCGAGATATAGGTCTCGTGCGGATCGCGCAGGGAGATGATGTAGCGCCCGCCCGCAGGCAGGCGTTCGTATTCACGGTGCGATTTGAAGCCGCGCGGGTGCGCGCGCTGGGCCACGTTCATGTCGAAATCGAGGACCAGCGCGGTGTCCTCCCACGGGGTCATGCGGCTGATATCGTCGAAGTCCATATCGCCCGCGCCGGTCGCGGCGACCATGCGGACCTGGTGGAACATCTGCTGCATCATCGTGGTGCCGCTCTTGGCCCACGAGGTGATGAAGACATCCCCCGGCTGCGGATCGAGCGTGCGGTAATGGACCTGCGGCGCGCTGGCAGCGAGCGCGCCCATGTTGATCCCCATTTCCTCGATTGTCCGCGCGCGGCGGTTGAGTGGCCCCGGCATATGTCTCTCCCCCAGTGCGCGCGTCGCGCTCCTGCTCCCCGTGGGGGAGTGTCGCACGGACGGGGGATGAGGGGAAGGGGGTGGGCGCGGGGGCGCTCAGACCATGCGGAAATAGGCGAAGGCCACCACCAGCCCGACGATCTGGAGCACCGCGATCGCGCGGAGATTGCTGCAGAACGGCTGCTTGCGCGTCTTGTGCCGGAAGATCGCGCGCCCGGCATAGGCTCCGGGTGTGCCGCCGAAGACAGCGAGCCGCAGCAAGGTCCCTTCCGAAATGCGCCAAGCCCCGGTTTCCGCCCGCGCCTTGTCAATCCCGAAAGCCGCAAAGGCGAGGAAGTTCACCGCGATCAGCGCCGTGGCGATGTTGGCGGGGGTGAGCAGCGCCTTCACGGCGGCGATGTGCTCAGGGGTCACGAGGGCGGCGGGGTTGTCCATGCGCGGGCGTTAGCACGCAAGGGGTTGAGGAAGCGTTGCATTTTGCCAGCTTCAGAAAAGCCCACCCCTAACCCCTCCCGCTCGCGGGATGGGCCTACGTCGAGTTTTGTGGAGCGTTCCGCGAGCCGAAAGAGCTGCGTTGGCCCACCCCTATCTCTTACTGCTTGTGGAGGAGGTTGGCTGTGAGCTCGAGACGAGGCTCAGATTTCAAACTTTATCAGTCGAGTATGGCAGGTGGTAGCGAGCCAGCAATGGTCGACATAAACCCTGTTACGCTCCAGTCTCTCGTCGTATACAACACCGACATGTCCATTACGATTGTCATGACCGCAGCAATCTTTTGGACTGAGATCGGCTTGATGCCGATTGGTGAGGATAGATCCCCGCGCAAAGCTTGGGTTACTTCCTTAGGCTTTCTTAGGATCTGCCCACGCTTGATCGCTTCTTCTCCGGACAGCACCCGAGAAAGACTCTGAAAGTTCAGGCGGACATATCCAAGTATCAACGAGCGGACTCTAGGATGTATGCCCGCAGCACCCACAAGGCGAGTTTCCATTCGAAGAAAATGATCAAGCGACATCGGCTCTGCTGACGGCCGGTGCCAAAATCGACGCTCGCTCTTCGTCGAAGGATATGCGCCAAGGCGCATCAGAAACTCATTCCATTGGACCGATGCGACTGCGCGAGTTCGGCCACGCTCGACTCGTCCACGAAGGAATATCTCGCGAGCGCCTGATAAATCGCCATCGCTGCCGGAGAAAACCTCTTCAACAAGATAGGCCGCCTGCTGCGCTCGCTTAGATTCCAGAAACTGCTCCAAAAGCTCGATTAATGATCGGCATTCTGAGTCTGACAGTTCGACATGGTCTCGGCTGCGATTTGCAGTCCAACCTTGCTCCTGCTGAAGGACCAATTCCGACAGCAGGCGCAAAAGCTCTTTGTCAAAGGAGGTTAAGAAAGGCTCCGGTGAGTAGATAGCCATTGGCTAGCAACTACTCCGCGGCCTCAGCCCCGAACAGGCCAGCTTCCGCCTCAACCCCGTCGTCCTCGTTCACAGCCTTCGCCTTCTGGCGCTTGTCGAACGACGACCACACGGTGTTCCAGTCGCCGCGGGTGGCGCCCTTCGAGTATTCGGTGGCG
>VFQO010002138.1_pt1 | contig 12800 bp, 11 predicted proteins | sample 3512331 | NCBI WGS metagenome assembly VFQO01 (sample SAMN10412371, study PRJNA504923) | tailings metagenome | isolation source: Replicate 3 from Balatoc abandoned mine | place: Philippines: Itogon, Benguet | collected 2017-08-28
AATGCACTCAATGAAGCCAAGGAGGAAAAACTCAAGCATGTGCGTATCATTTCGCATTCGGAATGGAACAATAATCACGCAGATGAACCCTATGAATGGGAGGATCACAAGGGTTGGACTTGGGAAAAACTCAAAGCTGAATTCGGAACGAAAGGACTTACGCTCGATCAGATTGCAGACCAAAACGGAGGCGAGGATTATGAAGGACTGAAGACCAACAAATCCCGATATGATTGGATGAAAAACTCCCCATCTAAAGACAAAAAACCATTTGACAAGGGATCTTGGGAATGGCTATATAGCCGACTGGAAGCTGCTCAAATAGGAGAAGAGTTTGATCCTTCAGACGCCGGAATGATTTTGTATTTGCTTACCGGCAAGCAGAAAAATACTCCGGATGATCTCAAAGAGATTTTGGAGAATGGCTGGAAAGTAAGATAATTCCAGGGTTTTGTAGCACAGGAGTATTTTTTTTCGTCTTCGAATTATGAGAAAGCAACTAATCTTATTTTACCTCATTGGGTTTTGTTTGTCTTTTTTTGGATGTGATTCAGATCCAGAACCTGACTGCTATCAGGTTAAAGTGATCGGAAGAGATCGATGCGGCGGGGCGATTTTAGTCTCCGTGTTAAATGCTAAAAATAAAGGAGCGTCGATAACTTATTATGATGAAAATACTTATTCCAATGTCATAGGTCTTTATGGCCTGAGTGAATTTTCAGAATCTGAAATTGGATATATACGTTTTCGAGAATTTCAGTCCACCAAAGACTCAAATCTATTGCAGATTTGTCAGCATTTGTATGCATCTTTTATAGTACCAACTTTCGTGGTCACTTTTTGGAGTGAAGAATCCTGTGAATAATTGTGTTATTTTCTAATAGGTGTCTCATCGCACTCCACGTCTCCCGCCACATATTGCAAACCATCCAAGAAAAACCGCAATAACTGTGGGTTTTCAAAGCTTTGGGCATTGTGGGAAGGGGAGGAGTACATCACTCTTCCCTTGCCTTCGGTGCGAATCCAAGCCACGTATGTTTTTCCTTCAGTGAGTTCTTGGCCTTTTTTCTGGTTTTTGATTTCGGCATTGTTGAAGTAAAGAAGCGGCTTGAAGTTCATTTCTTCGTAGGCATTTTTGTAGAAATAGGGCTCATCGATATGATTGAATCCTTCCTTGGGAAAAGCCTGCACCAGTGGATGATTTGGATCTTCGAGCCTTACTTGAAAAGCCTGCTGTGGGGGATGGTAGTCAAAACTTCCTCCCAATAATCGGCTGAAATCCATGGAATTGTTTAAGGTTGTATTCCCTCCATGAAGGACAAAAAGACCGCCACCAGATTCTACAAACTTTCTCAGATTGGATTCGAGTTCCTGTGCTTTTTGCATGACTGCAGCCGAGTCAGCACCGGATTCCTTGAGTTTGTCCCAAAATAGATTTCGATGATCAGGCTTGGAATTGGTGTTGTTTAGGACGAGCACGTCGTATTTTTTCAGGTTTTTCAGCTCCATTTGACTGATGTCCTTGCTTCCGATCACCTCAAAAGCCCCACTTTTTTCACCGAGGATTTTCACCATCTCTTCGGTATGAGGACGCACCCAGTGGTCAAAACCGGTATGGAGCGAAAACACGAGGACTTTCTTCTTTTTTGCTGGGAAAGTGGCCTTTTCAGGTGCCAGAGACCGGATTTTATCTTTCCAGCTTTGATCGAGGGTGACCTCTGGAAGGCTTTGTGAAACAGCGAGATGAGCGGAGAAAAGGAAAACGATTGCGTAGAAAATGGACTTCTTCATGGGCTATTAAGGGCTATTGGGTTAAGGCGTTGTCTTAGATTTTGATAACTTGAATTCGACTAGCCCAATAACCTGAAAATTCTATGTGTTTCAAAAGATTATTATTTGGAAATCTTCTTTTCCTCCTTTTTTCTACGCTATCGTTTTCGCAGCAAGTTTCTTTAAAAGATACTTCTACTGGAATTGATTTTTACCTTGATAATCAGCGGGTTTTAACGTATCAGACAGCAAAGGTTCCCGTGCCAGAAGGAGTCAAAGAGGCCTTTTCCAAATCAGGTTTTATCCATCCCATCACCTCTCCAAGTGGGCAGGTACTAAGCCGAGTTCAGCCCAAAGACCACTATCATCACTATGGGATATGGGGGCCTTGGACTCGGGCTACCATCAAAGGTCGTGAAGTAGATTTTTGGAATTTGGGGGATGAAAAAGGTCGAGTGGATTTTTCACACGTGCTTTCACGAAAGGTGGCTGGAGGAGCAGCTGAACTTAATGTCCGGCAAAATCATATTGATCTAAAAGCACCTGATTCTGATAAATTAGCCATAGAAGAAGATCTCCGAATCAAAGTAAAACCTGCAGACAAAGGTCGTTACATGGTCGATTATACCACGACCATTTTTACCAAAATTATCGGTGGAATTCTCTTGGATGACTATCGATACGGAGGAGGTATCGGTTTTCGGGCGACCGAACTGTGGGGTGATGCCAATAGCACCATTTTGACTTCTGCAGGTCATGATCGCAAAACAGCCGATGGTACAGAGGCTAAATGGATCATGGTCAAAGGAAAAACCAATGCTCCCGAGGGGCAAAGTGGGATTCTTTTTCTCAGTCATAACAACAACAAATCCCATCCCGAACCACTACGAGTCTGGCCTGTCGGGCAATACAATGGAGAGGGAAATGTCTTTGTGGAATTTTGTCCGATTAGACATGAGTCCTGGGAAATCCAGCCTGACAACCGCTATACGCTCAAATACCGAATGATAGTTTTCGATGGAGACCTGACTGCGGAGGAAGCGGAAGCCTATTGGAGAGCATTTGTGAAATAAGTAGAACCCGATTTTAACCTGAAAATACAACCATGGAAAGAAGAGATTTTATGAAAAAGAGTGCTTTGGCAACAGCCGCATTTGGAATTCCCACGATCGTGCCGGCTTCTGTTTTTGGCAAAAATGCACCCAGCAACAAAATCAATATCGGCCAAATCGGCTGCGGAAGAATCGCCCGTGAACACGACTTGCCGGGTACTTGGAGACATGATGTGGCTCGGATTGTAGCCGTCTCTGACGTGGATAGCAAGCGAATGGCTGATGGCAAAAAGCTGATAGAGGACTACTACACTAAGAAAATGGGAAGTCCTTATCTCGATGTCAAGCAATATGGTGACTATCGGGAAATGCTACTTAACAAGGACATCGATGCGGTGATTATTTCTACTCCAGATCATTGGCATTCTCAACCGGCGATGGAAGCGGCTTTGGCAGGAAAGCATATTTACGTCCAGAAACCTACTTCCCTAACTATCAAAGAAGGCCGTCAACTCGTCAATGTGGTCAATAAAACCGGAGTCGTCCTTCAGTTGGGTACCCAACAGCGCTCTAGTGAGCAGTTTCGGATTGCAGCCGAACTGGTAAGAAATGGCCGAATCGGAAAGCTGCACACTGTTCGAATCGGACTTCCCGGAGATCCTCCGGGACCGGCAATTGAGCCGATGCCCATTCCGTCTAATCTCAATTACGACATGTGGCTGGGTTCTACGCCTGAGATTCCCTATAATGAAATCGGTGTTCACCCTCAAAACGACTACAGCCGTCCGGGATGGCTTCGTCATGAGAATTATGGTGCCGGAATGATCACGGGTTGGGGTCAGCATCACTTTGATTCGGCTGCTTGGGGGATGGATACTGAATTGACCGGGCCAAGATACATTGAGGCCGTGGCTGAGTTTCCAAGAGCAGGCTTCTGGAATGTGCATGGAGACTTTATGGTCAAAGCGGAATATGATAATGGTGTCGTCATGCTTACTTCGGGTGGCTATCCAAATGGAATTCGATATGAAGGAACGGAAGGTTGGATATGGGTGTCTCGAGGAAGCTATACCGCTTCTGCCTCTGATCCAGTTGCTCAGGGCAATAATGCCAAAGCGCTCGATGCCTCTGATCCAAAAATCCTTCAATCAGTTATCGGGGAAAATGAAATTCGATTGACCAGAAGCACCGAGCATCATGGCAACTGGCTGGATGCGATCCAAGGTAAAACAGAATTACTTTCTCCCGTGGAAATCGGACATCGGGCTTGCTCGGTCTGCTTGATCAGTCATATCGCAATGAAGCTGGATCGCAAACTCGCCTGGGATCCTGTCAAAGAAGAGTTTATCAATGATGCAGAGGCTAATTCTCACCTAAGCCGCCCTCAGCGAGCTCCTTGGGGAACAGATTATGTGAAAGTCTAAAAGTAGAAGTCTGAATGCTTACCTGCACTTTTCGGGTTAGGCTTTCAACTTTTCTTTCAAAGAAATTCTCACTCAGAACCAAATTACATCAATTACCCAATCACATGATTTCAAAAAATCACATCATAGGGGCCATCATGGCCCTTTTTATAGCCAGTTGTAGTCAAAAAGAGATGAATACCAATTCCACTGAATCAGATTCAAAAGTTCGAATTATGACGCTGGATCCTGGACATTTTCATGCCGGGTTGATCCACAAGACCATGTATCCAAGTGTGGATTCGACGGTATACATTTTCGCTCCCGAAGGAGCCGAGCTCAAGGATCATTTGAATCGATTGGCCTCCTATAACAGTCGGGAAGAAAATCCCACCGCTTGGAACCTAGAGGTATTCACGGGAAGCGATTATTTGGAAAAGATGATTGCCCAAAAGCCCGGTAATGTCATGATGGTGGCCGGGAAAAACGACATCAAAATCGACTACATCACCGCAGCTATCCAAAATGGGATCCATGTCTATGCCGATAAGCCCTTGGTGATCAATCAGGCTGGCTTCCGAAAGTTGGTGGATGCGTTTAAAGTTGCGGGGGAGAAAAATCTACTGCTCTACGACATCATGACGGAGCGTTTTGAGATTACCACCTTGCTGCAGCGGGAGCTGTCGATGATTCCGGAGGTTTTTGGAACATTGGAGGATGGTACACCTGATAACCCGTCGATTACCAAGGAGTCAGTTCACCATTTTTTCAAGTATGTGTCTGGAGTACCATTGGTGCGCCCGGACTGGTTTTTTGACACGGATGTAGAAGGTACTGGAATCGTGGATGTCACGACGCATTTGGTGGATTTGATTCAGTGGGAAGCTTTTCCCAATCAAATTATGGACACAAGTGATGTGCAGATGCTTCAGGCTAAACTGATGCCGACTCAGTTGACCTATGATCAGTTTGCTCAAGTGACTGGGAAAACTCCTCCTTTTGCTCAAAATGAAACACTCGATGTCTTGGCAAACGGTGAAATGACTTATTCACTCAAAGGGAAGCATGCAAAAGTTTCTGTAATTTGGAATTATCAGGCGCCAGAAGGGGCTGGAGACACGCATTACAGCATGATGCGCGGCACCAAAGCCAGCTTGATTATCCGTCAGGGAAAGGAGGAAAATTACCGTCCGGCATTGTATGTGAAACTCTCGGATGCGGCTGAGTCGGCCTTGGAAAAAGCCGTAACAGAAACGCTGCAAGCCAACTATCCGGGAATTGGATTGCGAAAGCTTGAAAATGGAGAGTTTGAAGTCACCATCCCTGACAGCTATCACAATGGTCACGAAGCACATTTTGCGCAGGTGACGGAGAAGTTTTTAGAATACTTCGAAAAGGGAAATATGCCTGCGTGGGAAGTGCCAAATATGATCACCAAATACTTCACCACGACCAAAGCATTTGAGCTGGCCTCAAAATAATCAGAAAATCAAACATCACATGGGCTGAGTGGGTTTAATTACTTTCTCAGCCCTTTTATTTTTATGAATTCTAACTCCTCCACATCAAAAAAACTCACGGTAGCCATTGCAGGTGCTGGGGGATACATCGGTTCTTGGTTTATAGAAAAGTACAAGGACCAGTACCAACTCATCGGACTAAGTAGGAAAAAAGTCCAGTCCAATCCCTATCCAGAAGTAGAATGGAGACAGGTGGAGCTGTATTCCATTACCTCAACAGTCGAAGCACTTAAAGGGGTCGATGTGGCGATCTACTTGGTTCATTCGATGAATGCATCCACCCGGCTCAATCAGGGCAGTTTTGAAGATACCGATCTGCTTTTGGCGGATAATTTTAGCAGGGCTGCGGAACTAAACGGAGTCAAACAAATCATTTATTTAGGCGGACTTTTGCCTGATGAGCCGGAAGACACTCTTTCTCGCCATCTCAAAAGCCGTCTAGAAGTGGAGCGTACTCTCGGTTCGCGCTCTGCAAAACTCACCGCCATTCGGGCATCCATTATTGTTGGACCTGGAGGATCGAGCTTTGATATGATCAAAAACCTGGTCAAAAAACTACCCGTACTGATGTGTCCCAAATGGACCGAATCCATGACTCAGCCTATTTCACTCAGAGACACGCTTGATATTCTTGATTTTTGCATCGGGAATTCGGTTTTTTACAACAAAACTCTGGAAATCGGAAGTCCTGAGGTGATGAGTTACCGAAGTATGCTGGAGCGAACTGCCAAGGTGATGGGAAAAAAAAGACTGGTATTTTCAGTTCCGGTTTTTTCGCTTGGTCTTTCCAAGTTCTGGGTTGGATTATTTGGCGATAGTCCGCCACAGTTGGTTTCGCCTTTGGTCGCGCCACAGTTGGTTTCGCCTTTGGTCGAAAGTCTAAAGCATACCTTGACGGTAAGTCCAAAATATGAATTCAAAGGAAAGGAAATCGATTATCTAAGCTACGAGGAGTCGGTCAAATATGCCTTAGAATCTCAAGAGAGTCCGGTGATGCCGACGTTTCACCCTTTGAAAGGAATCAAAAACACGGTTCGTTCTATTCAGCGATTTCCCAATACTGGCCGCAACTCGGCACTTTGGGTAGCTAATCGATATGCGATCTGGTTGCCGAGTTTTTTCAGATTTCTGATCAGGGGAAAGGTAAGTGACCGGGGAGAGCTTGGGTTTCATTTACTCTGGGGCAAAAAACCCATGCTCCAACTCACGCAGATTCCAGATCGAAGTGATGAGCAGCGACAGCTTTTTTACATCACGGGAGGCTGGCTGGTGAAGCGATTTGACTACGGTTGGCTGGAGTTTAGAGAAGTTCTAGACAGTCGGTACATTATTTCTGCCATTCATGAATTTGTTCCGCGCTTGCCATGGTTTGTCTATGTGCATACGCAGGCAAAATTGCATCTTTGGGTAATGAATCGCTTTAAGAAATACCTAAGCAAAAAAGCCTAAATAGCCCCAAATCCAATGGAAATGGCTAGATTTAAGTACAACGAGTTAATTACCACAATTCACTAATATGAAAACCCTTCAATTCAAAAACGGCGATCATTTACCCATTTTAGGACTAGGCACTTGGAAAAGTAAACCGGGAGAAGTTCGACAGGCAGTTTATTGGGCGATCGAGGCGGGTTACCGACATATCGACTGCGCTGCGATCTACCAAAATGAGCGTGAAGTAGGCCAAGGAATTGCCGATGCCATCGGGGACGGATTGGCAAAGCGCCAGGAGCTTTTTGTGACATCCAAGCTATGGAACGACTCCCATCGCCATGACGATGTAAAACCTGCACTCGAAAAAACCCTCAACGATCTTCGCCTGGATTATCTAGACCTGTATCTTATCCACTGGCCGATTGCATTTAAGCGAGGAGTCGGTTTTGCCAATCTTCGGGAGGAGTTTTACACCTATCAGGATGTACCCCTGGCACAAACCTGGGAAGCTATGCAAGCTCAAAAAGAATCCGGGTTGACCAAGCATATCGGAGTGTCCAATTTCAATCAGAATAAGCTTAAGGAAATATTGGCAACAGGAGGGGAGCAGCCTGAAATGAATCAGATTGAGCTTCATCCGTTTTTGCCTCAGCAGCCTTTGGTAGATTTTTGCTGGCAAAATGGAATTTTGGTGACAGCGTATTCTCCGCTTGGATCGCCCGACTCCCGAGCTGAGCGGCATAAAAATGATCCCAAATTGCTAGAAAATCAGCTTGTAGCCGAAATCGCTTCCAAACATGGGGCATCTATTGGGCAAGTTTTGATCGCTTGGTCTATTGCACGGGATATTGCCGTTATCCCAAAGTCAATTAATCAAACCCGAATCATAGAAAATTTCAAAGCTGCCGAAATCACGTTGGATGAATCTGACATGAAAAAAATAGCAGAAATAGGAGTCAATCATCGATTTGTAGACGGGTCCTTTTTCACTGGAAAGCAAAGTCCATACAGGTTGTCAGACCTATGGGACTAATCAAAAAAGGCCTCCTGATCAGTCAAGAGGCCTTTTTTTTAATCTTCAATTTCCAAAAGCTCAAGCAATTCAGCCATTTGCTCAAAATCCCGCAATCCGGGCTTGATTTCTTCTCCACCGTCAAGTGCCAGTCCTTTGATCGGCAGATTTTCCAAAAGCTCATTGATCTGATCGGGAATCAATCCAAATGCAAGAATGATCGGCGTATAGTCCGCAAATTCCCGGATGACCTTCACATCCTCTTCAAAGATTTCCAATAAGGGCGAAGTAATCAGAAGTTGAATATTATTTTCTCGCAAAATAGGTCCCAGATCACTTTCATTTCCGGCTATCTGAGAAATATCCGCTATCCAGATCAAGTCAAACTCTTCACCATTAAGCCTCGTCAACACCTCCAGATCGTAGTGCTGAATTGCTGTCAACCCCGGATATTGAGGTAGTAAAGTGATGATTTCATCAGCAGAACTGGATTCGAATTCCCCGCACATTCCCGCACCTGATATCCAGCCGGTGATTTCCTGAAATTGCTCCGGTGAGAGGTATCGTGGAGCGGATTTTTCCAATGCGAAGCCAAGCAAATCCACATACATTCCTGCACAATAGCGGGCATCAGTGAGGTGGGTGATCGAGTTGACTTTTACAAAAGTTTTAAGAGCCATTGCATTTAGTATTTACCGAGTCAAAGGTACAGCTGGATAAGTTGGGACAAAAGGAAATTCACAAAGTTTGAAAAAAGCGATCAGAGGAAAGATTTACTGATATTTCAGTGTATTTTTAGTCACGAAAAAAACTACAAGTGAGAAGATATTTCCAATTATTTCTGCTGGCATTTTTCACGCTGAGTGCCTGTGAAGAAAAGTTTGAGCCCGTTGGAGGACAAACGGAGACGGACTTTCAACCTTTGGCTATTGGTAATTTTTGGATTTATTCGGTCGATCAGACGATTCATTTTGGGGAAAATGATTTTGAGACTGAGCAGTTTTTTTATCGGGATAGGATTCGGAGTTTTTACCTCAATGCCGAAACAGAGCCCGTCTATATCGTAGAGCGTGCTAAATCTTACGATCGGGGAAGCTGGCTGACCGAATTGGAATATACTCTTCAGCAAAAGGATAATCTGATCATCAGAACCGTGCAAAATCAGCCCGTGGTCATTTTAAATTTGCCAGCATCTGAGGGGAAAAAATGGGATGGGAATTCGTTTCGAGCCGCACAGGAAGACGAGTTTGAGGTAGAAATCGCCTCTGAGGATCAGATTCGTGTCCTTCAGGAAGATCTGGATGACAAAATCACCATTCGAGATATCCGATTTGAGATTTTTCAAAAGGAGGTAGGTTTGATCGAAAAATTCGAGGATGTCATAACTTATTGTTCTCGAAATGATTGTTTAGGACAGGAATTAATTGATGGAGGATATCGAGTGCATTTAACCTTGATTGAGTATGGAAAAAACTAGAAAATTTTTATTTGTCATTCTTTTCTTATGTCTCGGCGCGGAAGTGGCTAATGCACAAGATCGCTATGCGGTTTATTTTAAATACAAGCCTCAGGAAAATCTTTCGCTCAGCCGGCCTCAGGAGTTTTTGACTCCAAAGGCCCTTCAGCGACGACTGCGGGAAAGTGTGGCTCCTGACAGTTTGGACCTTCCGGTATCGACCAACTATCTCGAATCTGTTTCTGAAAAATCTGACTATGTGCTCTACACTAGCAAGTGGATGAATGCAGCCATTTTGGTCACTGATGAAGGCAAAAAAGCAGAAATCGAAGCCTTACCATTTGTGGATCGGGTGGAGTTAGTCGCTAAGGGTTTTGCTCCCAAACCTGATGCACGGATTCGATACAAGGTCCGTGCCTCCGTCACGCTTGAGACTTGTAAAGAGCCCAAACTCAATACCCGGGAGATAGCAGTAGAGTCCAATTCCTATGATTTTCAAAATCAACTCTTAGGAATAGACAAAATGCATCAGGAGGGCTTTACGGGAAAAGGGGTAGCCGTCGCGGTTTTTGATGCGGGTTTTCCAGGAGTGAAGACTGCCACTCCATTTGCCCATTTATTTTCCAATAATCGGATCATCGGACAAAAAGACATCGTTAGGCCTTGGAATCAAGAGGTTTTCATAGACAATCAGCATGGCACTAATGTACTTTCGCTTATCGCTGCCAATGAACCCGAAAAACTGGTTTCTGGAGCATTTGAGTCAGATTTTGTTTTGGTGATCACCGAAGAGGTGGCCACTGAATACCGGATTGAAGAGTTCAACTGGGTTCGTGGAGCCGAATATGCTGATAGCTTAGGTGTGGATATTATCAATAGCTCGGTGGGATATTGGGATTTTGATGATCCGAGCATGAACTATACGATTGACGACCTAGACGGAAAAACTACCGTGATCACTCGTGGGGCGTCGATTGCTGCCGAAAAAGGAATCCTGGTGGTCAACAGTGTCGGAAACTATGGTGGTCGAGGGACATCCAGTCTGTTGGCCCCGGCTGACGCCGAGGGGATTTTAGCGGTCGGTTCGGTGACTAATACCGGTGAAGTGTCAGGATTTAGTTCTAGGGGGCCCACAAGTGATGGAAGACTCAAGCCTGATTTGGCTGCTTTTGGGCAGGCACCGATTTTGGTCAGATCCAATGGGGTAGTGGGTGCAGGTCAGGGAACTTCATTTTCCTCACCACAAATAGCCGCCTTGGCAGCGGGTCTTTGGCAGGCCCGACCAGAGTGGACCAAAGACCAACTTATTCTCAATCTGATCAGAAGTGCTACTCAAAGTGAAAATCCCGACAATAATCTAGGATATGGAGTCCCAAATTTTATGGATGCCTATTATGGAGAAATTCTTTCTGCTCCTTCCGAAGAAATTCTTGAATTTAAAGTTTTTCCCAACCCCCTGGCAACTGACATGCTTTCTATCCGATTCGGAACAGGGAAATCCGCCGAATTTGACTTGGTGGACATGACAGGAAAATCCTTACTCACACAAACCTTGGAGCGAAACTCGCCTAAAGATGCCTATCAGATAGATCTACAGGGCATCAAGCCGGGTATGTATGTGGTCCGTTTGGCTGATGGGCTTTTAGTACGTCAGGTCAAGCTTCTCAAACAGTAGATTGTGAGAAGTATCTTTTTTTCGTTGTTTTGAAACCGAAAACCCAAGCCCATGTCAGTACAAATTGCCCCGTCTATCCTTGCTGCAGATTTTTCAAACCTCCAAAGAGAGGTCGAAATGCTCAACTCATCTCCTGCAGATTGGATTCATGTGGATATTATGGATGGGGTTTTTGTACCGAATATTTCGTTTGGTATTCCGGTGACCAAAGCGATTCACGCCCATGCGAAAAAGCCGCTCGATGTGCACCTGATGATCGTCAATCCCGACCAGTATTTACAAGCTTTTGCGGAAGCCGGGGCAGCAGTTTTGACCGTTCACGTGGAGGCCTGCACTCATTTGCATCGTACGCTGCAAGCCATCAAGAATCTGGGTATCAAAGCCGGAGTCGCTGTCAATCCTCATACGCCGGTGGAGGTGCTTTCTGAGGTGATTCAGGACATCGACTTGGTCTGTGTCATGTCCGTTAACCCGGGTTTTGGCGGACAAAAATTTATTTCCAATTCCCTTTCAAAAGTCTCCCGGCTTAAAAATTTGATTTTAAGCAAAAAGGCTCATACCCTCATTGAGGTCGATGGGGGAGTTACTACAGAAAATGCAGGGAATTTGATTCACGCTGGAGCGGATATTTTAGTGGCAGGGAGTTTTGTTTTTACCTCGACTGATCCAAGTAAGACTATCGCCGAGCTTAAAGTCGCTGTTCCAAAATTTGAGGTTTGACCTACCGTTTATCCTAAAAAATCTTAAATCGAACGGTTAAAAGTTGCAACTTTTTATCTCAGCAGTTTAATTGAAAATTAAATCAATTTAAACTACTATGATTATGAGAAAATTTTGGATGTTTTTGGCGCTCTTCGGAGGTCTCAGTGTGGGTGCATTTGCTCAAGAAGCAGGTTCAGAGGAAGTTTCTGAAGAAGATTTGAAAAAGTATGCCGCGATGGAAGTGAAAACAGCACAGTTTGTAGCAGCTAAAACTGAAGAGCTTCGCAAGATGATCGTCGAAAATGAGATCTTCCAAGGAGGTGCTCGATACAACGAGATCAAAGCCGCTTGGGGAGATGAAGCCAAGATGACTGAAGCGAATGTGACCGATGAAGAAAAGGCTGCCTATCAGGCTGTTCAGGACTTTCAGTCCTCATTGACAGATACGGTAAAAGAGTACAAAACCGAATTGATTATGGATGAAGAGGTTCTTGGTGCAGGTACATACAATAAAGTATTGGCAGCAACCAAAGAGGATCCGGCTATCAAAGAAAAACTAGATCAGTTGATCAATGAGTTGAAAGAAGAAGCTGAAGAAGACGGTCAGGGTTAATTAAGCGTTTTTCAAAAAAAGTAATAATGAGGCTCCCAATCGGGAGCTTCTTTTGGTGTGCCGTGCATGGCAATCAACTAGGTGGTGCAAGTCCACTGTGGGGGTTTGTAGTCGCCAACCACTAGCTCAAGGCAAGGGTGTCCATCGTGAGGTGGAATCTGAAGGA
>VFQO010002139.1_pt1 | contig 12787 bp, 10 predicted proteins | sample 3512331 | NCBI WGS metagenome assembly VFQO01 (sample SAMN10412371, study PRJNA504923) | tailings metagenome | isolation source: Replicate 3 from Balatoc abandoned mine | place: Philippines: Itogon, Benguet | collected 2017-08-28
TTCACCGCCACGTGCCCGCCGAAGCGGACCGTGAGGTTCTGGGTTTGCAGCATGGTGGTTCGTGCGCCCGCCGGGCGCACGCCAGGTTCAGCGCTTGTTGCGGATGGGGATCGCCATGTCTTCCGGCTTGATCTCGCGGACCAGCTCGGGAACACCCCAGGCGAAGGCCGGGTCGGCCTTGATGCGGAAGTGATACATGCTCTGCATGGCCTGGTGGTCTTCCTTGCGGAAGGTCATCGTGCCCTTGGGCGTATCGAAGCTCATGCCCTCCATGGTCTGGATGAGCTTGTTGGTGTTGGTGTCGCCGTTGGTCTTCTTGAGCGCGGTCACCACCGCCATCGCGGCGCTGAAGCCACCCGCGGTGAAGAAGTCCGGCGGCTGCTTGAACTGGCGGTAGTGCTCAGCCACCATGGCGTCGTTGATCGGGTTCTTCGGGATGCCGAAGTAGTAGTACAGGGCGCCTTCCATGCCCGGGAACTGCTTGTAGGCCACCATCGCCGGCAGGATGTTGCCGCCGGTGGCGAGCTTGATGCCGTAGCGCTTGTCCAGCTCCATCTCGGCGATCTTGGCGAACGGCGTGGGCGCCCCCGACCACACCACCGAGATGTACTTGTTGCCCGGCTGGTCCTTGAGCTTGTCGACCAGGCGCAGCAGGCCGGCGGTGAAATCCGTCGTGCCCACGGGCAGGTATTCCTCGTGAACGATCTTGGCCTTCTTGGTGAAGTCCTTGGAGGCCTTCACGGCGTCGCGGCCGAACGCGTTGTCATTGGCCAGCACACCGATCACGTTGTTGGCGTTGTCCAGCGCCACGGCGTTGGCGGCGGCGTCCTGGCTGCTGTTGCGGCCGGTGCGGAAGATGTACTTGTTCCACTTGTCGCCGGTGATGGAGTCGGCCACGGCGGGCTCCACCAGCAGGATCTTGCGGTACTCCTCGGCCACGGGGAGCATGGCCAGCGCCACTGGCGAGGCTGTGGGGCCGATGGCCAGATCCACCTTGTCGTCGGCGTAGGCCGCGGCCAGCAGGCTCTTGCCCACGTCGGGCTTGCCCTGGTCGTCTTTTTCGATCACGACGATCTTCTTGCCCGCCACCGTCATGGTGCCGCCGGTGGCGTAGCTCAGGCCCATCATCAGGCCCGTGTGGGTCTGCTTGGCGTAGGCCTCGAGGGGGCCGGTCTTGCTGTGAATGTGGGCGATGCGGATCTCGCCCTTGTTGGCCTGAGCGAAGGCGAGCGTGGCCGTGCAGGCCATGGCGATCACCGCCAGACGGCGGGTGGCGTGGAACATGTCTTGTCTCCTCGATGGGTGGGTCGCGGCGCGGCGCGCCGTCCCTGTGCATTGCAGACACCGTGCCAACCCGGTGAGCCTTTGAAATCAAAGGATTTTTTTGAGAGACGGATCCGAGTTGTTTGAATTTCAGACAGCACCGAAAATCCTCGATGTCTGAATTTCAGTCAATCGTCTGAAAATCAGACAATTCGGGCGAGGCGGCCAACCGGTCATACAGGCTGGCCCGGGAAATGCCCAGCAACCGCGCGGCGGCCGTGCGGTTGCCGCCGGTGCGTGCCAGCGCCGCCGCGATGGCGCGGCGCTCCAGCTCGGCGATCTGCTCGGGCAGCGGGCGCAGGTCAGCGTCCTCGCCGGTGTCAGCCGGCAACGGCCCGGGCGCGGCGCGTTCGACCGGCGCCAGCGCGGGCAGCCCCGCCTCACGCAACACCGCGGCCACGTCATCGGCGGTGATCAAGGGTGAATCGGCGCGCAGCGCGAGTTGCTCCAGCACGTTGCGCAGCTCGCGAATGTTGCCGCGCCAGGGCTGGGCCGCCAGCACCGCTTGCGCTTGCGGGCCGATCTCCAGCGGCGCGCCACCGCCACGCGCCGCAATGTCCTCGCACAGCGCCTCGATGAGCTGGGGGATGTCGGTGCGGCGTTCCCGCAGCGGCGACACGCGGATCGGCAGCACGTTGAGTCGGTAGTACAGGTCTTCGCGGAAGCGCCCGTCGCGCACCATCTGCGGCAGGTCGCGCGAGGTGGCGGCCACCACGCGCACGTCGCAACGCACGAGCTGGTTGGAGCCCAGCGGTTCGATCTCGCCTTCCTGCAGCGCGCGCAGCAGTTTCACCTGCATCGCCATGGGCATGTCGCCGAGCTCGTCGAGGAACAGCGTGCCGCCATCGGCGATTCTGAACTTGCCATCGCGGCCCTTCTTGTCGGCACCGGTGTAGGCGCCCGGCGCCACACCGAAGAACTCGGCTTCGAGCAGCGACTCGGGCACCGCCGCCATGTTCACGCCCACGAAAGGCTTGCCCGCGCGCGGCGACGCGGCGTGAATGGCGTGCGCCAGCAGTTCCTTGCCGGTGCCGGTCTCGCCCAGCAGCAGCACCGGGCTCGTGGACATGGCAGCACGCCGTGCCTGGCGCTTGACCTCCACCGCCGCCGGGCTGGTGCCCACGAAGCTGGCAAAGGTGTACTTGCTGCGCCGCTGCGTGGCGAGCTGGCGCTGCGCTTCCTTCAGGTCCTGCTCGAGCCGCGCGAACTTGGTGATCAGGGGTTGCAGCGTGGTCTCGGGGTGATCGAACAGCACGATGCCCAATACCCCGATCACCTCCCCGCCGTCGTCGCGCAATGGAATGCGGCTCACCACGAAAGTGCCGGCGCGGTTGTCGAGCAGGTCGATGAGGATGGGCTTGCCGGTGGCAAGCACGCGGTGCATCTGCGTGTTGTGCACCACGCTGCTGACAGGCTGGCCCACGAAGTCTTCCTCGCGCTCGAAGCCGAGCGCGGGCAGAAAACGGCGGTACTGGTCGTTGATCCACACCACCCGCGCATCGCGGTCCACCAGCATCATTCCCTCGCTGGCGTTTGCGAAGAGATCGAACATGGAACGCGCAGCGAGCTCCAGAATGCTCTGCGCGTCGCGGGGCAGGCGGTCGTCGCGGGTCATGGGGAGATGGTACCCCTGGGTGGTATGAGGCAGGCCCGGGGTTTCCATGCTCGGGGGCGGGTGACGTACCGCTTTTGTGGCGGATGTCAGGGCGGTACCCCTGGCTTTGGGGGCGCAACTGCGGCGGTCCTCGCTGCGCGAGGACTTCCCTGTGGTGCTCGGAGGCAGGGCGCGCGGCATAACTCGCTGCATGCGCTGCGCGCATTCCGCTCAAACAGATGCCGCGAGTCAGTCATGGAAGCGCGCTGCGCGCGCCGCCCTGCCCCCTGCGCTCCTCGGCGCCGCACATGCGCCCCCAAAGCCAGGGGCACCGCCCTGACGCAGGCACTGTTGGTATTCCACCGGTGGCGTGCCGATACCTCACTGGCCGAGGGCTTGGGCTGTGTGGACGGGGGCGCCTGTGCGCTGGCGAGGAGCACAGGCTGCGTGGCCGCGCGCGCAGCGCGCTTCGTCATCTGACTCACGGCATCTGTCTGAGCGGAGCGGGCGCAGCCCGCGCAGCGAGTTATGCCGTGGGCCACGCAGACGAGCACCGCAGCGGACCCCGAAGGGGCAGCGCAGTGAAGCCCCCGGCCACACAGCCCAAGCCCTCGGCCCGCCACCCAAGGTGGCACGTGAATGCAGTGAGCAGACTCAGCGCCGCCGAAGCGCCAGCAACCGCGGCACCACCAGAACCCCCACCACCACGATCAACAGCGTGAGCGACATCGGCCGCTGCACGAAGACCATCCAGTTGCCCTCGCCGATGGACAGCGCGTTGCGCATCTGCGCCTCGGCCAGCGGCCCGAGGATGAGGCCCACGATCACCGGGGCGGCAGGGAAGTCGAAGCGGCGCATGAGCACCCCGAGCAGACCGATGCCGAGCATGAGGAACAGGTCGAAGGCACTCTGGCGCATGCCGTACACGCCCACGGTGGCGAAGATCAGGATGCCCGCGTAGAGCTGAGGCCGCGGAATCTTGAGCAACTGCACCCACAGGCCCACCATCGGCAGGTTGAGCACCAGCAGCATCACGTTGCCGATGTAGAGCGAGGCGATCAGCGCCCACACCAGCGTCGACGAGGTCTGGAACAGCTGCGGCCCGGCGTTGATGCCGTAGTTCTGCAGCGCAGACAGCAAGATGGCCGCGGTGACGGTGGTGGGAATGCCCAGCGTGAGCAGCGGCACCAGCGTGGCGGTGACGGATGCGTTGTTCGCGGCCTCGGGGCCGGCCACGCCTTCGATGGCCCCGGTGGTGCCGAAGCTTTCCTTCACCTCGGGACTGGCAAGCTTGCGCTCGGTCGCGTAGCTCAGGAAGGTCGGGATCTCGGCGCCGCCGGCCGGGATGGTGCCGAACGGAAAACCGATGGCGGTGCCACGCAACCAGGCAGGCCAGGAGCGGCGCCACTCCGAGCGGGTCATGTGCACCTTGGTCAAGCGGTTCATGGTGGTCTGCATGCGGCCTTCGTACAAGGCGTTGTAGAGCGCCTCCGTCACCGCGAACAGGCCCACTGCCACCAGCACCACTTCCACGCCATCCATGAACTCCAGGATGCCGCCGGTGTAGCGCACCTGCGCGGTGATCTGGTCAATGCCCACCAACCCGAGCGAAAGCCCGAGGAACAGCGCGGTGAGGCCGCGCAGCGCGCTCTTGCCGAGCACCGCGCTCACCGTGGTGAAGGCCAGCAGCATGAGGCAGAAGTACTCGGGCGGGCCCAGGCGCACGGCGAATTCGGCCAGGAAGGGCGCGAACAACGTGACCAGCACCGTGCCGATGGTGCCGGCCACGAAGGAGCCGATGGCGGCGGTGGCCAATGCGGCACCGGCACGGCCGTTGCGGGCCATCTTGAAGCCTTCGAGCGCGGTCACCATGGTGCCGGTCTCGCCCGGGGTGTTGAGCAGGATCGACGTGGTCGAGCCGCCGTACATGGCACCGTAGTAGATGCCGGCGAAGAAGATCATCGACGCGGTGGGTTCCACCTGGCCGGTGATGGGCAGCAGCATGGCCACCGTGACGGCCGGGCCCAGGCCCGGCAGCACACCAATGGCCGTGCCGAGCGCGCAGCCCGCCAGCGCCCACAGCAGGTTGATGGGGGTGGCAGCGGTGGCAAAGCCACCCATGAGTTGGGTGAGGATGTCGCCCATGTCAGGCCTCCCGCCGGGCCGCCCCAAGGGAGGCCTGCGCCCCCTGGGAGGGCAGCGAACAAACGAAGCGATGTGCGTTGGGGCACATGGTCAGATCCAGCCGCTGGCGCTGATGCCGGGCAGGTTCACGGCGAGCAGCTTCGTGAACACCCAGTAGACGGGCGCCGAGATCAGCACACCCGTCACCGCGTCGACAAAGGTCCGTCGAACCCCGCCGCCCGCACGGCCCTCGCTCAAGCGCAGGCCGCGCACCGCGAGCGTGTAGCACAGCGTGCAGCTCAGCACGAAGCCGATGGTGGTGATGAGCGAGGCGTTGGCGATCACGCCCACGGCCACCCAGGCGAGCGCACGCCAGTCGCCCTGTGCCGCACCCGAGGGTACCTCCAGGTCGCGCCAGCCACCGTTGAGTGCCTGCCACACCAGCACCACGCCGCACACGGCCATGGCCGCACACATCACCCACGGCAGGAAGTCGGGCCCCACGCCCGAATAGCCTGCGGCCGAGGGAATCTGCCAGGCGCCCACGGCGAGCACGGCGGCCACACCCAGCGCGCCCAGGCCGATTGCCACCTGGCCCGCGCGTGAAGGCGCGGCCTGCTGCATCTCGCTCATCGCTCGCTTTCGTCAGACCATGCCGGCGCGCACCATGGTCGCGCGCAGGGTGGAGAAGTCGCGGTCCACGAACTCCTCGAAGGCCTTGCCGGTCAGCAGCGCGGGCGTCCAGTTGTTCTTCTTCACCGCCTCGGCCCAGGCCTTGCTCTGCGTGGCCTTGACGATCATCGCGACCAGTGCGTCGCGCTGAGCCGGGGTGATGCCGGCCGCGCCGTACACGCCGCGCCAGTTGCCGATCTCCACGTCGATGCCCTGCTCCTTCAGCGTCGGCACGTTGATGCCGTCGAGCCGCTTGCCCGAGGTGACCGCGATCGCGCGCATCTTGCCGCTCTCGATGTAGGGCTGGAACTCGCTGTAGCCGCTGCCGCCCACGGTGACGTTACCACCCAGGATGGCGGCCACCGCCTCGCCGCCGCCACGGAACGGCACGTAGTTGATCTTCGCGGCGGGCACACCCACGGCCTGCGCAATCTGCGCCGCGGCAATGTGCTCGGTGGAGCCGCGCGAGCCGCCGCCCCACTTGACGCTGCCCGGGTCCTTCTTGAGCTGCTCGACCACGTCCTTTATGGTCTTGAGCGGCGACTCGGCCGGCAGCACGAACACGTTGTATTCGGTGGTGAGCCGTGCAATCGGCGTGACCTGCGTGATCGACACCGGCGGCTTGCCGGTGATGATGCCGCCCAGCATGACGGCGCCCATCACCATGAGCGCGTTCGGGTCGCCCTTGCTGGCGTTGAAGAACTGCGCCAGGCCGATGGCACCGGCGGCACCGCCCTTGTTCTCGAAGGTGACCGTCGAGGCCACGCCGGCATCGCGCAGAGCCTCGCCAAGCGCGCGGCCCGTGCCGTCCCAGCCACCGCCCGGGTTGGCGGGAATCATCATCTTGATGTTGGCGTTGGCCCAGGCCAGCGAGGGCACGGCGCCGGCAGCGGCCAGCGCGGCCAGGGATTTGAGGAAGGTATCGCGACGCATGGTTTGTCTCCTTGGTTGAGGGAACTCGACGCCGGGCATCTTGCGCCGCAGCGCTGTCAGTTGGCTGTCCTGACCCTCCGGAGAAACCCTGATGTCTGCCACCGGATAATCCGCCACGGATGAAGCTGCTGCTGATCGAGGACAACCCCGCCATGCAGGCCACGCTGAGCCGCTCGTTCGAGCGGCGCGGCCTGCAGGTGGTGGGTTGCGACAACGGCTTGCGCGCCGTGGAGGTGTGGCGCCAGACGCAACCCGATGCCGTGCTGCTGGACCTCTCGCTGCCGGGCAAGGACGGCCTGGAGGTGCTGGCCCAGGCCCGCGCCGAGGGACTGCACACGCCGGTGATCATCCTCACCGCGCGCGGCACCGTGGGCGACCGCATCCTGGGCCTGAACACCGGGGCCGACGACTACCTGCCCAAACCCTTCGACCTCGACGAACTGGAGGCCCGCGTGCGCGCCCTGATGCGGCGCAACAGCGGCAGCGACGCCCCGCCCGCCACCGCCTGGTGTGGCATGGCGGTCGACCGCGACAGCGGCGTCGTCTACCACCAGGACAAGCCGCTCGAACTCACGCCACGCGAGATGGCCCTGCTGCGCGCGGTGCTGGCCCGCCCGGGGCATGCCATCGCCAAGGAACGGCTTTTCGAGCTGGTGTTTCCGGGCGAGCGCGACGTGCAGCCCGAGGCGATCGAGGTGGTGGCCTACCGCCTGCGCAAGAAGATCGCGCACACCGGCGCACAGTTGGTCACCTTGCGCGGTTTGGGCTACCTGCTCAAAGCCGGATCGACATGAAGCCGCGCGCGCGTTCGTTGCGCCGCACCCTGCTGCTGGGCATTCTGCTGCCCGTATTCGGCTATGTGGTGTTCAACACCTCGGTGCTGTACCGCCAGGCACTGGCCGCGGCCGACACCGCGTACGACCGCACACTGCTGGCGACGGCGAAGTCGCTGAGCGAACAGCTGCAGGTGCAAGGCAGCGGCGATGACGTCAGCGTGCAGGCCACGTTGCTCTACTCGGCGCTCGAGGCCTTCGAGGCGGACAACCGCAGCCGCCTCTACTACCGCGTGCTGGGCTTCAAGGGTGAGATGGTCTCGGGTTTCGAAGACATGCCCGAGCCACGCAAGTCGGTGCCGGTGAACAGCATCTACGCGGCGCTGGTGAACTTCTACGACGACGAATACCGGGGCGCGCCTGTGCGCATGGCCGTGCTGCTGCAACCGGTGGCCGGTGTGCAGGGCCAGGGCATGGCAGTGATCCAGGTGGCCGAGACGCTGGAACTGCGGGAGACGCTGGCGCGCCAGATCCTCATCGACACGCTGTGGCGCCAGGCCGCCATGCTGGCCGTCATCGCGTTCGTGGTGGTGCTGGTGGTGCAGCTGGCCACCCGGCCGGTGCGAGAACTCAGCCAGGCGCTGGTGCAGCGGCGCGAGGACGATCTGTCGCCGCTGCCCACCAGCGACGCACCGCGCGAGCTGCTCCCGCTGCTGGACGCGACCAACCAGCACATGCAGCGCTTGTCGCATCTGCTGAATCACCAGAAGCGTTTCGTGCGTGACACCTCGCACCAGTTGCGCACGCCGCTGGCGGTGCTCAAGACGCAGCTGCAATCGGCCCGCCGCGGCGACGTGGAGCCGCGCCAGGCGCTGGAAGAAATCTCCCACACCGTGGAGCGAGCCACCGAGCTGGCCAACCAGATGCTCGCGCTGGCCAAGGTGGAGCAAATGCGCCAGCACCGCGATGCGCCCGTGAGTGACTGGGCCCAGACCGTGCGCGCGGTATCACTCGACCTCTCGGCCCTGATCGCCGATCGCAACCTGGATTTCCAGCTTGACCTGCCGGGACGCACGCCCGTGCGCGCGCACGAGTGGGCGCTGCGCGAGGTCACGCGCAACCTGCTGCACAACGCCATCAAGCATTCGCCAGCCGGCGGCACGCTGCAACTGAGCCTGCACCACGAGGCCGGGCAGGCCGTGCTGCTGGTTCGCGACAGTGGGCCGGGCATTGCGCCAACGTTGCGCGAGCGTCTGTTCCAGCCTTTCGCCACCGACCACGGCGCCGGCCCCAGCCTGGCGGGCTCGGGCCTGGGCCTGGCCATCTGCCTCGGCATCGTGCAGTCGATCGACGGCAACATCTCGCTCGACAACCGCGTGGTCGAGGGTGCCGTGCTTGGGCTGGACGCCACCGTGAGACTGCCCATCGAACCCTTGACATGACGACACCCGACACTTCGCCGCGCGTGCGGCTGGACAAATGGCTGTGGGCTGCGCGCTTCTTCAAGACGCGCGCCCTGAGCGCTGAAGCCATCGACAAGGGCCAGGTGCGCGTCAACGGCCAGGTGGCCAAGGCCTCGCGCGAACCCCGCGTGGGCGACACCATCGAGTTCCGCCAGGGTCAAGACCTGCGGGCCGTGGTGGTGCGCGGCCTGAGCGCGGTGCGGGGCAGCGCGCCCGTGGCGCAACAGCTCTATGAAGAAACCGCCGAGTCCATTGCGCGGCGCCTGGCCATGGCCGAGCAGCGCCGCCTGGCCCCGGAGCCCGCTCTGAGTCAGCCCATGGGTCGCCCCACCAAGCGTGACCGGCGCACCCTCAAGGATTGGGGCAGTCGCTGGAGCGCCTCGGTGGACGACGAGCGCGACTGAGCTGTCTTCAGCCCTTGCGAAGCCCGAGCCACATCACCGTGGCCACCACGATCAGGCCGCCCGCGACCTGAATCGCCGCGATCGACTGCCCCAGGAACACCCAGGCCAGCACCAGGGCAAAGATCGGCTCGATGTTCATGATGGCCGAATTGCCCACCACGCCCAGGCGCGGCAGCACGGTGAACATGATGGTGAAAGCGGTGCCGTAGAGAAAGGTCAGGCCCAGCAGACCCCACCAGCCCGGCAACGCATTCGGGAAGTGCAGGCCGCCCTGCGTGGCGCTCGCGACCAGCGCGATGACGGCCACAATGCCCATGGTGCTGGCGGTGCGCACACGGCCATCCAGGTCACCCGCCTCGTGCTGCGTGAACACCAGCGCCAGGCCGAAGCTCGCCGCCGCCGCGAGCGCAAACGCCACGCCCACGCCGATGCGCGCCCAGTGCCCGCCCGCGCCCAGGCCCGAGGCCGCGCCCGACACGTCGAGCGCGAGCGCGAGACCGAGCAGCATCAGGGGCATGGCCTTGAGCAGGTGAGGTGCCGGTTTCTGGCCGTAGACCACGCGCGCCCACAGCGCCGTCCACAGCGGGTAGGTGTTGAACGCCAGCAGCGCCAGCGCCACCGGCAGGCGCGCCACGGCGGCATACAGGCACAGGCTCTGGATGCCGATCAGCAGACCGATCGCGGGCAGCGCCTTGCGGTGATTCGCCTGCAGCTTCAAGGGCACGCGGTAGGCCAGCAGGATGGCCGCCACCACCAGCGCCGTCACGCCGCTGCGGAAGGTGACGGCGGTGGCCACCGTCACGCCATGGTCGAAGGCCAGGCGCGCGGCCACGTGGTTCGCGCCCATCATGAAGGCGATGAGCAGCAGCGTGGCGAAGGCGGTGCGCGAGAGGCTCTGGGACATGGGCGTGGTGTGCGACGGAAAAAACAAAGGCGCCCCGGGGGGCGCCTTTGCATTCGAACACTTGGCGGAGTGAGAGGGATTCGAACCCTCGATGAGGCTCTACACCCCATACTCCCTTAGCAGGGGAGCACCTTCGGCCACTCGGTCATCACTCCGGAAGCCCCGCATTATGCCCCAAAGCACAGCGCGGGACGACCGCTCAGCCGCCGATCTTGTCGGCGGTCTGGTCGAGATCGAACTCGCGGTGCAGGGCACGCACGGCGAGCTCCATGTACTTCTCGTCGATCACGACGGAGGTCTTGATCTCCGAGGTGGAGATCATCTGGATGTTGATGCCTTCGGTGCTGAGGCAGCGGAACATGCGGCTGGCCACACCCACGTGGCTGCGCATGCCGATGCCCACGATGCTGACCTTGCAGATGCGGTTGTCGCCCACCACGTCGGCGGCACCCAGCAAGGGCAGCACTTGCGCCTTGAGCAGGTCCAGCGTCTTCTGGTAGTCGTTGCGGTGCACCGTGAAGCTGAAGTCGGTCTTGCCGTCCTTGCTCAGGTTCTGGATGATGACGTCGACCTCGATGTTGGCGTCGGCCACCGCGCCCAGGATCTGCGCGGCAATGCCGGGCTTGTCGGGCACACCGAGCACCGAGACCTTGGCCTCGTCGCGGTTGAAGGCAATGCCGGATACGACGGCTTGTTCCATGGCTTCGTCTTCCTCGAAAGTGATCAGGGTGCCGGAGGCGGCTTCTTCGTTCAGATCGATGTCCCAGGGCGTGAAGCTGGAGAGCACACGCAGTGGCACGCGGTACTTGCCCGCGAACTCCACCGAGCGGATCTGCAGCACCTTGGAGCCCATGCTGGCCATCTCGAGCATTTCCTCGAAGCTCACGCGCAGCAGGCGGCGCGCCTCGGGCACCACGCGCGGGTCGGTGGTGTAGACGCCGTCGACGTCGGTGTAGATCAGGCACTCGGCGGCCTTGAGCGCCGCCGCCACGGCCACGGCCGAGGTGTCGCTGCCGCCGCGGCCCAGCGTGGTGATGTTGCCGCCCTCATCGATGCCCTGGAAGCCGGTGACGATGACGACCTTGCCGGCGGCGAGGTCGGCGCGCACACGGGCGTCGTCGATCGACTCGATGCGGGCCTTGGTGTAGGCATCGTTGGTCTTGATGGGCACCTGCCAACCGGCGTAGCTCACCGCCTCCAGGCCTTCGGCCTGCAGCGCGATCGCCAGCAGCGCGGAGGAAGCCTGCTCGCCGGTGGCGGCCAGCATGTCGAGTTCGCGGCCGTAGGCCTTGCTCTGTTTCGCGGGCGCCAGTTCCTTGGCCAGGCCGAGCAGGCGGTTGGTCTCGCCGCTCATGGCGCTGGGCACCACCACCATCTGGTTGCCGGCCTTGTGCCACTTGGCGACACGGCGGGCGACGTTGCGGATGCGCTCGGTCGACCCCATGGAGGTGCCGCCGTACTTGTGAACGATCAGGGCCATGAATTCCGGGCCATTCAAAGGGAGGGTGGGCGAAGCGCTCGCCGCTGCGGGTGCCACAGAGACCGCTTAGGCTCGGGCAAAACCGCGGGATTATACCGAGGGGGTAAACGCCAGCCGGTCGCCATCACGCACCAGGAAGCCATCGGCCACGCGCAGGCGGATGGCATGGCCGCGCGTGCGGCAGGCGTCGATCTGGTCGAGCAACTCGTGCAGCTGCGCCGCACTGGGCGCCACGCCGTGCGCGCCGCGCAACCAGCGGCGCAGCGCATTGGACTGCCGGTCGCGCGACAACGTCTGCAAAGCGGCAATCGACGGCGGCGCACCGGTGTGCGCCAGGTCCATCGCTGCCAGTTCATCGAGCAGGCGCTGGGCTTGCGCCGCATGCGCGGCCGTGCGCGACAGGGCTTCCCGGTAGCCCTCGAACGCCTCGGCCCAGGCCGGCGCCAGCACGCGGCGAATGCGGTTGCGCGTGAAGCGCAGGTCGGCATTGCTCGGGTCTTCGATGAAGGTTTCGCCGACACCGTGCAGGAAGTCGCGCAGGGCTTGCGAACGCAGCCCGAGCCAGGGCCGGCCGAAGCGAACGCCCTCGCGCTCGAAGGCCTCGGGCATGGCCGCCAGACCCGGCAGCCCTGCTCCGCGCGACAAGGCGAGCAGCACGGTCTCGGCCTGGTCATCGAGGTGCTGGGCCAGCAGCACCCACGCGGCGCCGGCGTCGCGCGCCAGGTCGGCCAGTGCAGCGTAGCGAGCGATACGGGCCGCGTCTTCCGGGCTCTGGCCCGCGGCCGCGCGCGCATCCACCCGGCTCACGCGCAGCGCGATGCCATGACGATCACAAAGGCCGCGTACCTGCGCCTCGAAGCCATCGGCCGCGGCCTGCAGGCCATGGTGCACGTGTAGCGCCAGCATGCGGTCCGGCCAGCGCGCGTGCGCGGCCAGCAGCAAGGCAGTGGAGTCGGCGCCGCCGCTGCAGGCGACGGCGATCGGCCCCTCGGGCCTCGCCGATGGGCCCCAATGACGAAGGGCCCAGTCGGCAAGCGCCTGGGCCCCGGGCCATGCCGCCGCGGCGGTGGCGTCAGCGCTTCTCGCGCGCTTCGGCCTTGGTGTCGGTGAAGCGGCC
>VFQO010002141.1_pt1 | contig 12782 bp, 17 predicted proteins | sample 3512331 | NCBI WGS metagenome assembly VFQO01 (sample SAMN10412371, study PRJNA504923) | tailings metagenome | isolation source: Replicate 3 from Balatoc abandoned mine | place: Philippines: Itogon, Benguet | collected 2017-08-28
GCCATCGGCGGGAACGGTGGAAAAGGGAAGCGCGGGCGCGAGCGTTGGGGAAGGCATGGGGCGAGTTTCGGCCCCTTGTCTGTGAACGAATACACGCTCTTTGGCCCTTTCAAATGTGCCTTTTGCGCACACAGGCGGCATTGATTGCTGGGCTCGCGCGACGGCGGGACGATGGCGGCTACTTCGACCACCACCGTTCAAGGACCGCACCCCATGGCAACCAAATCCCGTTTTTTCCGTGTCGCTACCGAAGGCGCAACCACTGATGGCCGCGCCATCGAGAAGAAGTGGATTCAGCAGATGGCCAAGAACTTCGACCCCAAGAAGTACGGCGCCCGCATCTGGCTGGAGCACTACCGCGGCATCGCCCCCGATGGTCTGTTCAAAGCCTACGGCGACGTGCTGGCCCTCGAAGCCCGCGAGGTGGACGGCGGCAAGCTGGCCCTGTTTGCGCAAATTGAACCGCTGCCCGAGCTGGTGGCCATGACCAAGGCCAAGCAAAAGATTTACACCAGCATCGAGGTGAACCCCAGCTTTGCCGACACCGGCGAGGCGTACATGACAGGCCTGGGCGTGACTGACAGCCCCGCCAGCCTGGGCACCGATGTGCTGACCTTCGCCGCGCAGAACCCAACGGCCAGCCCATTTGCAGGCCGCAAGGAAAACGACGCCATCCTGTTCAGCGAAGCGGTGGAAGCCGAGCTGCACTTCGAGGACAGCGACGACACCGACACCAGCGCCGGCAAGTTCTCCGAAGCGCTGAAAGGCCTGCTGGGCAAGTTCAAGAAAAAGGGCCAGAGCGACGACGCGCGATTTGAAGAAGTGCTGGCCGGCTTCGAGCAGTTCGCGCAGCTGGCAGAAACCCAGAGCGCAGCCCACGACGCCCTGGCAAAAGACCACGCCAAGCTGGCCAAAGACTTTGCAGCGCTGCAGAGCAAGTACGACGAGCTGGCCAAGACCCTGGAAAACACGCCCAGCGGCAACCACACCCAGCGCCCGCCAGCTGTCGGCGGCAATGGCACCGCACTGACCGAGTTCTAAGCCCAAACGCCGACACCGCCAGCCAGAAACCGCAACCCATCCAACTATCAGGAACACACAAATGCGCAACGAAACCCGCCTGGTCTACAACGCCCTGCTCTCTCAAATCGCCCGCCTCAACGGCGTGGCCGAAGTGGGCAAACAGTTCAACGTGGCTCCAACGATCCAGCAGCGCCTTGAATCCAAGATGCAAGAGTCCAGCGACTTCCTGGGCAAGATCAACATGACGCCCGTGGTGGAAGCCCAGGGCGCCAAGCTGGGCCTGGGCGTATCCGGCCCCGTGGCCAGCCGCACCAACACCGACAACGCCGACCGCCAAACGCGCGACGTATCCACGCTGGACAGCAAGGGCTACCAGTGCGTGCAAACCAACTTCGACACGCACCTGAAGTACCAAAAGCTGGACGCCTGGGCCAAGTTCCCCGACTTCCAGACCCGCGTGGCCATGGCCATCCTGCGCCGCCAGGCGCTGGACCGCATCATGATCGGCTTCAACGGCACCAGCATTGCCGCCACCACCGACCTGGCCACCAACCCGCTGCTGCAGGACGTGAACAAGGGCTGGCTGCAGCGCCTGCGTGAAGACGCCCCCGAGAACGTGCTGGACGAGGGCGCCACCGCCGGAACCGTCAAGATCGGCGCCGCTGCAGGCTCTGACTACAAGAACCTCGACGCGGCCGTGTACGACGCCATCGGCCTGCTGGCGCCCTGGTACCAGCACGATCCTGATCTGGTGGTCATCCTGGGCCGCGAGCTGCTGGCAGACAAGTACTTCCCTATGGTCAATGTGACCCAGGCGCCCAGCGAAACCCTGGCGGCCGATATCGTCATCAGCCAAAAGCGCGTGGGCGGCCTGCAAGCTGTCACCGTGCCCTACTTCCCAGCCAACGCCATGCTGGTGACGACATTCGACAACCTGTCGATCTACTGGCAAGAAGGCGCCCGCCGCCGCCGCATGGAAGAAAACCCCAAGCGCGACCGCGTGGAGAACTACGAAAGCTCCAACGACGCCTACGTGGTGGAAGACAACGACCGCGCCGCGCTGGTAGAAAACATCCAGCTGGTGGCCTGAGCCTGGAGCCCGCCAACATGACCACACCGGCAAAGCGCCACAAGATGCGCGTGCTGGCCGAGCTGGCGGCCCTGGCCGCCGGCCCCGGCGACGAAGTGCGGGGCAGCGCCTACGAGCTGATGCTCGCGCAGCTGGCCGAGCACAAGCGCACCCTGAAAACCATCCAGAGCACTGAACGCAAGATCGAAGCCAAGCGCAAAATGCTGCCCGACTTCGAAGACTACGTGACCGGCGCGCTCGAAGGTGGCCAGGGCGCGCACGACATGGTGCTCACCACCGTGCTGGTGTGGCACCTCGACGCGGGCAACTGGGCGCGCGGGCTGGAGATTGCCGCCTATGCGCTCGCCCACGGACTGGTGTTGCCCGACCAGTACAACCGCACCCTGCCCACGCTGCTGATTGACGAAACCGCCACGGCAGCGTCCAAGGGCCAGCTGGTGGGCGACGAGGCGCTGCGCGTGCTGGCCGAAGTGGACCAGCTCACCGCCGCGCACGACGCACCCGACCAAGCCCGCGCCAAGCTCTACAAGGCCATCGGCTACGCCCTCATCGGTAAGACCCCGACCCATGAGCCCGACTTCACCACGCTAGATGAAACCAAAGCCCGCCTGGCCATGGAGAAGCTGCAGCGCGCCCACGAACTGTTCGCGCAGGTGGGCGTGAAAAAAGACATGGAACGCCTGGAGCGACGGCTGAAAGCCGCCGACACCGGCACCGACTGAGCGTACCCCGCACCCCGGCGGCTCCGGGTGCCGCGACCAAGGGCGCAAGCCCATAGGCCAACGCACCCGGACCACCGCCGAACTATCAACCCTGACTGAGCCACCCCCGTGAGTTTCATCGCCACCGCAAACCCACCGCTTGCCGCAGACGACGCACAGGTCAACAACGAACCGTGGTTTCCGGCGGTGGATGCCAAGCGCGCCCGCGATGTGTGCCGCCTGGACGGCACCGTCACGCCCCCCCCGACTGGCCCACGCTATCGAAGCCGCCATGGACACCGTGAACGCAGAGCTGCGGGACTATCAAGCCGCACAACAGCAAGCGGGCGTTGCAAGGTTGCAGGATGCTGGCGACGGCCGCCAGCTTGGCCGCTATCTGCGCGCAATCTATGCACACATGCAGGCCGACCTGGCCGAGGCCTACCGGGACATGGACACCACGCCAAGCGGCGACGGGAAAAGCGAGCGAGTGCGCGAACGCATCGAGGCCAGGATTGACGAGCATCGCCGCGCCTTGCGCTGGGCCATCGCCGACATAAAGGGCCAGCGGCGCACCACGGTGGAGCTGATCTGATGCAAGTGCGCACCCACCAAAACGACACCGTAGACCAGTTGTGCTGGCGCCACCTGGGCCAGACAGAGCGCGTGGTGGAAGCCACGCTGGAGCTAAACCCCGGCCTGGCCGCCGCCGGCCCCGTACTGCCTGGCGGCATGGCCATCACCCTGCCCAACCCCGCCACCACACCCGCCGCCCCCCGGCCCACCGTGAACCTGTGGGACTGACCATGACCATGAGCGAGAAGATGAAAGAACTCTTGACCGAAGGCGCCAAGTCCTCGCCGCCCGTTGCGGTGGTAGCCCACCAGGCCGCCACGGGCTGGACGCTGAACCACACCCTTACCGCGCTCACCATCCTGTACGTGGCCGCGCAACTGGGCTACCTGCTGTGGAAGTGGCGCCACGAACGTGCCGAGCGCAACGCCAAGCGCAACGCCTACGGGGTAGAGCCATGAATGCCCGCCAGACGGTAGCCCGCGCACTGGTGGCCACGCTCACGCTGTCGGCCGCAGGCTTCGCCACCTGGCAAGCCAACGAAGGCGACGGCCCCACCACAGTGCAGCCCGATGGCGTGGTGGTGCACCACCCCTACGTGCCCACGGCGGGCGACGTGCCCACCATCGGCCACGGCTCCACCCGCTACGAAGACGGCACACCCGTGCGCCTGACAGACCCGCCCATCACCCGCCAGCGTGCCGAACAGCTGGCGCGCAACCTCAACAGCGCGGAGGAACGGCGCTTCAAGGCCAGCCTGCCCGGCGTGTACCTGTACCCCGGCGAGTTCGACCTGTACATGAACCACGTCGGGCAGTTCGGCATGGGCAACTGGCACAAACCGAAGTCCCCCCGCACCTGGCTGCTGCGCGGCGACTATGTTGGCGCCTGCCAGGCGCTGCTGCAGTGGCGGTTTCAAGCAGGCCGGGATTGCCGCCTGCCGCAGAACTGGGGGCCGCAGGGTTGCAAAGGCGTGTGGACGCGACAACAAAAAAGGCATGCGGACTGCATGGCAATGCAATGACCACACTCACAGCCCTACGCACAAACGCCTGGAAATACGCCGCCATCGCCCTGGGGCTGGGCCTGGGCTTCGCCCTGCTGATGCAGACCCTGCGCCTGGCCGAAGCGCGGCTGCAAGCCGCCCACACCGAAGCCACCCTTCAGACCGAGCGCGCCACGGCCGCGCGCTCTGCGCTCAAGACCTCGGAACGCTACCGCACCTTGGAAGGAAAACACCGTGCCGAAATCGCCCAAAACGACACCGATGCACAAGCCGCCCTTGCTGCTGCTGATGCTGGCCGCGCTCGCGCTGTTGCTGCTCGCAACCGGCTGCAGCGCGACCTTGCCGACTACCTCACCCAGCACCGTGCCGCCGCCATCGCTCGCGCCGCTGCCGGCCAGCGCACGCCAGACCCCGGCCCCATCGATCTGCTTGCCGACCTGCAGCGACGCGCTGACGACAGAGCGGGAGAGCTGGCGCACATCGCTGACACCGCCCGCGCCCGTGGCCTGGCCTGCGAGCGGGCCTACGACAGCGCCCGCGCAATGATCGAGGCCGCCCGCCATGCTCAAGCCCAATAGCCTGCGCGCGCACATCACCGCCGCCGTGCCAGAGCTGGCGCGCGACCCTGAGCGCCTGGTAGTGCTGGCACGCGCGGGCCGCATCATCACCACCGGCACCGCCGCCCTGTCGTTTGAATACGCCTACACGCTGCAAATGATCGTGCTGGACTACGCAGGCCACGCCGATGCGGTGATGGTGCCCCTGCTGGCCTGGCTCAAGCGCCACCAGCCCGAGCTGATGGACAACCCGGACCGGCGAGAAAAGGCCGTCCGCTTCGAGGTGGAATACCTCACCCCGCAAACCATCGACCTGTCGATTGAAGTGGATCTCACCGAGCGCGTGCTGGTGCGCCCGCGCGAAGGCACGGCCGGCGGGCTGAACGTGATCCACGTGCCCGAGCCACCCCACCCCGGCAACATTGAACAGCACGAACACTGGACGCTGTGGCTCAAAGACGAGCTGCTGGCCGAATGGGACCATGACCCGCGCTGATGGGGGTTTGAAAAGTGGATGACCTGCAACGCCTGGAAGACTGGGTCACACCGCTGCTGGCCAAGCTGAGCGGGCCAGAGCAACGCGCACTGGCACGCACCGTGGCGCGCGAGCTGCGCGCGGGCAACGTAGAGCACATGCGCGCACAGCAAGCGCCAGACGGCACCGGCTGGGAACCCCGCAAGGCCAGCGGGCTGCGCAACGGGCGCGGCGCCATCAAGCGCCAGGCAAAAGGCCCGGCAAAAACGCGGCCCATGATGGAGAAACTGCGCGCTGCAAAGCACCTCAAGGCAAGCGCCACAGCCAGCGAGGCCGTGGTGGGCTTTGTGGGCCGGGCCGAGCGCATCGCCCGCGTGCACCACTTCGGCCTGCGCGACCGGGTGAAGCCCGGCGGCCCCGAGTACGACTACCCGGCGCGCCAGCTGCTGGGCATCACCGACGAACAAATCGAGCGCGTGCGCGAGCTACTGCTGAAGCACCTGGCGGTTTAGAGAAGCCGCCGCAGAACTGCTGAATGTGCATAGCCTGCACACAGGCGCAATTACGTGATTTTCCGCGCACGCGCGGGCACCATCATTGGCATGGAATCGCCCATCACTCAACCCGAATCGCCGCTGGAAATCGTGCGCCGCCTGGAGAACCTGGTGCGCATGGGCACCGTGGAACAGGTCCGGCATGGAGCGCCAGCACGGTGCCGCGTGCGCACCGGCGAACTACTCACCAACTGGGTGCCGTGGATCGCGCTGCGCGCGGGCGGCAGCGCCAAGGGCCGACGCTGGAGCCCGCCCGCCGTGGGCGAGCAGTGCCTGCTGCTGGCACCCGGTGGCGACCTGGGCAACGCCGTGGCCCTGCCCGGCATCTACAGCGACGCCATGCCACAGGGCAGCGTTGAAGAAGACATGGATCGCACCGACTGGTCCGCCACCGACTACATGGAGCACGACCGCGCCACCGGCCGCCTGGTGATCGACTGCGCCCAGGAAATCGAATTTCGCATCGGTGGTGAACGCCGCCTGCTCATCAACGCCACCGGCGTGCACGGCTGGCCCGATGTGTTTGGCGACGGCCGCATCAGCCTGGTGCACCACCTGCACAGCGGCGTGGCGCCTGGCATCAGCAGCACGGGGGAGCCTGAATGAACCGCAACACAGGCGCGGCCATGCAAACGCAACTCGCGCACCTGCGCCAGTCCATCGTTGACATCCTCACAACGCCCATCGGCACGCGCGTGGAGCGCCGCAGCTACGGCAGTCTGCTACCCGAGCTGATCGACCACCCAGACAACGCGGTAACACGTATGCGCCTGTATGCCGCCACCGCCAGTGCGCTGATGAAATGGGAGCCACGCCTGCGCGTCAACCGCGTGCAGCTGTTCACCGGGCCGCAACCGGGGCAGTGCACCGTGGAACTACAGGGCGAACTGGTGCCCACGGGCCGCGCTGTCGGCATCACCGCCGCGCTGCAAATGCGCGCAGCGGCTTGAAAGGCACGCCATGGCCATCGACGTAACCGCCCTGCCCACCCCAGCCGTGATTGAGACGCTGGACTACGAAGCCGTGCTAGCCAGCCTGCGCGCCGACTTGCTGCGCCTGTATCCAGTAGCCGCCGAGGTGATCGACCTCGAAAGCGAACCCCTCACCAAGCTGCTGCAGGTGGCCGCCTACCGTGAGCTGCTGATCCGTGCCCGCGTCAACGATGCCGCCCGCGCCGTCATGCTGGGCTGGGCCGCGGGCGCAGACCTCGACAACCTGGCCGCCCGCTACGACCTGGCACGCCTGCCCGGTGAAGACGACAACCGCTTGCGCCAGCGCGTGCTGATGGGCTACCACGCACTATCCGCAGCGGGCAGCGTAACTACATGGCGCCTGCGTGCGCTGTCGGTGTCGGTGGACATTCGCCAGGTGGACGTGTGGGCAGACCGCCCCGGCCGCGTCAAAGTCTGCCTGCTCGCCCGCGTTGCAGCCCTGGCAAGCACTACCAGCGAAGAACAGCAACGAATCGGCCGCGCCCTGTTTGGCGACCACCCCGAGGCTAACGCGCAAGAACCCATGTGCTGGCGCGTGGCAACCCCTGCCGACCCCATCGTGGGGCAAACCGAAGCCGCCCTGATGGCCGATGACGTGCGCCCGCTCACGGTGGATGTGGACGTGACGGCCGCCCGAGTGCTGCCCCTGGCCGTCCATGCAACGCTGGTGCACCCGCCTGGGCCAGATGGTGCCGTGCTGGCCGCCGCAGCGGCAAGCCGCGTGCGCAAACTGGGCGACCGGGCCGCATTCCGTGTGGACACCACCCGCGCCGCAGTCATCGGCGCCATCATGGGCGAGGGCATCCGCGACGTGGTGCTGACCACCCCCACCGCTGACATGTTGGCAGGCCCCGGCGAGATCGTGGCCATCACCACCGTCAACATCGGCACACAGGTGCGCCATGACTGAACGCGCCCACCTGCTGCCACCCAACGCCACGGCGCTGGAGCGTGCCGCATCGCTCGCCATCGGCCCCTGGACCACCGGCGAAGGCGCCATTGCCACCACGCAAGACCCCATGCGCATACCTGCCGCGCTGCTACCGCACCTGGCATTGGGCGAAGGCGTTCCCGTCTGGCCGGGTGGCGAGGCCGAGCGCCGCGCCGTCATCAAGGCCAGCCCACGCCTGCACGCCCTCATCGGTACACCGCGCGGCCTGCGCGAGCTGGCCCGCCTGTCCGGTGCGCGCGTGGAGCGGCTGGAAATGCCGCCCGCCAAAACCTTCCTGGGCTTTTGGGATGCTGCCAGCCGCCAGCAGTGGCTGGCCGCCCACCCGGAAATGCGCATCTACAGCCAGCGCGCTCGCTCGCAGAGCGAAGGCCTGATGCTGGGCCAGGGCTACCTGGGCGCCAAGGCCGAACCGCCCGCCCGCACATCGGCCATGGCCCGCAGCATGGTGCGTGCCGAAGTGCACTACCCCACTGGGCAGGTGCAGCCGCTCACCGCCTACGGGTGGCACAGCATGGAGCCGCAGGAAAAAACCGCCACCGTGGACCTGGCCGGCCGCGCCGTGGCCCGAGGCCAGCACCTGGGCCAGCCACTGGCCGGCGTATTCAGCCGGGCCGATGCGTCCAAACGCTACTGGCGGGTGCAGAACGTGAACTACCGCGAGCGCCTGCAGCTGCTCACGCTCAAGCAGACCGCGCCATCGCTTGCGCCCCTGTCGCCCGACGCCGAAACCGTGGCCGAGCGTGCGCCCCGCCCGCACCTGCTGTGCGCTGGTGTGCCGCTGGCCGGTTTCACCGCGCGCGGCGACAGCCGCCAGCGCATGTATGCGCGCATCCGCCTGCACGACCCGGCCGTGGCCACCGCTCCAAAGCACGGCCCGGCTTACCTGGGCTTCACACGCCTGTCGAGCCCGCCGTTCATCGCCCTGGCCCATGTGCGCATGCCCCGTTGCATCCGGCCAGAGGCCGTAGCTGGTAGCGCCATGGGCGCGGCGCTATCGGCCGGCGGCGCTGGCGAGCGCATGGCCCCCGTGCTGGACGCCATGGACTGGGCGCGTGCCGCACACGACAAGGTGCTGGTGCGCACGCGGCTGCATGCCACCGCACGCGCCAGCCGTATCCACAAAGCCGGCGCCGTACTGGCCGGACAAACCATCAACCGGAGTTAACACCACCATGGAAAAGCAAGTCCTCTTCCGCGACCGCCAAGAGCTGCAGGCCGCAGACATGAACAACACCCAGACGTGGGCAGACGAAGCACTGCGCCACATCGTGACAGATGCCATCACGGGCGAGCGGCAGTTCTCCGGTCTCACCGTGACTGGCCGCAGCGCAACCGAGCTGGAGGTGGCACCGGGCCGCATGTATGACGGCCCCAACGGCAAAGTGTTCGCCCTGGAATCGGCCCAGGTGCACTCCGTGTTCGCATACCTGCCGCTGCAGGACCACAAGTGGCTGGCCGTCAGCGTGTTTGGCGCCGAGGAAGACACGGACATTCAGCCGCGCGACTACCTGATCGACCTGCAGACCCGCGAAGTGGAGCCCGAGGCCGTGGCCATGCAGCGCCGCCGCGTGGCCACCGTGCACATGGCCCAGGGCCTGGAATCGCCCACACCAGAGCGCCCTGAGCCGCCCACCGGCAATACGCTGATTGCACACGTGCGCTTGTCGCCCGCAGGTGTGCAAGAAGTTGTGCTGGCCGAAGGCCGCCGCATGCCCAACATGCAGCGCATGGACGCCCGCCTGCGTGCGGCCGAGGGCTGGATTCTCACGGCCGAGCCGCGCATTGCCCACCTGATGAGCGACATGGCCGGCATGGGCGCCCAGCTGGCCACGCTGGCCGACCGTGAACACTTGGCCCAGCTGGGCCTGGACATGGCCAAGATTAAAGAGCGCATGGAGATTCCCGACGACTACGTGTTCTACGGCGGCGACCACTTCCTGGATGCCAGCGAAAGCGAAACCAGCCATGTGGACTACAGCGCCGATGCCTACGAAGGCATCCGCCCGGCCATCGTTGCAACGCAGACCGGCGCCCTTTCTCTGCTCAACCCAATGGACCCCGAAGCGCGCAGCAGTACGGGCGGCCTGCTGTTCCCGGCTTTTGACGAAACGACCCGCTTGCGTATGGAAACCCGCGCGGGCGAGGTGGCCATCAATCAATACCAGTACCAGACTATCAACGCCCAGCAGCGCTCCCTGAGCCGCGAGCGCGTGCGCACGGGTGAAACTCTTACCACCTGCACCAACGCATCCTTCTGGAAGTCTGGCGTTTATGACCCCGTGACTGGCATCCTTCGCCGGGGCGATGAAACCTGGCAAGTGGGCGAGGCCGACCGCGCCCGCGCGATCAACGACCACCAAGTGCTGCGCGTCACGCGGGTGTGGATCGACACATGGCAGGAAACCTACTGGGACATGGTGACCACCCAGCACGTCGTGCAAGGTTCCGTGCTGGCGCAAACGGTGCTGATGGCGCAAACCGGCTGGCTCACCAGCATGGAATTCTTTGTCACGTCCGCCGACCCGGCCGGAGGGCTCACCGTCCTGCTGACAGAGGCCGCGCTGGGCCAGCCCAACATGGAAAAGGTACTGGCCCGCGCCACACTCGCGCCGGGCGCCGTGTCGGTCGGCTGGCTCAAGGTGGCGATGCCGGATCCGGTGCTTGTCGAGTCGGGCAAGCGCTACGCGGTGGTGCTGGTGTCGGGTGCTGGGCACCGCGTGGGGTTCACTGAGGGCACCGAATACACCCAGGGCATCCTGATGTACGCCCAGGATGGCGCCTACTTCGTGCAGGCCGCCGAACGCGACCTGATGCTACGGATCAACTTCGCCCGCTTCAACTCGCCGCGCGCGGTGGTGCAGATGCAGCCGCTGCAGCTGGCCGGGGGCATCCAAGAGCTGGACATGCTTTATGACGTGGCCGTGCCGGCCGGGTGCCGCCTCGTGTGGGAATACCAGACGGGCGGCCTGTGGCGCCCGGTGACCCCGGAAACACCACCGCAGTTCGGCGGCGCCGCCCTGGTACCGCTGCGCGCGGTGTTCATCGGAACGCAAGACCTGATGCCCGCTTTGCGCCCCGGTAACGCCCAGGTCACGGTGCGCCGGCGGGGCAATACCTTCCTGCACATCAGCACCGTGCGCAACCTGGGGATTGCATCCAAAACCATCCGCGTACGCCTACTGCTGGAAGATTTCAGCGCGACCAAGGGGCACACCGTGGACTGCCGCCTGATCGTGGGTGGCGTCAACGTGGCCGCCACTTCGACCCGTGATGAGACGGTCGACCACCGCAGCTTCTGGCGTGAATACCGATGGACGCTGGCCGCTAACACCAACGCCTATCAAATCCGGGTGGCCGGGGCCGGTGTTACCGGCGCCAACCCCTGGCACGTGGCCGAGCGCTACGACCTGGCCCTGTAAGGCGCGCACCATGCCAAAACGTTTCGACGCCTACCGCATGCGCGACGGCGCAACAGCACTATCCGAAGGGTTTTTCAATCCGGTTTTCTCGGACATTGACAACCGCATTGCAGACCTTGAGGAACGGCGCGCGGAGCTGCAAGCTATCACCGATGAAATCGCCAAGTTCGGCCTTCAGCGAATCGATGTGCTGACCGCCCGCGCGATGGCCGATATGAACGCCATCCTTACGGAGCTGCGCCAGGTCCGTGACGAATTGACAGCCGGGACGCAGCTGGCTGCAGCCATCGGAGCAGAGCAAGCAGCGCGAACCGAGGCAATCAACGAAGCGGTGGAGACCGAGGCCCTGGAACGTACGCTTGCCATGGCACAAGAAGCCCTGGCGCGCAGCAATGCCATCGCAGCCGAAGCGGCTGCGCGAACCGCTGCCATCGCACAGGAAGCCACAACGCGTGCGGCTGCAGTCGCGGGGGAAGCCACAGCCCGCAGCAACGCCATCCAAGCCGAGTCGACAGCGCGAACTGCGGCGATAGCTGCCGAGAGCGCAGCGCGTGCCAGTGCATTGGCACAAGTTACCGCAAAGCCAAGCGCGGCCACATTCAGCTACGACGCATCCGGCAGAGTATCGGGCACGGTTGAAACGCTGCCCACAGGGGAACGCGCCACCACGCTGACCTACGGCACGGGCGGGCGCGTCAGCACAGTGGCGGAAACGCTGGGCGGTGTGACCCGTACCACCACCTACAACTACGACGGTTCCGGCCGCGTGGGCGGATTCAACGTTGCAGGGGGTTGAAATGTCGCAAGCACTGATTCCACCCACGTATGCCGAGGCGATGGCCGTGCGCCGACAGCTGCAACAGCTGTATGGCACCACCGCCGCGCTGGATTACCTGCTGGCCACGCCCGCTCCGACCAGCGCGCAGCTGACCACCTGGCTGGCAACGGACGCAAACCTGACCGCCTACCAGCAGCTGCTGTCGACAGATGCCGGAGCGAGCGCAGTTTGTGTCAGCAGCACAGCCATGGCCGCCATAGTGGGCAGCACCACTGGCCTGAACGTCCTGCGAGACAGCGAAGCCGGGCGTGGTGCGTTGCTCAACAGCAAAGTGGCAGTTGCTGCCGTCATTGCCACATCCGCAGCAGCCACCCAGCTGCTGGGAAACCGTGCGGCGCGTGCAGCGCTCTACGACCATGAAACGGCGTGGGAAACCTTTGTCGCGTCAGCCAATGGGAAAACCGCGTTGGCTGCGGTGGCCGCCGCAGAACACGCTAACTGTCATGACCCTTGCGGTTCACCCTGGATGATGGAAGACACTGGGGGCGTGCGGGCCAGCGCGGGTAGAGGTCGGTCAATTCTTTGATGGCACTCGACCGCGATCGCTATAGACCCGGCATCATTTATTCATGAACTTTTGTTGATGGCATCACTCCAAAGTT
>VFQO010002143.1_pt1 | contig 12770 bp, 16 predicted proteins | sample 3512331 | NCBI WGS metagenome assembly VFQO01 (sample SAMN10412371, study PRJNA504923) | tailings metagenome | isolation source: Replicate 3 from Balatoc abandoned mine | place: Philippines: Itogon, Benguet | collected 2017-08-28
CAGAAGTCTGGTGGAGACCAAGATGCACTGCTTCAAACGCCTGGGCCAACGGGTGATGGCGCGCACGTTTGAGCGGCAGGTGGTGGAGTTGCATGTGCGTGTGGCTCTGCTCAACCGTTTCACGCAACTCGGGCGCCCGAGCACGGTGCCCGTGGGTGCCATGGCATAGCTGCGTCTGGGGCTGGGGTAATCTCGTCTGCCTTCCGACTTGTGCAACAAAGCCGTTTGGCAGGTAGCAAGGATTTTGGCTGCAACCCGAATACCTGAATACTTGTCAAGGGGGCTCTGCTCACTATGACGATAGGGCGGGTTTTCTGCGAACCACCATATCGGCATACTCGATAGCCAATGCGTGATCAGTGAAAGGTTTCTCACGCTCCTGGCGACGTTCGCCATCAGCATCGAAAACTTGCACCTCAAAGGCTTCACCACTGGTCAAGACCTTCGCGCACCAACCCGTATCAACATCACCGGTCTCGTAGATCTTTCGCGGATCTCTGGTGTTGGGGGCTGTCTGCTCGACTACACGGCGCAGAATTTCTGCACGCATGATTTCGAGCAGGTTTTTCACTTCATCAATGTCATCAGAGATGATGCGTGGCTTGCTTCCTTGGTGGAGATGGTCTTTCCAATGTTGTGCCATTGCCTTGAGGCAAGCACACGCACCGACACTGGAGATACCGTGTCCATCAAAATCGCGACACACATCCTCGATAACTTTCAACGCTACATCCGCTTGATTGCGGTCTGCGGGGTTTGACATGCCGTTTCCTTTTTGAAAGAGACGGACACCGGCCCTGAAGGGCATCAAGTGCCCGTCAAGGGGTTAAAAAAGGCTTTCGCCGGAAATCGCTGTATCGCCCTAGAGCACGGCCAGCTGCCGTATCAAGCCTCAAGCATTACGCTTGGGGTGTGAAATTGCTTTGCAAAGGCTCCCACCGACTTGAGGGCCTTGAAAAAACATTGGACTATGGGCATTGACCGCACTGCAGTGCGAAAGCGAGTGATGTGCGCATGTGCGCAGCAAGAAGGAAGGTTGCCGGTTTGACAACCTGACCAAAACGGAGGAGACCCGTAGTGGTTGAGAGGCCTATCGGCCTTGGGTAAGTGCAGGAGCTCAAAATTCTGAGCAATCGCTCAAGAGCCCCGCATTCATCACCCGTTTTTAGCTCAAAAACACGCGTACGTCAATTTGCTGTGCCTGCTGCCGACCGGGTATGTCCACTGGGTTGTTGCGCGCAAAATTGAGGTTTGTTGAACGATTTTTCGCTGGCTCCATAAAATCTCAGGTATGAATTTAGAAATCCGCGAGCTAGACCGTCAGATTGCAGAACTTCAAGCCCGCCGTGACGCGTTGTTCAAAGAGTACAAGAGCCAGGCCATCCAAACCGCCCGACATCTTGTAGAGCAGTACGGACTGACACCCATTCAAGTCGGTCTGGGCTCCATCAGCCGAAATCCCCTCCCGCCATCGACCAAGCGTCCCACCACCTTCTACGATCCGAACCGTGGCCTTTCCTGGGATGGATCACTGGCTGGCCGTGGCCGCAAACCCGCGTGGATCGTGAAGGCCATTGAAGACAAAACGATTGAGTTCTTCCGCGTGCAGGTGCAGACTGCGCAACCAACTCAGTGCAACAACGTATGACTCATGAAGCGTGTTCCCAAACCCCTTGAAGCCCTTGTGGCCGTGGCAAAGCGACAAGACGCTTCGTTGGACGACATCATGTCTGCAGCGAAAGCGACTGACCAACGTGTTTTAAAGGAGAACGCGCACTTCGTGCTTACTTCAATTCCAGGTACGAATGACACCGGATTGGGGGCGATCAAATTTATTGCCATCCATAGAGCCATCGGAAGTGAACCGGTTATTTTTGCAATGATCGCTGCTACTTTGACGCGTGGGCCGATGGTTGATCGCGAGGCCTGCATTGCTCTTGAATACATGCTTATAGAGGCTTGTATGCCGCTCGTGTCGGGGCCTTTTTTCAACGCTCTCGCGTTTGGAAAGAGCGCGTGCGCTAAGCTGCTCCTTGCTCACGATCTCGACAAACCTTCTGGTGGGTGGGGTACTACTTGGGGCTACATAGACCGCGATAAGCGCCTCCAAGTGGTCAAAATGCTCATTGAGATCGCCAACCCGCCCCGCGATGTTCTCATGCAGATTCGAACCATTACGGAGGATGCATCAGATGTTGCCATTTGGCTGGATGCTCATTTGGGGCTCGCTATTCCCATGAGCAACTCAACGGCCAAGCACTGACCAGATGAGGCGGTGCGAAAGCACGCCAGTGGGAGAGACTTAGCGCTCAGTGTTGTTGATGGCGCGCATCTTCTGTGAGAGCACAAGAGCCCACTTGGATCCATAGTCCGCAGAGCCCCGTGCGTAACGCTCCGCTGCTGCGACTTGCTCCATGGTCGGCGCATGCAGGCCATGCTGTTCCGCATAGGTGACGGCCGCTCGGTGAACGGCCTCCAGCTCCAGCCGAATCCACTCATCCACATCACGACCCTTGCGGTGCTTGGCCTCTTCCTGGAAGGCGTCGTAGAGCAGGCTGGCAGGGGCTTCTCTGGGCCGGAAATAGTCGTGTTCAATGGTCACGGCATTCGCAAGTGTATTCAAGCCCGTACAGATAAAGGCCTGCTGTTGCCGCAGGCCTTTCGCGGTTCACCCCTGCAACCCGATCATTCGTCCTCAGGATCTTGAGCTTCGCCGGAGCCCCCACAGTCCGGGCAGATTTCTAATGTGGTTTCGCCTTCGCCATAGCACTGGTGGCACTGCGCGAAGGGATTGTCTTCGTGTGGATCGTATCCAGTGCCAACGCAATTTGGACAGGTTACGGTCACATCGGTTCCATGACCACGGCAGGTTGTGCAGCCAGAGTACGAACGGAATTTTTTGTTGTTCATGGTCGTCCCTCGGCTCAAGCGAACCATGTGCTGTGGTAGTGCGGGCTTTTGTCGGAGAGGAATTGCGAAGTGACAATCCCAACTTCACCCCTGAGCGGACCCTCATAAAGGGCGATCAAGACCCCTTTCTCACCGATGCCAATGTGGAAGGTTTTTCCTTCCTCGGTCAAACGACAAGCCATGAAACGCTCGATGATGAAAACGGACTCACGCTTCAGAAACTCCCGCTTTGAACGAAGATCCTCCAATGCGGAATGGGCACTCGACTGAGCCTCGTAGACATCGAGCAGGTGATCGATGTACCGGGTGGCGACACACATGGCCGCGTACGATGGAAATCCCATCGCTGAAGCTTCATCGTCCAAGCGCCCCATGAACGCGGTGAGCGCCTGCACATTCGGGAAGCCTAAGTGACGGGCAAAATGGTTCAAGCGCCCCGAGTGTCCCAGCGAAAAAAACTTGCGATCTTCCTCGTACACCAAGGCGGCCTCAGCAATCGGTGTTCCGCCCAATCCAACTTGTTCGAATCCTTCCTTGGTGAAGGGCTCGTCGTCAATCTGAATTGTTATCACGCCGCCAAACCACATCCCAAGCCGCTGCTGACGGGCATTAAATTCCGTGACCATCTCGGCAAACATGTTCATGCGAGCGCGAAGCGTTTTCGCGTACGGGCCATCGTCCTTGACGCGCTCCTTGAGCGTGCGTTCGTCTGACGGGTAGAGCATGTGCCCATGCAATGCTGCCAGGCAGACGTGCTGCGGATTCTTCGCAGCGAAATCGGACGGATGGATGAGGGGGGCTTTGGATAAGCCCATCAGCGCTAGATTGTGCGAAACGCCAAGGTAAGCGTCGTAAAACTCGTCGTAACCGAATTCGAGGCTATCGCGTGATGCGGACATAATTTTTCTTCCATGCAAAAACACCACTCCAAGCGGAGCGGAAATTTCAGCTGGAGCAAGTGTCCTTGGCAACCTCCAAAGTCGGAGGTTGAGTTGGCGCGCTTGTGGGCACCATTGTGAGAATTCTACTCGATGGCATAGACATGCTCCTGTGCCGTCGTTTGAGCACCACACCCCGGAATCCCTATTCGGCGCAGATACGTTGAGTGCCCCGGAAATGAAGCGCTCGCTTAGTTTCTATGCTGGCAAGACCCATTTCCTTGAGAATCTAAACGCTCTATTAGATTCTCTTGCCTGATCGCCCAAAATCGCTAAAATCTAAACGATCATTGAGTTTTTGGAGCCAGCCATGCGCATGTGGGTGAGGTCAGTCGAAAGCGTTGGGGTGGCCATCCGCGCTATGCGCAAGGCCAGCGGTCTCCGTCAGGACGACATTTCTGGTGTCAGCCATGTGTTCCTGCGCGATCTGGAGAAGGGCAAAGACACCGTTCAGTTCGGCCGTGTCCTCACTGTACTCGAAGAGCTGGGCATCCGCATGGTTCTGGAGGTGCCCGAGTCGCAGGCGGATGCGGTGGAGTCGGCCATCAATGCCCATTTGCCCAAGGTCGGCTCGTTTCACACCCGGACTTACAAAAAGGAGGGTGAATGACCATGCGCACGCTCCAAGTCCTCATCAATGGCGCCCTGGTGGGCACGCTGCGAGATGAGGACAACATCTGGTCGTTCCAGTACGCGGCTACCTGGCTGGAAAGCCCTAGCGCCTTTCAACTGGCACCATCCCTTCCACTGGCGACCGATTGGCAGGTAGACGGCTCATCGGTGCGCCCCGTGCAGTGGTTCTTTGACAACCTGCTGCCCGAGGAGCTGATGCGCCAGGTGCTGGCCAAAGAGGTGGAGGTGGAGTCCACCGATGCCTTCGGCATGCTGGAGCGCATGGGCATGGAGTCGGCTGGGGCTCTGGTGCTGCAGGCCGAAGGCGCACCGCAGCCTGAAAAAGGAATGCAGCCGCTCACCTGGAACGACCTCTCTCAGCGCATTCGCAATCTGCCCAGGGCTTCCTTGAACAAGGATGCGCCTAAGCGCATGTCTCTGGCGGGGGCTCAGCACAAGATGGTGGTGGTCTATGACGCCAAGCGCAAGGATCTGAGCGAGCCCCTGAAGGGCACCCCGTCTACCCACATTCTCAAGCCAAACTCAACGGCAGAGGGCTATCCACACTCGGTGATCAACGAGACGTTCACCATGATGCTGGCTGCACGCATGGGGCTCGGCGTGCCGAAGGTCTACCACCTGTATGTGCCGGAGCCAGTATTCATCATTTCGCGATTCGACCGCACCCCCGGCCCCGATGAACCCGCCCGCGTGCATGCCCTGGACGGCATCCAGATGCTCAATGAGCCCGCCTACAACAAGTACACCAGTGCGAGCCTACCCAAGCTCAAGGATCTCATCGGCCAGTGCCGTAACAGGGCGGTAGCGCGCATGGCGGTGTACCGCTGGATCCTCTTCAACACTCTGGTTGGAAACTCGGACTCGCACCTGAAGAACATTTCGTTCCTGGTGGACCAGGAGGGGAAGCGCGTGGCACCGTTCTACGACCTCCTGTGCACAGCGGTCTATCACACACGGGTTTACGCCGATGGTGATGCGGTGTGGCCCCATGAAAAGCTCGCAGCGCCCGTTGCTGGCGCGACCCACTTCGATGAGGTGACCTACGAAAAGCTCATCGATACCGGCATCGAGCTGGGGCTCAACAAAGTCACTGCAGCGCGCGAGGTCACCAAGATGGTGGGCAGGCTGGCAGAGACCGCAGAAGGCATTGCCAAGGAGCTCGAAGCCAGCATGCGCGCCCCCGGATCTCCCAACGGCAATCCCTCCCCACAGACTGTCGGCGCACAGTGCCATCTGCTGCGCTCCATCCGCTCGATTGTGATTGCGGACATGCTTCGGTACGTGCGCTTGCCAGTCGCTGCTGCAAAGGAGCCCCAATGACCGAGACCTCAACCGTGAGCAGTCGGGATGTAGCCGGGGTCGTGGGCCATGTGCGCAACCCCCAGCCCATGCTTTCGGCCAACCAAAGGACGGCACTGCAACTGCTGCAAGAACACGGCGGCTCTTTGATCGAGTGGCGCGTGCCTGAGACCACTGAGAAAGACCCGGTGTTCGGCACTCCCATCCCCGGCATACCTGTGTATCGGACGCTGGAGCGCATGGGGCTGGTGTTTTTCACAGTGGAAGAGTCGTTCGTCCTCCCTGGGCGCCTCTTGCCTTGTCTCACGCGGGGTCAGTGAACCATTTTCCCCTTAGATGCTCAAATGAGACACAATGCATCATCAAAGGAGTAGACATGACCCAAACGCTTAAAAAGCCTCCAAAGAAATTGGTGCACCAGGCGCTGGGTGCAAACCGCCGAGCCGCTGTTCTCAAACCAGTAGGCAATGTGGAAGCGGGGAGAGACTTTTTTGTCCAAGCGTATTACGCAGACCCGATGGAGGTCGTAACCACGGTGAGAGGCGGCGTACCTGCTGAGCAGATGAAGTACATCACTACCAGGATGCGGTGGCCCCAAGAAAAGTCCATTACCGCGCTTGGACTCACCCGCGCCACCTTCGGGCGCAGGTTGACCAACAAAGAGAAGCTTTCCACAGAGGAATCCTCTCGTGTGTTTGGCCTGCGGCGCCTGATTGGACAGGTCGAGGCGATGGTTCGTGAGTCTGGCAATCCCGAAGGATTTGATGCCCCCGCTTGGGTGGGCAACTGGCTGGAACGTCCTCAGCCTTCCTTGGGTGGCAAGACGCCCTCAAGCTTCATGGATACGGCAGAGGGTCAGCAACTGGTGATGCAGGTGTTGGCGCAGGCGCAGTCTGGGGCTTATGCATGAAGTCGGTCTCCCTTTGGAGAATTGCCACAGATGCGGCCGACTATGAGGCGCACGACATGGCTGGTAAAGGTGCTGAGATCTCGGGGGGGCGCTGGAACCGTAAGGGCCTCCCGGTTGTTTACACCTCCACAAGTATTGCGCTGGCCGCTTTGGAGACCGTTGTTCACATGGACATGGGGGAGCTGCCCCTGAACCGCTATCTGGTGGAGGTGACGGTGCCCATGGATGTGTGGGAGTCTCGCAAGATAGACATGGCCAGCACCATGCCTGTGGGGTGGGACGCGCGCCCAGCGAGCATGACTTCGCACAACGTGGGCGATGCTTGGCTCAAGGGGCTCTCCAGTTTGCTTTATCAGGTTCCATCCGTGGTGGTGAGCGAGGAGTACAACGTGCTCATCAATCCGAAGCACCCGGACGCGGGCAAGATCACGGCACGCAAGATCAGGCCATGGCACTACGATCCACGCCTTCGCTCCTGACCAAATGCGCGGCAAGCCCCATCCAAACCAGGAAGTCTCCGCATTCGTGGAGGCTGGCGTCTTCTACGTGAAGACTTTGGCAGACATGGCCAGCAAGCCTAATGCGTCTGTGGCGGTGCAGACTGACTGGGTGGTGATTCAATCCTGGCTGGGGGCGCAGGGATCGCCCCTCACCCCTGAGGAGCTGGATAGGTTTCGCGTGGGCTGGAAGGCGTACATCGCTCAGGGCGTCGCCCCTTCGTTGAAGCTGCAGCGTACGTTTGAGACGATTTCTCGGGCTCTACGGGTCAGCGACCCAGATTGCCACCAACACAAACCTCCGATTGTTGTGATGGATGCGTTTGACCGCTTGCTGGCATCTGACGCGGAGATCCGGGATAAGCGGCTCAGGGATTCTGAGGCGATGCAGGAGCTGGATTTGACGCTGCTTGCTGCGAGAGCGGAAGGGCGTATTGCCGCAGAAAAGCAGGCCTTGTCCACGGCGCCAAGGCTCGATTCGGACTGGTGGATGCACGACAACCCGGCTTCGACCGACCCAGCTGCTCAGCGGAGGCGGGGAGGGGCTCCAGCCCTCCCGGCAGTCATTCCCGGTTCAGGCGTAGCCCCGCGAGAAACCCATTGGCAAAGGTGGTGCGCAGCAGAGCCCTAAGATCTTTGTCGCTGGGGTTGCATGAGGGCATCAAGCTGCGGGAGTGTTCTTGCACGTTGGGGTCTTCGGAGTAGCTGGTGGCCAGGATGTCAATCGCGATCCTCAGGTGAGGGGGGATGTCATCGTCCTCTTCATTGCGCGCCTCTTCCTCTTCTTCCTCTGGGGCTCCATGTTTGAGGGTCAAGAACCAGGAGAAGTAGTCCCTGAACATGTCGCAGCCTACGTGTCCGTGCTCGTCGTGCTCCAGCATGTCTTCGATCAGCCCGTCAATGAATCTGGCAAACCCAGATGGAATGGGCACGGGGCCCTGAAATCCCGGCAAGTCGTGTCGGTTGAGCGCGGCCTCGGCTCGCTCGCCACGCGGAAAGAGGATGGTGGTCGGGGTGTAGCCCATGACGGCGAAGATCAGCACCCGGTAGCCGCCGAAGTGGGAGGAGGTGCTGACGGCCTCGAAGCAGGCCAACAGCTCATTTTCATGGGTAATGGCCTCGTAGAGCCTGATGACGTTCTTGGCGGTATCCGCCACAAGCAAGCATCCCCCGGTGGGGCGGGCCCGCTCAATTTCTCCATCGCTCAGGTGGATCGCCTCGCGCAGGCTCTCCAGCTGCTCGGAGGTAATCGGGCCGGTGAGTTTCAGCCAGGCGTTGAAGGTGCGAAGGGGGATTTCAGCCTGACGGCACAGGCCTTTTTTGCCGGTGGGCCACATGGCCGCGAGTTCGTTGAGGCCCGTTACTGGCTGGGACAGCCATACGGGTTCGCTGACGGGCTGCCTGCGACCTTTTGATTGTTTTTCTTTGGTCATGTTGATCGCATTCGGTTATCGAGGCTGCTCCAAGCCCCTCCCGGTTAAACCCCATCTTAGTGCGCTGAGGTCGTACGGACAACTGCATTTGGCAATAAAAGACGCACCTTGTCACCTTCATCAAAACACTTTGGTAAGTGAGTCCAAACCAGTTTTTGGCCCCCAGATACCACTGTTTTGAGACGCTTTAATAATGGGTTGGATTACATATCGCGCCCCTTTCCGGTGGCTGCTGTTCAGCGTCGAGGGAATTCACGCCAGAGTGCTTCGCACTACAAAAAGGGAGCACCTTGGGGGTGTCAAAGCTGCGCCAAGGTCGGGCTGCAGGGGGGGCTTGGGAGGCCCTTTTGTCACCAAAAGACGGGGTGCTGTATAAAATCACAGCATGCTAGAAAGCCCCGTACCGTGCGACCCCTCGCCCCTGATCCTGCCGGTGGCGGGGGACTGCGTTCGCGCCGGGTTTCCCTCGCCAGCAGAGGACTTCCAGGTCGAGCGTCTCGATTTGACCACCATTTTGGTTTCGCACCCCCAGGCGACGTTTTTCCTGCGTTTGCGGGGAGATTCGATGCATGACGCTGGTCTTTTCGATGGTGATTTGCTGGTGGTGAATCGTGCATTGAAGCCGGTAAACGGGGATGTGGTGATCGCCGTGGTGGACGGGGAGTTCACTTGCAAAACGCTGTGGCTGAAGTTCGGCCGGATGAAGCTGGTGGCCGCAAATCCCACCTACCCGGAAATCGTCCCCAAGGAGGGGCAGACCATCGAGGTTTGGGGGGTGGTTACCGCCTCCATCAAGCGGCTTCGCGGGGGCAAATGAGGGCACGCCATGGCCATGTACGCCCTGGTGGATGCGTCCAACTTTTACGCGAGCTGTGAGCAAAATTTCCGGCCCTCGCTCAAGGGGGTGCCGCTCGTCGTGCTTTCGAAACAATGATGGGAATGCGATAGCCCGAAGCGAGGAGGCGAAGGCGCTTGGAATCAAGATGGGGGCTCCCTGGTTCCAAATAAGGCACATGGAGGCCTCCCATGGCCTCGTGGGGCTCTCCGCGAACTTCCCCCTATACGGCGATATGTCCAATCGGCTTATGAGCCTTGTAGCGGGTCTGGGCCATCGTACGGAGGTCTACAGCATCGATGAGGCCTTTGTGGACGTTGAGGGGATCCCCGGAGACCTGACGGAGCGGGCTTTCAAGATCCGGGCCCGGATTCACCGTTGGCTGGGCCTGCAGTGCGGGGTGGGGATCGGTTCGACAAAAACCTTGGCCAAGCTCGCGAACCATGTGAGCAAGGATGCAGAGCGCAAGCCGGGGAGCTACCCAGCGCACCTGGCGCAGGTTTGCAACTACGAAGCCCTGAGCGAGAAAGAAAAACGCGAAATCCTGAAATCAACCCTTGTCGGGGATATTTGGGGTGTTGGGCGGCGGCTGGGGGCTCAATTGGCCGAGGTGGGAGTAATCACGGCGCTCGATTTGGCCCAAATGGATCCCGTGGTGGTTCGCCGCAAATGGAGCGTGGTCTTAGAGCGAACCGTGCGGGAGCTGAATGGGCAGTCCTGTATTGCGCTTGAAGACATACCCACCGATAAAAAGCAAATTGCCGTAACGCGCTCGTTTGGGGCTCCTGTGACCGAAATAGAAGGCCTTTTGGCGGCAGTGAGTGAATTCGCTGCGCGGGCGGGAGAAAAACTCCGAAAGCAAGGCAGCTTCGCGGGGCAGCTTTATGTGTTTGCCCATACTTCCCCTTTTCGGCCGCCCCCTCAGTTTTCTCGGGCGGTGATGGTTCCCCTGAGAAAACCAACGGCAGATTCCTCTGTTTTGATTGAAGCAGCTCGGGCGGGAGTGCGCAGGTTTTATGAGCCGGGATTCCAGCTCAAAAAGGCCGGGGTCATTCTTCTTGATTTGTCGAGTTCATCGGTGCACCAGGCAGAGCTTGAACTCGGGGGAGATGACTGCAAAGACCAAACCCAGCTGATGATGACGGTCGATCAATTGAATCGTCGTTTTGGGCGGGGGGCTGTTTCTGTAGGGGGTACAGGAATGAGCCAAAAAGGCGATTGGAGCCCAAAACAAATGAGGCTCACACCCCAGTACACCACCAAGCTTTCTGATATCCCTGTGGCGCGGGCATAAGACAGCCCCAGGGGGAAGAAATATGCAGGGCCCAAAAGCTCGGGTGAGAGTTATGCGGGGGCCAGCTTCGAATTCAGCGGTGAATTTGAGTTCGCGGGGGGCGAGATTCAAAGCCTGAGTTGAAGACCTCCAACACAAAACCGAAAACCGGAATCAAAGGGATACCCAACCCCAAGTAAGGCATGCAGCGGGCGCGAGGGGGGCTCGTGTGCATATGGCCGGGGGTTCAAGTGCGCGCGGGAAGGGAGAAGGCCACAAGAACGGGAATTCAATTTCAGGCCGGGGAAGTGATTTCACTCGGGGGCGCAGGAATAAAGACAATTCGACGGAAGAGGAAGGCAAACACCCAGCGAAACCGCAAACGAAACCCCAGAATAAACAAAAGCCCAAAACCCGGAAAGGTCGTGGGCTCGTTCAAAGGCCGTCACCATGCACTCATAGATTCATGCATTTACATAGGTATTGAGGCCGGGGACGAAATAAACGCCGGGTTGAATGCGCAAAAGCCGTGAAAACCGAGGGGGAGAAAGCAATAAAGCCAGGATGGAGGGGAAAACAGTCGCGAACCCAAGACGGAAGGCCATGAATACAAAAACAACATGCATCTACATAGGTCTTTGGGCGCGTGATTCCTTGAGCGATAGAAAAGCCCTCGTGGTTTTAAGGGCGGGATCTATTGCTTTTACATAGGCCCTAATCGACGGCCTCTTCTTCGACCTCAACGTCCTCGCCCTTCTGAGCCTTCAAAACACGAATTGCATTTCGTGTATTCACGATTGCTTTGACGATGTGTTTCGACTTGCGCCTTATCGATTGAAGCTTTTTCTCCGTCTTCACAACTTCATCGATTTCCCATTCTTTTGCAAAGGTTTTCAAACGATCCCTTGCATATGTCATGGTCTCTTCGTTGATTGCGATTCTCACACGAATGAACTGACGGTTGTTCTTGGGGCCAAACCATCGAATTCCTGTCCATTTGAGATCGAGGTGGTTGCCCTTCCTGGTGCACGACAGCTGCAGTGTTGACCTGGACTCCCAGCCTGTGGCCTTCGCCTCGACCCCATCTACAAACTTCATGTACTCCTCAGCCGCGATCACCGCTTGCCCATAGAGCACAGCGATGCAGCGTTCGAGGCCTTGGATTGCATCTTCATAAAGGGCTAGTTCGTCTTTGTTCATTTCGGGGGGTAGATCCACTTGTTTACCGTGAATGGAGGTACCCGGTACATCCATCCACGGAGCGGCGGCACACATAACAGTCAGTTTTCTGGATGGAAGCGCCGGTCTATCCCATCCTAATTGGATGGATGTAGTCATTGTATAGCGAATGTTAAAAAGTTGTCTATCCTAATAGGATGGATTCACGGGGCTGTTCTATCCTAATAGGATGGACAACTTTTTAGGTGTTTTGCAAAGCCGGTGGCGCGAGGCTCAAGAGTGATTCTCTGGATGGAAGCGACCGTCCGTTCTATCCTAATTGGATGGATGTACTACTTATCGGGCACTCTTGGAGTGCAAAACGGGGGGAATTTCTGGATGGAGATACCCCCGCGAATCCATCCTAGTTGGATGGAGACGTGCACAGATTGCCGTGATATCTGGTGTAGAGTGAAGTGTTTTCTGGATGGATGCACTAGGGCTAATCCATACTATTAGGATGGAGTTGCATGCATCTATCGCTCGCGGGTTGCGCCCATTGCAGGGAGTTTTCTGGATGGATCTACTACTGCGTATCCATCCTAATAGGATGGAGAGCAGATCGCTCAGCGAGCATGAGCTTGTCGGGCGCTGTGACCTTTCTATGCGCGAGAGTCAACACCGGAAAGCCCACGCCCACACCTATCCGAGTCACAAGGGGGCTGGTCTGGGGATTCTGCGGCCATAGAATGGGGCCACAACAGGGCGACAAAAAGTTGCACAAACGCCACTTTTGGCGCTAATAGATGTACAATGCGTTGGCAATTTAGGCGGATTCAAGTACGAGGTGCAACACGGTTTAACGAGGCGTGAAACACCTCGTG
>VFQO010002144.1_pt1 | contig 12767 bp, 10 predicted proteins | sample 3512331 | NCBI WGS metagenome assembly VFQO01 (sample SAMN10412371, study PRJNA504923) | tailings metagenome | isolation source: Replicate 3 from Balatoc abandoned mine | place: Philippines: Itogon, Benguet | collected 2017-08-28
CCATGAATCAGACATCCCTCGCTTTGGGAATCCTCTGAATGTCGATACAGCCTAGACCCCCTCTTGCCCGCTTTAGCCCCCTTCCAGACCCTCCCGCACCGGCTCCGATTGCACTGTTTCACGTGGAACAATGCAGGCGGGCAGCGCGGCTCAGATCACTTGGCGCTGGACTCCGACATTGCTGTAGCGTTGCAGGATATTGTCATGCACGATCGGGCTGAGCAGTTCGCTGAAGGCACAGCCGACGATGCAGTTGTCCCACCACACGACCTGCGCCTGAAGGGACTCGAGCCCCGGCAGGGTCAGCCAGCACATCTGGCCCTCGTGCATCCGGTTGATCGACGAGGCCGAGAACCCCGAGATCGACAGATCGTGGACCACGCTCTGGAAAGCGCGGCCACCCGAGGCGCGCAAGGTCGCCGGGATCGTCAGCCGCGTGCGCGGGCTGCAACGGTCTTCCTGCGAAGCGGTGTAATAGGGATCGGAATTGAGCGGCATCGCCGTTCTACCTCGTCTCGAAGCTCTTGGTCTCGCGGGGGCGGATTGGTCCGCTCACAGGAGTGCGCCCGCGAGCCTTAAGGAAGCGCCACCGGGACTGGTAAACGGCAAATTAGCAAGACTTAGCCCCGACGATGCGGGGCCGAGGTCAGCCGATGCGTTCGCGGTGAAGACCCTCGAAGCCTTCGCACACCAGTGCGGTCAGGCGGTCGGCGACCACCTCTGGCGGCTTGACGCTCGCCGGGTCCTCGCCCGGATAGGCGCGGGCGCGCATTTCGGTGCGGGTCGCGCCGGGGTCGATGATCGCAACGCGCAAGGGGCTGAGGCGCTCGACCTCGGCGGCGTAGGTTTCGAGCAGGTTCTCGAAGGCGGCCTTGGTGGCGCTGTAAGCACCCCAATAGGGGCGCGGGCTGCTGCCGACCGAGCTGGTGAGGCCGATGATCTTGCCCGCCTTGGCCCGCCGCAGCAGCGGATCGAACCCGGCGATCAGGGCCTGCGCCGAAACCAGATTGGTGAGCAACGCCTGGTTGAACTGCTTGGGCTCCATCTGCGAGGCCGGGGTCAGTTCGGGCAGATAGGCGGCAGCGAGCACCATGATGTCGAGCGTTTGCCAGCGGCCGGCAATGGCGCCTGCGAGGCGGGTGACAGCATCCGGCTCGGTGAGGTCGAGCGGGGCAATGGTCGAGGTGCCACCGGCGGCATGGATCGCGTCTTCGACCTCTTCCAGCGCCTTGACCTTGCGCGCCACCAGAATGACATGCGCCCCCGCGGCGGCGAGCGCCTTGGCGGTGGCGGCACCGATGCCGCGGCTGGCTCCGGTGACGAGCGCGGTCTGTCCGGCGAGCGGCTTGGCGGTGGTGTCGTCGGTCATGAGCGGTCAGGCAGCTTTCGGATCGGCAAAGGGAAGTTCGGCAGCCTTCGCTTCCGCGAGCGCCAGATCGGTGAGCGAGGTCGGATATTCGCCAGTGAAACAGGCGTCGCAGAACTGCGGGCAGGCCTTGTCGCGCCCCTGCTTGCCGACTGCGCGATACAGCCCGTCAATCGAGATGAAGGCAAGACTGTCGGCCTTGATGAACTCGCGCATCGGTTCCAGGTCCATGCGCGCGGCGAGCAGCTTGGAGCGTTCGGGCGTGTCGACCCCGTAGAAGCAGGAATGGGCCGTGGGCGGACTGGCGACGCGGAAGTGGACTTCGGCAGCGCCCGCCTCGCGCATCATCTCGACGATCTTGAGGCTGGTAGTGCCGCGCACGATCGAATCGTCGATCAGCACGATGCGTTTGCCTTCGACGAGGGCGCGGTTGGCATTGTGCTTGCGCTTCACGCTCGAGTGGCGCGCGCCGTCACCCGGCTGGATGAAGGTGCGGCCGACATAGTGCGAGCGGATGATGCCGAGCTCGAAAGGCAGGCCCGATTCCTGCGCGAAGCCGAGTGCCGCGGGCACGCCGCTGTCGGGCACGGGAACTACGAGATCGGCCTCGCAGGGGGCCTCGATCGCGAGCTGGGTGCCGATCGCCTTCCTCGCCTCGTAGACCGAGCGGCCGGCAAAGACCGAATCGGGACGGCTGAAATAGACGTGCTCGAAAATGCAGGGACGCGCAGGCGGGCTGCCGAAGGGGCGGACCGAGCGGATCTCGCCGGCGAAATCGACCAGCACCAGTTCGCCCGGCTCGACCTCGCGGATGACCTCGGCGCCGACCACATCGAAGGCGACGGTTTCCGAGGCGAACAGAATCGCATCGCCCATCCGGCCCATCACCAGCGGACGGATACCGAGCGGGTCGCGGCAGGCGATCATGCCCTCGGGCGTCATCACCAGCAGGGCATAGGCACCCTCGACCAGACGTAGCGCGTCCACGAGGCGGTCCGCGATGGTGGGATAGCGGCTGGTGGCCACGAGGTGGATGATGACCTCGGTGTCGGAGGTCGACTGGAAGATCGACCCCTTGTTCACAAGGTCGGTCCGCAGGCTCATGGCATTGGAGATATTGCCGTTATGCGCCACCGCAAAGCCGCCGCTGGCAAGGTCTGCAAACAGCGGCTGGACGTTGCGGAGGCCCGAGCCACCGGTGGTCGAATAGCGCACATGGCCGGCTGCCATGTGGCCGGGCAGGGCGGCGATCGCCTCGGAGCTGGAGAAATTCTCGGCAACATGGCCGAGCCCGCGCCTCGCGTAGAACTCGGTCCCGTCGAAGCTGACGATCCCGGCCGCTTCCTGCCCGCGATGCTGGAGCGCATGGAGACCGAGCGCGGTCGTCGCCGCCGCCTCGCTGGCGCGGATCACGCCGAAGATCCCGCATTCCTCGCGCAGCTTGTCGCCATCGGCGTCGAGGAAGGGGTGGGTCACATTGAGGGGGCTCATCGGCATCACCAGACCTGTTCGCGGGAACACCCGCCGGGGCGCTGTGCCCCAATGGCGATGTGACGGCTCAATTACAAGGGAAAGCAGCCCTGCCTTGCCCGGCTTTTTGGCGACCACGACCCGTTTGCGCGCGACCATGCCGGGCGGGGAGAGCGCAGGCGTGAGGGATTGCCGCCGGGCGCGGCTCGCCCTACATGCCGGGGGCAAACTCAGTGTCAGGGCGCTTTCCACCTCCATGCTATCCCCCTTCGAACGGATGATTGCCAAGCGCTACCTCTGGCCGGGCAAGGGGGAGGCGTTCATCGCGCTGGTTGCCGCGATTTCGGTCGGGGTGGTGATGCTCTCGGTCGCGATGCTGGTGATCGTGATGAGCGTGATGAACGGCTTTCGCGGCGAGCTGCTCGACAAGATTACCGGCCTCAACGGCCATGCGGTGGTGCAGGCCTATGGCGGCAAGATCGACAACTGGCAGAGCGTGATCGCCAATCTCGAGCGCAGCCCGGGCGTGATCGAGGCCTCGCCGATGATCGAGAAACCGCTGCTGGTGAGCTTCAACGGCAATGTCGAGGCGATCTTCCTTCGCGGCCAGACCGCCAAGGATATCACCGCGCTGGGCGACAAGGTGCTGCTGGGCGATGTCCGCAATCTTGCCGCCGGATCGAACAGGGTCGCGCTCGGCAGCCGGCTGGCGCAGAACCTCGGCATCCGCGTCGGAGACACGGTGACGATCATCAATCCGGCCGGACGCACCACGCCTTTCGGCACCACCATCCGCCAGGTCCCCTACGAGGTGGCCGCGATCTTCGAGGTCGGCATCTCGACCTTCGACGAGAAATTCGTAATGCTGCCGCTCGCCGATGCCCAGAGCCTGCTGCTGATGGGCGACACGGTGGCCCAGATCGAAGTCACGGTGGACGAGCCCGACCGCGTCGGCGAGATCCTCGCCCCTGTCTCCGAGCGCCTCACTGGCCGGGCGGTGATCGCCGACTGGAAGACCATGAACTCGGCGCTGTTCGAGGCGCTTCAGGTCGAACGGGTGGCGATGTTCTTCGCGCTGTCATTCATGGTGCTGGTGGCGGCCTTCAACATCCTGTCGAGCCTCGTGATGCTGGTCCGCGCCAAGACCCGCGACATCGCGATCATGCGGACCATGGGTGCGACACGGCGCTCGCTGCTCAAGATCTTCGTGACGACCGGCACGACCATCGGCACGATCGGCACGATGGCAGGGCTCCTGCTCGGCGCGCTGGTGCTGTTCTTCCGCGAGCCGATCGTCGATTTCATCGCCTTTGCCACCGGCCAGCAGATCTGGGACCCGCAGGTGCGCTTCCTTTCGACCCTGCCCTCGCGCACCGATCCCTGGGAGGTGTTCGGCATCGTGATGCTGGCGCTGACGATGAGCTTCCTTGCGACGCTCTATCCCGCGCTCAAGGCGGCGAACACCGATCCCGTGCAGGTGCTGCGTTATGAATAGCGCGGGGCCGATCGTGTCGCTGAAGGGGCTGCGGCGCTCCTTCGAGCAGGGCGGGCAGCGCATCGACGTGCTGCGCGGGGTGGATCTCGACATCAAGCCGGGCGAAATTGTCGCGCTGCTCGGGCCGTCGGGTTCGGGCAAATCGACGCTGCTTCAGGCGGTCGGCCTGCTGGAAGGCGGGTTCGAGGGTTCGATCACCATCGCCGGCAGCAGCGCCGAGGACCTTGCAGGGGACGCGCGCACGGCGCTGCGGCGCGATCATCTCGGCTTCGTCTACCAGTTCCACCACCTCCTCCCCGATTTCGACGCGCGCGAGAATGTGGTGATGCCGCAGATGATCCGCGGGGTGCCGCGCACGGCGGCTGAGGCGCGGGCCGACAGCCTGCTGGCGAGCCTCGGCCTTGGCGAGCGGCTCACCCACCGTCCGAGCCAGCTTTCGGGCGGGGAGCAGCAGCGCGTCGCTGTCGCCCGCGCGCTCGCCAACCGGCCGGCGCTCGTGCTGGCGGACGAGCCGACCGGCAATCTTGACGAACACACCTCCGACACGGTGCTCGCCCAGTTCCTCGCGCTGGTGCGGGGCGAGGGCAGCGCGGCGCTGGTGGCGACCCACAATGAACGCCTTGCCGCGCGGATGGATCGCATTGTCCGGCTGCGCGAAGGCGTGCTGATCTAGGTTTGGCCCCGTCCTGCCGGTTCATCCCAGAACCGCGCCACAAGGAGGAGCCAGCATGACCGATCATCCCGCCACCTGTCAGGGCGACAGCGAGACCTCGGGCGAGACCGCCTGGGATGACCGGGCCGCGATTGTCCCGGCGCGCCAGGATGCGCAGCTCTCGGGCGGGGGCATTCCCCTGCTGAGCGGGACCTTCGCCGAGATGATCCGCCACCTCGCGCAATTGCCCGAGGATGATCGCGGCGGCTATGTCATCGCGAAGGCCGGAGACCGCAGCTACACCGCCGGCGAGGCGATGGCGCTTGCCTTGCGCCCTGATTTTCCGCCAGAAGGTTCTGGCTGAACAACCAGAACCGGGGGCTGCATGACGACCATTGCCGATTTCACCGTTACCTCCAACCGCGGGCAGGAGGTCGATCTGAAGGACAAGCTCGGCACGGTGCTGCTGGTGGTGAACACGGCGAGCAAATGCGGCTTCACGCCCCAGTATGACGGGCTCGAGAAGCTCTATCAGGACTACAAGGACAAGGGCTTCGAGGTGCTCGGCTTCCCCTGCAACCAGTTCGGCGGTCAGGAGCCGGGCAGCGCGGAGGAGATCGACCAGTTCTGCAAGATCAATTTCGGCGTCACCTTCCCGCTGATGGCGAAGGTTGAGGTGAACGGCCCGGCTGCCTCGCCGCTGTTCGACTGGATGAAGTCGGAGAAGAAGGGCCTGATGGGGACGAGCGCGATCAAGTGGAACTTCACCAAGTTCCTGATCGACCGGCAGGGCCATGTCGTGAAGCGCTACGCCCCGACCGACAAGCCCGAGGCGATCGCCAAGGACATCGAGAAGCTCCTCTGACGTTTTGCGCCGCCCTGTGCACAACATAAGTGCGCAGGGCGCTTTGAGAATCGGCGCGACTTCCTAGATTGCGGGGGATGCCCTTCGCTCCCTTCGTCCCCTTGCGCGTGCTGTCGTCCTATTCGATGCTCGAAGGGGCGATCGAACCCAAGGACATCGCCAAGCTCGCCAAGGAGCGCGGCTTTCCGGCGATCGCGGTCTGCGACCGCAACGGGCTCTACGGGATCATGGCCTTCGCCGCCGCCTGCAAGGGCGAGGGCGTGCAGCCGATCATCGGCACACTGCTGGGCGTGGCGCGCGACGAAAGCCGCGCTGTGGTCGATTACCTGCCGCTCTTCGCTCAGGACGATGCGGGCTATGACAACCTGTGCCACCTCGTTTCCGCGGCGCACCTCGACCGCCCGCTGGAGCGCGATCCCCATGTCACGCTTGCCGATCTGGAAGGACGCACCGGGGGGCTGATCGCCTTGAGCGGCGCGGGCGAGGGCGGGCTGACGCGGCTGCTCGCGGAAGGCCAGCACGAGGCCGCCGCGCGGATGGCAGGCCAGCTCGAGGCGCTGTTCCCCGGACGGCTCTATATCGAGCTTGCCCGCAACGGCGATCCCGTCTGTGAGCGGGCCGAGGATGCGCTGGTCGAGCTCGCCTATGCCCGCGACCTGCCGCTGGTCGCCACCAACCCTGCCAACTTTGCCGAGCCCCATATGCACAAGGCGCATGACGCCATGCTGTGCATCGCCAACTCGACCCAGATCGAGGCCGACGAACGCCCGCGCTCCAACCCGCAGGCTTTCGTCAAGAACGCGGCCATGATGGAGGAGGCCTTCGCCGACCTGCCCGAGGGCATTGCCAACACCCTCGTCATCGCCCAGCGCTGCGCCTTCGCGCCGCCCTATCGCAAGCCGATCCTGCCCAGTCTTGCCGGCGACCTTGCCGGCGAGGCGCGGATGCTGGCGGAGGACTCCCGGGCGGGGCTCGAAGCGCGGCTCGCCGCCTATCCCGATCTCACCGAGGAAGAGCGCAAGGTCTATTCCGAGCGCCTCGAATTCGAGATCGACGTGATCGTGAAGATGGGCTTTCCCGGCTACTTCCTGATCGTTGCCGACTTCATCAAATGGGCCAAGGATAATGGCATTCCGGTGGGTCCGGGGCGCGGCTCGGGGGCCGGTTCAGCGGTGGCATGGGCGCTGACCATCACCGATCTCGATCCGATCCGGCTCGGCCTGCTGTTCGAACGCTTCCTCAATCCGGAACGCGTCTCGATGCCCGACTTCGACATCGACTTCTGCGAAACGCGGCGGGCTGAGGTGATCCGCTATGTGCAGCAGAAATATGGCGGCGACCACGTCGCGCAGATCATCACCTTCGGCAAGCTCAAGGCCCGCGCCGTGCTGCGCGATTGCGGACGCATCCTCCAGATGAGCTATGGTCAGGTCGATCGCCTTTGCAAGATGGTGCCCAACCATCCCACCGACCCCTGGACCCTGCCGCGCGCGCTGAACGGCGCGGCGGATTTCAAGCGCGAATATGACAATGACAAGGACGTGAAGCGCCTTGTCGATCTGGCGATGCAGCTCGAGGGCCTGCCGCGCAATTCCTCGACCCACGCGGCGGGCGTGGTGATCGGCGACCGCCCGCTCGCCAAACTGGTGCCGCTCTACCGCGATCCGCGCTCGGACATGCCGGTGACGCAGTTCGACATGAAATATGTCGAATCCTCCGGGCTGGTGAAGTTCGACTTCCTCGGGCTGAAGACGCTGTCGGTGCTGAGAAAGGCGGTCGACCTGCTGGAGGCGCGGGGCATCGCCATCGATCTGGGCGCGCTGCCGCTGGACGACGCGCAGGTCTACCATCTCATGCAGACCGGCAATACGGTCGGCGTGTTCCAGCTCGAATCCGAAGGGATGCGCCGGACGCTGAAGGCGGTGAAGCCGACCAATTTCGGCGACATCATCGCGCTCGTCTCGCTCTACCGCCCGGGCCCGATGGACAACATCCCGCTGTTCGGCCAGCGCAAGGCAGGGCAGGTGCCGATCGAGTATCCGCACCCCAAGCTCGAAGGCATCCTGTCGGAGACCTACGGGATCTTCGTCTATCAGGAACAGGTGATGCAGGCCGCGCAGGTGCTCGCGGGCTACTCGCTCGGCGATGCGGACCTGCTGCGCCGCGCGATGGGCAAGAAGGTGCAGGCCGAGATGGACGCCCAGCGCGGGCGCTTCGTCGAAGGCTGCAAGGCGGTCTCCGACATCGAACCCAAGCGCGCCAACGAGCTGTTCGACTTGATCGACAAGTTCGCAGGCTACGGCTTCAACAAGTCGCACGCGGCCGCCTATGCCTTGCTCGCCTATCAGACCGCGTGGATGAAGGCCCACTATCCGGAAGAATTCTACGCCGCCTCGATGTGCTTCGACATGCACCAGTCGGAAAAGCTCAACGTCTTCGTCGATGATGCGCGCCGCTACCCCAACGGGCACGGGGGGGTCGAGGTGCTGGCGCCCGACATCAACGCCAGCGAGGCGGAGTTCACGGTCGAGCAGACCGACACGGGCTATGCGGTGCGCTATGCCCTCGCCGGAATCCGCAACGTCGGCGAGAAGGCGATGGAGGCAATCGTCGCCGAGCGCGCGGCGAACGGGGCTTTCGCCAGTCTCAAGGACCTGTTCGAGCGCCTGCCGCAAGGCACCATGAACCGCCGCCAGCTCGAAGGGCTGATCTGTGCGGGCGCGTTTGACGGGCTGGAGCCGGACCGCGCTCTCCTGTTCCACAATGCCGATATGCTGATGGCGGTCGCGGATGCCGCGATCCGCGAGCGCAGCAGCGGGCAGGTGGGGCTGTTCGGCGGCGATGCGGGTCCGGCCGAGGACCTGCGCCTGCAACCCTGCGCGCCGTGGAGCCGGCCCGAGAAGATGGCGAAGGAGCGCGAGAATTTCGGCTTCTACTTCTCCGCCCACCCGGTGCAGCAATATCGCGAGGCGGCCTCGGCGAACGGCGCGCGCACCTATCAGAGCCTGATGGAGGCCGGTGCGCCTCCGGGCGGGCGCGGCACAGCGGTCATGGCGGCGCTGGTCGAGGGCATCACCAAGGCGCGCACCCGCAAGGGCGGGACCTTCGTGCGGGCGGATTTCTCCGATTCCTCGGGCCAGTTCTCTGCCGCCTGCTTCGAGGAATCGCTGGTCCCCGACTTCGAGCGCTGGGCGGCCGCGGGCGAGTGTCTGCTGCTGACGGTGGAGCTCGATTCCCCCAATCCCGACGAGCCGCCCCGCCTCACTGTCCGCGGGGCAAGGCCGCTGGCGGCGGTATGCGGGACGACGGCGATGGAGTTGAGCGCCGAGATCGCCACGGTCGAGGCCTTGCTGGAACTGCGTATCGAGCTTGACGCCGCCCGCGCCGAGCGGCCCGCGGGGGCAGGCGAGGTTGTGGTGCGGCTGATGCTGGCCGAGGGCGGCGAGGCGCAGATGCGGCTGGGCCGCGATTTCGTGCTGAGCGGCGAGTTGGCCGAACGCCTTGCCGCGATCGAGGGGATTGCCAAAGTGGCGCTGGTGCCGCTCAAGAAGCGCGGCAACCTGCGGCTGGTCGCCTGAAGCGAAGGGGCCGGATCGCTCCGGCCCCCCGCTCGGCTTGCTACATTCCCGAACCCGGGCCGTAGGTGATTTCGACGCGGCGGTTCTGCGCCTCGCGCACGCCGTCGGCGGTGGGGACGCGGGGCTGGGTCTCGCCGAAAGCCTGACCGCTGATCTGGCCAGCCGGTACCCCGCGCGAGGTCATGTAACCGCGCACGGCCTGGTTGCGGCGCTCGGCCAGCGCCATGTTGTATTGCGCGGCGCCCGAGGTGTCGGTGTGACCCGCCAGCATGACCCGCGCCGTGCCGCAATTGGCATAGGCCGTCACCGCGCTGTTGAGGATGCCGGCTGCTTCCGGGCTGATGTCGGCCCGGTCGAATTCGAAGAACACGATATAGGGTCCGGTGTTGCACTGGGCCTGCGGCGGCGGGGCCACGGGCGGCGGGGGCGGAGGCGGAGGCGGTGCGCTGACCGGCGGCGGCGGAGGCGGCGGTGCGGCGACCGGCGCAGGTTCGGGCTGCGAGCGCCCGCCGAAATTGAAGGTCAGGCTCGCGAGCACCGAATGGGCGGAATAGTCGGTCCGCAGCGGCGCGCCGTTGGCGGCATCGAATTCGAAGTTGTTCGCCAGGAAGTAGCGGTATTTCACGCCCAGATCGACATTGTCGGTGACTGCGAACCGCGCCCCGGCGATCAACTGCCAGGCGAGGTCGCTCGCCTTGTCGTCGATCACCGTGCCAACGCCTGCGACATTGACCGGCAACTCCATGCGGGCAAGCCCGACCCCGCCGCCGCCGAACAGCTGCAAGCCGTCATCGCGGCCGAATTCGACCAGCGCATTGACCATGCCGCTCCAGATCTCGAGGTCCTCGGTGTTCTCCACGAGGGTGCCGGGCGCCACGACCACGCCGCCGGGCAGCAGCGCGGAGCTGTTGACCTCGAGACTTTCATAGCCTGCGCGCTTGTAGCCGCCCTCGGCCTCGAGCCGGAAGGCGCCGAAATCGTAGCCGAGCACCACATCGCCATCGATCCCCATATTGGTGCGGGCGATCGCGGCGTCCTCGACCGCTCCTCCGGTGGCCTCGCTGTCGATGTCGACCCTCACCTTGTCGTCGAAGCTCACCCCGCCGTTGATACCGAGATAGGGCTGGCCCTCGCGGGCCTGCGCGGGGCAAGCGGCGATGACCGCTGCCGCGCCTGCCAGAAGAAGCTTGGTGTTTTTCATGGTGCCTATCCTTCGAAGATGATGTCCACAGGCCCGCAGGACCGCTCGCGCGCCGCCTCGGCGACACGCGGCAGGGCGTGCGGGGAGAAGGGTAAGCCTTGCGGGAACGCGAATGTTTCATGGCTCCACGACAACCCGTGCGGCAGGCTGGCCGAAGCGATTGCCAAGGCCGCAGGGCGAAGGCATGAATGCAAGGATACACCATGCCTTGCATGGGATCGGGACCAGACACATCAGGAGAGAGACAGATCATGGCGACAACGCGCCTCGGGGCAATGCAGGACTGGACGATGCGGGTGACCGCGGTGATCGATCACGCCGCGCGCGAGGCGGGCGGGCGCGAGATCGTCAGCCGCTGGGCCGATGGCAGCGAAACCCGCACCGACTGGGCGGGCATCCGCCGCGATGCGCTGAAGATGGCGCAGGCGCTCCAGCGGCTCGGCCTCAAGCCCGGCGACAAGGTCGCAAGCCTCGCGATGAACCATTCGCGCCACCTCGTCAGCTGGTACGGCGTCGCGGGGATGGGCGGCGTGCTCCACACCGTGAACCCGCGTCTGTTCGACGACCAGCTCGAATATATCGTCAACCACGCCGAGGACCGGGTGCTGTGCTATGACGCGGCCTTCCAGCCGATTGTCGACCGCATGAAGTCGCGCTGGACCACGGTCGAGCACTATATCTGCTACGACAGCGGCGCCCATTCGCCCGCCTTCGAGGACTGGATCGGCGCCGAGAACGGCGAGTTCGAATGGGTCACAGGCTCGGAAACCGACCCCTGCATGATCTGCTACACCTCGGGCACCACCGGCAATCCCAAGGGCGTGCAATACGAGCACCGCTCGACCGTGCTGCACGCGCTCGCCGGGTTGCAATCGGCGGCGTTCAACTTCTCGAGCGCCTCGGTGATGCTGCCCGTCGTGCCGATGTTCCATGCGGCGAGCTGGGGCCTGCCCTATGCGGGCGCGATGGCGGGGATCAAGTTCGTGTTCTCCGCCGTGAACGACCCTGCGGTGCTCCACGATCTGATGATCCGCGAGGGCGTCACGGATTCGGCGGGCGTGCCGACCGTGTGGCTCGCGCACTTCCAGTATTGCGACGCCAACGGCCTCGACCTGCCGCCGCTGAAGGCTGCCACCATCGGCGGCTCGGCCGCCCCCAAGTTCATGATCGAGCGCCTGATGAAGAACGGCACCCGCGTCCAGCACGCCTGGGGCATGACCGAGACCTCGCCGATCGGCACCGTTGGCGGGCCGACCTGGGACTGGGACAAGCTCACCCTCGAGGAGCGGATCGAGAAGACCGCGATGCAGGGCCGCCCGATCTTCGGCGTGCAGCTGCGCACCGTCGATCTGTCGGACATGTGCACCGAGCTCCCCCGCGACGGCAAGACCAGCGGCGCGCTCCAGATCCGCGGGCCCTGGATCATCAAGCGCTACTTCAAGGCAGAGCAGGACGCGGTCGGCAATGACGGCTGGTTCGACACCGGCGATGTCGGCATCATCCATCCCGACGGCACCCTGCAACTCACCGACCGCACCAAGGACGTGATCAAGTCCGGCGGCGAGTGGATCAGCTCGGTCGAGCTGGAAAACGCCGCCTGCGGCCATCCCGGCGTCGCCGAGGCGGCCTGCATCGGCATCTATCACCCCAAGTGGGACGAGCGCCCGGTGCTGTTCGTGGTGAAGAAGGCCGGCGCCGAGGTCAGCGCCGATGACATCATGGAGCACCTCAAGCCCCAGATCGCCAAGTGGTGGATGCCCGATGCGGTCGAATTCGTCGACGACATCCCGCACACCGCCACGGGCAAGATCAGCAAGAAGGACCTGCGCGACCGGTTCGCGGACTACAAGCTTGCCTGACCTCGCGATCCGGCCTGCGCGTGAGGACGACGCGCAGGCCATCGCCGCGATCTATGCCTGGCACGTGGCGAACGGCACGGCGACTTTCGATACCTCCGCTCCGGACGCGGATATTTGGGCGGAAAAGATTGCGGACTTTGCCGCGCGCGGCTTTCCGTTCCTCGTGGCCGAGCGCGGCGAGGCCTTGATTGCCTATGCCTATGCCGCCCGCTTCCGCGACCGCGCGGCCTATGCCCATACCTGCGAGGACAGCATCTATGTTGCCCATGAGGCGCGCGGGG
>VFQO010002148.1_pt1 | contig 12740 bp, 10 predicted proteins | sample 3512331 | NCBI WGS metagenome assembly VFQO01 (sample SAMN10412371, study PRJNA504923) | tailings metagenome | isolation source: Replicate 3 from Balatoc abandoned mine | place: Philippines: Itogon, Benguet | collected 2017-08-28
CATTCGAGCAGGGAGTTCGACGCCAGCCGGTTCGCGCCGTGGAGGCCGCTTTCGGTGCACTCGCCCGCCGCCCACAGCCCCGGCACATCGGTGCGCGCGTCAAGGCCCACCACCACCCCGCCGCAGGTGTAGTGCTGCGCGGGGACGACCGGGATCGGCTGCTTCGTCATGTCGATGCCGAGGCCCATCAGCTTCTCGTAAATGGTCGGGAAGTGACCCTTCACGAAGTCGGCGGGCTGGTGGCTGATATCCAGGTGCACGAAATCGAGGCCGAACCGCTTGATCTGGTCATCGATCGCGCGCGCCACGACATCGCGCGGGGCGAGCTCCATCCGCTCGGGGTCGTAATCGACCATGAAGCGGCGGCCTGTTTCGGGGTGGAGCAGATGCCCGCCCTCGCCGCGCACGGCCTCGGTGATGAGGAAGTTCTTGACGTCGAGATTGTAGAGGCAGGTCGGGTGGAACTGCATCATCTCCATGTTGGAGACGCGCGCGCCTGCCCGCCAGGCCATCGCGATCCCGTCACCCGTCGCGCCGCGCGGGGCGGTGGAGAACTGGTACACGCGCCCCGCCCCGCCGGTGGCAAGGATGGTGGCGTGAGCGACATGGCGTTCGACCCGCCCGGTTGCCTCGTCGAGCGCATAGACGCCCCACACCCGGCCCGCCGCGGAGAACTGCTCGCGGTGGCGATCGGTGATGAGGTCGATGCAGGTGCGTCCGGGCAGCAGGGTGATGTTGGGATGCGCGTCCGCCGCGCGCAGCAGTGCTTCCTGCACCGCCCAGCCGGTCGCATCATCGACATGGACGATGCGGCGGTGCGAATGCCCGCCCTCGCGGGTGAGGTGCAAGTCGCCGCTTTCGCGGTTGAACGGCACGCCCAGCTCGCATAGCCGGTCGATCGATTTCGGCGCGGCCTCGATCACGAACTCCACCGTGGCGCGGTCATTCAGGCCAGCACCAGCGATCATCGTGTCGCGGATGTGATCATCGAAGGTGTCGCCCGCATCGAGCACCGCGGCGATCCCGCCCTGTGCCCAAGCGGTCGATCCGCCAGTGAGCGAGCCCTTGGCCAGCACCAGCACCCGCCGCTCCTCGGCCAGTGCCAGCGCCGCTGTCAGCCCGGCTGCGCCCGAGCCGATCACCAGCACATCGTGCGCCGGCATGTCCGTAAGGGGTTGCACCGGGTGTTCCTTCGCCATGTGCGCAGCCTTGGCGCGCAAACCGCCGCTCGGCAAGAGCGATGCTGCGGATTCAGGGCATCGGCAGGCCTATGCAATTTCCCCTATCGTGAGCGACAACATAGTGATATCTAAAGAGATAGTTAGCCTGCTCGGGGGGAGTAGGCCACGCATCTGAGGAGGGTCGCACCTTATGCTCAGCCTGCATTGCCGGAGGCGTGCCGCGTGATCGGGGCGCTTGCGAAAATCGTCTGCCTGTTCAACCGCCACGTCCCTTACCGGAGGCGCGCGAATTGGGACGGGACGACTTACGTCGCCCATTGCCGCCATTGCAGACGACCGATCAGGCGGATTGGGAGGCACAAGTGGCGCAGGCTTGCGAAGGCTGCGCGCACCAACGCGCTGGGCTGATCAATCCTGTCCGGGGCTACCGGCGGTCAGCTGGACGAACACGTCTTCCAGATCGGCTTCGCGCGTGGTGACATCCTCGATGGTGAGGCCCCGCTCTTGCAGGATCGCGAGCACCTGCCCGGCGCTCAAGCGGTCCTTGTCGTAGGTAACCTGCACTCCGCGAGCGCCGTCCCATTCCACCCGCACGAAGGCATCATGCGCGGGCGCAGCGACGAGATCAGCGGCGGCGGTGACCGCGACGATCTTCTCGCGCGCCATGTCGACCAGCTCGCGCGTGGGTTTGTTGGCGATCAGCCGGCCGTGGTTGATGATCGCGATGCGATCGCACAGCTCTTCGGCCTCTTCGAGATAGTGGGTGGTCAGCACCACCGTCACGCCCTCGCGGTTGAGCTCGCTCACCAGCTCCCACAGCTGGCGCCTGAGGTCGACATCGACCCCGGCGGTGGGTTCGTCGAGCACGAGGATCGGCGGCGAATGGACCATCGCCTTGGCCACCAGCAGCCGCCGTTTCATCCCGCCCGACAGCGTGCGGGCATAGGCGTTGCGCTTATCGGCGAGGCGGACCGCGGCGAGCAGTTCCTCGCTCCGGCGAAGAGCCGCAGGGATGCCGTAGAAACCGCCCTGGTTTTCCAGCACCTCGAACGGCGTGAAGAACGGGTCGAACACGATTTCCTGCGGCACGATGCCGATCGAACGGCTGGCATTGCGGCGGTGCTTGTCGATATCGAAGCCCCAGATATCGACCGTGCCGCTGGTCTTGTTCACCAGCCCGGCAAGGATGTTGATCAGCGTCGATTTTCCCGCGCCGTTAGGGCCGAGCAGACCGAAGATCGAACCCTGCGGTACATCGAAACTGACCCCGCCGAGCGCCAGCTTGCCTTCGGTCACAGTGCCGTTCGCGCCCTTGGCCGGGGCGTAGCGTTTGACGAGGTTGTCGATGCGGATCGCGGGCTCTGAGGACATGGCCCAGCCCTAGGCAAGCCGTGCGCCAAAGGCAATTGCACTCGGCCCGCGCGCCTTGTATCGGGCAAGGCCATGAGCATTGCCCCTCCCGAAACCCTGCTGGTCGATACGCGGCGCGTCAGCTGCGACGGTGCCAGCGGCATTCGCGGCGGCGCGGGTTATCGCCCGGCCGCGCTTGGTCATCCGCGCGTGTTCCTCGAGATCGACGAGCACGGCTATGTCGATTGCGGCTATTGCGACCGCCGCTTCGTGCTGCGCGGCGGCCCAGCCGATGGCGCCGATCAGGCCAGTCTGCCCGATATCGCAGCAGGCGCGAGCCCGGCGCGCGCCTGATTCCGCTCAGCGCGGGTTAAGGCAAAGCGTGGCATTGCCAGCGCGTTAGCGTTGAGGAGAATCGCGTTATGACCCGATTGCCCGCTCTTGCCCTTGCCACGCTTGGGTTCGCTGTTGCCCTGCCCGCCGCCGCGCAGGATAGCGGCGCCCCCGATGTCGAAACCCGTGCCGAAGCGCCCGCTCCGACCAAGGGCGAGCGCGAACTTGCCAAACTGCTCGAGGGTCGCACCGCGGGCGAACCAGTGCGCTGCATCCGCGCCTTCCCGAGCCAACGTCTGCGGACGATCGAAGGCACCGCCTATGTCTACGGGCAGGGCGACACGATCTACGTCCAGCGCACCCGCGATCCTGAACGGATCGACCGCACCGACGCGCTGGTCAGCAATCGCTTCGGCGGGTCACAGCTGTGCCGGCTCGACATCATGACCACGATCGACCCGATCACCGGCATCTTTACCGGCGCGGTGTTCTTCGAGGATTTCGTACCCTACACCCGATCCGGCACCGGCAACGCGCGCGAAGGCTGATCCCGACAGCGCGCCGGCAGGGCCGCCGCAACCCGTCCCGCACGCTTGCCGCACATTAGCCGGAGCGGGACACACCGGCTGGCCCGTCAAGCCGACATAGCGGCAATCCTGCGCCGCGCGGTCAAACTGGAAAGCGCCCGGATCTAGTGATGCGAGCACCTGTTCGCGCCGGCGATAGGCGCTGATTTCCTCGTGCAGATCGCCGAGCGAGATGTCCGGCGTGAGCGCAAGGTGCCGCTCATCGGCAGCATCCTGCTGGCACGGACTCGTGAATGCCGCCGCAGTAACGTGCGGCGAGGCCGCTTGCTGCGCGGCATTCGGTTGCACGGACTCGCTTGCAGGCCGATCGCTCGCGACGGGCAACGCCATCGCGGCGGCAGCCGCTGCGCCCTGCCAACGTCCGAGCACCCACGCGCCCCATGCAACAGCCATCATCAATCCGCCCAGCATGGCCGGGCTTGCCATCATGTCCATCCGCACCTCCCCGTCCAAGTCTTCCGGTGCGACCCAGTCAGACATTCGCGGTGGGTGGGGGAGCAAGGCATCGAGAGCCCGCGCATTCAAACCGCGAATCGCACCCCATCGATCCCCCCCCGGAATCGGCATGGCGCAAAGCCTTGGTGCCGCATTGCACGCGGCGGGAAAATTCGGTGTCCTACCTAGGGCCGAATCCGGGTAAATGGGGTGCGCGTGGATCCGGGACGGATCAGGCCCGCGCCATCGCCTGCATCCGGTCGATGATGTCTTCGGCCTGCCGCATGATCCGGTCGATCAGTTCCTTGCAGGTCGGGATATCGTAGATCAGACCGGCGACCATGCCGCAGCTCCACGCGCCTTCGTCCATCGCGCCTTCCATCATGATCTTGGGGTAGACCCCGGCGACTTCGGGCAGGATGTCCTGGATGGTGATGGCATCGCCGAGGTCCTTTTCCTTCTGGATCAGGCGCTCGACCGCAGCGTTGTTGAGCACGCGCTCGGTGTTGCGCAGCGGGCGCATGACAAGGCGCGTATCGAGTTCGCTCGCGGCGAGGATCGCCTGCTTCACGTTCTCGTGCACGGGGGCTTCCTTGGTCGCGATGAAGCGGGTGCCCATGTTCATCCCCTGCGCGCCCATCGCCAGCGAAGCGACAAGGCTGCGTCCGTCGGCCATGCCGCCGCTGGAAACGAAGGGGATTTCCAGCTCGTCCGCCGCGCGGGGCAACAGGATGAAGTTCGGGACATCGTCCTCGCCCGGGTGCCCGCCGCATTCGAACCCGTCGACACTCACCGCATCGCAGCCGATCTCCTGCGCCTTCAGCGAGTGACGCACCGAGGTGCACTTGTGGATCACCTTGATCCCGGCATCCTTCAGGGGCGGCAGCAGATCGACCGGATTGCGCCCGGCGGTCTCCACCACCTTTACGCCGCCTTCGATGACCGCCTTCACCAGCCCCGGATAGTCAGGCGGGGTGAGGGTCGGCAGGATCGTCAGGTTCACGCCGAAGGGCTTGTCGGTCATGTCCTTGCAGCGCGCGATTTCGTTGGCGAGCTTTTCGGGCGTGCCCTGCGTGAGGCCGGTGATGATCCCGAGCCCGCCCGCGTTCGACACGGCGGCGGCCATCTCGGCAAACCCGACATAATGCATCCCGCCCTGGATGATGGGGTGCTCGATGCCGAACATTTCGGTGATGGCGGTCTTCATGGCGTGTTTTCTCCCGTGCAAAGCATGTTTGCTCGCGAAACAAGCCTGTTTGCAGCGGGGTTTCAAGTCCGCTTTTGGGGAGGCCACAGCGCGGCTTCGGACGCCGTAACGTCAGCTTCGATCACAAAGCGTCAGGGGAACCGGGCGGCAGGGATGCAGCGGGATCAGAACGCACCCTGTCCACCCGGCACAGGCACAATGCCTGCCCGCAGCGCGCGGCACATTGATTCGGCGCAAACTCGGATCAGCTGCGCGTGAAGGAGAGCGAGAAGGTCACCGGCACCGCCGGGGTGATCGAGGGCAGCTGCGCCAGCGCGCGCAGTTCGCCCAGTTCGTCGGTCAGGCCGAACATGTCGGTCGAGACGATCACCGGTGCTGTCGGCACCACAGTCACGCGGTCGGCCGATACGCGGGTGACGAGCACTTCGGTCTCGACATCGGCGCTCGCGCCCTTGATTGCGACGGTGGCCTTGAGCGGACGGGTGAGCGACTGGCCCACCGCCAGCCCTGCGAAGCCCGCCGGATCGAGCTTTGCGGTGACGGTCGCCTTGGGGTTCTCGGCCACCTGGAAGAAGATCTCACGCATCCGTTCGTTGCGGATATCGACCCCGGTGTTGACCGAGGCGAGATCGATGTCGAGCGTAGCCGTGCCATCGGGTGCGACGCTGCCTGAAATCTTGTCGAAGCGGTTGGCCTCGGCAATCTCGCCCGCCTTGATGCTGACATAGGCAAGGCGCGAGCCAGCGGCATCGAGCGTCCATGTGCCTTCGGTCACCGGTGCCGCTTCGGCGGTGCCATCCTTGGGCGCATCAGCACCCTGCTCGGCACAGGCCACGAGACCGAGCGCAAGCGCGGCGGCAAGGGCACCGAAACGGAGAGCGGGGCGAACAGTCTGCATCACGGGGGAGAACCTCTCAGGCGAATTCGGCGGGGGCGAGGAATATGCGATTTGTCGCGATGCTGGAAGGGGCGTTGCAGCCTACTCCCATTCAATCGTGCCCGGCGGCTTGGAGGTGTAGTCGTAGACCACCCGGTTGATGCCCTTGACCTCGTTGACGATACGGGTGGCGACGCGGGTCAGGAACCCGGCGTCATAGGGGAACACGTCTGCCGTCATCCCGTCGGTCGAGGTCACGGCGCGCAGGGCGCAGACGCTATCGTAGGTGCGCCCGTCGCCCATCACGCCGACGGTCTTGACCGGCAGCAGCACGGCAAAGGCCTGCCAGATCGCGTCATAGAGGCCCGCATTGCGGATTTCCTCGAGATAGATCGCATCGGCCTTGCGCAGGATATCGCAGCGTTCCTTGGTCACTTCGCCGGGAATGCGGATGGCGAGGCCCGGGCCGGGGAAGGGGTGGCGGCCGACGAACACTTCGGGCAGGCCGAGTTCGCGGCCGAGATCGCGCACTTCGTCCTTGAACAGTTCGCGCAAGGGTTCGACCAGCGCCATGTTCATGCGCTCGGGCAGGCCGCCGACATTGTGGTGGCTCTTGATCGTCACCGAAGGCCCGCCGGTGAAGGACACGCTTTCGATCACGTCGGGATAGAGCGTGCCCTGCGCGAGGAACTCCGCGCCGCCGATCTTCTTCGCCTCGGCCTCGAACACGTCGATGAAGGTCTTGCCGATGAACTTGCGCTTGGCCTCGGGGTCGGTGAGACCGGCGAGCCCGCCAAGGAACAGCTCCTCCGCCTCCACATGGACCAGGGGAATGTTGTAGTGGTCGCGGAACAGGGTCACGACCTGCTCGGCCTCGTTGAGGCGCATCAGCCCGTGATCGACGAAGACGCAGGTGAGCTGGTCGCCGATCGCCTCGTGGATCAGCACCGCCGCAACCGCCGAATCGACGCCGCCCGACAGCCCGCAGATCACCCGCTTGTCGCCCACCTGGGCGCGGATTTCGGCGATCTTGGTCTGGCGGAACTCGGCCATCGTCCAGTCGCCCCTGAGGCCGCAGACATGGCGCACGAAATTGGCGATCAGCTTGCCGCCGTCGGGGGTGTGGACCACCTCGGGGTGGAACTGGGTGCCGTAGAACTTGCGCGCCTCGTCGGCGATCACCGCGAAGGGCGCGCCGTCAGAGGTCGCGACGATTTCGAAGCCGGGGGCGAAGCGGGTGACCTTGTCACCATGGCTCATCCACACCTGATGGCGCTCGCCCACCTGCCACAAACCGTCGAACAGCGCGCATTCGCCGGTCACGGTCAGGAACGCGCGGCCGAACTCGCCGCCTTCGCCGGTTTCATGTCCCGGGCGCACTTCGCCGCCAAGCTGGTGGCTCATCACCTGCTGGCCATAACAGATGCCGAGGATGGGCACGCCCGCATCGAACAGCAGCTGCGGGGCGCGGGGCGATCCTTCGTCAGGCACGCTGGCGGGCGAGCCGGACAGGATGATGCCCTTGGGCTTCAGCCGATGGAACGCCGCTTCGGCCTGGGTGAAGGGCGCGATCTCCGAATAGACCCCCGCTTCGCGCACCCGGCGGGCGATCAATTGCGTCACCTGAGAGCCGAAATCGACGATCAGGATGCAGTCGGAAACTGCCGAATGACTGGGGGCGGGGCCAGCGGGCGGAGTCGAGGGGTGGGCGCTCATGGCCGCGAATTACGGAGCGCACTCGGCGCTGTCCAGCATCGCAACGCCACGCAATTGTGATTTTGCGGTGCAGCAATTTTTTTCTATTGGTATTTCATTAGGTTCCCGAAAATCAGCCCCGAAAAAGTTGCAATCTTTGGAACCAATTTCGCGCATTTCGCATTTGCACATTTATCTTGTGCACTGCACCAGAGTTTCAAAGAGCAACCGAATGCCGGTCAGCGGCATCGAAACCAGACACCCTCTCTCATTTCCGGAGTATTTCTCATGCGTTTCACTCTTCCCTTGATCGCCCTCGCTGCCGTAGCCGCTCCGGCGCTCGCCGCCCCGGCTGCTGAAGACACCGTGACCGTCCGCATCGCCTATGGCGACGTCGACGTCACCAGCACCGAAGGTCGCGCGGCTCTCGAAGCGCGCATCGATGCCAAGCTGCGCAAGGCCTGCACCACCGAAGCCGCCGGCCGTTTCGCCTATGGCCGCACCGTCGTCGACAGCAAGTGCGTGGCCGAAGCCCGCACCGCGGCGCTGGCTGAAGTCGAGCGCGTGGTGGCCCTCGAAGCCCGCAGCGGCCGCGCCGTCGCCGCCAACTAAGCCCTCAAGGCTCTGAAAACACAGCGGCCGCCGGAGCTATCCGGCGGCCGTTTTGCGTGGAATGCATGGTTAATTGTTGCATTTGGCGCAAGTCGGCTTGGCGTTTTCGCATTTGAATTCGAACCGCCCGAATACCAGATGGCCAGCAAGCGATGAAGTGCCGGGCCTTCTCTCCGTCCCGGCTTCCCTACCCCGGGATCATCGTGCGGCAGACGCCAGCCGAACACGGCTCGCCTGCCCGCCTGTGTGACACACAGTGATCCGCCCGGCCTTCCCCCTCGCCCGGCGATCCTGACCGTCACGGGCCCCGCTCCGGCCGGGCCAGCAGCGAACGAGACGCGGCCGCCCACCTCCCCCCCCCCCTGAACTGGCGGCCGCGTCTCAAGCTGCAACCGGACGCGCCGTGCCCCATCGCCCCAGCGCCTCGTCAGATGAAGTTTTTCTTTGTCGTGGTGAATTATTTTCAATCTCTAAAGGGATTGAAAGTTGCGCCGCCATTTCCATATCGTGCTTGGCCCGGCTGGCTTCCCCCTCTCCCCCTCTCCGGCCAGCCGGGCTCCCGAACCACAACAGAACAGGGAAGATGAACCATGCGTATGATCAGTGAAAAGGCCGTCGCCTTCCTGCTCGCCGTCGCGATGAGCGGCACCGCGTTCAACACGTTTATCGTGTAACAACGCCCGAGCGGAGCGACAGCTTCCGGCGGCCCGGCCCCTCACCCGAGGAGCCGGGCCGTGCCGTTTCAGGGGCGGATCAATCCACGCCGCCCAGGCGCACGGCCTCTTCGCGCAACTCGCTCTTCAAGAGCTTGCCGATGTGGCTGCGGGGCATCTCGGCGATCGGGTGCAGCGCCGACAGACGCTGGGTCTTGCCCAGCCGGGCGTTGACCGCCCCAAGGATTGCAGACGTGTCCGCCCCACCCTTCAGCACCACGAAGCCCACCGGAGTCTCCCCCCAGGCGCGTGAGGCCACGCCGACCACGGCGGCCTCGACCACACCGGCCTCCTTCAGCAGCTCGGCCTCCAGATCGCTCGGGTAGATGTTGAACCCGCCCGAGATGATCATGTCCTTGGCGCGCCCGACCAGCTCCACGAAGCCTTCCGCATCGACCCGCCCGATATCGCCCATCCGCATCCACGCCTCGCCCGTGGCGGGATCGATCCACTGCGCTTCGGCGGTCTTGTCGGGGCGGTTCTTGTAGCCGCTCATCATCGTCAGGCTGCGGCCGATCAGGTTGCCGGGGGTGCCGGGCGGCACCTCGCGGTCTTCATCGTCGAGCACCTTCAACTCGCTCCCCGGCGCGGGGCGACCGACGGTGTGGAGCTTGTCGGGGAATTCGTGGCACGCCAGCAGGCACACCACGCCGCCTTCGGTCATCGAATAGATTTCGATCAGCCCGCCCGGCATCCGCTTCAGCACCTCGCGCTTCAGCTCGGCGGAGAAGGGGGCCGAAGTGCAATACTTGAGCTTGAGGCTGGACAGGTCGAAATCGTCGAAGCCATCGAAATCCATCAACCGCTGATATTGCACCGGCACCAGCATGGTGATCGTCGTTCGGTCAGCCTGCGCGTGGGCGAGCCACTTGGCGCAATCGAACTTGCCCATCACCCGCACGCAGCCGCCCGCCAGCAGCACGGGCAGGAAAGCGACCATCGTGGTGTTGGAATAGAGCGGGGTCGAAGCAAGCGAGCGCACTTCGAGGCCAGCACCGAGGTAGGACAGCGCGGTCGCCGCAAACTGTCGCCAGCGCATCTGGTGCGAATGGACGATGCCCTTGGGAATGCCGGTCGTGCCGCTGGAATAGATGATGTTGAAAGGATCGCGCGGCTCGGGGCTGAACTGCGGCGCGCGGGCACCGGGAGGGGCCATCCATGTATCAATGCTTTCGAGCGGGATGCGGATCAGGTCGGCCATGAAGTCCGGCCCCAGCTCAGCCGCCTTGGCGCTATCTATGAACAGGTGGATCGCGCCCGAATCTCTGGCCATGCCTTCAAGCTGTTCAGGGCTGGCGCTGGTGGTGAGCGGCGCGGCCACCCCGCCCGCGCGCACCGCGGCGAGGAAGACGAGGGCATATTCGACCGTGGACGTCCCGAGGATCGCCACCGATTGCCCGCGCTGGAGCCCCGTCTCCACCAGCCGCGCCGCCAACCGCTCGACCAGCCCGACCAGCTCCGCCCAATAGACCTCGCGCTTGTCATCGCGCAGCGCCAGATCATCGCCCTTGATCCGGGACCATTCCATCAGGATATCGGGGAAGCTGCCGAAAGGTTTGGCAAGGCGGCTCATCATCAATTCGTGGTTCATGCCGTGCTGCATAATCCGAGGCTGACGATGCGCAAACGGATTTGAGGGGGGAAGGATGCAGGGCACCAAGACCATGATCGCGCTGGCAGCATTGGCGCTGGCTCCGGCTGCGCTGGCGCAAGAGGCGCCTTCCGAACCGCAGCAGGTGTTGGTGGTGGTGGCCCATCCCGATGACGAGCTGTTCATGGCTCCTGCGATTGCGGCGCTGGTCCGGGAGGGGGCGTGGGTCACGCTTGCCTTTGCCACGCGAGGCGATGTCGGCCCCGGTGTTTCAGGGATGAAGCCCGGAGAAAAACTCGGAGAAGTGCGGCTGCAAGAAGCCCTTTGCGCAGGCGAAGCGCTCGGCGCGAGCACAATTCCCAACTACAATCGCGGCGATGGCAAACTGGCCATTGACGTCCAGCGCGAAGGCAGCCCCGGACGGGAATTGCTCTCCACCCTCGAAATCGAAGTCAGGGACCGCGACCTTATCCTCACCTGGGGGCCGGACGGCGGCTACGGCCATGCCGATCACCGCATGGTGAGTGCACTGACAACACAGGCGGTGCAGGCGCTGCCTGCTGCCGAACGCCCGAAACTGCTTTATGTCGGCATCCCTGCCGGCAGTCTGCCGCCGGTGCCGCAAATGGCGGATTGGGCGGTCACCGATCCTGCGCTGCTGACCGAAAGCATCGCCTACACCCCCGCCGATCTCGAAGCCGCCAAGGCCGCTGCCATGTGCCACGTGACACAGTTCGACGAGGCCTCACGGCAGGGCATGATGGGCCTGTTCGATGCCACCATGTGGCGCGGAAAGGTGCATTTCCGCCCCGCCTTCTGAGCCGCCCGTCGAACCACCCGGATCACTCGTGGAAAAGCGCCCCTTGCGGCCCTCCCGCAGTTGGGTTTCCTGTCTCCAGCGCCTATATGATGGGCCATGGACGACAACACCAATCAAGCCCCCGCAAAACTGCCCAACGCCAACGAATATGGCGCGGATTCGATCAAGGTTCTCAAGGGCCTCGACGCTGTCCGCAAGCGCCCTGGGATGTATATCGGCGACACCGACGACGGGTCGGGACTGCACCACATGGTGTTCGAGGTCTCGGACAACGCCATCGACGAAGCGCTGGCGGGCCATTGCGACCTCGTGCTGATCGAACTGAACCCCGATGGTTCGGTTTCGGTCGAGGATAACGGGCGCGGGATTCCGACGGGAATGCACGCCGAAGAGGGCGTATCGGCAGCCGAAGTCATCATGACCCAGCTGCACGCCGGGGGTAAGTTCGAGAACACCTCTGACGATAATGCCTACAAGGTTTCGGGCGGCCTCCACGGCGTGGGCGTGTCGGTGGTGAACGCGCTCAGCGAATGGCTTGAACTCACGATCTGGCGCGACGGGCAGGAGCACTGGATGCGGTTCGAGCATGGCGATGCCGTCGGCCCGCTCAAGGTCGTCGCCGATGCGCCCAAGAGCGACCGCAACGCCGATCCCAATGGCTTCAAGAAGGGCACGCGCGTCACCTTCAAGGCCAGCCACGATACCTTCAAGAACGTCACCGAGTTCGATTTCGAAAAGCTCGAACACCGCTACCGCGAACTCGCGTTCCTCAACTCGGGCGTGCGCATCAAGCTGCGCGACAAGCGCCACGAAGAGCTGATCGAGCACGATCTCTACTACGAGGGCGGGATTGCGGCTTTCGTCAAATATCTCGACCGCAACAAACAGCCACTGGTGGGTGAGCCAATCGCGGTCTCGGCCGAGAAGGACGGGATCGGCATCGACGTCGCGCTCGAATGGAACGATTCCTATTACGAGAACGTCCTCGCCTTCACCAACAACATCCCCCAGCGCGACGGCGGCACGCACCTTGCGGCCTTCCGTGCCGCGCTGACCCGCACGCTCAACAACTATGCCGAACGTTCGGGGATGCTAAAGAAGGAAAAGGTCAGCCTCTCGGGCGAGGATATGCGCGAAGGCCTCACTGCCATCGTCAGCGTCAAGCTGCCTGACCCGAAGTTCTCCAGCCAGACCAAGGACAAGCTGGTTTCCTCCGAAGTGCGCTCGCCGCTCGAATCGCTGATGAGCGAGAAGATGACCGAGTGGCTGGAGGAAAACCCGAACGATGCCCGCGCGATCATCCAGAAGGTGATCGATGCCGCCGCCGCCCGCGAAGCCG
>VFQO010002149.1_pt1 | contig 12740 bp, 13 predicted proteins | sample 3512331 | NCBI WGS metagenome assembly VFQO01 (sample SAMN10412371, study PRJNA504923) | tailings metagenome | isolation source: Replicate 3 from Balatoc abandoned mine | place: Philippines: Itogon, Benguet | collected 2017-08-28
TGAAATACTTATTCATGATTTTTATGATGTAATTGCCAAATGTACACCGAGTGTATGACCAGAAAAAAAAAAGAAACAAATGATGTTTGAATGAATTGCTGCTATTGATTTTGAAAAATTGGATGGCGTTAAAAATCAAACAAGTATTAACGCCATGGCTAAGTATGTTATACATTGTGTAGATGATGGAAATGAATTAGAGTCAGAAAAATTCGATACATCTTTGGATGAAAAAGATTATAGAGAGAGTGGAGATGTATTGATCAAAGAGGCAGTTGGTACATTTCTCATGGGATCAATCATTCATGGATATGGAAAATAACATAACCACTAATGATGTATTCTTTCCACCTAATTCGTTGCCTTTCATTGACCCATATACATCTATCCCATTTATAAATTAATCATTACAGCAATTAGAGCCAATGCAATCACAGTTTATAATATTTATTGGAACAAGTATTGGAAAATTTATCATCAGCATGCCATTGTAGAATTTTACAATCTGTCCATCATCACAACGGTACAAAGCAGCATGATCTATGCAATATGTTGCAATTCTTTCACCTAAGAAATGACCAGGTTTTTGATAATAAAAGACTGTACACACCAAAGAAATTGCATTCATTTCATAACATAAATCTCCTTCCTTGAATCCCGTTGATTTTTCAATATCTCTCACTATATCCTTTTCCTTTTTATCTGGGCACAATTTTGTTTTCTTCTTTATGAGAGATATCAAAAGTTCGAGTATTTGTTCCGAATCTTTACTATTGCGTAGCATTGCACGACCAATTTCAAAATCTCCCGCCATCATAGTGGGAGGAAATAACATTCTCTTCTTTAATATTGTTGAGTGCTGTCTTTCTACCAAAAGACATGGAATACAATTCTTCATAGTTATAAACAAGGAAGGGAGTAAGTGGATCAAATTTTCGCCAAAGCTTTTCATACATGGGTCTTAAATGAGGTTGGCATAATTCATTCCAATGTTGATTTGTTTGTCTCAAGTAAAACAAATCATCAAATAGTAAAAACTCTACAATGCGTGTATGTATATCATCCAAATTCTTGAATATGAATGCGTTAGGATTTTCAATACGCTCCTTCTGTTCCTCTATTGCATTTTCTCCATGCCGTTGTCAATAACTATGCCATTTTACTCAACTCTCAATAAACACAACTTCAAGCACTAGGAAGTAAGAAATTTTTTTCAAAAAAATAGCAAAATAGGAGCCATACATAGAGTATGATCCAAATTGAAAACTGCTTTTTGGGCCATCCAATTTGAGTTTCAAAGAAAATGGACAACAATAATAGTCATGCTCTTGTAAATACCATACTACTAAACAAATTTTTACAAGTCTATAATAATAATGAGCCACCCAGCACCAGAGAGAAACAACTTCTCTTTGATAAGCAGAGTAATCAATTAATTTCCAATGAAAAATTTGAGAAGACCATGCAACAAAATTTGAAATTATGTAGCCAAAACTTTATTACTATACAGAATGTTTGGCATCTACAATTAATAGATTTTATTGAACAATACATACAAGACTATTCAATCATCAATTTCCACAAATCAAGTATGTTGCTAGATTCTGCTATAAAAATATTAGATTATAAAATGAAATCTTTAAAAAGTTCCATTAAATGTTTGAAATCAATTTTATTTTTGTGTCAAGATTGTGAAGCAACAGATTCTTCTCAACAACAAGAACAAGAACAGCAGAACGCTACAACTTCTAAATTTGTATCCAAAAAGAAGTTATTATCAAAGCGTCAATTTTTGGAAAAGGAAGAGGATTTAAGAAGACCCATGAATGAGTTAATTGATCCTATTAATTGGTTCACAATAATGAGACACAAGCAGCAACAATGTTCCAATTCTATATTTTTTTTAAATGAAATGGAAGTCAATGAGCAACTGGAATTACAATTAGATTTGCAAAATTGCTATTCTGATTTTTCTTTACAATGTATGCAAAAACAGGAGCAACCACAATTAGCATCTAGTAGTGCTAGTGGTACACTGCTAGAACAAGATACTGTCATGACAGAATTTGCACAAGAAGAAGAAAGAGATGAAATAGAGTTTGGTGGAGGATTTGACAATGATGATTGGGAAGAAGTAAATTTTGAAAACAAAGAAGACACAAACAAACCCATCTTGGATTTTAGTATTTTGGAATTCCAGCCATTACCATTGTCAACAAAAGAGATACCAAATTATGGAAAAGAATGGAAACAGATTCTATTACAAAATAGTTCTAAACAACAACAAAACAAGTATACTGTGTCCTTTACACCTGAGACATTGCACGAACCACAATGGAATGCTTTATTTTTGATGGACACTATTGTACTCTCTTCAAATACTGAACATCCCAATACTACTGTATCTACTTGGCAATATAATCCAAGTAAGTTTGGTATTGCTGCAAAGAGAGTTGACGATAAACAAGAGGAAGACGTAGTACACAGTGAATTGGGAGGTTTTGATCATTCAGTAGAAAGTAATGGCTGGGAGGATGAAGAGCAAGGTGTATCTATGGAGCAGGTTTTCAATCAAGTTTTTCATTCTAATTTGCTTAATACTGCTATCTCTTCAACAATAGAGAAGCAAAATAAGAAGGAAAAACTAAAAGTAGAAACAAATGTATCAAATACAGTTGATGTGCTGCAATTAAAAAATGAATTGAAGATCAAAATCAAAGAGAAAGAACAAACAAGGTTGAGTGAGATCATGGACCAAAGAACATCTGTAGCAATGAATCTGATATGTTTATTACATGTTTGTAATGAGCAAAATTGGTCTTTAGAACAAGAACAAGATTATTCTGATGTAACTATTCATACTAAAGAGCATGAAGATAGAATATAATGAAATTATAATCTTTATGAGACTGTTTGGGAAACAAATTTCTGAATCTTTGATATCATAATCCAAATCAACATAAACTAGTATGGACCATTCTGCTGCTGAGTATTGAAATTGCAAAAAGATGAAAAGATACCTATAACATATTTTGGCTATAGTATCATGAAAATGTTACTTCAGGTGAATACTCGTGTATTAATGTAGGTCTCTTGAAAAAAAAAGTTTTGTGTAACAATTTTTGTATGGAAGAGAAGCAGCAACTAGTAGAAGATGTAGTAGAATGTATTGATGAACACATCCCTCCAAAAAGGCAACAATATGAACAGTATCAACAGTTTTTACAGATTATCCTCATCTCTACAATGAACATAATACTAGTTAAGATTTGTATTTTTTGGAGATATATCAAGAAGAAACAATTGAATTTGAACAAAAATTGATACCCTTTTCAAAGATTACTCTTCAAACAAATACCTTAAATCAAGTACTCATGGTCTTCGGTACGTGAGTAAAGCCAAAGGTGAAGTGTTGCAAGCCAGTTTGGTAAAATTTGCCTGTAGACTTTTGGATAAGATTTGTTCCAACGAAGTTCCACCAAGAATGGGGTTTTTATCTTGGAAATATTGTTGGCTTTGTTCTACCTGAGGGCGTCACAAAAGATGATGTGATAATTGAATTTCAATACCGTCTCTTTGGAGAAGTAAATTCTAGGTGGGTTACTATTAGATCCCTTTCCTCTGCTGATTTAGAGCCATCCTAGTTCTACCATACCTCAATCAAGGTTAGAATAGAAGATTTAGGAGTACACAAAGTTCAAATTCCCATCTTCCGTTTTCTCATGCTCAGAATGATAGCTCCTGGTTTATTCAAATGAATGGTGGTGGTTATTTAGATGCTTTGATTTGTTATTTTCAAAGCTTAGAAAATACCTTTCCAGAGCAAGCTAGACAAAGCATTCCCTCTGAATTAGTTCGATTTGCTGGTTCCAAGAAAAGACCTATCAAAGAATTGAACAATCAAAAATCTGACACAAAGAAGAAGAAAAAACAACAGATGCCCCACAATCTGTTTGTTCCAGTTCTCATACTCCAAATCTACCATCATTGCAAGACTTGAATGGTCAGATTGCTTTGTTGTCCATCAATAATTGACAAAAATTCATTTTATTTTTAAAAAAAAGTTCAGTAATTCTTTAAAAACACAAAAAAAACATGTTCCCAACTCAAAGTAATCTCTTTCTATTACATCTTTGGAAAACAAATATTTTTATTAATATTTTACAGATGGATAAATATGTTGTATTAACAACAGCTTTGGATTACTTTTTGAGAAGCCATGCTCATGTGCTTGTTTTGCAAAGTAATCAATGTTGGACTGTAACTGTTGATCATCCATTTTGACGTCCTTTTGATGTCCTGCAAATTGAGGATGCTGAGCTGCTTCTTCTCTTAAAATTTGATCCAAAGTAAATTGAGAAATTAAATTACTACAATATTGCTCCATATCATCAATGATTTCATTGCATTCTGCTTCTACCACAAATATTGGCTTAGTATGGGTTTCCTTCTGACTAAAGTCACTGAGTTGTGATTGCTGTAAAACATGCATTTTAAAGGAAGAAGAATCAACTCCAAAAATCAATCTCCTCTCCATTTGTTTACAATGTACAATAAGAATAACTGGAATTTTTTCAAATTGAATGGCTTGAATTATAATTTGAGTTCCATAAAAGCATGAAATACACTGTTTTTCACTTCCAATTTTTACAACTTGACACTTTGTATTATGTCCATCAACAAAAGTGGTACTAATGGATAGAATATTTTCATTCAAAAGTGCTTTGGCAACCAAATCACATTGGTACTTATCGTCATAAGTGGATTTGATTCTATCAAAACAACTTCTCAAATAGTGTACACCTTGTTCTGTAATCTTGCTTTGGATGAAACTGATATATTCTTTTATATAATTTTGAGTAAATTTGGATGGATTTATCAGATATTTCTTTCCTTCACCTTCACCAGTATATAATTGATTGGGAGCAGTCTCTTCTTTATAATTTTTATTTTTTCTTCTAGTAATAGTAGTCATTCTACACAATAATAAAATATTTAAAGATTCAGAAATTGTAATATCATTCAAATGAATATAGGTTTTTAAAACAGTTTCATTTTTAACATCAAAGATGAATAGATTATCAAAAGTAGAATCCATTTTTGACCATTGTCTTTGGTGATCTTTCAATTTTTGAGATAATATTTGCATCTCCTCCATAATACCTTTGTATTGTATTTCATTGTGAAACATACTCACAATATTTAGAGTTCTAATTTGACAATTAGTATCAGTTACCAAGGCATCAAATTTTTCAAAAGAATTAGTCTTAATACATTCAAAACAATCTAACAAAATGTTGCCTTGCATATGAAGTAATTGTTTAAAATCCTTACCAAGCATTCTGGTATTCTTCATTATATTTTGACTGAGTTGCATTTTTTTTTTTAAATTTGAATTGTTCTTTTATTATTTTTAAATTTTTTATTTTTTTCGATTTAAGTTTAGATCTATTTTAAAAATCAATCAATGAGTATAAAAATATTACTTTATAAGCTATCCTTTTAACTTTTGTTCAAAAAACAAACAAGTAAGAATGTTGGAAGCTGAAACTAGTGTGGAGATTGACAATAAAAACTCAAAGAGTAAATATGTTGGGTTTGGTACAAATCCTGCTCCTGGTACAAGAGATTTTCTTCCTATAGCAAAGAGAGAATTGGACTTTATTTTGAACAAGATGTCTACTTCTTCCAAAATATTTGGTTATGAAGAATATGATTCATCTATCTTTGAACCAATTGAAATGTATGAAAAGAAATCTGGTAGTGAACTCTGTAAACAAATGTACAGAGTGATTGAAGGAGGAAATGTAGACAATGTGAAACTTGCACTTCGACCTGAAATGACACCAACTCTGGCAAGAATGTTTGAAAGTGAAAAAAGAAGTATCTCAAAACCTGTTCGTTGGTTCTCTATTCCCAGATGCTATCGTTATGAAACACAAACAAGAGGAAGATTGAGAGAATTCTTTCAATGGAATGCTGATATTATTGGAGTAAAGGGAATTACAGCAGAAGCTGAAGTTTTTGCTTGTATTGTACACTTTTTACAGAGCTGTGGTTTGACAAATCAAGATGTGACAATTCGTTATTCTAGTAGAAAATTATTACAAGCATTTTTTGATTGTTTGGGAGTGGAAGAAATTAAGTTCCCTCAAGCATGTAATATTATTGATAAATTGGACAAATTTCATCAGGATGAAATAGTTGTTGAATTAAAATCTGCTATTGGTATAGAAGAAACAGTTATTACTAAAATATTGGATGCACTTCAAATCAAAGACTTGAATTTTTTCATTGAGAAAATTGATGCAATTATTGACAAAGTAGTCCACAATGACAAATCTGAATCGATTAAAATGGCCAAACAGAAATTAAAAGAGTCAAGTCAAGAAATGATTCAATTGCAAAAACTATGTACTTTCTATGGTATTAGTGGATGGATTGAATTTGATCCTTCCATTATTAGAGGACTCTCTTATTACACTGGTGTTGTATTTGAAGGTTACTCCAAAACTACTTCAATTCGAAGAGCTGTATGTGGTGGTGGAAGATATGATGATCTATTGTCCATGTTTGGTGGTGAATCTGAACCTGCAGTAGGTTTTGGAATGGGTGATGTTGTTATTGCTGAAGTATTAAAAGAGTTAAATTTATTACCTGATTTTGAACTTTATGGTGCTGTGGAGGATGTTGTTGTTCCATTTAATGAACAATGTTATGAGGGTGCAGTTCAAGTGGCTTCTTTGCTTCGTTCTCAGGGTAGAAAAGTGGTCATGATTTTGGATAACTTGAGATTGAAACAAGCCTACTCCTACGCTGATAAAATCAAAGCAGAAAGAGTATTATTGGTTGCTCCAACTGAGTGGCAAGAATCAAAAGTTAAAGTTAAATATTTGAGAGAAAAAGTGGATAATGTTGCCAGAGAAGAATTACTGCATTTTGCTTCTTTGTCTTGAAATAAACAGATAACATTATAGATTTTAGTTAGCTTGCTTCTGATTGAATTTTTCATGTTATTTTTTTGAGATGAATTTGCCATATATGAATTTTACAAAAGCAGCACTTTTGAGAGTGGTAGTTAGTTCTTAAGTGTGGGAAGAAAAATCACCAGTCTTCTATGGAAAAAAGAGTGTCTTTATTTGAAAATAGCATGAAAATGCAACATAACGCACTTCAGTTCAAGACAAAGTCAATGATATTTATATTAGATACAGAGAACTTTTTTTTTTAAAGCATAACTTTGAGCCCATTTTTCTCAGAGTAGAAGACGATCTAATAAACAATGATTGCAGTTTCGAAATATACATAAAAAATGGAATCAAAAGCAGTTATGTAAACAAGAAAGTATATTTCAAATGTTCCTGCTATTTATGCTATTTAGTATGCTTGACAAAAAAAATAAACAATTATTGTCATCAAGCATATCTCTCACACTTGCTGATCACAATTTATGGTAGTTTTTTATTCATACAATAACAAATACTCTTCTTTTACAAATGTCTCCAAATTCTAAATTCAATCCACCTGAGTATCCATCCCAGCCACATGTGTAACACCATCTCAGCTACATCTCAACTCTGAAAACTCTTCTAATAATTTTCAAACCAAGAGGGGTGTGGTTTGCGAATGTGGTATGCTAATAAATAATAGAAGAAAAATGGGAAAACAAAAGGTTTATACTTCAATTTATAACAGTACTAGTATGAGTAGAGAACGTTTTGGAGTGTCCAAATGTTTCTCCCAATGCTAAACAAAAACAAATGCCCAATCTAAAGCTTCTTCTCCAGATAAATCATCTCCAAAGAAACAAAAAGAAGCACCAGTTCTTCCACCAAAATTCAAACATGTTCCGACTTTCAATAAGCCAATTTCATTAGATGATGAGGGAGGACGTTTAGTTCACTTACTCTAGTGAAGCAGAACTGTTGAAAAAGTTCTGTTCTAATATTATTAATCATTATCGAAGACACAAACAAGTATGCTAGAGAGGAGTAAATTTTCTTCCATTATGGTGAAAATGCTGAAAATGTACAAATTACAACAGAAATATTTTGGAAATTTGTTGGGAGAGTGTTATCGATGGGGTTAGTTCATTTACCATCAATTCAAGATTATTTTAAGGATCCAAGAAATACTGAGGTGTTTTGTGTACCAGCTATATGGAGAACAATATCTTTCAACCAAATTTCAGGTATTGTCCAAGCTCTCCATTACAATGTTGATTTTGTTATTGAAAAGATAAATTTCAATTTTAAGAAGTATTACATACTAAAGAAATGTCCTATTGTTGATGAAGCCATGATACCATTTAAATACTGTTTGCGAAACCAGACAACATGTCCGTGGAAAACCTCATGCTACAGGGATTAAAATTTTTGCAATTTGTGATACAAATGGACTCATCTACCATCATAGATACTGTTATGAATAATAATGATTCCAATGAAGATGTCAATCCCAATACCATTATTAGTCTCAATTCTATTATTTTCTATTTAATCTAATAGACCATTAACAATAGAAGATAAGGCTTTTGTGATTGATCAAGAAGAGAATTTTGTTATTTCTTATTATGATACCAAAAAATGCAATTTTATGGATCACCAGGAATTGTACAGTTATGCAATGCACATATGCATGGTGTTGATAAATTTGATTCTGGTATTAATTTGTATCGTTTTGAACATCGCCAAAGAAAATGGACAAAAACTGTATTTTATAATGCTAGGTTGAAAACTGGTGCTAGTCAAGCATGGAGATTTGATAGAATTTATTTGATGCAAAAGAAGTTTTTATTGAAATGTGCTCTATAATTACTTGACATTACTCCTGTATATCGTATTTCTACGAACCACTTTCCAAAGGAAAAGAAGAAATGGAAACAATTTGTATCTTGTAGAAAAGTGAAGATACACAAAAAATGTAATACGTTTTGTTATAGCATGCAAATCTTATATTCGCATTACTTGCTTCAGGGACTATCATCTCAATTTCTCTTTATATTTCGTGTTCCTGCTCTTGCCGTTACTCCTTCCACACAAAAAAATGCATCCAAGCAGTGGTTATACTCAGTAGAAAAGCTGGAAAGCGTTAACAAATCCACTGGTAACGAGCCTTGGTGAAACATAATAATATTTGTAAAAGAGACTCTGTAGTTGATTAATTGTTGAAGATGAGAAGACCTTGTATTCAATAGATGAGAATCAGTATTGTCTCCTTATTGTAAGGTCCTTAATCTAATGCTAGTAGTCGCAGTTTGCAGTTCAAGATAGGGAGTTGAGATAGTTCAGTGGTAGAACAACAGATTGTGGCTCTGTAAACTCGGATTCAATTCCCGATCTCGACAATTGAAACAAACGTTAGTTTGAAACTTTTATAGGTAGTTGCAAATTTCAAATTTAACAAAAAAAAAATTTATCTTTACCATTGTCAAGTGTTTATTGATGACCATTGATGAGCAGCGAAATATATTATTATTGTAAATCAGAAAAACTTATCAGGGGAGGAAATGAGTGACTCAAATCCTTGCTACATCTATCATGCTCAAGTATTGAAGAATTATGAAATATTGTTGGCCTACAATAGCAATAGCATTGGTAAACTTTGTGAAACCAAAAGAAGACCAAAATCAAAACGAAAACAAATATTGAAAGAAGCAAAAAGTAGAGCTTGAACAGAAATTTTTTTGCCCATCCTAGTACAAATTCTCAAGTATTTACAATATCTTTACAGCCCTTACTCCCTACTACACGTATTATTGCGAAAGATCTTCAATTTTTTCGATTTTATCTTGAGATTTTGAAATGCTTAGCCGGAGGGTATGCCATTTTTCCCACAAAGTTCACTTGAAGCTTCTAGTGTAGTAATTTTTGGATAGGGACTCTTATACTACAGCGTGTTCATTTAATTCCATCCAGTTGTAATATATGACAGTTACTTACATAAAAATTGCTCTGGGAAGCTTCAAAATAAAACTTCAAATGACAGTGTTGGTTTCTCCCATGGCGCATCTCTATGAAAAGTTCTTTGGTGTACTTGTTGTCGAAATGTATCTCATTGCTGGTTTAGTTGGTATTTATATGAAAAGCTGGTATTGGTTCTTTTTGGTCATTTGTTTATTAATCGAAGTCAGTAGAAGTATCTTTCTGAGTACTATTTTTATATTGAGTATTTCAGTATTTTGGGGAATTATTGCCAATGAAACTTGTGGAATAATTATTGGTTACTCTGACCTAAATTGGCGCATCTCTTGCTTCATTACTTGCTTATCTCTTGTAATACATGAAGCTGCAACCAAGTATGTAAGAGCTATCTCTATGTAATAAGAAAGAAAATTACGCCCACATTTGGTACTTTCAATAAATCCAGAGTATTTCTCAGCCATATATCTTTATGGAAATCTCAACATGAGATTTGTTTAAAAAAATAGCATCTGATGCAAGCATGACAATTGTTTTAAAAAAAAAGTACTTGTGCTAGCAATGGTTCCTCACTACTAACAGCAAAATGAATAATGTTTTCATTAATTTCAATTCATTCAATTATCCCAAAACAACCTTATTCCCAAAAAAAACAACCATAATATTTGATGCATGAGAATTTGGATTTTACAATGCAGAATGAATATCCACTGATTTACTGCTTGTCTCAAAAAACAGGTACAAAAGCCCTTATATTTGGTACCAGTAAGAAAAGTTCTCGAAGAATATCTCTCGTGAACAAACAAATATAAGAGAAAAAAGGACAAACGACACCAAAGAGGAGCCCAACAGAGCATCAATAGAAAATGTTATTAAAGATATTCACCAGCATAATTGACCAATACTTCATCATCCATTTTAAAATTCAATGTTCTTCCACTAAAGTTTTTCATATAAACAATAATTTGCTGTTTATGAACACCAAATGTTTGTTTCAATTTGACAGGATCTGTAAAACAGCAATCATTTTTGCACCAATGAAAGAAGACCTGTCATGGAATTCATTCGTTGTAGAGCTGAAATAGAACTGGGATGGTTCATAGTTTTATTTTCTCTCAAATGAATGAAATAACCCTTTAACTGAGGAAATCGTTCACCTTTTTCAATTCTTAATACTGTACTTACACATAAGCTTAAATTGAACTTGTCATCCATTTTCAAATAATACAACTCTTTAAATTCACGTAAATCGATCATAAATGTTCGAATCACATTCAAAATCTTTCTTTCTTCAGCTGTTTTACTACAAAGTTTAATATTCAAACTCTTTAAAGGAAAGGACGTATACTTTGGTGATTTACAAAAAAAATTATTCAAAATTAAATCAGTAGCTGAATCGAGTGCTTGTTTGCCTCTTTGTGCAAAACAAGTTTTTTGTATATGAATATTTCTAATTAAATTGCTGAGGAATAATATCCATGTACGAGTTACACTATCATAGCAATCATTCTGCTGTTGATACGCAATTGTTTGTTTCATAGTTTCATTATGGTATTTTGGTGGCATTATAACTACTAGAAATCTTAAACCGTACAACTAAAATATAAGTAGACACTACAAGTAAGGCAATACTAAACTCAGACTCAAACAAATCAAAAAATTGGCAGCCGCTATGACCAAAATATTGCGATAATGCTTGTGTCAGTTTTTTTTTGTTGACTTGTGTTCAACCAAGAAGGACTGGAAATCTTAAACATTAGCAACAATATGATATTAAATCACTTAGTTTTATTTTTTGCCGCAGTTTTGAAATATTCAAGTTCGACACTTGTTAATTCAGATGGGAAAAATATGTCTGCAGGAGTTAATTCATTTTCTTGCATCACAGAATGAATTATTTTGCTAGCATATTTATCTAACTCTTGCATATTTTCTCGTGCTTTAAAGATGGAGTCAAACAGTTTGGAGGCTGTCATTGTGGAATCTAACTGATGAACACTTTGTTCAAATAATAATGAATAACTATTACAGCTGGTCTTGAATTTATGCTTCTTCTTTGCTGATTGTTCATTATCAAAAGTAAAATCAAAACACAATTGATTAATTTCATTATTATTAGATTCGTTGCTACAAGTAAAATCCCATTTTCCTTTTACAAGTTTTGCACCTTTTTTCAACTCTTTACTAATGAATCCTACTTGTAAATTAAATAAGTGATAGGCATCTTTAAAAGATTCAGTACTTTGAACATCATCTTTTGCCATTACAAAAACTAGATTGTTATATTCCAAATCACTACTTTTTGTTGGTATGGGACTCATATAGAAATAAGAAAGAGTATTGCTGTGTTCAATTTTCAGTTCTTGTTTTCCATCTCCTCTTTTTATCACTCTAATAGAACCTAATTTTTCATATGTATAAACAACTTTTTTCTTAATTTCTTTTTCATAAATGGTATATATATTCCATGTACTGTTATTTTGTTTCATTATATCCATTTCACTAATAAACCTATGCTTCTTGGCAATACTTTTCATGTTTTGTTCAATTTTTGTACTATCTTCATTAAAAGATTCAAAATACTTGAATGTACCTCTTGCAACAGAAATAATAGGATCATCTTCGGAACTATGAATCACAGCTTCTCTGTTTGTGTAAAGTTTCAAAACAAAACTAATCAAATCCCTTATTCCATAAGCAGTACCTCCATTCAGTAGTAAAATCATACTACTATCTTCCATTTTAGAATTTACCGATAACACAACATACATTAGAAGTAGCATATAATGCATTGGCGAAAATTATTTTGACTTGGTACGA
>VFQO010002151.1_pt1 | contig 12737 bp, 12 predicted proteins | sample 3512331 | NCBI WGS metagenome assembly VFQO01 (sample SAMN10412371, study PRJNA504923) | tailings metagenome | isolation source: Replicate 3 from Balatoc abandoned mine | place: Philippines: Itogon, Benguet | collected 2017-08-28
TGCCGGCGATCGCGGCGTTCATCTTGTCCACGTAGGTCTGGTGGTGCTTGCCGTGGTGGAACGACAGCGTCTCGGCCGAGATCGCCGGGCTGAGCGCCTCGGCGGGATAGGGCAGCGGGGAAAGTTGGAAAGCCATAGGTTCCTCCGGAAAAGTTGGGGTGGAATGGTGAAGCGTCTGTAGCAGCAACGCTTGTGAGGGCGAAGGGTTGCAGCCTTACGACGTGCCACTAACGGGGCGCGACGAGCGGTCAACCGCCGTTGTGACAGCCACGTTCATGGTGACATTGCCGAGCGTGCGCATCAGGTCGGGCAGCATCTCGACCGCCACCAGCAGCGCCAGCGGCTCGACCGGGACGCCCATCGCCAGCGCGATCGGGCCGATCGAGACGACGAAGCTGATCGATCCGGGCAGGCTGACGGCCGAAAGGCTGATCAGCGCGGCGATCAGGATGCCGGCAATCGCGATGGCGGGCGGCACCTCCACCCCCGCGAGCGCGGCGATGTAGTAGACCACCGCAAGGTTCATCGCCGCGCTGGTCGCCCGGAAGATCACCACCGCGAGCGGCAGCACGAATTCCGCGGTCGAGGCGCGCAGGCCGAGCCGTCCGGCACTGTCCAGCGTCGCGGGCAGGCTGGCGAGCGAGGACTGGGTGGACAGCGCCACCGCCTGCGCGGGCAGCACCGCCCCGGCGAACCGCACCAGCCCCGCGCGGCCCGGCCCGGCGGCAATCGCATAGGCGAGCACGAGGATGAAGGTGCCCATCGCCGTCACGGTGAGCACATAATGGCCGAGCGCGGCGAAGGCCCCGCCCCCGCTCTGCACCCCCACGCCATAGGCCAGCGCGAACACCCCGACCGGCGCCGCCGCCAGCACCCAGCCGATGATCAGCAGCATGACATTGCCGAGCGCGTGGAAGAAGCCGAGCAGCCGCTCGCCCTGATCGGCGGGCAGGCGGGTGATGGCGACAGCGAACATCACGAAGAAGATCGTCAGCGGCAGCATCGCGGTCTCGGCCGCGGCGGCGACGATGTTGGGCGATACCAGCGTGGCGAGGAAATCGAGCACCTTGGGCACCTCGCCCACGGTGGCGGGGGTCTGCGCCAGAAAGGCGCTCGCGCCCTCGGGCACGGGGAAGGCTTCAAGCAATGCGGGCATGGCGACCGAGGCGAAGGCGCCGCCGGCAAGCTGCACCGCGATCATCAGCAGCAGCATCCGCCGCGCCACCGTGCCCACCCTTGCAGCCATGATCATCTGCACCAGCCCCAGCACCAGCAGTGCCGCAACCAGCGGGATGATCGTCATCTGCAAGGCGCGCAGCCACAGCCCGCCGACCAGCGCGGCGATGTCCTGCACCAGCGCGGGCGCGCCGAGCCTCGCCCCGGCGATCCCGGCGACCAGACCTGCCACCAGCGCGCCGAAGGTCAGCGCCACGGGGAGCCGGATCGACACCAGCGCAAACCTGCCCTGCGCGCCGCCGCTCGCGTTTTCGTTATCCAGCAATTTCGTTTCCTCTGGCGGGCCGCTTGCCCTTCACTTTGCGCGATAACCGCGCCAGAAGCGCGAGACAATCATGCAGGCAGTCCGCCATGCCGGCGCGGCGGAGGTGAGGATTTGATGGCACGCAAGCTGTTCGGGACCGACGGGATCAGGGGCCGCACCAATTCCGGGGTCATGACCGCGGCCACGGCGATGCGGGTCGGGCAGGCGGCGGGGCGGCACTTCGTGCGCGGGGGCCACCGGCACCGCGTGGTGATCGGCAAGGACACGCGGCTGTCGGGCTACATGATGGAAAGCGCGCTGGTGGCGGGCTTCACCAGCGTCGGGATCGACGTGATCATGACCGGGCCGCTCCCCACCCCCGCCATCGCGCTCCTCACCCGGGAGATGCGCGCGGACCTCGGCGTGATGATTTCGGCCAGCCACAATCCTTTTGCCGACAACGGCATCAAGCTGTTCGGCCCCGACGGGTTCAAGCTGTCGGACGAGGCCGAGGCCGAGATCGAGCGGTTGATGGAGACCGACATTCCGCTCGCCCCGGCCGAAAAGATCGGCCGCGCGCGCCGGATCGAGGACGCGCGCGGGCGCTACATTCACGCGGTCAAGCAATCGGTCGCGGCGGAAATCCGCTTCGACGGATTGAAGGTGGTGGTCGATTGCGCCAACGGCGCGGCCTATCAGGTCGCCCCTTCGGCGATCTGGGAGCTGGGGGCGGAAGTGGTCGCGCTGGGCGTCACCCCCAACGGCACCAATATCAACGACGGAGTCGGCTCCACCGCGATCGCCGCGCTCCAGGCCAAGGTGGTCGAGGAAGGCGCTGACATCGGCATCGCACTGGACGGCGATGCCGACCGGCTGATCGTCGTCGATGAGAAGGGCCGCGCGGTAGACGGCGACCAGATCATGGCGCTGATCGCCACCCGCATGCACGAAAAGGGCGCCCTGAAGGGCGGCGGGATCGTGGCGACGGTGATGAGCAACCTCGGGCTTGAACGCTATCTGGCGGGCATCGGCCTCGATCTGGTCCGGGCCAAGGTGGGCGACCGCTACGTGCTCGAAGCGATGAAGGCGGGCGGATACAATGTCGGGGGCGAGCAATCGGGCCACATGATCCTGCTCGATCACGCCACCACCGGCGATGGCACGGTGGCAGCGCTGCGGGTGCTCGCCAGCCTCGTGCGCTCGGGCAAGCGGGCGAGCGAATTGCTGCACGTCTTCGACCCGGTGCCGCAGCTGCTCAAGAACGTGCGCTACGAAGGCGGCCAGCCGCTCGAGAATGCCGCGGTCAAGGCGGCGATCGCCGCGGCCGAGGCCGAACTGGCGGGCAAGGGCCGCCTCGTCATCCGCCCCTCGGGCACCGAGCCGGTGATCCGGGTGATGGCCGAGGGCGACGATCAGGGCCAGGTCGAGGCCGTGGTCGATACCATCTGCGAAGCCGTTCGCGCGGCGGCCTGAGAAAGGATCGCCCGATGCTGGAAATGCGTCCCGATTGCGAAGCCTGCGGCGCGGACCTGCCCGCCGAGGCGCCCGGTGCCTTCATCTGCTCGTTCGAATGCACCTTCTGCGCATCCTGCGCCGAAGACCTCGACGACCGCTGCCCCAATTGCGGCGGCGAATTGATGGACCGCCCCACGCGCGCCAAGGCGCTCCACGCGAAATATCCGCCGAGCACCCAGCGCAAGTTCAAGGGCTGAACGATGCCAGCGGCGCCTGCTTCGGCCGGGGGCCCGCGTAACGGTTAATACCGGCTAACCATAAGCATGAACCCTAACTTGACGCTTCCAGGTCCATCTTCGGCGCATAGGAGTTGGTGCGATGCTCGAAGCATTAGGATTGATGGCAGCGTCAAGCATGTTGCAGGTCGCGGCCGAGCCGGCCAGCGTCCGGATCAACCTTGTCGCTCAGGTTCCGGTTGTCTGCTCGACAGCGGCCGTGCTGAGTTCCGAATCCACGCCCGGCGGACTGCGGGCGGCGCTTGCCGGGACCTGCAACGCCGATCATGTCGTGCGGGTCACCCTTGTCGATGACGACAACGTTCGCGATGCGCAACTCAATGGCGAAAACGGCCTGCGCGAACGCGGCACCTTTCGTTTCCTGCGGCGCGCCTACTTCACGCCCGTCTCGACACTGGAAGTCGCCTTCGACGACACGATGCTCGGGGCGAGCGAACCGGGCAGCCAGATCGTGGTCGAGATTTCGCCGGTCTAGAAGGCGTTCACCCGATCGCTCATTCGGGTTCGATGCTGAGCGTGAGGACATCGCTGTATCGGCCTGCCGGAACGTCGCCGAGTTCGACGATGGTCAGCGTCATGGGCATGTTGGTGCCGTAGATCCCCGTCGACAGCAATCCGTTGAAGGTGCGCGGGGTCGACGCGACGAAGCTCTGCCCGAGCAGGTTGACGCTGTAGGGAATCCCGGGCGCGTTGCCGATGACCTCGTTGCGCAACAGCCCCGCATTCGCGGACTGGACCGTCATGCGCATCGGTGAATTGCCCCGCAGCTGGACAAACACGCTCTGCTGCTTGCCCGCCTCGAGATTGCCGAAATCAACCGTGTCGATCCCGTAGGTGCTGCCGAAGCTGGAAGCGGAACCGGCGATGTTGATCTGCGCGATCGCGACGATATTGGCCGCGAGCCGGGCATCCTGCTCGGCGATGACCTGATCGGCATCGTCGAGATCGTGCAGGCGCAAGGTGAACACGGCCTCGGTCGGCACCGGCTGGGCCCGCACCGGACGCAGGACCTGGACCGAGATGTAGATTTCGCGGACTTCGCCGGAGGCAAGCACCAGCTCGCGGCCCGGCACGGGCGTATCGAAGTTGGGAATCGGGAGATTGTTCCAGATCAGCTCGTAAGGCACCTCGGTATTGGTCAGCAGCCGGGTGCCGAGCGTGCGGTCGGTCGCGCTCAGGCCGATGCGGCAGGGATCGGTGCCGGTGTTGCGCACGGTCACCCGCAAGGTCCGCTCGAACGGCGAAGGGTCGAACGGATCGAGATCGACCGCGCCCGAGGTTTCGGTGAAGGTTTCGAACGCGGCCTCGCAGCGCGCCTGAAGCGGCGTGGCGGCGAGCGTGAGGCAGGCAAATGCCAGAAGATTGCGGATCATCATTTCGCGCCTCCGTTATCGTCTTGCGCGCTCAAGGTCAGTTCGCCGAGCTGCACGATACCCAGCTGATCTTCAGCAAGGGTGAAGACCGCTGTCCCGGCGCCGGGAATATCCAGGCGGTAGGTGCCGGCAACCAGCGTTTCGGCAACCAGTCGTCCCGAACGGTTCGTGAAGGTCTCGACCGGCGGCCGCGAATTGTCGACGGGTGTCACCCTGCCGGCAAGCAGGGCGGCCGGGCTGCCGTCGGGTTTGCGGATGGTCGCCACCACGATCGCGGTCGCTTCATCGCCCACCGTGGTGACATAGCCGGTGCGCGCACCGGGAAGGATGTTGACCGTCTGCGAAGCGGATTCGAAGCCGGCCTGGTCGGTCAGCACGTCGGCGGTGATGCGGGTGGGAACGTAGCCGCGAATCCCGCCGAACACCGCCGGGCCGAGACCGTCGGACACGGCCTGCGGGCCGATCGGCGAATCGTTCAGGACCACCTTGCCATCCGTCAGGCCGCGGCCCTTGCCGACAGCGACGAAACTGCCTTCGCCCAGTGTCGGCGAGAGCAGCACCTTGCCTCCCGCGAAGCCGAACCCGGTGCGCAGGCTGTAGCGGGTCACCGCGGTCGCGATCGCGCTCTGGGCATCGTTGTAGACGACGACATTGTCGAGCCCGGCGATGAAGCGGTTGTGGCGATAGCGCAGCTGGCCGAGCACTTCCTGCCCGTTCTCGTTGGTTTCGACCGCCACCGATCCCGAAAGGTCCCCCACCGCCCCGCGCGGCAGCCGCTGAACCTCGGCCCGCAGGGCCCGGCGATCGCTGTCGTAGGTCGCACGGGCATAGGTCGACCGGCCGCCGAGCGGCATCGAGATCGTGAAAAGGACGCGGTCTTCCGTTTCCCCCCCCTGCACCTCGCGCCGGTCATAGGTGACGAAGGCGGCGAGATTTCCGAAGCGGCGCGACGCGGTGAGCGAATAGCGCGAGATGTCCGTTGCCGGATCGCGGGCGAACTGGCGCGTGTAGCCGAGGCTGACGTTGCTGTTCTGATCGATCGCAAAGCCCCCGCGCACCGCGGTCTCGAGCTTGAAGTCGTTGCGCGGATCGATCACGCCGAGGCTGGCGAAATTGCGGCTCGTCCCGCGGGCATTGCCTTCGAAGAAGAACCCGCTCACGCCCCCGTCGCCGAGCGGGCGGTACTGGGTGTTGACCTCCCAGGAATAGCCCGAACCGCGATTGTCGAGGTGGCTGAAGGCGCCGCGCGCGGACACCAGCAGATCGGGCCCTGCAAAGATCAGTTCCGCGCCGACCTGGCCGAGATTGCGGCTGGCCTGCGCATTCCCGCCCAGCGTGAGGTTGGGCGAGACACCGACCCGGTAGAAGCCCGAAACCACCGGTTCGTCGGTATCGTAGCTGATGCCGCTGCGGGTGAAATCGGAAACGAAACCGGCGACGATACCGAATTCGCTCAGCCCTTCGGCCAGCAGGTTCGCGCTCGAATAGCCGCTGAATTCGAGCCGTCGTTCGACCCCGCTGTCGTCCCGGATCAGCAGTTCGACATTGTTGCCCCCCTCGGCATAGGGGATGTCGTTGATGTTGTAGGTTCCCGGGTCGAAGCGGATCGTCCGGAACGGGATGCCGTTGACGATCACCTCGACCGTTGCCGCGCGGTCGAGCGTGAAGCTGGTCCGCCCTTGGGGGCGGATGATGCGCAGCGGATCGAGTTCTTCATAGAGCCTCTGCGCGCCGATCCCGCCGATCCGCGGGGCGCCCTGGAAGCCCTGGGTCAGGTAGAGGATATCCCCCAGCGAATATCGGATCGCGTTGTCCGGATCGTCCATGCCGAGCCGGATGTCGCCGCGGCGGAAGGTCGCTTCGCCTTCGCTGTCGTAAAACGCCTCGGCATCGAGAAACACGCCGTCGGCCCCGCCGAAATTGAACCACGAGGCGATGCGGCCGGCTTCGCCCTGGAAACCGGTTGGCCTGCGAAAGGAATAGGCGCCGCCGAAATCTATCGCGACCGCCATCGCGAAGGATTCCGGCTGGATGTATTCGAGGTTCGCGAAGCGGTCTTCCGCCAGCGAGACGGCGCCCTGCGGCCGGGAAGCGGGCGGGATTTCGGCCTTTACCTCGATCGTTTCCTCATCGAGGCGCAGGCGAACATCGGGAGCCAGCGCGGAAGCCCTCACGAGGCCGTCGTCTGTCGGCAGGGTCCTCAGCCGCTCCACGACCTCGGGTCGCAGCAGGCGTCCGATCGCGGTGACGACCGAATCCAGCCTGACCCGCAGCTGGTTGTCGGCGCCGACGATGATGTCGATGTCGCCCCTGTAGGTCTCGTCGACCATGACGGGCAGTTGCAGCTCCTGCTCGCGGGGGAGCACGGCCGGTGCGCCGAGGTCCTGGGCGGCACTGGCCGTCGCGGCGGCCGTAACGGCAGCGGGGGATGGCGAAGACGCAGGAAGCGCGATGCCGCTCGGCGCCGGGGTCTGCATCTCGCGCGCGAGCGGGTCCGCCTCGGCGAGGTATGGCTCGCGCAGTTCGAACACGTCGCGGACCGGATCATATCCGAGCGGGATGCCCGCCCTGTGCAGTTCCGCGAGCGAAAGATGCATGTCGAGCGCGGCCCCGTCCCCGATCCGCGCGAGTTCGTCCGGCGTGAAATGGCCCTTCAGCAGGTCCACCAGCGATCCGAGCCGGACGTATAGCCCGTCCAGCGTCAGGCGGAAGTCGAGCTGCCCGGCTTCCTGCCCGCCGATCATCGCGGGAAGCCGCGATCGGACGTCCAGTACAGGAAGGATCGATACCGCGACGGCTTCGGGTGCCGCCGCCAGGTCTGCCGTCAGAGTCCCCGGCGCTGCTCCGGCTTCGGGCGGGAGCGGCGCATCGGTGGGAAAAAACGCCTCCGCGCTTCGCGCCGCGTCGCTTGCGGCTGCCATGCCTGCCGGTTCCGGCGGGATCACGATCGCAGTGGGCGCAATTGCGGGATCGCTTGCCGGAAATGCCGCCTCTCCGGCCGGCGCAGCACCCGGCAGCGCAAGGAAGTGGGTCCGGTCCGCCTGCGCCGATGGCGACAGGACCGCTAGGCTTGCCGCCGACGCTCCGCTTTCGAGAGAGCGCGAAGGTGTGGCGAAAACCGCCGGAACCGGTTCGTGCAACAATTCAGGGATGCGGTGCCGCGCTGTCCGCGTGCCCGGTTGCACGATGACCCGGTCGGCTTCCACCGGCCCGAGAGCCAGCGCCGGCGACGGAGCCAGCGCTGCCATAAGGACGGAGCCGCCGGGCAGGAGCCCCCTGACGGCGCAGCGACTTATCGCGACCTTGCTTGCCTCGGACAGCGACCGCCACCGGCGCGCGCACCGGGGCCTTGTCAGGCTGCTGCCCAATTGCCTGTTTCTCTCGAGCATTTCCGCGCGCCCCCAAGCCCAGCTAAGCGCTTGCCGGGCGCGCGGCCGTCATCATCGCCATGACGCGCCCCATTCAGGAAGAACTCGGCACGCTGAGGGCGACAGTGACGGGGCCGTCCGCCGGCCAGCCTTCCGGCAGCGCCGTCGAAACCCGCCGGCTGGCCATCGCCGGAATCAGCGTGTGCTTCAGTGTTTCGCGCAAGGCATCGCCTTCGAGAACGAATTCCGCGCCCGCCGCGTTGGTCAGCGTGATCTTGCCGGCCGCCATGCCCTGATGGCGATTGCCCTCGTTGGAGAGAACGAAATTGACCATCGGCTTGCCGTCGCTCCCCGTGACGATTTCGGCGGCAGAGGCGGTCATGTTGGACTTCGCATTGCGGGGCACGACATGCACCGAGGCGGCGAAATTGACGAGGATCTGCACCCCTGTCTGTTCGATGTTCTCGAGCTTCAGCTGGGCGACCGTGACGGCATAGCCTACGGACTTTTCGACCGGCTCGCCGATGTAACGGATCCGGAAGGTGCCCGTCTGGCCGGGTTCGACACGCAACTGCGCCGGCACGAGAATGAAATCGTCATCCGCCCGTTCGCGCGTTTCGACGCCGTATTCGTCGATCATGCGCCGTTCGGCGTAGATCTCCACGGCAACGGGGACAGGATCGCGGTTGGTCACGCGCATGGTCGCGGTTGCGCCCCGGCCGGAGGGAGCCAGATCGATGATCAGCGGCTCCACTTCATGCGCGCGCGCGGGCGATGCCAGCATCAACGTGGTCAAAAGGGCGAAGGCCGCCATCAACGGGATGAACTTCATGTGTCTCTCTCAGCTGTTCGGTGTGACTGACAAGGTCAGTGTATCGGAATATTCGCCGGCAGCCAGCAGCAGGAAGTTGAGTGTGCCGACCGTTATGAACAGCTCGCGCCGGAAGTTGTTGCTGATCTGGGCTTCCACATAGCTGGTCTGCGCGCCGGCATTGGCGACCGCGGTTCCCGCAATCGTCACCGTGAACGGGATTTCGCGGTTGGCCCCGCCCGCGCCCGTGATCAGGCGAAAGCCGTTGTCGCTTGCAAGGGTCACTGTCGCGCTGCCACCGTTGCACTCCACTCCGATCCGCCCGATCTCCTGCGGGCCCGGCTGGTCGAGGCTGACCCGGACCGTGGCCGATGCCCCGGCCGCAAGGGTGGAGGCGGTGGCGGGCTCTCCCGCCGAAGCGTAGACGTCGCCGGCAATGGTGCACAGCGTGGGAACCTGCGATGCAAGGCCGTAACCCAGCGCCTCCTGCGCGCTCAGTGGTGCGAGCGGAAGGCCGCATGCGGCAAGGGCGATTGCCCACCTGGCAAAGCGAAGCATGCTCATTGGCTTGCCTGTATCGTGACCACCACCTGGTCGGTGTAGATGCCCGGCGGCAGCCGGAACAGGTTGAGCGTCCCCACGTCGACCAGCAGCAGTCGTTCGGTGATGGGCACGCCCGGGCCGGCGGCGTCGAGATAGGCGGTGGTGACGGTGAAGCCGCCGGCAAGCTGGCTGAGCCCGGGAATCTTCAGCAGGTAGGGGATCTGTCCTCCCGGCCCGCCGGCGGGGTTGACCAGCTTGAAATCGTTGAGCGTGGTGATCGTCACCGCCGCGGCCGGCGTGTTGCACTGGAAGCGGTAGGAGCCGATGGCCTGGTCGCGGCTGTCGGCAAGGTTGACGAGGCTGGTCGCGGTTTCGCCCCCCGCGATCGGCTCCCCGGCCGAGGTGATGCCCGCAGTGGGAAAAACCTGCCCGTCGAAGACGCAGATCGGGGCGATGTTACCGGTGGCGACGATCGAGACGTTGTCGTCCGCCTGAGCCGGAGCGGACAGGCCCAGCGCGATCCCCCCCGCCAATGCAACAACAGGCAGGCCGCCGCGCCGCCGGTTTCCGGTGCGCCGATCGAAGCCTGATGTTCCTGCCGATATCATGGGTTGGGCGTAATTGTGATGCGGATCGTGTCGTTATAGGTGCCGGGCGTCAGATTGATCGGGTTGGCCGCGCTTGGCAGGACGAACTGCAGCGCACGGACCTGCTGCTGGGTCGGCCCCGGGCCGGTACCGGCGATCACGGTGGTGAAATCCGCGGCAATCCCCGAAGCGCCGCCCTGACCCAGCAGGTTGAGCGCGAAGGGGATGATGTCGCTGGCGCTGCCGGCGAGGTTGCGGAGCCGGAAATCGTTGTCGGTGGTCATCTGGAAGGTCGCCGAGGGCGTGTTGCAGCGCGCCGTCACATCGGCGATCCGCTGCGGCGCGGTGCTGGCGAGGTCGACCTGGCTGGACGCGAAGGTCTGGCCGGTGGTCTCGGTGTTGACGTCGTAGCCGATGCCGATCGCGGTGCTGTTGTTGTCCGCCACCTGCCGCACGAAGGCGCTCACCTCGCAGCGCGGCGCGACGGTGCCGGTGACGGTCACCGCAACGCTGTCGTTCGCGGTCGCAGGGGCCGCAAGGATCGCGGCACATGCACAGGAAAGGACAAGCAGCTTGTTCATCGGGCTGGATCTCGCTTGCAGCTTTCACTTCTCGGGTCTGGCCGGACGGATTTGACCGGCGGACCCAATCGGCTTGGTCACGGTGCTCCCGAGGGGCGGAGATACCGCCCCCCGGGAACCGTCCGCGCTTACGGATTGGGCGTGAAGGTCGCCCGGATGGTGTCGTTGTAGGCCCCGGGAACCAGGTTGATCGGGTTCACGGCCGAAGCCAGGACGAAGGAGAGCGCACGGCTCTGCTGAGCGCCCGGACCGGTTCCGCCGACGGTGCCGGTGTGGGTCGCGGTGATGCCGCTGGCGCCGCCGCTGCCGCTCAGGTTGAGCGAGAAGGGCACTTCGCTGTTGGCACCGCCGGAACCGTTGACCAGCTTGAAGCCATTGTCGGTGGTCAGGGTGATGGTGGCCGTGCCGGTGTTGCAGCGGGCGGTGAGCGACCCGAGCAGCTGCGGGGTCGTCAGACCGAGGTTGACCGTGCTGGTCACAGTGGTGGTGGTGGTCGACTGGGTCGTCGGGTCATAGCCGATGTCGACCCCGGTGGTGTTGTCGCCGGCGGTCTGGCGGATGAAAGCGCTCGCCTGGCAGACGGGAGCGACAGTGGCGGTGGTCACGATCGACACGTTATCGTCGGCCATCGCGGGGGTGGCGGTCAGAGCGGGGGCGCCAGCGGCAATCAAAAGGAGCTTCTTCATCAGACAATACCTCTTTGTTTGCGCCAGGCACCATTGCCAGACGCATCAGGTTGACAATCAAGGCAAGGTTGCCCCCTGCCTGCGACACAAAGGAGGACGGGAAGCTTCGAGGAGCTCCCTCTGCTCTGCTTATCTGGGGAAGGCGTTTTCACGCTACCGTACGTTAACGGTCCCCCCCTCCACTGCCGGTTATGGGGCGGCCAAAAACAAATCTCCCCCTGAATCTTGGTAGGTTCCGAACGCTGACCAAATTGCCCGGCGTTTCACCGACTTGACTTACGGGATCTTACCGAGTGCTTCCGAGGCGAGTGTCTCATTTTTGGAAAAACAAACTAACTTAGGTTGATCGTTGCACCCTCGCTGGTTGATCCGACTCGGGCGAATCGCCAAACAGACCCCAACAAAAACAACTAATTTTGCTGGCAAGAAAGTTAGTCTCTCGTTAACCTCGGATCATTACCCGCACGATTGGGGGAAAAGGTGCTGAAGGCAGTGATGCGACGGAACTAGGAGCTACCGGGCGTCGGTCCCACACGCGGCACCAACCTGGGCCTCGCCCTGGCGTTGCCGCTGCTGTTGGCGGAATGGCTGTCGGCGAGCCGCAATCCCCGCCTGATCTGCGATGCGAAGGGCAAGGTCCTGTGGCAATGCCCGAACCTCGGCCGCTGGCTCGAACAGGCCGGATCGATCAAGCTCGAACGAGAATATCTCATCCTTCTCGACAAGCGGGTGCAGGCGGCGTTCTCGGAATTCCTGCTCGATGCGGGCCGTCCCGACCTCGCCATCGGCTTCGTTGACGAGACGCTGGGAGAACGTCTGGTGCTGCAATGCCAGCGGCTCGAAGTCCCGCGCTTCCCTGCTGCCTTCGGCCTGCGCATCCTTTCGGACGCCCGGGGGCTCGAAAGCTCTTTCCTGCACTTCGAACAGAATTTCAGCATGACCCGGCAGGAAGCGGCAATCTGCCGCATGCTGCTGCAGGGCCAGACCGTGCAGGACATCGTGGAGACCGAAAGCAGATCGCCCGACACTGTCCGGTTTCACGTCCGCAACATCTACCAGAAGATCGGCGTCTCCTCACGCGAGGCGCTGTTTGCGCGGCTGCGCCCCTACATGTTCGATTGATGCGGCATTGGAGGGCCGTTGATTGAAGGGTGGCTCTTGTCGCGTCGCCCGCCGATCCGGTCATTTCGCAAGCTCCAGGGATCATCCACCGCCCGGATCGAGGTGCCGGACCCCGGCTGATCGGGTCCGAGATCCATCGGCCACAGGCTTTCGTCCGGAGACTTCAACAATCGGGGGGCGCGAGTCGCTGCCGCGCCGATAAGGGCGAACACCTGGCCGATGCGAGCGATGCCGCCATTCGCCGCCAGTGCCGCAAAAACCGTGCCCCGGCGCGCGCGGACTTGCTATGGCGCACGCCATGACCAGCGCCTCTCCCCGCACCCCGCCCCGCATCCTTGCCATCGCCGGTTCCGACTCCTCCGGCGGCGCGGGCATTCAGGCCGATCTCAAGACCATCGCCATGCTCGGCGGCTACGGCATGACCGCGATCACCGC
>VFQO010002152.1_pt1 | contig 12736 bp, 12 predicted proteins | sample 3512331 | NCBI WGS metagenome assembly VFQO01 (sample SAMN10412371, study PRJNA504923) | tailings metagenome | isolation source: Replicate 3 from Balatoc abandoned mine | place: Philippines: Itogon, Benguet | collected 2017-08-28
TGGTAGTTAGATACCAAAACTATACCGCTAATCAACACGAATTACTAACACAGCTAAAAGAATAGATTTCGAAATATCAAATCAAGAAAACCTCCACGGAATGTCTTTGTGAACCCGCAAGATCCGTTGAATGAGTTGGAAAAGTTTGCATGGCGAGAACTCATCTCAAAAAGAAAGCTAATGAACGGAAAAGAACAATTGGGGCTTTTTCTATTTGATGAATCATTCAGAACAACAAAATTTTTGCTAGAACTTCTAGAAATTATCCGTAGAACGACTGGAAATCAAAAATTGACCTATCATGCTTTCCGACATTCATTTGCGAACAGAAGGGCCCTCAGGTGCTTCGAATCCCCTCGGTCAGTTGCCACACAAAATGGAGTTCCCAGTCTAATCAAACAATCCTGCAGTGCATTAGATCTAATCCGACTTGGTCTCGGACACTCGAAAATTGAAACGAGCTGGGTTAGCTACATTCACGTTGTTGATCAAGTCACCGAGCATCAGACCCGAGGGATTCGAAGAGGCTCCTCAAAGAGATATTCCGGCAAGCGTGATTGGATTTTTGAGTTGCCCACACCAGCCGCTTTGCAGAAATCTGGTCGCCCAAAAACGATAGAGACATACAATCAAAGCTCGAAAAACTTCGATGACTTTTATCAGTTTAGGTTATTTTTAGAGACAGGAAAGATATCGCTTACCCACAGAGAATTTCAAATCTTTTCTGCACTGATACAAGGGCCATTGCAGTTTCATCATTCAGCACCAATGATTACAATCTACCTTAAAGACAGATCAATAAAAATCAACCTCTCTTCGAGAACCAGTAAGAATTTGCTTACCCCAAAGTCGTTCGAAAAAATCCTTATGGATCTAAGGGCGGTCTGGGCTGGGATGAAAGATGTGGATGGGAAGGACGCTAGCTTTCTTCAATATATAATCGCCTCAGGCGGCGAGGTGCTCATTTCAACCGCCACAGATTTTTCCTGGATTAGAATTCTCGGACTCGAGCCAACGTTGATCACATTCGAAAAGCCAAAAGCTACTGGTGGTTCTGCACCCGACTTCAACTACTCTGAACTTTTTGGAATTGGAAAGAAAGAGTTCAGCGAGTACGAAATAGAAGAGTCTGAAAAGAATCTTGCGAACGAAGTAACAAATGCGAAGCTGACAAAAGGTACATGCAGGCTGCGACTAAAATGGAGAAATGAGAACCATCCTTCTGAAACGTACGCATTTTTTATTCTAGCTGTTGTATTGTGGGTGAAAAAAACATCTTCACGTGGCCTTGAATCACTCCCCATACAACTTCGATAGAAGTCTGCGTTTCCGTCATGCAAACAAATCGCTTTCTTCAGCAAATTTCTTCAGAATTGAATTCAATTCGTCAGTAGCCTGAGAGATCCTCTTCGAAACCTTTAGAGAGAAATGATCCCGGTCGACTGTTTGGATGTGCGTAAAGTCTAAGGATATATTTGTTTGATTTGCGGCAAGAAGAATGAAATTCTTAAATGCCGGATCAAAGCTGAACTTCTGGCTTCGTGATCCATTTTTCAAGAGACTAGTTTTGCCAACAAAGTGAGAGCGTCCAATACTTGAGATTGATTCAACTACCACTCGTTTTTCACCAAGATCGCAAAGTTGTGTGCCTTTGTGTATGCCCTGAATAACATGCGAATCGTTTTTCTCAAGAATTAGTAAGTGTCCATTTATGCACTGTATCGATCTCTTAAATGGAGATTCATGTAGTTGCTCATGTTGCGGGGTCGAAGCACCGAATACCTGAATGCCTGATCTTATAAAGTTCATGTATTCCAGTGCTTCATCCGAACTCGGCACCCTAGAAGGACTTGAACTGATGAAAATTATCAACTCCCCAGCATTCAGGATTGTTGAGACTTTTAGATCATGTTTCTTTGCGGATTTCTCATTCACAACATCCGCTAACGCTTTACAAATCAAAAGCTCTGGTGCTTTTGCGTAGGTATGAGGATTGACTATTTCGAGGTTCTCATCGGAATTCAATGCAAGTTGACTTTGAACTTGAACCGCAACAAGCCATAAATCTCTACCTTGGAACAGTTCAGCCCCACCTTCGCTATGCCTATCGAATATCTGCTCGTATTTGCTGAAACTACAGTTTTTACTTATTTGACTTTTGTGATCATCTTCCGTGTATCCAGCAGCATTCTGCATCTGAGTATCATGAGAGATCATTTCCAGGGTGGCTCTTGTCCTGTAACCGCCATCACTCACAAAAGCCCTGACCGGGCGGCTGGGATCTACTGACTTTTTGCTTTTAAGGTACTGGGGGGCACTCATCGCACATTCCTTTGCAACAAATTTGACCAAGATAAACTGCTCGTTTCAGTCAAATTTAAACCGTGCAGTCCGCAACTCAAAGAAAAATGTACCCACAATCAGCAGCATCAAATCATCTAACAAATTGGGCAAGGCGGAACACACTGAACCGCCCCGGGTGTCGTAGAGGCCGTTTGGTTTAAGTGAACGCTTCAACCGAACAGTTCGCTATGATTGGCTGACTCAACATTTATTTGATGACTTGGAACAAATACAGGAACATGCAACAGGCTGGATGTGGATCTACAATCACGAAAGGCCAAACATGGCCATCGGTGGAATCACACCCAAAATGAAGTTGGCCATGGCGGCCTAAGCTCTACTTTCGAACCCCGTTAAAAATGGGGGTATTACCGAGTGGCTGTATGCGTTTGCTTTGAGAATAAGTAGGATCAGGTAATTATGCACACATTGAAGCACCTGAAAGGACAATAATAAGTATCCGGTCATGATCAGGATTTAAGCTTTCTTTCTCCGAGTTCAATCAAGCGTAAAACGTGGTTAGCCTGAATTGCGATTGACCAAAGTATCTCTGACATCCCTACTCCGAGTTGAGCCGGGAGAGTCATTGACGATACAGCGATCGCTCGCTATACTCAACGGCTGTTGTAATCAATTAATCCTGCAGACCTTTGTAAGACCCCGCCTTCCCAACTCTTTACTTTGACCGCCCAAGTGCTGATACACATGGGGTCAATCCTCGTTTAACTTTCTGCTACTGAGTCCTTTCCAAGCTACCCGTAAGCCTTGGTGGAAGGTTCTTGGCCGCATTTATCTATGAACTAAAAAAATGATTCGAACAATTCAAACGGACTGGTTTTCCAATGTCCGAAATGACCTTTTAGCAGGCCTTGTTGTTGCGCTGGCACTAATTCCCGAGGCGATTGCCTTTTCAATCATTGCAGGTGTTGATCCGAAAGTGGGTTTATATGCCTCATTCTGTATTGCAACAGTGATTGCATTTACGGGCGGTCGGCCTGGAATGATTTCCGCCGCCACAGGCGCCATGGCGCTTCTCATGGTCACACTTGTAAAAGACCACGGGTTGCAATACCTGCTGGTGGCCACGCTGCTGACTGGCGTACTTCAAATACTCGCGGGCATCTTGCAACTGGGTAAATTGATGCGCTTTGTATCTCGCTCGGTAATCACAGGGTTTGTAAACGCTCTGGCAATTCTGATTTTCCTCGCGCAAATTCCCGAGCTCACCAATGTAACTTGGCACGTGTACGCCATGGTAGCCGCCGGCCTGGGCATCATTTATTTGCTGCCCTACCTCACCAAAGCAGTACCTTCCCCACTGGTGGCCATCGTGGTGCTGACCGTGTTCAGTGTGTTCATGGGTATGGACATCCGCACAGTGGGTGACATGGGCGAGCTACCCGACTCATTGCCCGTGTTTCTGATTCCTGAAGTGCCCTGGACACTGGAAACACTGCAAATCGTGTTCCCTGTCTCGCTGACACTGGCTGTAGTGGGCTTACTGGAATCCATGATGACTGCACAAATCGTGGACGACCTCACTGACACACCCAGCAACAAGAACCGTGAATGTGTGGGTCAAGGTGTGGCCAATATTGCATCTGGCTTTATTGGTGGCATGGCAGGTTGCGCTATGATCGGTCAATCTGTAATCAACGTGAAATCTGGTGGTCGCGGTCGATTGTCCACATTGGCTGCAGGTGTATTCCTGCTCATCATGGTGGTGTTTGTTGGTGATTATGTGGCCATGATTCCCATGGCGGCTTTGGTGGCAGTCATGATCATGGTGTCAATCGGCACATTTAACTGGGCCTCTATTCGCAACCTGCGCGAACACCCGAAAAGCTCCAGCATTGTGATGCTCGCCACGGTAGCCGTGACAGTGGGCACTCACGATTTGGCGCAGGGCGTGCTGGTGGGTGTGTTGTTGTCAGGCTTTTTCTTTGCCAACAAGGTGGGCCGTATTCTTCGTGTGCAATCAAGCACTCAAAACGAAGGCCGCAATCGCACCTATGTAATTTCCGGACAAGTGTTTTTTGCATCCGCTGAAACATTCATCAATTCATTCGATTACAAAGAAGTCATTGATGAAGTGACGATTGATGTTACCCGTGCCCATTTCTGGGACATCACTGCGGTTAGCGCACTGGACAAGGCCATCATCAAATTCAAGCGCGAAGGCACCGAAGTGGAAGTAATCGGCATGAACGAGGCCAGCCGTACATTGGTGGACAAGTTTGCGATCCACGACAAAGACGATGCGCTCGAACGCATGGCTGCACACTAAGGAGCCCATCATGGACGAACGAAAAATTATTGCCTGTGTAGATCGCTCACAGTACTCCATCGCAGTAGCAGACTGTGCAAGTTGGGTGTCCAAACAAATCAAGGCCCCGGTAGAGTTTTTGCACGTGATCGATCGACACTTGGAGCAAGGCTCAGGCGAAGACCACAGTGGGGCGATTGGCTTTGATGCACAGGAAAACCTGCTGAACAAATTATTGAGCAGTGATAGCGAAAAAACCAAGGTCGCGAAAAGCCAAGGGCGCCTGTTTCTCAACGGGTTACGCGAACGAGCAATTGAGGATGGTGTGGCCCAAGCGGATTCACGAATTCGGCATGGCACGCTGGTGGATTGCCTGCTTGAACTGCGAGACGACACCAGGATTGCAATCATCGGCAGGCGCGGCGAAAGTTCAGTGGCCTCCAACCGTGACATTGGCCGTACCTTTGAAGCTGCTGTTCGCGCTTTGAACAAACCAGTACTTGGCGTACATGAACAATTCAATGTGCCTGAGCGCTTTTTGTTTGCTTTCGACGGCAGCGCCGTGAGCAAGCGTGGCGTGGAAACTGTTTTGCAAAGTCAGTTGTTCAAAGGTTTGAAAGGCACCTTGCTGATGTGCGGCGAAAAAAGCAGCAGCGGAATCAAACTTCTGGAAGAAGCAGCACAAACCTTGACTGATTCAGGTATTCCCACTGAGTTCAATCATGTTCAAGGCGACGTGGTAACACAAATGGTCAAAGGACTTGAAATTCACCAAGCCGACATGTTGGTGATGAGTGCCTACACACACTCGCCTTTGCGCAAACTTTTCTTCGGTAGCAAAACTGAAGACATGTTGCGCGCCACGAAAGTACCAGCGCTCTTGCTCAGGTAGGCAACAAGAAAAAAGGAAATCGAGATGAAACATTTGAAAGACAAACTTGAAAAAGAATTGCAGTCAATCAAACTATCAATTTCGGAAGCCAGAAAGTCCAGCGCCACTGTGGTGCTGGACCAAACCAGCGTGGGACGTTTGTCTCGCATGGATGCACTTCAACAACAGGCCATGGCCAAAGGTTTGATTGAAAGACTTCAAACTCAAGAACTCAAAGTGATCTCAGCATTGAAACGCCTTGATGCAAATGTGTATGGTCGGTGTTGTCAGTGCGAAGACGAACTTCCTTTGAGGGACCTTGAAAAAGATCCCACCTTGCTGTTCTGCACCGATTGCAGGGCTGAACGCTCGACGAGCTGAACAGCAAACTTGCGGCTTCTAGGCAAGCCATGTTATTTTAATGATCGAACTAATCAACCTTCTCCCCATGTAGCACGCACAGTCTTGGCAACAATTCAAACCGTCCCAATACCTTTGGGCTTTGTTGCGTCTGTCGCGGGTAACACACTTGCGCAGCCAGGCTGAATCAATCTTTTCCCTGAAAAAATAATTCCTCCAGACGGTTGTCGCATACCCGTGCCGAGCGCGAATTCATTTCGACTGCTTGAGGCTTGGTCGTGGCTAACTATTGCTTAAATTTTACTTTCGGAACTTATCCCGCTCGACTGGAAGTTCTATTCTTTGCGCCGGGTGATGAAATCGTACTTCACCTGTTCTGTGAAGGCGTGGGCTTGGACATTGCGCTGCAAACCCGAAAACACACTGGGATCAACAACAGGCCAGAACAATTGCTTGTTGCAGTAAGCGATTTTGACAGGCACCACAGCCCAAACTTCGACAGGGCCTGGCACGGCACTGCAATGAAAACCCGACGGGAAAGTATCCTCGCCTCGACGGTACAAGAAGCACTTCTAGCTTCCTTCGTGTTACCAGAAAACCTTGAACAACATTTGCTGATCTCAAGGGTTCAATCCAATGAACAAATCGATGAACGTGGACTAGCCATTATCGGTGCATCTTGCGCCCTTCATTTGTTGAATCCCGAATTTTGTGAATCTCCACTTTGCGCCATGTCAGTGTGTATGACCGAAGATGTTTTCAAAACCAACTCAAATGCACTGCATTTTGAGCGTGGGGTTTGTGAGCTCTTGGCTGTTGTAAATACGCATGGTCTCGTATTCGCAGAACTTCGTGGTGTTGAGGTAAAAGAGTTTGAGTGCATACAGTACTTGAATATGGCACACGACCATGCACGAAATTTACTCGAATTGCTGAGCCGATTTTGCAGGTACTTTTTACTCGAAGAGAGTAATACAGAACGCTGTGCTGGCAAGCAAGTTTGCCCAACACGCACTGATTTACAGCCAATCATTCAGAGGCTGTCTAATAGTCTTGGCACCGATGCACTTAAGTGGTTATCAGACATGCCGCCAGGTAGATCTCTTGTACCAGTTCACTTTGGAATCACAACAAAGGATGGGCGAACAAGCTACCTGAATTTCTCCCTCTCAGAAGTGGACAGTCAAATTGATTCGGAAGTCCTTGTACTTGGAACCGCAGATGGCCTCGACTGGCTTTACTTTCGAGCCGTCAACAAGTCACTAAGCCCACTGGCTTTCAAAGATGCGCTGCTTTATGGCCGACTGGTACGTTGCAACCAAACCCGACAGACCATGAACACAGCACGTAATACCGGGGATTAGTCATGTATCAACGTGTGTTGCTTGTATTCAACCCAGACTCACATCAATCGAGAAAAAATGCGGATCGAGCCAGTGATGCACTGAGTTCGATGGGCGTGTTTTGCAATCGTATCGAAGCAAATAGCCGGGAAAGCCTGAAAGCGTTTTTAAGTAATTCGCCGGACATGCTGGAAATGCTGCAAACACAATCTTGCCTCTTAGTTGTGTTGGCCAGTCCCGGTGTCATGCTGAACTGCGTATCTATTTTGGGGGATCTTATCGAAGGTGCCGCTGGGGTTTACAGCATGGATCATCAATCAGATGTTCTGATGGACTTCCCTTTTCATAAATTCATGATTCACCTCCCCGAGGTGCTAATGGGCCTTACACCGAGTGATGAAAGAACGATTTCAATCGCTGAATTGCAAGGCGGAATCGATCTGTCACCTCACCAAATTCCGTTCGCCAGCGATCTCGTTATCTCTAACAGCACATTGGATGGAGATTTTGAAATCAGTATTTCATTTGGGCGATATGGCATTGCCAAGTTTGAACTGAATACTTTCGCAGTTGCACTGCCAACTGGCACCACTCGATACGCACTTTCCTTGGGTGGCCCTGTGGTTTCCCCTAGCCTGGAGTGTTGGACCTGTATTCCCTGTGGACAAAGGTCTCTTTCTCTTCGCCCCTTCCTGCTTCCCCAATCTGAACCGCTTGAGATCACGATCCATTCCTCCGACAAGCTATTCCTGCTTGTTGATGGACAGGAAAGAATTCCAGTTCCACCAAGTGCAAAACTTGTCATCAAAAAGAATCCAAAACCAATTCGTTTTGTTCACCCGAAGTCGTGGAACTACTTCAGCGATCTTCAAGATCTTCTCAACTGGCAACGATTGCCCATCTAACCGAATAAATCAATTTCTCTTGGAAATAAAAATATGAAAACCAACACTGCTTTGAAACCAAAAAATGAAATTTCCTCTAAAGAGCTTACGAAGGTACCAACCCATCATTGGGACCTTGAAGTGCTTGAGAAACAGCACTGGATCAAATCAATTTTTTTGCGAAATTCAAAAAGCAAATACCCTGTCAAACTGCTTCGGTATTGGTTTACCTTTCATTTGATTCAGCAGGAGTATGAACGCCTGGGCAGACCCTTGAAAGTGTGTGAAATCGGGGTTGATCGGGGACAAATGCTCAAATTCATGAAGGACAGTGGTTTTAGTCAATACGTCGAATGGACTGCGGTTGATGTGATCATTCAACCCGAGCTTGAAACTGTAGGTTACACCCACGTAGTAAATGCCAATGTGGAAGCTGATAACTTCAGTTTGACCCAGAAGTACGATGTGATTATCACGCTGCATTTTCTGGAACATTTGTTTCAACCAGAGAAATTTGTTGCACAACTTCGCAATTTCTTGACACATGAAGGCGTTGTTATTGGGGGCTTCCCAGTCACCCCAAATCGCTTTGAGGCATGGTGGGAAGATCGTCTGCGAGCCAAGGCAAAACCCTTTGGGCATGTCAGCGTTTTTTCCCCTACACGCGTCAGAAAAATGGCCAACAAGGCTGGCATGGAAACAGAGTTTTTATCGGGTGCCTTTTTAATGCGGAAAAGTGATTCATTCATTGAAAACAGCAAACGCTGGATGAAGTTCAATTTGTGGTTTGGATCGAAATTTCCTTCAGTGGGTGGCGAGATTTACTGGAAATTACGCAAATCTGCAAAAGTCATCAAACTTTATCCAGCCCTATTCTTGATGGGATTCTCTGAAATGGCGTTGGTTGAACTATGAGGGATAACAATGAATAGAACCCAAGAGGTCGAAAGACGACGAACATTTGCAATCATTTCACACTCTGATGCGGGGAAGACAACGCTCACCGAGAAGCTGCTTCTGTTCTCGGGTGCAATACATATCGCAGGTAGCGTTAAGGCCCGTAAGGCGAGCCGACATGCAACATCTGACTAGATGGAAATTGAGAAACAACGGGGCATTTCCGTGGCCAGTTCAGTCATGCAGATGGAATACAAGGGCTGTGTTTTTAACCTACTCGATACACCAGGTCATCAGGATTTTTCCGAGGATACCTACCGGGTTTTGACAGCCGTGGACGCTGCATTGATGGTCATAGATGCAGCCAACGGCGAGGAAGTTCAACTCAAATGGCGAGATTTCAGTGGAACATAATATATAAAAAAAATTTAAGGGACGTTATTCGGCACTGTAATAATTTTCTGACATCCGTTCGTAATCAGTCCGTCATGGGTTCTATCGCCGATTGTCATCGTAAGTTGTTATTGAGTGGACGTAGGTGATTGAATTTGGACTTATCAGCGTGCGGTGATGTGAAAAAACACATGATTAAATTTTCCACAAGTATGCGTAACTATTTTGTTTGGAAGATCGAATTTACACGACGATTAGAGTTAATTTTTCAAGGAATTTGGATCATGTACGACGCAGTCAAGAATTACTACGGCAAAGAACTACAAAGCAGCAGCGATCTGAAAACCACAGCTTGTTGTGATTTTTCATCCATACCCGCGTGGCTGAAACCCTTGCTGTCAAATATTCACGACGAAGTACTTAGCCGCTACTACGGGTGTGGTTTGGTGTGCCCAACAGACTTGAAAGGAAAACGTATTCTTGACCTGGGCTCTGGCTCCGGGCGTGATGTGTATGCCTTGGCACAACTGGTCGGAGAAACCGGCGCAGTGGTGGGTGTCGACATGACCGAAGAACAACTGGAAGTGGCCAACCGCCACATTGAATACCATCGAGAGAAATTTGGCTACTCGCACACCAATGTAACCTTCTTGCAAGGATACATTGAACGACTCGATGAACTGGGTCTGGAGAAAAACAGTTTTGATGTGATTGTTTCGAACTGTGTGGTCAATCTTTCACCTGACAAAGACGCTGTCATGCGCCAAGCCTATGAACTGCTGAAACCAGGTGGCGAATTTTATTTCTCGGATGTGTATTCGGATCGCAGAATAGCGCCTCAAGTGGCCAGCGACCCGGTGCTCTATGGCGAATGTTTGGGGGGTGCCATGTACTGGAACGACTTCTTGAGGATTGCAACCCAAAACGGCTTTACCGACCCGCGTTTGGTCGAAGACCGCCCGCTCGACATAACCGATGCACGCTTGAGTCAATTGGTTGGGCAAACACGCTTTTACTCGGCCACCTACCGACTATTCAAGCTGGCAGATTTGGAAACCGCATGTGAAGACTACGGCCAAGCAGTAATCTACCAAGGCACCAGCGAAAACCAAGCGCACGGCTTTCTTCTGGACAAACACCACTTCATGGAAACCGGAAAGGTTTTCCCCGTGTGTGGCAACACATTCCGAATGCTGCAAAACACCCGTTTCAACGAGCACTTTCAGTTCATTGGTGACTTTTCCAAACACTATGGAATTTTTGAGGGATGCGGCAGCTCGATGCCATTTGAGCCGGGCATTAACTCCGCAATCTCAGGGGCTTGTTGTTGAATAGACTAAGAACATCTACTTCACCGTACATCTTAATCCAATCGTAGGTTCGGTTATGGTTTGCAACATTGGTACAGATTTCCACTTTCAGTTTACAACCCGAGCTAGGAATTCAATTTTCATGACTTTTCTAGTCGGGTCCTCTTCTCTAGACGCTAATGGCGTCTAGGGATTCCGGACCGGTGCTCTCGTAAGTCCAAGTAGAGCATCTTGTGCGGATGATGAACTACAAGGCATTGAACCAAGAATCTCGATCTCTCGCATGTCAAGTACATTAACATTCGGAAACTGATCTACTAGATCGGATAGTTTCTGATCTCTTAACCACAACAATGTTCTGATCGACTGTTTAAGCTCTAGATGCACCAAGTTCACCAGGAAGTGATGCTGTTGGCGATCAGTGGTGTTGGACTTCCTTAAAAAAGAGCGAGAGAATTTCCATCCCCTAAAAAGATCGATCGTTTGCTCGGCCGGTAACCACATATCTCCGACTACCCACTGGTTGACGGCAAACCATTCACAAGGTCCGCCGCTTTCCGAAATTGTGAGGCCGGCTAAGTGAGTGATATGTTTATCCCATCGTTGAAAAAAATGAATGTGAGTGGACACGCCAAGGTCTTGAGTGTCGTGTCTGTGCAGAAAGTATTGCGCTCCAGTCGTGTGATCTAGGAAATCATTTTCGGGAAAATGCAAATCTTCATCATCAGGAAGATTGTCGATTTCGAAATAATTCAACATATCGTGCGATAGCATCTGCATTTTCCGTTCGTCACTTTTAGATCATGACACCAAAGATTATTGTTTTCGCGTGAACTTCTTTTGTTCCTGCAAAACGTAAGCTGACAGCTTTTGCAAATCAGGATCGCTCCATGCGAAAGGTTTAGCAGCCATTGGCGCGTCCATGCACATTTGTACAGCCTCATCCAAGTGAACCATATCTACACCGTAGCCACTTTTTGCCATTTGCACCATATGTGGGAATGGCTTCTTAAAAGTATCGTTGTAACTCGCTCCACCGGTATGGCAGCTAGCGCAGGACAATCCATTACCCGAGAGTTTAGTACTTTTAAACAATACCTCTCCAGCCGCAATCATAGCGGGAGACGCTGACTCATAATGTGGTTTGTAACCCGCAGGTCGCTTGATTACATCAGGTGCCTTTTTCGCACCACACTTTGCACCACACTTTGCACCACACTTTGCACCACACTTTGCACCACACTTTGTACTGCATTTCGCACCACACTTCTGCATGCTGGGTTTGCATTTGCCTTGACAACGGGCTGAACAGCCTGCACCGTACGCTGACAGAGAAACAGCGGAGGCTAAGGCCATCGCTGTGAGCTTTGCAATATTTTTCATCGGGTGAACTCCCTCATTGATGAATGAACTGGAGATGCTCAACTAGCCATCCACATTGAAGTCGGGTCATAAGGGGACTTGGTTACAATACGATGGTGAAATTTCAAATTCGACTCAAAATTCGAGTCAAATGATCGCCATGTGGTTCAATGCTTCCTGAGAAAAGTACTTTGCCCTCAATGTTCTCAACGTGTAGGGTCGGAAATGAGTCGATTTTCACCCTGTCTTCCCATTCGGGAAACTCCTCAATGTCAATCCAGTGGGCCTTGAATGCAGTCGAATCAACCACGATTTCTTTGAATACAGCTTCAAATTCACGACATACACCGCACCAGTTTGCGCAAAGCAAATACACCGAGTAATCCATAGACGCCGACCGTTCTTTTATTCTCAAAGTCACTATTCGTGCCAATCAAGTTTTAGATAGTCAAAGTCTCGGCTTGCAGTCGGTTTAATGATTTCGAAATATGGTGACACGTCAAAATCTCTAGGTGTGAATAATGAATGGTGACGTATCCGTACGATTTCCTTAATACAGGATGGACAGTCTGGTCGCCGAGCGTCTTGAATTTCGACCAACGGCAAAATGGGGTAGCGTATAGACTGAAATGCTTGAGCAATTAGTGTGGAATGCATATTCTGGCCAAACTGGACAGCGATTCTGGCTGAAACTGGACACGGTTTCT
>VFQO010002153.1_pt1 | contig 12732 bp, 12 predicted proteins | sample 3512331 | NCBI WGS metagenome assembly VFQO01 (sample SAMN10412371, study PRJNA504923) | tailings metagenome | isolation source: Replicate 3 from Balatoc abandoned mine | place: Philippines: Itogon, Benguet | collected 2017-08-28
AGTGATTTGGAGCCGGAACTGTTGAACGCCGATCCTGCTGTTGTGTTCTGCCAGGGGTTGTAAGCCGGAACCGCCGAAATTTCCGTCACCCCAGTTCCAGCCCCGCCACGAGCGCATCGAGGTCGATGACCTTGCCGTCGCTCTGGAAGGTGTAATGCCCGTTCAGCAGGATGTGCCGCCAGGCCGCCGGCGATATCTGGGTGATGAGCCAAGATGGGCGGGACTGAGGTTCAGACGCGAGTTGCCCCTCTGGCTAACGGAAATTTCGGCGGTTCCGGCTTACAACCCCTGATTTGGAGGTTGACCTGCTGCGTCGCAAAGCAGTGCGGGCGGGCCAGCGACTTGAGCTGACGGTGAAGGAGTTCAGCCTGCTGACGCTGCTGTTGCAGCGCCAGGGGGAAGTGCTGTCGCGCACAGAGATCGCAGAGCGCGTTTGGGACATGAACTTCGACAGCGAAACCAACGTCGTCGAGGTCGCGATCCGACGCCTGCGCATCAAGCTTGATCAACCTTTCGAAAAGCCGTTGCTGCACACAGTGCGCGGCATGGGGTATGTGCTGGAGGCTCGCGGCTCATGAACTTGCCTCTGCGGCATGGTGGAAGCCTTCGACGCCGAATCTCCCGTTGGTTGGCGCTGCAGTCCGTGCTGGCGCTTGGCGGTGTATGCATCGTCGTCTACATCGTCATCGCCCTCACGCTCGCTGAGCGGCAAGAAGCCACACTCGACCAGAAGGAAGAGGCCATCGAGCACCTCCTTCTGGACGGTCGCAACCTCAGCGACGTGTCCAGCGTGCGCCACATGCTCAACGACTATCTGGCCGGGCATGACGAGCTGTCGTTGAGCGTGCTGGATGGCGGTGGCCACCTCATTGCGAAGTCGGAGCTGCAGCCGCCCAAGGACGCGAAAACGAAGCTCAGACGGTTCGACGTGAAGTTACCGGCCAACCTGGGCGAAGGGCGCGCGACCTTGGTACTCGACATGCGCCGCGACAGTGACTTGCTTGAAAGGCTGGCTTGGACGCTGGCGCTCGCGGCGCTGGCAGGCTCCAGCATCATTTGCGTGGGCGGCTATGTGTTGGTGTCGCGCGGCTTGCACCCCTTGCGCACCCTGGTGCGACAAACCTCGGCGGTGAGTGCGAGCCGCCTGGACGTGCGGCTGGATGGCGGTGAACAGGCCGAGGAGTTGCAGCCACTCATCGCGCAGACCAATGCGTTGCTTGGGCGACTGTCCAGTGCCTACACACAGATGGAGGCCTTCAACGCCGACGTGGCCCACGAGCTCAACAGCCCGTTATCCATCCTGATTGGCAGTTGCGAAGTGGCCTTGCGCCGCCCGCGATCTACGGCCGAGCTACGAGAACTGCTGGAATCCAATCTAGAGGAACTCCGCAGGATTGCCATGATCGTGGCGGACATGCTGTTCCTGTCGAACGCGGAACGGGGCGCAGTCGCGCGGCGTGGGCTGGCCCAGAGTCTTGCGCAGCTTGCCGGTGAAGTGGTCGACTATCACGAGGCTGCGCTTCATGAAGCGGGTCTGCAGACCGAGATTCGGGGCGATGCCACGCTTGCCGTCGATGCGGGGTTGATCCGGCGCGCGCTGTCGAACCTGGTCGGCAACGCGACCCGTTTTGCGATCAGGGGATCGACCATCTGGATCGACATTGATGATGAACCGGATGGCGGAGCCACGTTGAGCGTCTGCAACATTGGTAGTCCCATCCCGCCCGAGCATTTGCCTCGATTGTTCGACCGCTTCTATCGGATCGACGCGTCCAGGACGGATGCAAGCAGGAACCATGGCCTGGGTCTGTCCATCGTCGCCGCCATCTCTCGCATGCATGGCGGCACCGCAGGGGCCACGTCCACCGACAGCTACACGACCATCGGGTTCAGCGTCAAAGGGGGCGTGCCCGCTCAGAACAGCGTGATCACCCAGAAACCCACGAAGCCGGCGAACAACACGAGCATCGAGTAGGGCTTCTCTTCGTGCACATGTGCCTCTACCAGCAACTCCTCCGTGACGAGGTACAGCAACGCCGCCGCGGAAAACGCCAGGACGACAGCCACCGTCGATGCGGGCAGGGCGCTCAAGCTCCGATAGCCGACCAGTGCAGTCGTCAGGAGCGTCGCGGCAAGCGCCACGCACACCCAGAGCACACGTCGGCCTTGGATCGCCTCGGAAACCAGGGACATGCCCAGGAACAGCATTTCAGCGGACAGGCCAATGGCCAGCGCGAAGCCAACCTTCTCTCCAGCCGCAAAGCCGGCACCGATCGTCACGCCGTCCAGCGCCGCGTCGAGGAACACGGTGATGACCAGTCCGTAGTTGAGTTGCGCGGAATTGCTGCCTGGCGCAGTGTTCGCTGCGCGCGCCTCCAGCCAGGATCCCAGGCGCTGAACACCGAACATGAACAGCACGCCAAAGGCGAACATGCCCACCAGCGCTTGTGGAGATGCTGTCGACTGACGCATCTCTGGGAACACCTCGATGGTGATCGCAGCCAAGATGATGCCGGCTGCGACGTGCTGAACATTCGAGATCAGCGTCTTGCTGGGCTGCCAGAACGACGCCAGCCACCCTCCGAGCACCATGACGATGGCCGGAAGCGTGAGGAAGTAGTACACGCTGCCCATGACTTCATGGTACTGGCCCCCAGTACCTTGCCAAAGTACCCCGGATCGGGGACACTGTTTGCAACAGAAACCTTGGTCACTCGTGATCTTGGAACACCTCCAAGACCGCCGCAGTGATACTATCAACGACCCTCAGCTCCTGCTCGAGGCGGTACATGAGCACAGCGAACTAACTCAACATTTCAGAGGATCGTGAAGCCAATCAGCGTCATCCCACGAACATGCTCGCGCGACGGGGTTGCCCCCCAGCAGCGCGGCTGGGTGTGGGCGTTTCGCTTGTTGCTGGTCATGGTTCTGGTGTTTGACCAGGTCAGCGCACCGTTTCACCAGCATCACCATGACTTCGGCATTGATGCCGACGCTGGCTTGGCCGCTTTGCACAGCCCCTCCGGGGATTCCCTGGCCTTCGAATCGCATGCTGAGGACAGCCATGATGGGCTGCAAGCTGGCCACCCTGCCATCGCGCTGCGCTCGCAGGCCGCGTCGGAGCTGAGCGGCGTTCAATCGGTTTCCGATGCGCTGCTTTCTGTAGCGGCGTTCGTGGTGGCCTTCCCGGCCATCGAAGTGGATACGCCCGTCCCTGACTGGCCCGACCGCGGGCCACCGCAGTTCACCTCTTTCAAGAGCCTGCCCCCCGCAGGCCGTGCCCCTCCGCTCCACGCCTGAAAAGCCGCAAGCCGCTTTTCCCGGGCGCGCACCAGCGCGCGCTCAGTCCGTGGAGTTTTCATGTCATCGCAATTTCCCCTTCGCGCGCCGGTGCAGAGGCAGCGCGGTGCTGGCCTTGCCAGCCGCCGCAATGTCGTCTCGCAACCGAGCCTGGCGCTGTGCGCCCTCGCGCTCGCGCTCACCCTTTCAACAACCACCTCCCAAGCAGCCGACGCGCCGGCCTTCGGCGTGCTGCTGCAACAGTCACTGGCGCGGGCGCCCATCCTGCTTGAGCAGCAGGCCAATGCCGAAGCCGCGCGCCTGGACGCGGCGCAGAGCCGCAAGTGGCTCAATCCCAAGGTCGACGCACTTTCTGAAGACCTGAACGCGCCGAGCAACGGCGGTCAGAGCCCGCGTCAAATCACCTTCTCCATCAGTCAGCCGCTGGAACTGGGCGGCAAGCGAGCCTCTCGCATCGCCGTGTCCGACCGCGATTCCGATGTGGCCGAAGCCAGGCGCCGTGAAGCCGAAGTGCTGTGGGCTGCAAAGCTCGCCGTCGCCTACGGAACGGTCGAGGCGGCCCAAGGGCGGCAACGTGTGGCAGCAGATGAACTGAGCCGCGCCGGCGACGACTTGCGGGCCGCGCGCGCCCAAGTCGAAGCAGGCAAGGAAGCCAGTGTCCGCGTCGCGCAGGCAGAAGCCGGTGCCGCTGCCGCCCGTGGCGCCGAGCGCGCAGCCGCCGCCGACCTGACCCAGGCCCTGGAAGAGCTGTCTGCACTCGTTGGGTCCCAGGAGCGCTTCACCGGCATCGCCGGATCCCTGTTCAGCACGGCAGCCGACGCAGGCGCCGCAGCCGACGAATCTCCCACGCTGCGCGTCGCGCAAAGCGAGCGTGAGGCCTCCGAGGCCCGGCTGCAAGTGGAAGAGCGGCGCTGGATTCCAGACCTCAGCGTGACGGCCGGCGTGCGTCGCTATGCCAGGACGTCCCAGAACGGCTATGTGGTCGGCTTGTCCGCATCCATCCCGTTGTTCGACCGCAATCGAGACGGCGTCGCCGCCGCGCGCCAGCGCGTGCAGGCCGCCGACGCACGCGTCCTGGCTGCCCGGCTGGAGACAGCTGCAGCCCGTCGATCGGCGCAGGCGCAACTGCTGGCTGCGGAGGGGCAACTGGAAGCTGCTCTTGAGGGCGAGCGTGCGTCCGCCGAAGGCTATCGACTGGGCCGCATCGGCTACGACGCCGGACGCACGCCTCTTGTCGAGCTGCTGTTCGCTCGTCGCGCTTATTCCGAAGCTCAACGTTCAACCATCGACGCGCGATTGGCGCGCGTCCGTTCCCTGGCAGCGCTCGCGCAGGCGCAGGGCCGTCTCGCATTTGGAGAATCACAATGACAAGCAAATTCAAGCTGAACCAAGTGCTGATCGCGGCCTGCATCGCCGCCGGTGCAGGAGCACTGGGCTACGGCATTGCGAGCCGCAGCTCGAGCGGTGCAGAGCCGGCGCCAGCCGCCGCCGCACCGAAGCCGGCAGCGACCGCAAATGCGGCCAAGAAGGACGCGCCCGAGCTGAAGATCCCGGCGGACTACATCACCGCCGCCAACATCACTGTCGAGAACGCGTCTGGCTCTGACGTCCGCAATGAGCTTCTGCTCCCTGCGGTCGTGACGGCCGCACCGGGCGCGGAAGCCGCCGTGGTGAGCCGCGCAAACGGCACATTGGTCCGGGTCTTGCGCCGCCTCGGCGACACCGTCAAGGCAGGTGAGGTGCTCGCAAGTATCGAGAGCCTCGAAGCCGCCACCATGGTGAGCGACCGCCGCGTGGCGCAAGCCAAGGTCGACCTGGCGCGCAAGACGCTGGCCCGTGAGAAGAGCCTCTTCGACCAGGGCGTCACGCCTCGTCAAGCGCTGGAAGCCGCTCAAGCAGATGTGGACGTCGCTGAGGCTGAGGCTCAGCGGGCCGCTGCTGTCGCAGGCGCCGCGCGCGTCGGCAGCGACGGCCGATCGCTCAATATCGTGGCGCCCATCGCCGGCCGCATCACTTCCATCACTGCGCTTGCAGGCGCCCACGTGACGCCGGACCTTGAGCTGTTCCGTGTGGGAATGCCCGGTGCCGTGCAGATCGAGGCGCCTCTGACCGCGGACGATCTGCGTCGCGTGGCAGTGGGCGACTCGGCTACTGTTCTGACTCGCTCCGGCAAGCCGGTGCCGGTGACGGTTCGCGGCTTGACGCCAGGCGTCAGCGCCACCACGCGTGCGGCCACGGTCGTGCTCATTCCGACGGCGGGGCCGGATGCGCAATCGCTCCTCGCCGGCGAAGGTGTGCAGGTCCGCCTGCAGACCCGCGGTCAATCCACGCCGCAGGGCGTCGCCGTGCCCGAAGAGGCGGTGCAAAACATCGACGGTACGGATGTCGTGTTCCTCCGCACGCCTGAAGGCTTCCGCGTCCAGCAGGTCTACGTGGGTCTGCGCAGCGGTGGCCTGGCGCAGATCGTCACTGGCCTGAAGTCGGGCCAGCAGGTCGCCGTCCGCAATGCCTTCCTGCTGAAGGCCGAGGCGAAGAAGCTCGCGGGAGACGACGAATGATCCAAGCTCTTCTCCAGGGCGTGGTTCGAGCCCGTTGGATGGTGCTGTTTCTGACGGCGCTCGTCGCCGCCTTCGGCGCCTGGCAGCTCAACTTGCTGCCCATCGACGTCACGCCCGACATCACGAACAAGCAGGTACAGATCAACACGGTTGTCCCGACACTGACACCGGTCGAGGTTGAAAAACGAGTGACCTATCCGATCGAGACAGCGCTTGCCGGCCTGAACGGCGTGGAGAACATGCGCTCGTTCTCGCGCAATGGCTTCAGCCAGGTCACGGTGATCTTCAAGGAGAGCGCCAACCTGTACTTCATGCGCCAGCAGGTCACCGAACGCTTGAATCAGGCGCGGGCCAGCCTGCCCGAAGGTGCCGACCCCGTCCTCGGACCGGTATCCACTGGCCTCGGCGAGGTGGTGCACTACAGCGTCGAGTACAAGTACCCGCGCGGCGAGGGTGCGCCTGCACCGGCTGAAGGCAAGGCCGGCTGGCAGAAGGACGGCAGCTTCGTGACGGACGAGGGCGAACGCTTGCCCGATTCCGTCTCGCAGTTGGCCTACCTCCGCACGGTGCAGGACTGGATCGTCCGGCCACAGCTGCGCATGACGCCCGGCGTCGCTGACGTGGACTCGCTGGGCGGCTTCGTCAAGCAGTACGTCGTCGAGCCCGACCTGACGCGTCTTGCGGCCTACGGCCTGGACTGGAGTGAACTCGGTCGCGCGCTGGAAGACTCGAATCTATCCATCGGTGCCAACTACTTGCGTCGCTCAGGCGAGAACTACCTCGTCCGTGCCGATGGCCGACTGCGCTCCGTGGACCAGATCGCCAATACGGTTGTCGCGCAACGCAACGGCGTGCCGGTCACGGTGGGCCAGGTGGCCACGGTCAAGATCGGCGGTGAGATTCGCACCGGTGCAGCCAGCCGCGACGGCAATGAGGCGGTCGTCGGCAGCGCGCTGATGCTTGTCGGCGAAAACAGCCGGACGGTTGCCGCCGCCGTGGTCGAGAAGCTGGGAGAGATCAAGAAGACGCTGCCGGAAGGCGTCGTGCTGGAGCCCACGCTGGACCGCTCCCAGCTGGTGGTGGCCACCATCAAGACCGTCGCCAAGAACCTGACCGAGGGTGCGCTGCTGGTTGTCGCCATCCTGTTCGCCCTGCTGGGCAACTGGCGCGCGGCCGTCATCGCGGCGCTGGTGATTCCGCTGTCGCTGCTGATGAGCGCCATCGGCATGAACTCCTTCGGCATCTCGGGCAACCTGATGAGCCTCGGTGCGCTGGACTTCGGTCTGATCATCGACGGCGCCGTCATCGTGGTCGAGAACGCCTTGCGGCGCCTGGCCCATCGACAGGCACTGGAAGGCCGCTTGCTGACGCTCGGCGAGCGCCTGCAGGAGGTCATGGCTTCGTCCAAGGAAATGATCAAGCCGACCGTATACGGCCAGCTGGTGATCTTCCTGGTGTTCCTGCCGTGCCTGAGCTTCCAGGGCGTCGAGGGCAAGATGTTCTCGCCCATGGTGATCACGCTGATGCTGGCCCTCGCGTCCGCCTTCGTGCTGTCCATCACCTTCGTGCCGGCCATGCTGGCCGTCGTGATGACGAAGCACATCGAGGAGCGCGAAGTCAAGGTGATCCAGGCGACCAAGAACCGGTACCTGCCGGTGCTGCAGCGTACGGTGGCCAACCCGTGGCCATCGATCGTCACCGGCCTCGTCATAGTGGCGGCGGCAGCGGTCACCTTCCGATTCGTCGGCAAGGAGTTCATGCCCACGCTCGACGAACAGAACCTGAACCTCTCGTCAGTCCGCATTCCTTCGATGTCGATCGAGGACTCGGCCGCGCTGGACCTGCCCATCGAGCGGACCCTGTTGACCCTCCCTGAGGTCAAGACGGTCTACTCGAAGGCGGGTACGGCCAGCCTGGCGGCGGACCCGATGCCTCCGAACGCCTCCGACAACTACGTCATCCTGAAGCCCAAGAACGAGTGGCCCGAAGGCGTGACCACCAAGGAGCAGGTCGTCGAGCGCATCCGCGAGAAGATGTCGGCGATCGTGGGCAATGCCTACGACGCGACGCAACCGATCGAGATGCGGTTCAACGAGTTGATCGGCGGCGTCCGCAGCGATGTGGCCGTCAAGATCTACGGCGACGACCTCGACCAGTTGGCTGCGACCGGCCAGCGCATCGCCGCGTTGCTGAAGAAGATCCCGGGCGCGGTCGATACGCGCGTGGCGCAGACATCGGGGTTCCCAACCTTCGACATCGAGTTCGACCGCGTGGCGATTGCGCGCCACGGCCTCACGCTCAAGGAAGTTGCCGACACGGTGTCCGCCGCGCTGGCAGGCCGGCCGTCGGGTCAGATCTTCGAGGGTGACCGTCGCTTCGACCTGGTCGTGCGCCTGCCAGGCGATCAACGCAACAATCTGGACCAGCTGCGCGGATTGCCGGTGACGCTGCCCGCGGTCGACGGCAAGCCGCGTGCTTCGGTGCCGCTGGGTTCGCTGGTGCAGTTCAAGTTCACGCAAGGTCTGAACGAGGTCAGTCGTGACAACGGCAAGCGCCGCCTGTATGTCGAGGCGAACGTCAGCGGGCGGGACCTGGGCAGCTTTGTCGCCGAAGCGCAGAAGCGCATCGACGCCGAGATCAAGCTGCCAACCGGCGCGTGGATCGAATGGGGCGGCCAGTTCCAGAACCTGCAGGCTGCTTCCAAGCGGCTGGCCATCATCATCCCGGCGTGCCTGGTGCTCATCAGTGCGGTCCTCTACCTGGCCATCGGCAGCGCTGCGCTGACGGCGACGGTGTTGGCCACCATCCCGATGGCAGTGGCGGGCGGCGTGTTCACGCTGGCTATTCGCGACATTCCGTTCTCGATCTCCGCTGCTGTGGGATTCATCGCCGTGTCAGGTGTGGCGGTGCTCAACGGCCTCGTGATGATTTCGGCAATCCGTAAGCGGCTGGAAGACGGCATGGCGACTAGCGCGGCCGTGATCGAAGGCGCGATGGAGCGCGTGCGACCCGTCCTGATGACCGCTCTGGTCGCGTCCTTGGGCTTCATCCCGATGGCGTTCGGTACCGGCACTGGGGCCGAGGTACAGCGGCCGCTGGCAACGGTCGTGATCGGCGGCCTGATCACCGCGACGGTCCTGACGCTGCTGGTCCTGCCCGCGTTGTGCGGTCTCGTCCTGAAGCGGTCGGATCAGGCCAAGCCTGAGCCGGAACCCGAACCCCTGCCGCAAGCCTGAGCTTGATAGGGGAGGCGCGAGCGCTTCCCCGTCTCCCTGATTTTTCACCAGCAGTAAAGGAAATCATGTTCCAACGTCTTGCCCGGCCGCTGCTCGCGGTGGGCCTGCTCCTCTCCGCCGCGGCCGCCTGGGCGCACGGCATCTCCGAGGCCGACAAGCAGCGCATGCTGGATGGCGGCTACCTGCAGTACATCGGGCTGGGCGCCAGCCACATGCTGACCGGCTACGACCACCTGTTGTTCCTGTTCGGTGTGGTGTTCTTCCTCACGAAGTTCACCGATGTGGCCAAGTTCGTCACGGCGTTCACGCTGGGCCACTGCATCACGCTGATCTTCGCGACGTTCCTGAAGATCACCTGGAACTTCTGGCTCGTGGATGCACTGATCGCGATCAGCGTCATCTACAAGGGGTTCGACAACAACGGCGGCTTCCAGAAGTACTTCAACCGCCCGTCGCCCAACCTACTGCGTGTCGTCTTCGCCTTCGGGCTGCTGCACGGTTTCGGCCTGTCCACCCGCCTGCAGCAACTGCCGCTGGGCGACGACAACTTCAGCATGCTGATGCGGATCCTGAGCTTCAACGTCGGCGTTGAGATCGGGCAGATCGCCGCTCTCGTGGTCATGGTCGCCCTGCTGTCCCTGTGGCGCAAGCGTGAGTCGTTCCAGCGGTTCAGCACGTTCTCGAACAACGCACTGATGACGCTCGGCGCGCTGTTGCTGTTGATGCAACTGCACGGCTACCACCACGACTTCGATGCAGAGAACCTGCGCTTCCCCGAGGAGGAGCACAAGCACCTGCATGAAGACATGGACATCGACAAGAGCACCCGCACGGGACGCGAGAGCCTCTGATGGCCGCGTTCTTTGAGTTTTCCCCCACCCCCCACCAAAGGAGTTTTCCATGAAGAAACTGTTCGTCTCGATGGCCGCCATGGCCGCATTCAGCCTCTCCGCTCCCGCCTTTGCCGGCGGTGACGGCGACTGCCATTTCCACGGCAACACGCCAGCCAAGGCCGAGACCGTGTCGGGCTGCGCCGTGAAGCGCCAGCAGGCGCTCATCGCCGGCGGCAAGCTCGACAAGTCCTGGCAGAGCATCAAGCCCGGCACGCCCGAGCAGGTCGATGGCCAGAAGGGCAAGGAATGGAAGGTCACCTTCAAGGATCCGGCCGCTGCCGACAAGTCCAAGGCGAACCTCTACATGTTCTTCACGCCGCAGGGCAACTTCATCGCTGCCAACTTCACCGGCAACTGATCGGTCTTTGACCGTTGCGGCGCCAGCAGGCATTGCGCCTGCTGGCGTCTGTCCCCCTTTCGCGGAGCACCGCCATGTTGGATGTCCTTGCCAATCGGACGTACCGCCACCTTTTCTTCGCCCAGGTCATTGCGCTGGTCGGAACAGGGCTGGCCACCGTCGCACTGGGCCTGCTGGCCTTCGACTTGGCAGGTGCGGACGCGGGCGCAGTGCTCGGCACCGCGCTGGCCATCAAGATGGTGGCCTACATCGGCGTCGCACCCATCGCCTCGGCGTTTGCCGACAGGGTGCCGCGCCGCACCTTGCTGGTTGCGCTGGACCTCGTGCGCGCCGCCGTCGCGCTGGTGCTGCCCTTCGTCACGGAGATCTGGCAGGTCTACGTGCTGATCTTCGTGTTGCAGTCGGCCTCTGCGGGTTTCACGCCCACATTCCAGGCGACGATCCCTGATGTGCTGCCCAAGGAGGCGGACTACACCAAGGCCTTGTCGCTATCGCGCCTGGCCTATGACCTTGAGAGCCTGGCCAGTCCGGCGCTGGCTGCAGCACTGCTGACCGTGGTCAGCTTCCACAGCCTTTTCCTTGGGACGGTTGTGGGTTTCGTCGCCTCGGCCGTACTGGTTGTCTCTACCGTGCTCCCCAAGGCAAAGCAGCCGCCGCGGCGCAGCATCTACGAGCGCACCACGCGCGGCAGCCGCATCTACCTCTCCACACCGCGGCTGCGCGGCTTGCTAGCGTTGAACCTCGCTGTCGCGTCCGCCAGCGCCATGGTCATCGTCAACACGGTGGTGCTGGTGCAGAGCCAGCTGCAGCTCAACCAGCGTTTCACGGCCGGCGCACTGGCGGCCTTCGGCGGCGGCTCCATGCTGATTGCCCTTGGGCTACCCAAGCTCCTGGAGCGCTTGCCCGACCGGCGCGTCATGGTCTTTGGCGCGTCTGTCCTGACCATCGGCCTGCTGCTTGGACCCTTGGCGACGGGCAACTATGCGGCGCTCGTGGTGCTGTGGCTGCTGTTGGGCATGGGCTACTCCCTCGCTCAAACGCCGTCCGGCAGGCTGCTGCGCCGCTCGGCCAGCGAGCAGGACCGACCAGCGCTTTTCGCCGCGCAGTTCGCGCTTTCGCACGCCTGTTGGCTCATCACCTACCCGGTCGCCGGATGGCTGGGCGCCAAGGCCGGCCTGAACGCCAGCTTCATCGCTCTGGGCATTCTGGCGGGAGTGACCACGTTCGCGAGTCTCTGGCTTTGGCCCAAGGACGATCCGGTGGAGGTTCCTCATACCCACGGTGATCTGAAAGAAGGCGATGAGCACCTGCAGAGCCCGGCCGTGGACGACGCTCGGCAGCACTCACATGCATACGTGATCGACGACCAGCATCAGCGGTGGCCAAGGAGCTGAAGTCATGGACAGGCGCGCAGTACTGGCTTGGATGAGCTGCGTCACCGGGAGCTTGCTACTGCCCGGTTGCGCAAGCTTCCTGCGGGGCAGCTCCGTGGGACCGCAGTGCTACCGCGCGAGGAATGGCCCCGGGATCAAGGCGATATGCACGCCGGAAGCCGTCCCTGACGAAGAAGCCGAATCGCGAGCCAAGCGGTTCGAGCCGGTCGCCGGTCAGCTGACCATCTATCTCGTCCGCCACCGGTGGGGAGATGCCGCCAATAGGGTCAAGGTGGGCATTGCCGGGGAGCGGTTGGTGACGACCATCCCGGCTTCGCTGATTCGGATCGCCGTGCCGCCTGGAAAGCACCTCCTGGTCTTTAACTGGGCCAAAGGGCATGGAGTGCTACAGGTCCAGGGCGACGCCGGACAAGTGCTGTTCGTGGATCTGGTCGGCAGCCTGTGGATCTGGAACGAGTGGTACCGGTTGGAGATGGGCGACCCCTCGTTTCGAGACAGGGCGATGAAGAGTCGGCTCGTGGCTGACGTCAAGCTGGGCGTGCGCGAGTGACGCAAAAACTCCTGCTGGACGTTGGGACGCAAGTGGCGGAATCGGACTTCCCGCCAGAGTCCGCCGCGGCTCACTTTGAGGCGATCGGCAAGGGCATCAACGACGTGGATGTCATCGTGCAGGCCTTGCTGGAGAGGCTCCCTCCGTCCAAGCCTTGGCAGCGCCAGTTGCGCAGCCATCTGCGCGATGCGGACCGGCACGTGGAGATTCTCAGGCTGGAGATTTCACTGGAACACGACAGTTCGGAGATCCACGCGGCTGCGCTCAAGCTCAAACATGTCCTCGAGATCGCGAACTTTCATATCGCGGGTGGTCGCGCGGAAGGCTGGATAAGGAACGCGCTGGCGGTGGCCTACCGCAATGCGTCGCTTGTCAGTAAGTTGCGGGGTCTCCTCGTTTTCAGTGCAATAAGTGACGGTACGAAAAGCTAGCACTGGCGCGGA
>VFQO010002154.1_pt1 | contig 12728 bp, 16 predicted proteins | sample 3512331 | NCBI WGS metagenome assembly VFQO01 (sample SAMN10412371, study PRJNA504923) | tailings metagenome | isolation source: Replicate 3 from Balatoc abandoned mine | place: Philippines: Itogon, Benguet | collected 2017-08-28
ACGTCACAGGACAAACAAGTAGTAAACTTTTCAGTAGCGACCAACGACAGCTACCGTAACAAGCAGGGCGAACGCATAGAGCAAACAACCTACTTCGACTGCTCTTATTGGATTTCTGCAAAGGTAGCCACACTACTCACAAAAGGCACTTTGGTAGAACTTACAGGACGAGTAAGTACAAGAGCGTGGACAGGCATGACGGAGAGCCAAGAGCAGGACTGAATTTCCATACCTCAAATATCAAACTGTATGGGGGTGGCAAGAGAACCGAAACCGCACAGGCTACTACACAAGCGGAAAGCAACGGTACAGCAGGGCAAGGTACAGAGGACGACCTCCCATTTTAACAACAATCATTTAATCATTTCTCAAACTTCAAAATTTTAGCATTATGGCACATAACATTCATTTCAACGAGAGAACAGGAAAGCACAGTTTCTTTTCAGTACAGCAAAAAGCGTGGCACGGTTTGGGGCAGATAGTCGAACAATATCCAACGAGCGAAGAAGCTATCAAATACGCAGGGTTAGATTATGAGGTGGTAAAATCCCCTTTGTTTACCAAAGGTTCGGGTATTATCGAAACCGCTAACGGCATAGAGATAGGCAGTAGCGAATTGGAAGTACCTAACTATTTCGCCAACATACGCACCGATAACAATGCCGTATTGGGTGTGGTCGGTAAGGATTACCACATTGTGCAAAACCGTGAAGCCTTTAATTTCTTTGATGCTATCGTAGGTGGTGGCGAGGGCATTCTGTACGAAACCGCAGGAGCGTTGGGTAACGGAGAACGCATATTTATCACAGCCAAACTGCCCGATTATATCCGTGTAGGTAATGGCGATGATGTAACCGAGAAGTACATTTTCCTTACCACTTCGCACGATGGTTCGGGCAGTATCACAGCCGCTTTTACCCCTATCAGGATTGTATGCCAAAACACGCTGAATGCCTCATTACGCAGTATGACCAATGTAGTCCGTATAAAACACACTTCGGGAGCAAAACAACGTATAGAGAACGCTCACAAGATTATGGGATTGGCTAACACATTGAGCAACCAATTAGAGGGAATTTTCAACGAGTGGACAAAGGTAAAGGTTACAGACCGAGAAGTAAGAAAGCTAATCCAATTGGCACTTTGCCCCAACAAGGAAACGCTTGACCTACTCAAAAAAGGTGCGGAAGATGAAGTTTCCACCGTGTTCAAAAACGTGGTTGATGATGCTTTCAGCTATGCGATGATGAGCGATACCCAACAAATGGACACGACCAAAGGCACATTGTTCGGAGCGTACAATGCCGTTACAGGCTACTATCAAAACGTAAGAAATTACAAGAACGATGAAGCCAAGTTGCAGAGTATTGTATTGGGTGGTACTGCCCAACTCAAATCACAGAAAGCATTTGAACTGTGTACCTCATTTGCTTTGGACGGTGCGAAAATCCTAAACCTTAATTAGATAACCACAGGCTACCGCCTTAAACGGTGGTAGCCTACTATAAACAACAACTATGACAATAGAGATATATGAAGCAACGCTGAAGCACGACACAGGAACGACAATGCTAAGAGTATTTTCACTAAGTGGAAAGCAGGGCTATACAGCAGATAACAACCGTAGAGGGTTGTCCCGAATGTGCCATTGTGGATTTAGTGAAGATTGATAACAATACAAAACAGCAGGATATGAAAGTAAAAACTATAGAGGAAGCAAAAGAATTGGCTAAAGGCAAGAGCCTTGAAAAAAAACACAAGGACGAAACAGTACATATTATCTACTGCAATCGTACAGCGTATTTCTACATAGATACAGACGGTTTAATACGCCTTTGGGAGCAGTCATTCGGCTACTATGTAAATGGCGTTTACACCGCTGAAAAATCACATTCATAACCTTTAAACAATAAACGATTATGGCTAATTGGTGCAGTAATACGGTTGTTTTCGAGGGCAAACCCGAAGCAATCGAACAAATACAACAGCTTTTTCAAACAATGAAAGCAAAGGAAGAAAAAGAAGAACAGGGACAATTGCCCGACTTTGTTCCCGATACCAATGGAGGGTATTTCTTCAATATCTATTGGAATGACGGTGATGAGGGCATATACCAATATGAAACAAAGTGGTCGCCCAATTCGGAAGTCTTGAAAATGATAGCAGAATACTACCAAGTAGATTTTGAACAGGACTATGAGGAAATGAGTAACTGTGTATATGGCAGGACAACTTTCGCTGACAAGGTACTCACGGATATTTATTTGGACGATGAAGAATTTGAGCAGTACGAGTTCGATGAAGAAACAGATACCTATCATTTTGAGGGAGAAGCCTACGACAGCGATTGCGAGATATTGGAAACCTTATTGGAACGCAAAATCGCCAATCATCAATCTTAAAAGCACACACAATGGAAACGAAAGCAATAGCTACCAAGTTTGTACGCCACGATGTTCCCGAATTAGTAACCCTGCAAAATGCAAAGGTCTATCTGTTAAGGGAAAAACTCAACAAGGGCGAAAAGATGAACCGAGCCGAAAAGAATTGGCTTGCCGAAGCCGTAAACCGAAATGCTTTCTTCAAAAGAGCCGTTCCCTTGCAGGGTTATCGCTTCGGGTTTGAAGATGTACTTAAAACCTATGTGGTAAAGCAGTTGGGCAGAATACAATGCCCCCGACAAAACAAGCCTTAAAACCATTGTTTACGGCAGGATTGACCAGATAGCAGAAATCGGTAAATGACAAATTTAAAACAATCAAAAATGAAACTATCAGATAACGCAACAGCACATATTTTGGTAAAAGCCACGACCAACAGCGAATGGGATAATTGCGAGTTTGCCATTGTACACCTTTCCCAAGAATGGAAGAAAGAACAGGCAAAGCGATTGGAAGCCGTAAAGCCTTTTGCAGAAGACTTCAATTTCCAATCATTGAACTACTATGATACCGCAGTAGAATTTTACAGGACTGGAGAAGAAGACCAACCCAACATCGAAACATTGCTTGCAGGTAAAGAATGGGTATTTGTAGAACTGAACGAGGAAGAACAGGAAACATTTACCGTTCCCGAAAATCGGTTAGACTGTTACAGGCTTGTAGTACACCGCAATGGCAATGCCACTTACAAAGCATACGGCAAGCATACAAGCGAGGAATTTTGGACAGAGGAATTTTCATTAAGCCAATTAACCCAATAGCTATGAAGATAAGAGATTTGAACGGTTGCGAGATTGAGATAACCGACCTAAAAGAAGCTATCAAAATTGCCAAACGCAATACAGGATACAGCCACGAGGACAAAAGTTTTTCGGAGTTCGACAAAAGACAAAAAGCCTATTGGACAGACATTCACGAGAAACTAACAGCCATTAAAGAGCGAATTAATAACAATTAAAATTTCAGAACGATGAACGCAAATTTTTTCAATCAGATACAACAGTTGGATTTTACAGGAGTATTGCAACTGAACATTTCTAAAGGAGCAGAAAACAACTTAATCGTATCGGTTTTGCTCAACAATGAACAATGCGGAGATAACGCCAAAAACCTCATTCCCCCATTGATATTTAACGCCACGCCCCAAGAATTTGACGAGGGATTTTTTCAGCAGATAACCACACCTATCCAAAAGGTATCAGGCTTAATGGTAGATATGGAAAAATTCCTAAAACAATTGGAAGAAGCCAAAAAGCAATCGGCAATCGAAAAGGAAAAAACCGAGAAAGCCAAAAAGGAAAAAGAAGCCAAAGACAAGAAGTTTAAAGACGGAATGGCAAAGGCTGACGAGTTGGAGAAAGAGGACAAATTCCGTGATGCGTGGATGAAAGTTCCCGACGTAACCGAGTTCCCCGAAAAAGCGGACGAGATACGCAAACGCAAAACGGCATTATCTGCAAAATTCGCTACCCCAAGTCTTTTCGGAGAAGCGGAAGAACCGCAACCCGAACGTCTAAAAGCAAAGGCTGAGGAAGCCGAATACGAACAGAAAGTTAACGAACTCTACTCCCAGAGTGAGGATAAGGACATATACCAAGATTACGAGGAAGAAACAGAGTGTTAACGGTTAAAACGAACATTATGTTATTAGCAACGCAATTAGAACGAGTGTTTATACTCAAAGATAAAGGACAGGAAGTAAGACTGACCGACCCTGAACCACGTTGGAGCGTGGAAGCCGTAATGAATTTTTACGCCAATATGTACCCGATACTTACAACGGCAAAAGCATCTGCACCTCAAATCAAAGATGATGCGGTAGAGTACAAATTTGAGAGCGTAATGGGAACGAAAGGTTAAACCAAATATTTAAAGCGATGAACTATGCACAAACATATCCTATCGGGAACTATCACAATACCCGAACAGCAACGACAAAGGCAATTGCACCGTCAATTAAACGAGTTCGCCAATTGGATGCAAAAGCCAAAGGATGCAAACGAAGTGCGGAAAGACAAACGCAAATCAGTACCGACTGCAATGTTGCCAATGGTTTTCTAAAGTGTACGTTTCTGCCTAAACTGAAAGAAACGAAAACCGTACAGGCTTGCAGGAAATCAGACAAAACGGAAAGGGATTTTTTTCAGTCCCTTTCCAAATTGGCAGAGCATTACCAAATTGAACCGATGCAGAGTAAACAATTTCCATATCCTTACAATATGGCTTTGGCAATGTCGGATATGGAAGAAAAATTGAAACAAAAGGTTTTGGATTGGGAAGAAATCCGTTTGGTAAAGGATAGTAAGAAAACTTATTTTGTAAGTGAAGAACGCTACAATACAGGTTCAACACTTTTTTACATTCCCGTTGCTTCGTTGTATAGAATGTTGCATAACCATAAACGGAAAAGAAACGCCCATTTACTATTGTCCGTATGTACCTATCTGTATCACATAGCCGACATACCGTATTACAGGCAAGAAGCAAGCTATTTGTATTGGATGTATGAAATGATGAATGATTGGGTTGAACAGGATGACTATACCGAAGAAACAGCCGTTTATCTTGCAGAGATAAAACAAGCTGAATATATCGGGGATTATATGGAACAACGGATTTATAACCGCATCAATCTGACCGTATTTGAACAGCGTATCAATAGCTTTAAACCCAAAGACGATTTTGATAATGAGTGCTTGACCGTAGCAAAAGAAGCCTTTGACCTGTATCAGACCTATCCGAATGAAAACGTATTCCGCAATGCCAAACCCAATGGAGAAGCATCGGAGGAAGATATGGAAAACATTATTGGTATGGAAAAGTACATTTCCTTTTACGCAGACCACAAAGGTTGGCTGAATGAAATCCTTATAGAATCGGTAAATACCGAAATGCAGGAGTACGGACAAATGGAAGAACCCATTATCCAAAAAATGTTTGACGGCAGGGATATAACTGCCAACAACCTTTGTTTTGAAAACCGACTGTTTACGCTATTGCACAGTTTAAGCGACATTTTGCACACCTTTTAAAATTGGAAACTATGGAAACGATTAACGATATAACACAGGACTTTGGCACATTGTACCACCCAAAATCGGCTTTGGTGTTCTATGAATCCAAAGGAAGCAATACCGATGGTTATGTAGAGCATTTTGATATGGACAAAAACGGTAATCCGATAAACGCCCACCCTTTGACCGTAAAGGAAGCCAACGTATTGGCAAAGTCATTAAATACCGAGCAGGAGAAAAATAAAGCCTTTTTGAAGTCAAACGGAATTTTGCCTACCAACATTTTGCATATCAACCCTAATGCGGATAAAGGTGCGGTAATTTGGTACACCAAAACACAGCAAAGGCAACTGTACTTTGTGGAAAGTCTGCTAATCCCTAACGGTAAGGCACAAGTACCACCTATGCTTTGGAAAGCGAGTAAAAACGGTTTGAGCGTGTTTGCACTTTCAAGCGACAGAAGACCAACAGAAAAGACAAAACTATACCATACACCTTATTTCAATATCTATGAAGACGGGAAAGTCTGTATGGGAACGGTAAGTGTTGATATTAAGAAATCCGCTTCGGTGGAAGAATTTATACAGGCTTGGGAGTATTACTTTTTCAATTCCTATTTCAGCCATTTGTTAGGCAATCATAATCCGATAAAAGGCAATTGTGTAAACCTTTGGAAAGACCTTGTAAACACAAATAAACCTTTTCCAAAAGAAGTATTGAAACCGAATAACAAAACCCTTAAAAATCTATTGTAATGGAAACAGTAAAAACAGCCGTTCATTTTACGGACAACTATTTAATAAGTCCTACCAACCCCATTGAGGTTAATTTAATTGGTGCAGGTGGCACAGGCTCAAAGGTACTGACCGCCTTAATGGAAATGAGCCACAGCTTAACCGAATTGGAACACGCAGGATTACAGGTTCGTCTATGGGATGATGATGTGATTACGGAAGCCAATTTGGGCAGACAGCGTTTTGCACCAAGCGAAACAGGCTTGTACAAATCGGTGGCTTTGATAAACCGTGTCAATCGGTTTATGGGAACAAATTGGAAAGCTGAAACCCAAAAGTTTGAACGCAATGCGTTGGGTGGATTGCCCGAAAACGCAAAGGCAACCCTTTATATTACTTGTGTGGACAATGTACAGGCACGGTTTGACATTGCCGAAATGCTTAAAGCAATGAGCAAACGCAGAGCCAACCGTGATGAACCAAAGTATTGGTTAGATTTTGGGAACAGTCAACAGACAGGACAAGTTATATTATCTACTATCGGAGAAATCAAACAACCACAATCAGAAAAGTATGAAACGGTGGCAAGCCTGCCAATGGTTACGGATGAATTTGGTGAACTGCTGAAACAGTCCGAACAATCGGACGATACACCAAGTTGCAGTTTAGCTGAAGCATTGGAAAAACAGGATTTGTATATCAATGCAACATTGGCACAAATGGGGTGTTCATTGCTTTGGTCAATGTTCCGCTATGGAATGACAGAAAACAGGGGCTTTTTTCTTAATTTGAAGAACTTTCAAACCCAACCTCTAAAAGTCGCCTGACAGCCAAAGCCTGGCGGCAAAAATGCAATTCCTTCCTGCGGTTGGAAACGCATTTTTGCTTTTAAATCGGTGCAACCCCTTTGTCAAAATGTACCGTTCCACAAATTCCACTTCTTACATTTTACCAAACAGGTTGCGATTTCATTTCATGGGATATTCAGTATCCCATTCGTTGTTTCAGAGGACTTCTTTTCTTTCCACATAGCGACCAAAGAAAAGAAGCAAAAGAACGCCGCTCATTCAATTATAGCTATTCTTCTTTTCATATAACCTTATACCTATGGTGCTTTTGACGGAATTGGGCAGAAGTTTATTGCTTGTTCTAAATCATTAATTTTGATTGCTAAAACAATTTTATGAAAATCAAAGAGATTTTTTTTTAAATTCATTTTGTCATATCGAGAATTGTCGATATATTTGCAGTATGAATTTGAAACAAGTAGTAGAAATAGGTAAATGCTTATCTAACCAAACAAGGGTTGAGATATTAGAATGGCTAAAAAATCCTGATATGAATTTTCCTCCAAATGAATCAGGCATACCGAATAAAAAAGGTGTCTGTGTTGGGTTAATTCAAGAGAAAGCTGGTCTATCTCAATCTACAATCTCAACTTATTTAGGCAATATGGAACGTTGTGGTTTACTCAACATGTTCAGAAATGGGAAATGGTCTTATTTCAGTAGAAATGAAGAAACTATTCAGTATTTTATTGAACAATTAAAATAAAAAATTTTAAATCATTAAATCTATAAATAGCGATATGTAGATTAAAATTAAATTTCAAAAATATGAAAGAACAAATAAAAGAACATAGTGGGTATAAAAAGGTATTTGAACCAGGAAAACTTACTTTCGGTTTAATGGCACCTATGAAAGGTTATTCAAATAGTCCTTTTCCTGAAATGAATGATCATGAAGAACTTGTAAAAAAAGTTGAATCGGCGGGATTTTCAGCAATTTGGCTAAGAGATGTACCATTTTATGATCCCAATTTTGGTGACGCTGGACAGCTTTACGATCCGATGGTTTACGCTGGCTGGTTAGCTGCTAAAACTGAAAATATTGTTATCGGAACTGCTGGTGTAGTATTACCATTACGTGACCCCCTATTGTTGGCCAAACAAGCATTAAGTTTAGATCACTTGACCAATGGACGATTTATTTTAGGAGTTGCTGGAGGTGATCGACCTACTGAGTATCCAGCATTTGGTATTAATTATGAAAATCGAGCCGAACGTTTTAGGGATGCTGTCGAGGCGATTAAATCAGTATGGTATCAGAATTTTCCAATACATAAGACTGAATTTTATGGAGAACTGAATGGAAGTATAGATATGATCCCCAAGATGAAAAGTCAAGATTTACCCATTATAAACATTGGTAGAGCAAGACAAAGTTTAAGTTGGATAGCAGAAAATATGGATGCCTGGATTTGGCATGGACCGCAAGCACGAGATATTCAGGAAGTAATGAGTATGTGGAAGAATAGAACTAAAGAAGAATTCAAGCCCTATGGATATGCTCCATTTTTTGATTTAGATGAAAATCCAGATGCACCTGTACAAGCCTCAGGGAATTTTTTACGAGGTGGTAGAAAACATCTGATTGAATTTTGGCAAAAACAAAGAGAGCTAGGTCTTAATCACATAATAATGAATTTAAAGCCGTCGACAAGAAATGCAAAAGACATAATCGAAGAATTTGGAACCTATATTTTACCACATTTTTAAAATTCAAAAGTCACATCCATAATTGGAAATATAACTATTTAAAAAAAAATAAAATGAATTTATCAAAATCAACATCACAAAATAGGTTGCCGTTTGTAATCTATATTTTTACAATTACTGCATTTGCTTTAGGATTAGCAGAATTTGTCCCAATTGGCATAACAGATGTCATGGCAAATGGCATGAATGTAAACGTCGAACAAATAGGAACCATAGTAGCTTCTTATGCTTTAGGCGCTACCTTTGCCGCACCGGTACTAACAGCACTAACCAATGGGTGGTCCCGTAAAAAAACAATGTTAGTGACAACCATTATTTTCAGTTTAGGGAGTTTGGTTGCAGCGTATGCGAACAGTTTAACTTTAATGACTATAGCACGATTTGTTGCAGGTATGGGACATGGCTTATTTCTTGCAGTAGCCTCAAGTACTGCGGCAAAATTAGCAGGAACTGAAAAAGCTGGTACAGCAGTTTCTATAGTATTCGGTGGGTTTACGATCGCAATGGCTGTAGGTGTTCCTTTGAGTACCTATTTGGGAAGTGTAATGGACTGGCGTTTAGTCTTGGCATTCATTGGTATTTTCGGTGCGATTGGATTTTTTGGATTAATGTCCGGAATGAAAGATCCCTTACCCTCTAATACCGATATTCGTGTAGACGTAAAAAAAGATGTTTTAAGCATTCTGCATCCAAAATTGCTTTCCGGAGCCCTTGTTACCGTTTTTGCCTATGCAGGTTCATTCGCAGCTTATACTTACATTGCCTCTCTTTTGACTGAGGTTACACATATTAATCAGGAAAACATACCTATTTATACTTTGGTTTATGGAATTTTTGCTGCAATAGGAAATTTTATAGGAGGAAGCCTAGCTGACAAATTAGGTATTAATAGGGCTAATATCTACATTATAGTTGGAATAGGAATTGTGACTATAGCAATGACATTATTTGCCGAATCTGCAGTTGCTTTGGGAATTCTTGTTTCCTTATTAGGCTTTTTTACATTCGCTTCAGTACCAGCATTGCAGGCTAGATTAATAGCAATAGCTGAAAAACATGCACCTCATTCTCATGGAGTGGCAGCTGGTTTAAATATTGCTGGTTTTAATTCAGCAATTGCATTAGGTGCTATAATTGGAGGTATTGTTATTAAAAATTGGGGAATATCTTATACTGGACTGATGGGCGCAATTCTTTCCTTTGCCGGATTAATTATACTTATCTACCAAATTAAAAAAGGTGAACAACTATCCCCTTCTACTAAGGTTAATTATGGTGGTCATTAATTCTTACATGTTTATTTCGGAGTTAACGGGCCACTCTTTTCGGCGCATGATGGGCCATTGATTTCGCTCAATGCTGGGCCACTTTCCATTTACAATAATAATTAATTCAATCTAAGATTCCAGTTTCTTTTTCCTTCTCATTGATTCTCCCTCCAGTTCTATTCTGTGGGATGAAAAAGCAATCCTGTCCAGTATCGCGTCAGCGATCGTACTCTCTCCGATCAGTCCGTGCCATTTTTCCACAGGGATCTGTGTAGCTATGATAATGGAGGACTTTTCATACCTGTCTTCTAACAGGTCCAACATCGTTGCCCTTGCCTCTTGATCTATTGGCGTTAGCCCAAAGTCGTCCAATATGACTAGTGGTGCCCGTTCAAGCCTCTTAAGCAATTTGTGGTAGGTTCCGTCTAGTCTTGCGAGCCTGGCCATATCAAAGAATTTGGAAGTGTTGAAGTAATAGGTCTTCATCAGCATCTGGCAGGCCTTTACGCCCAGGCACTGGGCAAGGAAGCTCTTGCCCGATCCGGATGGCCCGGTCAGAATAATATTCTCTTTCCGATTGACAAAGCCCAAGGTGAGCAGTCTCTCGAACATGGTACGCTCCAGGCCCCGGCAGGAGAGATAGTCTATGTCCCCTGCCGATGCCTTCTGTTTGAAACATGCTCTCTGGATCAGGTTGTTGATATTCCTGTTTTCCCTGTTTTCCCATTCCGCATCGACCAGAGTCGCCAACAGGTCATCCACTCCCAGCTCATGGAAGAGGTTCTCTTTCAGGCATCGCTGGTAGAGCTCTGCCATTGTGTTCATGCGCATCCTGCGCATTTTCTCGATTGTTCCGTTTTCGTTCATCTCATATTTTATTGTAAGTTATATAGTTGAGTGGGGTCACATGCCCCAGAATAGTCTATCTATAATGTTCCGGCCCACGGATATTTGGATGGTCGGGGATTCTGTATTCATCAGCGGACCTCTCCTGCACCCTGTCCAGTCCGTTCTTCAATATATTGCCGATGGTCGTATAGGATGACCTGGTATGCCCAAGAGCCCTGCTGCACGCCGCCTCAAGCCTTTCCCCACCATATGTCCTGCCAAGGGACAATATCCCCTGGGACTGCTTATAGGCAATCTCGGGATAGCTGTACTGGCCCATCAGCCTGTCTATATACTCCACTGTGGAAGGGCCGAACTTGCGGGCCCTTTCCCTGAAATGCTCCGGGCTCCACTGGGCGTATGCCTGGTGGTTCGAGGGCATGTGCTCGGCAACCGTACTGTAGTTCCCCGGGCGGAAACTACGAACATGTTTGGCGATCCTGGCATGGTTGTACAGGATCTCTACGGTTTCCTGATTGTATTGGACCTCGACCTGGTGGCCGACGTACCTGTGGGGGACGCTATAGTAGTTCCTGTCGTCACTGAGATAGATGTGGGACATCTTCTGGACCTTTGCCCTTTTGTAATGGCGCAGACTGTAGCTGGCCTCGGGAAGGGGTTGGAGGTATTCCTTTTCCACATCAAGGAATAGGCTGCGCCTGGAGCCGTTGCCATGGGAGAAAAGATGGTCGTTGTATCTGGTCAGCTCTTCGGCTATCGCGATGTTGAGGTCGGCCAGGCTGAAGAATGTCCTTGAGGAGAGCTGAAAGTAGATCCGCTGATAGACGAGCTTTACGCTTCTCTCTACGATAGCCTTGTCCTGTGGCCTGTATGGCCTTGCCGGATCGATCACGCAATGGTGGAAAAGCGCAAAGTCAGCCAGCGATTTGTTGATCTGGGGAGCGTACCGCGAAGCCTTGATCACCGCCGATTTCAGGTTGTCCGACACGATGGCTTGGGGCACACCGCCCATCCAGGAAAGGCATGATTCCAGAGCGTTTATGAGATCCTCCCGTTTCTGGGAGTGCACGCCCTTGACAAAGGTATATTGGCTGCAGGGGAGCACCGCGATAAATATTTCCACTGGAATGCATTCTCCGGTTTTCCTGTCCACGTAGGAGAGCTTCTTTCCGCAGAAATCGATAAAGAGCTTCTGACCGGCCTGGTGGATGAGTTTTCCCGAAGCATTGACCTTAGCGCGCCACTTGCGGTAATGGGTAGTAAACTGTGTGTATCTATATCCTTCCGGATATCGTTCCAGGTACCTGCGCCAGATGACTTGAAGTGTGGCGCCAGGCCTCTTTAACTCCTTCTCAAATGTACTGAACATACCGGCCAGCTGCTCGTAACGTTGCTTTTCGGTCTGCCCATCCTCGGTGAAGAGCTCCCTGAGCTCCCCATCTTCCAGTTTGAGGAGTTCTAAAAAATCAAGTTCAAGGCCTGAGAACCTCGCACAATAACTGTCAACTGTTTTTCTGTTTATATTCAGCAGGGCCGCCACCTTGCGGTTACTGAATCCTTTACTCTTTAGGGTTATTAATGTCCTTAGTTCCATGATTTCTATACGCTGTCCTGCCATGTGTCTGTGAATCTTTTGGTTACACATACAACTTAGCAATTTCATGGAAAGTGGCCCAATGACCTCCGAAGTACACCACTTATTTGGCCCAATAACCTCCGAAAATCAAACGGAATTTTGGCCCAGTGGACAGCGAAATCAATGGCCCTGTATGGCCGAAATCAGTGGCCCACTAGCCTCCGTTTTATACACCATAGTTAACTATATCGAAAAAAATACTGCTGAATTGCCTCATTATGGAAATGA
>VFQO010002156.1_pt1 | contig 12711 bp, 12 predicted proteins | sample 3512331 | NCBI WGS metagenome assembly VFQO01 (sample SAMN10412371, study PRJNA504923) | tailings metagenome | isolation source: Replicate 3 from Balatoc abandoned mine | place: Philippines: Itogon, Benguet | collected 2017-08-28
ATAGGTACCAAGCGATCATTCTCGATCCTCCAGCCTATGGCAGAGGACCTGAAGGTGAAAAATGGATCCTCGAGGAGCAAATCAACGACATGCTCAAAACCTGCAAGGAAATCCTCGATCCCAAAAATCACCTTCTTTTACTCAACATGTATTCGCTTAGCTTTTCTTCCATCATCGCTGCCAACCTGATCCAGTCCAATTTTGGAGCGGTGAAAAATGCAGAGCACGGAGAATTGTTTCTTCAGGAAAAACAGGGCAAAAAGCTTCCTTTGGGCATTTTCTTCCGCTTTTCCAGTTTTTGACCAAGAGTTAAAAAATGAACAATCGACAACTTTTCTTGGCACATTTGGCCCAAACGACAGATTTCCCCTTGATGCTTGAGGTGGAAAAGGCCGAAGGAATCTACCTCTTTGGACCGAATGGGGAAAAGTATATTGACCTAATTTCAGGAATCGGTGTGAGTAACGTTGGGCATCGTCACCCAAAGGTTTTGAATGCGATCCAAGGCCAACTCGACAAATACCTCCACCTGATGGTATATGGGGAATATGTGCAGACACCTCAGACTCTTTTGGCCAAGGCACTCACCGATACCCTTCCCTACCACTTGGACAATGTCTATCTGGTCAATAGCGGTTCGGAAGCTGTCGAAGGCGCCCTCAAACTGGCCAAACGATACACCAACCGACGTGAACTCATCTCCTGTGTGAATGCCTACCACGGCAGCAGTCACGGTTCGCTGAGTGTTGGAGGAAATGAGATTTTCAAAAGAGCTTACCGACCCTTGCTACCCGGAATTTCCCATATTTTCTATGGAAGCTATTCCGATTTGGAGCGAATCACAGATCAAACTGCAGCCGTCATCATTGAAACCATCCAAGGGGAAGCGGGAATAAGAGTCGCTTGCCGTGAGTATTTTCAGGCTTTGCGCAAAAAATGCGACGAGACTGGGACGCTATTAATTCTTGACGAGATTCAAGCAGGATTTGGACGAACCGGCAAAATGTGGGCTTTCGAGCACTTTGATATCGTGCCGGATATTTTGGTCTGTGCCAAAGGAATGGGCGGAGGAATGCCGATTGGGGCATTTATCGCCAATCGGGAAGTGATGGGTGCATTTAAAAACAACCCGCTTTTAGGTCATATCACCACCTTTGGAGGACATCCGGTTTCTGCAGCGGCATCATTGGCCACGATTCAAATTCTTCAGGAAGAAAACCTAATTGAGCAAGTTGAAACCAAAGCCAACCTGTTTAAATCCCTTTTGATCCACCCAAAAATCAAAGCCATCCGAAACAAAGGCTTGATGATGGCGGTGGAGTTTGAGTCGTTTGAAGTCTTGAAAAAAATCATCGATCGGGCGATTGAATTGGGTGTGATCACTGATTGGTTTTTGTTTTGCGACGATTCGATGCGGATTGCACCGCCTTTGGTGATCACCGAAGAGGAAATCAGAGAGGCCTGCACAGTCATTCTCAAAGCCATCGAAGAATCTTAAACCTTGCAAATCATGGGAGAAAAAAAGTGTCCAAACTGCGAAAAATGGTCTAAATGGACTCAGGGTCTCCAGGATATTTGCGAGCATTGCGGGCATGAATTGAGTGCACAGGAAAAGGAAAAAGCGAGACGGATGACCGACCACATCCAAAAGACAGAGGAAAACTGGATGTTTTTCATCAAAGAAACCGATCCTAACTGGCTGGTTTATCTGAAAAAGACAGGCAACTTCTTCTACACCATTTTCATGGCGATCGTCAGTTTCATCCTTTGGCTTGTGGCAGCTTTTCCCGGATGAGCGTTTTAAAAAACCCGTATTTCTTCATTCCTGTACTCCTTTTTGGACTTAATCAGATTCTGGAAAAATCATTCGGAATCTTTATTCCATGGGTACACGAGTATTTGGACGACCTCTTGGCCATCCCTGTTATTCTCGGAATCACCCTGCAAGTTTACCGATGGATTCATCCGCTGAAGGAAAATTTCCGATTCAAGAAGGAGCATATTTTCGTGGCCTTTCTTTATGTTTCTGTGGTATTCGAAGGCTTTCTACCTTGGTATTCAGATCAGTACGTTCGGGATTATTGGGATATTTTATGTTATGGTTTAGGCGCCATTTTTTTTTATTTCAAGATCAACAGATAAGAATGAAAAACCCATACCTCTCGATCTGGAATTGATTTTTCCTTTTCCAAAAACCTTCTTTTCCCAAATCCTAGGATTCGCTTAACTTTCCGAAAATTGAACCCAAATGAAAAAACTGGCGAGTATTCTTGGCGCACTTCTTTTGATCCTGGTATTGGGAGTCCTTGGATTTATCCTTTGGCAAACTCCCAGCTATAAAGGTGAACTCCAGCTCAGTGGCTTGGGAAATGAAGTGGAAGTCTATTTTGACAAGTTTGGAGTACCCCATATCTACGCTCAAAGCGAAGCGGATGCCTATCAAGCCTTGGGCTACATCCACGCCAAAGAACGACTGTTTCAGCTGGAAATGATGCGTCGTGTTGGTTCAGGGACTTTGGCTGAGTTTCTCGGACCAGACCTTCTGGAGATCGATCAGTTTTTTCATACGTTGGGAATTCCCAAACACGCTAAGGAAAGTAATGCTGCCTTTTTGGCTCAAGGCGATACCCCTTGGAAAAGAGCTGCGGACGCCTATGTAACCGGAGTGAATCAGTTTATCGAGAATGGCCAATTGCCTGTCGAATACCTTCTTCTGGGAGAAAAACCAAGAACCTACACCTTGGAAGACATGCACTCCATCGTCGGATACATGTCCTTTACTTTTGCCATGGGCTTGAAAACCGATCCTTTGGTCACCAAAATGGCCCGCGAACTGGGTCCGGATTACTTGGCTTCACTTTCGGTTCAGACCTTGCCCGAGCATCACGTCATTCCGAATAATTATCCTGATTCGCTGAAAACGGAAAATCTCTTGGTTAATTCTGAACTCACAGCTCTGTTGGAAAAGCTCCCTGTTCCCCTTTTGGAGGGTTCCAATGCCTGGGTGATCTCCGGAAGCCGTACCAAATCGGGTCAGGTACTTTTCAATAACGATACACATATTGGCTTTGCCTCTCCTTCGGTTTGGTTTGAGGCACATGTGGAGTATCCGGGTTTCAGCTTTTATGGAAATCATCTCGCAGGAGTTCCTTTTGGGCTCGTCGGACATACCCGTCATCACAGCGTGGGCTTGACCATGTTTGAAAACGATGATCAGGACTTTTTCGAAGAAAAACTCAATCCCTCCAATCCCAATGAAATTCTCATCGGTGAACAAGCTTTCCCGATTACTTCCAGAAAGGAAACCATCCACGTGAAAGGAAAAGAACCTGTGGAATTTGAAGTCAGGGAAACCGTACACGGTCCGATTATGAATCCGGTCGTGAAGGAAATCGCTGCTTTGACTCAAAATCCAGTTTCCTCCTGGTGGGTGTACATCCTTGAACCCACCAAAGCCTTGGAAGCTTTGTATCACATCAATCATGCGGAAACCATGCAGCAGGTAGCGGATGCGGCGGCATTGATTCACGGACCCGGATTGAATATCATGTATGGGGACAAAGCCGGAAATATCGCCTGGTGGGCAGCTGCAAAACTTCCGATTCGGGCGGAAAAAGTACATTCCAAGATTTTTGCTGACGGTTCTGACCCAGATTTCCAACCTAAAGGCTGGTATCCGTTTACCGAAAATCCTCAAAGTATCAACCCACCTTCAGGATTTGTAGCCTCTGCCAACAATCAGCCTGATACTACCCGAAGCGGGATCTTTTTCCCTGGCTATTACTATCCCGGAGAGCGCTGGAACCGTATCGCCAAAACCATCACTTCACGGGAAGATTGGGATCTGGAATCCATCCAAACCCTCCAATTGGAAACAGTCAATGAGCTTTCGGTAGCAAATGCCAAGTTTATGATCTCACAGATTGATCGTCGCCAGTTTGAAGACAATGCTCAGGTTTTGGATGATTTGTCCATCTGGGAAGGCAACCATGACTTGAGGCTTTCTGCTCCGACATTTTATTACAAATGGCTCTACCATACGCTCCGATTGGCGATGGAAGATGAATTGGGAAAGGAGGGCTTCGAAGCCTATCTCCAAACCTTTATGATGATCCGAAGCACAAGGCATTTTCTCACCCATGAAGAAAACAGATGGTGGGACAATCGAGCTACAGATGTATTGGAATCCAGAGCTGAGATCATTTCAGAAGCCTTGAAAATCAGTTTAGAGGAATTGAGCAAGCAGTTTGGAGACAATTCCAGAGACTGGGATTGGGAAAAAGCCGTGACCATCGAGCATCCTCATCCACTTGGCGCACAGAAGCCTTTGAATAAAATCTTTAACGTGAAAACAGACGCTGTGGAAGCCAACGAAGAAGGAGTTAATAAACTGGCTTTCAAGCTCAATGGAGAAGGAATCTACAAAGTCACCTCAGGACCGGCTATGCGGATTATCCTGGACTTTGCAGATGTGGAAGGTTCCGTATCCGTACTTCCTACGGGCAACAGCGGCAACCGATTCAGCAAGCACTACGCAGATCAAAAAGAGCTCTACGTCAAAGGCAAATACCGCCCTCAACTGATGAACGAGGAAACCATCAAGGAGAAATCCAAAATTAAAATGCTGCTGAAGCCGGGCAACTAATCGGGAGTTTTTGGGTTAATACGTTATTGAATAATTGAGTTAGAAATGGACATATTTGATCGAAATAAAGGAAAAATGGAACCGAAAGTGTATCCGGTTCAGAAGGAGGAGACGGAGTGGCAGGAGATTTTAAATCCTCAATCCTATCATGTATTGCGGGAGAAAGGAACAGAACGACCCTTCACCGGGCAATACTATTTGAACAAAGACACAGGCATCTACGAATGTCGTGCCTGTGGAAATGATATTTTCCACTCATCCAAAAAGTATGACAGCGGTTGCGGTTGGCCCAGCTTTACCGAACCTATCCGTCCCGAAGCCATCGAGGTGCAGATGGACTACAGCCACTTCATGATCCGCGAAGAAATCCTCTGCGCCAACTGTGGCGGGCACCTCGGGCACCGCTTTCCCGATGGTCCAAAAGATCAAGGCGGCATCCGATACTGCATCAATTCGGTGAGTATGGATTTTAAAAAGGAGGGTTGAATCAAATGATAAGAAGCGCGGCTTTAGTCCGCTTATTCAAGGTTTTAAATCGATCATGGCTTTAGCCAAAGATTCAAAAAGCTAAAAATTTTGGCTAAAGCCCTAACAAACATATCATATCCTGGAACCTCCAACTAAAGTTGGAGGCAATTCATTTTCCGAATTGCCAAGGTGGATATCTTCAAAATGCGGCTTTGCACTCCTACCTTTTTTCCTGAATTAAAAACACTCGCTCCATTTGGATGTTTCTATTCCAAGTCTATCTTTGCCAACGAAAATGGAAAACACCAATAGAAATATTGAATTTTTAGCAACAGCACAGCATGCGCATAGGTTGCATCATTTCCATCATTCCTCTTGAGAGGAAGACTTTTACACACCCACCCGGTGATGCTGATGACAGGGATTCGGCCATTCACCAAAATTTAATCCAAACCAAAACTTTCCTAGCGTAACTTGTCCCCATGGAACAGATTATCCGCATTGCCGTGCAGAAAAGCGGCCGACTATCCGATGACTCTCTCAGCTTGATCAAAGAGTGTGGCATCAAATTTTACAACGGAACGGGCAAACTCAAATCCACTTCCACCAACTTTCCTGTTGAATTTCTATTTCTTAGAGACGATGATATACCTGGCTATGTAGCCGATGGAGTGGCTGATTTGGGAATAGTAGGAGAAAACGAACTCGTCGAAAAAGACAAAGAGGTTCTGACGCTAAAGAAGCTAGGTTTTTCCAAATGCCGACTTTCTCTCGCCATTCCAAAAGGCCAAGAATATTCTGGGGTAGAGTATTTTCAAGGAAAAAGCATCGCTACCTCTTACCCAAAAATCCTTGGCGATTACCTGAAGTCCAAAAACATCCAAGCCGAAATCCATGAAATCAGTGGTTCGGTCGAAATCGCGCCAAGTATTGGACTCGCTGAAGGCATCTTCGATATCGTGAGTTCAGGCTCAACCCTGATGATGAATGGCCTCAAAGAAGTCGAGGAAGTCTTCAAATCCGAAGCGGTTTTGATCGGAAATAAGAACCTGGCCGACTGGAAAAAAGCCATTTTGGACAAACTCCTGTTCCGCATCAACGCTGTCCAAACCGGCAAAAGCAATAAGTATGTGCTGATGAACGTGCCTAACACGTCTATCCAAAGAATCACAGAATTGATTCCGGGAATGAGAAGTCCGACGATTTTGCCATTGGCTCAGGAAGGCTGGTCATCTGTGCACTCCGTTTTGAGTGAAGATCAATTCTGGGAAAATATCGAAGAACTCCGCGCCGCCGGTGCTGAAGGAATCTTAGTGGTCCCTATCGAAAAAATGGTGTTGTAAACGCATTCTTTTTAATCCAAAAAATCATGAAACTCCTGGTCAATCCAAGTCCCGAAAAGTGGAAAAAGCAACTGGCCCGTCCGGTGCAAAAAACCAAGGAAATCAATAAAATCGTCAAGCCGATCTTCGAAAAGGTGGAGAAAAACGGGGATAAAGCCCTGAAAAAATTCGCCCAAGAATACGATCATGTGAGCTTGGACAGTCTTTTGGCAACGCCTGAAGAAATCAAAGCTGCCAAAGATCAAATCAGCAAAGAACTTAAAGAGGCGATCAAAACCGCCAAAGCCAATATCGAGCGATTCCATGCGGCACAAGCCACGCCCGAGTTGATCGAAGAAGTGATGCCCGGAGTGGTTTGCCGAAGAAAAAGCGTTCCCATTCAGCGAGTAGGACTTTACATCCCTGGGGGCACGGCCCCGCTTTTTAGTACCGTATTGATGCTCGGAGTTCCGGCAAAAATTGCAGGCTGCAAAGAAATCGTCCTTTGCACGCCGCCCAATCGGGAAGGAAAAATCCATCCGGCCATTCTATACACCGCCGACTTGGTGGGAATCACCAAAATCGTAAAAGTGGGAGGAGCTCAAGCTGTGGCAGCTTTGACTTTCGGAACAGAAAGCGTGCCTCAGGTAGATAAGATTTTCGGACCCGGAAATCAGTATGTGACCGCAGCCAAGCAGTTTGCCACCAAGTATGGAGTGGCGATCGACATGCCCGCCGGACCTTCCGAAGTCCTGGTTTATGCAGATGAAACTGCGGTTCCTGCATTTGTCGCTTCAGATTTACTATCTCAGGCAGAGCATGGGGTGGATTCTCAAGTGGTCTTGGTGACTCCTTCGGAAAAATTTGCCAAGAAAGTTTTGAAAGAAATCGATGTGCAGTTGGAAGAACTTTCCCGAAAGGACATTGCCTTCAAAGCGCTTCAAAACTCTACGGCTGTGGTGATGGAGGATCAAAAAACTGCTTTGGAACTCATCAACGACTACGCTCCGGAGCACTTGATCATTGCGGTAGAAAATGAGGAAGAAGCTGTCGATGCGATTTACAATGCTGGTTCGGTATTTATCGGAAACTTCACGCCTGAATCAGCCGGTGATTATGCATCTGGCACGAATCATACCTTACCGACTTACGGCTATGCCCGCAATTACAGCGGAGTTTCTTTAGACAGCTTTGTAAAGAAAATGACCTATCAAAAAATCACCGCTGAAGGACTCAAAACCCTCGGACCTGTAGTAGAAGTCATGGCTGCCAATGAACAACTGGATGCGCACAAAAATGCAGTTAGTATTCGTCTCAACTACCTGAAGCAGAATAAGAAATGAGCTTTGACTTAAACTCGCTTTTGCGACCTCACATCGCCAAGTTACAGCCCTATACTTCCGCGAGAGACGAGTACACCGGTAAGGAAGGGGTATTTTTGGATGCCAATGAAAACCCGTTCGGTTCGATTACCGAGCAGGATTTCAACCGCTATCCTGACCCTTATCAAAGTGCGCTGAAGGAAGAAATTGCCAAGATCAAAGGAGTTCGACCCGGTCAGATTTTCTTGGGCAATGGATCTGACGAAGCCATCGATTTGCTATACCGCGCCTTTTGCAATCCGGGAAAAGACAACGTCATCTTACTTCCTCCCACCTACGGGATGTATGAAGTGAGTGCGAATATCAATGATGTGGAAATCCGAAAAGTAGCTCTAACTCCGGATTTCCAACTTCAGCCTGAACAAATCCTCGCTGCTGCAGATGCCAACTCCAAAATCCTCTTCATCTGCTCGCCGAATAACCCTTCTGCGAACAAAGCAAAACGAGAGGATATTCTCTTCCTTTTGGAAAATTTCAAAGGCTTGGTTGTCGTAGATGAAGCCTATATCGATTTCAGCGACGAACCAAGCTTTACCAATGAACTGGATCGATTTCCCAACTTGCTGGTCATGCAGACCTTTTCGAAGGCTTGGGGCTTGGCTTCCCTCAGACTTGGGATGGCTTTTGCCAGTGAGGAACTGATTCGGATCTTGAACAAGATCAAGCCTCCTTACAACATTTCCGGCTTGACTCAGGAAACCGTTTTGGCAGCGATCAAGGACAAAGCCAAAGTGGACCGGATGATTCAGGATATTTTAGCCGAACGGGAATTTCTGAAAGGTGAATTGGAAAAGTTGTCCTTTGTCCAGAAAATTCATCCCTCCCACGCCAACTTCCTTTTGGTCCAAATCCCAAACGCCAATCAGGTATATGACGATTTGATTAAGGAAAAGGTAATTGTCAGAAACCGGGCAAAAGTGCTGCTTTGTGCAGATTGTCTGAGAATCACGGTAGGAACGAGGGAGGAAAATGAAGCGCTGTTGAAGGCCTTGAGTAAAGTTTGTAGCTGAATTAAGAGATTGGAAAATTAAAATCCAACCTGCTTTGAAACACATCAATCCTGCAAAAAAGGCAAAAATCTAATTTTCGTCTCGTAAATCGTAATTCATAAATCGTAAATGAAAAGAGTACTCTTCATAGATCGCGACGGCACAATCATCAAAGAACCGCCGACAGATTTTCAAGTGGACAGCTTGGAAAAACTGGAATTTCTTCCAAAAGCCATCTCCAACCTTCGAAAAATTGCCGAAGAACTGGATTACGAACTCGTCATGGTGACCAATCAGGATGGTTTGGGAACGGATTCCTTTCCTGAGAAGGACTTTTGGCCGGCTCAGTACAAGATGTTGAAAACGCTGGAGCAAGAAAATGTCTTTTTCAAGGCCATTCACGTGGACAAGACATTTGAGCACGAAAATGCGCCTACCCGAAAGCCAAGAACCGGACTGCTGACCCAATATTTCTCCGAAGATTACGATTTGGCCAATTCTTATGTGATCGGAGATCGGTTTACCGATGTGCAATTGGCAAAAAATCTAGGCTCTAAAGCGATTTTCATCGGTGACCCAAATCCTGATGCAGCCCTGTCTACCAAAGATTGGGACGAGATTTACAATTTCCTGAAGATGCCTCCCCGACAGGCCGAAGTGAAGCGAACCACTTCCGAAACGGACATTTACATCAAATTGAATCTGGACGGAAGCGGAAAATGCGACATTTCCACCGGCTTGCATTTCTTTGACCACATGCTTGAGCAATTGGGTAAGCACGGTAGCACCGATTTGGAAATCAAGGTCAAAGGCGATCTCCACATCGATGAGCATCATACCATTGAGGATACAGCTTTAGCCTTGGGAGAAGCTTATTTGAAAGCTTTGGGTGATAAAAAAGGCATTTACCGCTATGGATTTATGCTGCCGATGGATGATGCTTTGGCTCATGTAGCAATTGATTTCGGAGGAAGGCCTTGGATCGTTTGGGATGCGAAGTATACCCGTGAAAAGGTGGGAGACATGCCTACCGAGCTCTTTTACCACTTCTTCAAATCCTTCTCCGACACGGCCAAATGTAACCTCAATATCAAAGTGGAAGGAGACAATGAGCATCACAAGATCGAAGCGACTTTCAAAGGCCTAGCCCGAGCCATCAAAATGGCGGTGATGCGAGATCCTCGAAATATCAACCAACTCCCAAGTACTAAGGGAGTTTTGTAAAACCAAGAAGCTGTCCTAGGGCAGCTTTTTTTATTTCTTTTTTTTAGAGGGATTTCTTTTTTTAAATTCAATTTTGTTTATTTCGTTATGAAACGATTCAATCATATTATTACGGTTATTTCGATCGCTTTTCTGATCTCTTGCGCACCCGATCCTGCTGAAATCGATGCCCTTTACTTTTCGGGCAACTATAAAGAAACGGTCAAAGCGATCAATAAACGCATGTTTTTTGTCCCGGGTGAAATCAAGATGCTGCATACCCGAGCGAGATCTTATGAGGAACTGGGAGAACTCGATAAGGCAAAAGATGACTATGAGCGAATCCTTGACTACGATGAAAATTATGCCCAAGCTTATGCAGGACTGGGTAAGATCCTCTTTGACCAGGAATATTATCAGACTGCAGAACTGAAAATCCTCAAAGCAGCCAGTTTGGAACCGGATAATTTTGAAATCATCTATTTGGCGGGAAGATCTCAGCTGATGGTCAAAAATTGGGAACGAGCAGAGATTTTTCTCAAGCAGGCCCAGCAGATGAATCCGGATTTTGCTCCAGTTTATTACTACATGGGAATGGCACAAGCAAGCCGAGGCGATCTCTATGGTGCTGCGGCTTCATTTAATACCTACTTGAAAAAAGAGCCGGACAACCTAGCCGCCCGATACAATCGCGGCTTTGCCATGCTGAAGATCGGGTATTTGCCTTGGGCATTGGAGGATTTTGAATTTGTGCTGAAAAATCAGCCCGACCACATCGAGGCCTTAGCCCGAAAAGGCCTTTGCCTCACCCGAATGGGAAATCCCGAAGGCTGCCAATTGATCCAAGAAGCCGCCAAAAAGGGAAGTGATTTTGCGCTGAGCAAAATGGAGGAGGTGTGTTTATGAGCTTATTTTAAGAGCCTAACCTTCAGAGCCTCCTTATAATTGGGAATCGCTCTTTCACTCAATCCCAAAAACAAATAAGGCTCGATCAGTTCCAATTCCATCAGGTGAAATACCCCATCAATAAGGACTCCATCCACCCTTCCATATAAGGTATCTTTTCCAAATGCATCAATCAGTTTTTGACAAGATTCCAACAGATGGGCGTCTGGATGAATTTCTTGGATCGTACCCCCAAAATAATGCTGAACCCTAAAATCTGATTTGGCAGGAGTTTTCAGCACGGCATGAGAAAACTGCTGATTGAAAAAAATAAGTGAATACTCTCCTACCTCTGCCACTTCCCTGATAAAAGGCTGAATCAAAAAGGCCTCTTCCTTGACCAATTCGGTCACTTTTTCTTGATAATTGGCCCACTCAGAAACAGGTATTTTCAAGGTGTTTTTCGCACCGCCGCTGACCAGAGGCTTGACCACCAAGGTATCCGAACTCACTTTCTCCTGGATCTCTTCAAGATTTGGCACTTGTCCTTTTTCCAGCAAATAGCCCGCAATCGTTGGGAATCCCTTTGCCTCAATTTGTAGCAAATAGCGTTTATCGGAATTCCATTTTACCGTGTCCAATTCATTCAAAACGGGAATTCCAAGTGCTTTAACTTTTTCTATCCACTCCAAAAACTCCGGGTAGTAATCAAAATAATCCCAGGTGGACTTGATCAACAATTGCGTATAAGAAGACCAATCTACCTCAGGATCGGACCAAGGCTGAATCTCATGGGAAACTCCCATTTCGGTCAGAATTTCTGACAAAAGTTTGTCTTCATCGATGGTATTGGCATCGTATGCACCGGTGGAAACATAACTTACTATGGCAATTCGAGAATTCATGGCTAGATTAATTTTGGCGCAAATGTAGGGTTTAAGCTTTTTTCACCGAGACCATTCTTCAAAAATCCCATCGAAACCTTACTTTTGAAATCCGAAAGCACTATGAATCATCGAAAACTTGTCATCATTCCGACCTACAATGAGCTGGAGAATATCAGCGACATGGTGCAAACGGTGATGAATCTCTCCGAAAACTTTGAACTTTTGGTCATCGATGATGGCTCCCCTGATGGCACCGCTGAGGTGGTTAAAAATCTTCAAGCTCAATTTTCCAACCGCCTTCACCTTCTCGAGCGAAAAGGAAAATTAGGCTTGGGCACGGCCTACATCGCCGGCTTCAAATGGGCTTTGCAAAAGGGATACGATTTTATTTTTGAGATGGATTGTGATTTTTCGCATGATCCCAAAGACCTCGGCAGACTGTATGAAGCAGTGAAAAATCGGGATTTTGACCTGGCAATAGGTTCCCGCTACATCACCGGAGTCAATGTGGTCAACTGGCCCATCGGACGAGTTTTGATGTCTTATTTTGCGAGTGTTTATGTGAAATTTATCACCGGCCTTCCCATAAAAGACGCCACCGCAGGGTTCAAATGCTATCATCGGAGTGTTTTGGAAGGAATCGATCTCGACGGAATCAAATTCATCGGCTATGCTTTCCAGATCGAGATGAAATTCACGGCCTGGAAGCTGGGATTCAAGCTGATCGAGGTTCCGATCATTTTTACCGATCGCACCCGCGGTCAATCCAAAATGAGCCCCAAAATCTTCAAAGAGGCTGTTCTGGGAGTGATTTGGATGAAAGTGAAAAGTATTTTTTCCCCCTATCGACTTAATCGAAGCGGATCGATTTGATCGGATCTACTTTCGCGATTACTATCACCGGAATCCAAAGCACCAAAGCCGTAAGCG
>VFQO010002157.1_pt1 | contig 12707 bp, 8 predicted proteins | sample 3512331 | NCBI WGS metagenome assembly VFQO01 (sample SAMN10412371, study PRJNA504923) | tailings metagenome | isolation source: Replicate 3 from Balatoc abandoned mine | place: Philippines: Itogon, Benguet | collected 2017-08-28
GCCCCGAGCGTCGAAACCACGGCGGATTCCACCTTCGAGGGCTTGCGCTACAAGACGAAATCCATCTGGGCCGGGCTGGACGACGCCAAGGCCATCTACGGCGATGGCTTCGACCCGCACGCCGACCCGGCCTGGTGCCTGTCGCCGGACGGCAAGAGCGTCACGCGCGCGGACGACTACTACGTGGGCAACTATGCCGACTTCCTCGCGCGCGTGGATTCCGACATCGCCAGCGCGGCCACCGAGGAAGTGCGGGCCAAGCTGCTGCGCCAAAAGATGGATGCCACCGCCCGCATCGACAAGGTGGACGTGACCAAGCTGACCTTCAACCTGTTCAGCCCGCACGTCTCCCTGGAAGAGAAGGCCGACTTCCTGCGCCGCTTCGTGCATCCGTCCGCCGCCGTCATCTACGACGAGCGCACGGGCGAGAAGCGCGTGGACATCGACGTGCCGGGGAGCAATCTCACCGACCGCGAAAAGCTGCTGAACCGCATCGGCGACTACCTGAAGAACGGCACGATCACCCTGGGCGGCGTCAAGCTGGGCATGGAGGATGCCAAGGCCCTGCAAGAGCTGCGCCGCATGGTGAATACCGCCAACGAGCAGTTCAATGGCTGGGTGCGCGGCAACCGCGCCATCGTGGCCCGGCTGGAAGCCATCGCATCCGACCCGGCGAAGCTGCGCTTCCGGCAGGTGGAGGACGAGGCCCCGATGCCGATTCCCGGCATGAACGCCGACCTGACCCTGCACGGCTACCAGAACTCCTACGTGCGCAAGACCAGCCGGGAGTTCGGCGGCATCAACGGCTTCGGCGTGGGCCTGGGCAAGACATTCACGGCGCTGGCCGCGACCCAGTACGCCCAGAGCATCGGCGTCAAGGCCAAGACGGCCTTCGTCGTGCCCAACTCCGTGCTGTCGAACTGGCGCAAGGAAGCCTCGCGCGCCTATGCCAGCACCGACGATTGCCTGTTCATCGGCCTGCGCGTGGGCAAGGACGGCAAGGCGACCGTCAGTTCGTCCAACTTCGATACCGACCTGACGGCGGTGATGGAGAACCGCCACAGCAAGATTTTTATGACCCTCGAAGCCTTCGAGCGGATCCGCCTGCGCGACGACACCATCAGCGCCTACGAGGCGTTCATGCGCCAGGCCGACGCCAGCTTCGCCGAGAGCATGGACAAGAAGGAGGACGAGCGCGCCAAGGGTAAGCAGGCGGGCCTGCTGGCCGTTCTGTCGGACAAGCGCGGCGGCGCGCCGTACCTCGAAGACATGGGCATCGACAGCGTGGTATTCGACGAGGCGCATTGCTTCCCTGCTGGGACGCTGATTGATGGCATACCCATCGAGACAATCAAGGTTGGCGATCTTGTCCGGTCAGTCAATCACGAAACCGGGCAGATTGAATTCCGTTGCGTCACCGACGTAATGAAGCGCCGCCCGTCCGGGCTGGTGCGCGTCCATCTGAAAAACGGGCGCAGCATCGTTTGCACCCACGACCACCAGTTTTTCGTCCAGCATATCGGATATGTTGCGGCAGAGTTTTTGAATAGTGGATATAATCTCTATATCAATTATTCAGAAACGGTTCAAAGCCATGAAATGCAGTCACTGCGACATGGAGTTTCAGCCGACCAAGGATCAGACTTGGCGGGCAAAGCAGGGCAGCCGGGCGTTTTGCTCGACGGCGTGTGCAATCGAGTCGCGGAAGAAGAAGGTTCCGATGTTTCGGGATTGCGCGCAGTGCGGCAAGAACTTCGAGTTGAACCATACGCAGAACTGGAAGGCGGCAACGGGCAAGACGGATCGGTTCTTTTGCAGCCGTGGGTGTGCAATGCAGTGGAAGCATGCCAATTCGGAGGCGCTGAAAACGTCACTGAGCAGCGAGAGCAAGCGCAACAAGGCGCGGGAAGCGCTGGCACAGAACAACTGGCTGCAAACGCCGGAGGCCGTGGAGAAGAACCGGCAGGCGCGACTTGCCCGGAAGTCGAACAGCCGGAATATCAGCAAGCGGGGCGGCAACGGTGCGGACATGGCCGTTCCGCAGAAGATGCTTGCGGATGCGCTGCAATGGCAGACGGAGTATGTCATCACGACGGGCGCAACCAATGGGAGCGGAAGGCCGCATCACTACCGGCTGGACATGGCGCACCCGGAATTGAAGATTGCCGTGGAGGTGGATGGCCGCTCGCACAACTGGGAGAAGGTCAAGGAATCGGACGCGCGGAAGGATGCGTTTCTGGCTTCGTCGGGGTGGATCGTGTTGAGGTTCTCGAACACGGCGGTGATGGACGATTTGGCGGGCTGTGTCCAGACGGTTACGTCTACGATGTTACGGTTGCTGACAATCACAACTTCTTTGCCGAAGGCATCCTAGCCCACAACTGCTTCAAGAACTCCGCCCAGACGGTGGACTTCAAGAGCGCCAAGTTCCTGTCCCTGTCGCCGGCGTCCCGGCGCGGCATCGACGCGCAGGCCAAAGCCTGGTTCATCCGGGGCAAGTCCGAGCGCAAGGACGGCGTGCTCATGCTGACGGCCACGCCGATCACGAATAGCCCGCTGGAAATGTACGCGATGCTGTCTCTGGCCGCCGGCCACGAGCGCGTCAACGATATGTGCCTGGGCATCCGGGGCGCCGACAACTTCATGGAAATGATGTGCGCCAAGGAGAACCAGGACGACGTGACGATGGACGGCGTGGCGCGCACCACCGATGTGTTCGTCGGCCTGAACAACGTCGGTGTGCTGCGCAAGGCCATCGGTGAGGTGGCGACCATCAAGAGCGCCGAGGACGTGGGCGAGCAAATCGTGGTTCCCGACCGCGAAGAGAAGGCCGCGCCGGTTACGCTGCCGCCGGACATCGTGGATCGCCTGAAGCTCTACAAGGGCGCGTTCCGCTGGGCAATCGACCTCATTTCCGAGAAGTCGCCGAACCGGGGCGACCAGGCCGCCTATGACGAGGTGGCGGAGCACTTCGGCGAGGAATTGAACCTCATCGGGCACCCCTTCAACCTCATCAACAAGATGACGCTGCTGATTGCAGATCCCGAGCTCGACCAGCGCGCCACCTTCTACAGCTTCATCCAGGCGCAGGCCGCCAAGGCCAAGGACGCCATCACCCAGTTCAACGGCAAGAAGTTCACCGAGGAACGCCCCCGGCCCGGCCCCATGACCGACGAGAAGGCCATCGTCGGGCATCGCACCATCAAGGACACCGCCGGACAGGAAACCGAACTGCTGAAGATTCAGGTGCAGGCCAAGGTCATCGACGGAAACCGCGTGGTGATCGACACCATCGACCCGGACACGCAGAGCGCCTTCGAGGCCATCGCCGAAAAGGTGGGCCTCGACCTCGACGTATCCGTGCCGCCGAAGCTGGCCGCCATGCTCGAAAACTTCCAGCATGAGCAAGCCAGTCCGCGTGGCATCGACGAGAACGGCGCGGCCACGTCCATTGTGAAGCAGATTGTCTTCTGCGACATCCTGCCCCTGCACAACAAAATCAAGCGCCTGCTGACCCGACGCGCCGGCATTCCGTCCAGCGCCATTGCCGTCATCACGGGCCGCACGAACAACTCGCCCGACGAGATTCTTGCGGTGCAGGACGGCTTTAATGCCGCCGGCGAGGACAACAAGTACCAGACCGTCATCGCCAACGAGAAGGCCGAGGTGGGCATCAACCTTCAGAAGGGCACGCAGGCCATTCACCACCTGACCATCGGCTGGACGCCGGACAGCCTGGAACAGCGCAACGGGCGCGGCGTGCGGCAGGGCAACCAGACCGCGCGCGTGAGCCTCTACTACTACGATGCCGACGGCACCTTCGACACCAGCAAGCGTTCGATGGTGAACAAGAAGGCGGACTGGATCGGCCAGGTCATGGACGTGAACGGCACCGGCAGCGTGGCCGTCACCGGCGGCCTGTCGAAAGAGCAGATGGAAGCCCTTATCGACGTGGTGGGCGACGCCGACGCCATGCGCCGGATGCAGGAAACCATCGCGGTCAAGGAAGCCCAGGCGCGCGCAGCCAACAACCGCGACCGCCAGATGATCAACCTGGACACCATCCGCAAGCAAAACGCCTTCCTGAACGACAACAAGAGCGCGGACAGCTTCATCATCCGAAAGGTCATCGGCCTCTGGAAGCTGGAACGGCAGGCCGCCACCCTGCGCGACCGCATCAGCAACCCGAAGGCCACGGCTACCGCCGTCGCCAAGAACGAAAGCCTGCTGGCCGAACTCACCGCCAGCATGGGCGGCCTGCGCCGGCAGATCGAGGAATCGGCAAGCCTGTTCCGTACCGAGTGGCGCGCCGGCGGCCAGGTGAAGGAGCCGGCCACGCTCGACAACTTCTTCGCGTCGGTGCGCAGCAACCCGAGGAAGCAGAAGGACGACGACATCGAATCCATGCTGCTGGGCCGCACCTACCCGGCGTTCGCCATCGAGGCGACCGAAGGCGGCCCCATCACCAACGAATGGCAGGCCGAGGTGGATATGGCCCAGTCCATGATCGCCGAATCCAAGGCCAACTTCGCGCGCCAGGCCGAGGAATCCGGTGGCTACCCGGCAGGCGTGGCCGAGGACATCGCCGCCGGCAACGGCATCATCTACAACAGCAAGCCGCTGGTGGATGGAACCTTCGTCCGCGTGAAGGGTGGCCTGGCCGTGTTGTCCCTGGTCAAGGGCGTCCCGCGCGCCTTTGGCCGGATGCTCAACGGCCAGCCGCTGGCGGCCAACACCCAGGACGTGCTCGCCGGCGAGTGGATCTATCGCGGCACCGCCGACTACGATGCCTGCATCACCGATGCCGCCCAGATCGAGGACAAGGCGAACAGCGGAGGCACCATCGAAAACGGCTTCAACGAGGTCGTACCCGAGGTGGCACAGCGCCGCAAGACCGAGGCGCTCGTGGCCTACAACAGGCATGAATACATGCTTCCGCAACCGTTCTACCCCTACGTCATCAACGCCGACGATGCGCGCAAGTCGCCGGTCATGCAACGCATCTTCGACAGCCAGAAGGCCATTGTCCGGTCGTTCGACGATGCCGGGCGCTTCGTAGTGCCCAGTGACGCGGCGGTGGAACGCATCGGCGGCGGCGCCTATGGGAACAGCGGTGAAAAGCACCGCGCAGCCATGCGCGAGTTCGCCACTGCCAACGGCCTGAAGCTGACCATCGCGGACTTCGACAACTTCGATATGTGGGTGCAGAACGAGATCGAGAGAAATGTCTCGCTGGACGCCCTGAAGGCCGCGCTGACCGGGGAGAGCGAGCCGGAAATCATCGAGCAGGCTTCCGCCTTCATGCGCGCGGCGGCGCCGTGGTTCGACTGGCAGACGAAGGATCCGGCCAGCGACTACCTGCCGTACCAGTTCAAGCGCGCCATCGAGGAAGCCGTGCGCAAGGTGGTGACTGGCGGCCAGCCCAAGGGCGACCTGCCGAACGACGTGGTGGGCATCAAGGGCAACACCCGCGCCTGGAAGGAAACCATCAAGCAGTGCGCCGGCGTGGCCGGGAGCGGCAAATTCAAGTGGGATGGAGACGCCCTGACGTGGAACGTGTATCGTTCGACGTGGGAATACCTCATCAAGACCTACCCGAAGGCGCAGGAGCAATTGGAGCTCGCCCCCGCCACCCGTGAAATCTGAAGGGAAACATCATGGCCTATACCGAATACAAGTTCGACAAGGACACCATCAAGGCTCTGGTGACGGAGCGCGCGGCTGGACTGCGCGCGAACCGGGGTTTCTCGAACCTGCTGGGCTTCGGGCTGGGCGTGGTGGCGGAGCGGTTGCAGAAAGACCCGCGCCGCTACCGTGACTATGGCCCGTGGTGGCCTGCACTGAAAGATGTGTTGAACCGCAACGGGTTCAACCTGGGCGACCAGTCCGACCCGCTCATTGCGCGTGCCTACCGCTTCGACGAGGATGTGGAAACCATGATCGCCGCCGACGAGTTCAGGACGGCATACCTGCAAACCTTCGTCATCTACTCCAACGAGTTCATGCTCGATGGCGACACGGGCGACTTCTGGACGCTCTACGACGCCGATATGGAAGCCCCGGCTTCCTTGGCTATCTCGCCGAACTCGTGAAGCTGGCGCTTGGCCGCCAGGTAGGCGGCCTGCGCCTCGTCCGACGTGCCGAAGCTGCCCAAGTGCTGGGCCTTACCGTCCAGCATGATTCTGGCGTGCCAGCGTTGATCGCGTTCATGCCATCGGACGCCTAGCAGGCCGGAGCCATTATCGGCCCGCGCTGCTCGCATGTTTTGCTTGTTCTGGCCGTTCGTCGCCTCGCGCAGATTCGCAATTCGGTTGTCGTCGCGTACACCGTTGAGGTGGTCGATTTGAGCCTGCGGCCACTCCCCATGCACGTAGAGCCATGAGAGACGGTGGGCCGGATACAGCCGCCCATCGACCATGATGTTGATGTAGCCCTTCTGATTCGGGCTGCCGGCCACATCGCCCACCTTCACGCGGTTCGTCTGGCTGATGCGGCGCGTGAAAATGCCGGTGTCGGCATCGTAGGCAAGCAACTCATGCAAGCGACCGGCGGTCAAAATTGGGCTTCCCATATCGCTACTGCACACCCAGTTCATCCGCGCGTTTTTCAAACTTGTCGGCAAATTCACGAAGTACGGCGGCAGTCGCTCTAAGGCCATCACTATTGTCATTGGCGATGCCTAAGCATTCCGTCAGAATGTCCCTGACGCCCACGTAAAGCACCCTCGAATCTTCTTCCATCCCTTGGATGGTTTCAAATGCACAGGGTACTGAAAGCACAAGTTCTCCGCCCTGAAAAGACCTGCGTCCGTCTTCCGGCGGGAAGAGATCAATTTCCCAGTGATCTGAAAATGGCTCGTATGGAGGCTGTGGTGCGGGGTCGTCGTCCCCAGGGAAAGTAATCTTTTCTTCTGACATTTTCATAATCTTCACTCCATGACCACGAACTGCGCGCGAAGCGCAGGGGTGTCGTCCTGCTTTGTGCCGCGCCGCCACGCTTCATAGGCTCCGGCATCAAGGGCGCGAATCTCCACCTCGACGCCTTCCTGCTGCATGACCCAGCGCACTCGCGCGAGGATGGCCGCGTGGAACGTCACCGGCAGGCCGGCCATGTCGGGCTGATACCGCGCCAGGTCGTCGCCGTCCTGATAGCGGACGAGCATCAGCGGTTCTTCCGGCGCGCCGTGGGCCTCGATCTGTGCCCGGATGGCGAACAGGCCGCGCTCCACCGTATCGGCGGCCACGCGCTCAAGCTGCTCGAACAGGAGCCGCACGTCGTCGGGCACGTCGTCCAGTCTGGTTTCCCAGTACCGCACCGTGCGTTCCTGCACGTTACCGGCCTGGGCCAGCCATGCGACGGGCAGGCCCAGGGATTCGCGGATGGTTTTCAGGGTGGCGCCGTTCAAGCCGCACCTGCGAACGCTTCGGCGATGTATCCCCATTCGCGGCGGTCAATCCAGCCATCCCAGGAACTGCTCACCTTGCCCTTGGAGAGCATGTTGAGCAAGCCGAGCAGGTGTTGCGCATGATCGGCACGGATGGAGGCGCGCGGGCCGCCATTGGCGCGCCAGCTCGCTTCGCCACGGCTCGCACTCAAGGCCATGCGTTCAGCGCCCTTCAACTCTTCGTAGCGGGACTTGAATTGCTCGATTGCGTCGGTAGCCCATGCTTGAAGTTCCGGCGTGAGGTCGATGCACTCGTGCAGTTCGTTTGGGAAATTGAGAACGACGGCCTGAAGCGAGAAGGTCACTTCAGGGATGGCGGCGATGGTGTTCATGGTGTGGCTCCTTGAGCGGGGCTCGCGCCAATCGCAAGCCCATGAATCGATCCTATTTCCGGTTTCGGAAATTGTCAAGCGCAATGTCGGGCAACGTCGCGCAGCGGAAAAAGCCGCCATATCCGGCATCGCCGGGCATCTACCCTTGCCGCATGGCCGATATTTCCAACACCCCCGTTCCGCCCAAGCCCGGCTTCCTGGCCCGGCTTGGCCTGTCCCGCAAGCGGTGGGCATCGTCGCACATCGCGCCGGCGCAGCAGATCACGGCTTCCGATGCCTTCATGTACGGGGCCGGAACGACCACCATTGCGTCGCTTCTGGGTTCCGGCAGCAAGGGTGCGCGGGCGCGGCAAATCATCTACGAGAAGTGGTCGATGATGGAGGGCGATCCCATCATTTCGACCGCGCTCATGCTGCTGGTGACTTCGGCGCTGGGCGGGCACGAGACGAACGGCGACCTCGTTTTCATCGAAAAAAAGTCCGACACCAAGAAGGACAAGCGCCTGTCGGCAATCGTCGATGACATCGCCGCCGAACTGGCGCCGCTCTTCAACAAGACAGCCTTCCAGGCGGCTTACATCGGCGGCGCGTTCGGGGATTCCTACGCGCGCCTCTACACGAACTCGCGCGGCGTGGTGGACATCCACATGGACGAAACCATCCGCCCGCCGATGGTGCAGCCGTTCGAGCGCGGCAGCCGCACGGTTGGTTTCGCCGTCTATACCGGCGAGCGAGGTTTCGAGCGGCTTGACGTTTCGCAGATGGCCCGCTTGAAGATGCCGCGCGTCCAGTGGGTGCCGCAGTATGGCGTCGTCGAAAAGGCGGTGCGCCTGGCAATCTCCGAGGACGACATCGACAGCCTGCCCATCATGCCCAGCATGGTCGGCGGCTCTCTGCTCTACAGCGCCGAAGGGCCTTACGACAATCTCACGGCATCCCTGCTGGGCTTGGTCGGGCAGCGGTGGATGGATTCGATTGACGAGCAGATGGTTGCGGTCAATCTGGAATCCATGAACCTCGATCAGCAACAGCGGTTCGTCGAATCGGTCAAGGCTATGCTCATGGCGTCGAAAGCCTACGCCGAGCAGGCCGTGAAAACTGGCCGCCCGGTCATGGAGCGGATCCGCCACATCATCCCGGTTTTCAACGAGAAGCAGCTTTCCACGGTGGGGCCGGCGAACGGCGGCGCACCTGGCCGCGCTGCGACCATCAGCATCGAGGACGTGATGCTGCACGCCCGGATGCTGGCCGGCGCGCTGGGCGTCGATTTGTCCATGCTTGGTTTCGCTGACCAGCTTTCCGGCGGCTTGGGTGAAGGCGGCTTCTTCCGCGTGTCCGCCCAGGCTGCCGAGCGAGCGCGCATCATCCGCGTGGCGCTGGCCGACTTCTTCAACCACGTCATCGACATCCACACCATGCGCCGCTACGGCGTGGTGTTCGACCCGAAGGAGCGCCCCTGGACGATCAACTTCTTCGGCTCTATCTCTGCCCTGGAAGCCGAGAAGCAGCGCACGCGCTCCGATTCCATGAACGCGGGGATGCTGCTGGCCCAGGCCATGCAGACGATGAAGGAGCTGGGCGCGAGCAAGGAAGTGATGACCGAATTCCTCGTGAAGACCATGATGCTTGACGAAGACCAGGCCAAGCTCTACGCCAGCGTCGTCGATGCGAAGCCGCCCGAGGACGACGGCGGCATGGGCGGCGGTGGGTTCGGTGGCATGAGGGGCTAACCCATGCAGAAGCTATGCACAAAATGCAAGTCTGAAAAGGAGCCGTCCGAATTCAATAAGGATGCGTCCAGGAAGGATGGTCTTCACCCTTATTGCCGGGATTGCCAACACGTACAACGCCAGCGTTACCGCGCCAATCCTGAAGTTAAGGCGCGTGAATCAGCTTATTTCAAAGCCTACTACGCCGACCAAAAGAACAAGGAGAAACACGCTGCTCGCATGGCGGATTACTTCAAAAGGAACCGGGGTGCCTATGCAGTGCGCGGGGATAAGTGGCGCGCGAAACCGGAGAACGTCGCCAAAATTCTTGCCTATCGGCGGAAGCCTGAATCTATCGCTGTCAACAAGGCGAGGCAAATTGCTTGGCGCAAGGAGAACCCAGAGGCAGTAAAGGCAAAAGACCAGCGCAGAGCAGCACGGAAACGTGGTGCGTCAGGATTTCACACGGGACATGACATCAAGCAAGTTGTTTGTCTTGCAGCGCGGGAAGTGCGCTTGCTGCCGTATCAGCATCAAGAGCGGCTATCACGTCGATCACATCATGCCATTGGCGCGAGGCGGATCGAACGACAAGACCAACCTGCAACTGCTCTGCAAGACCTGCAATTTGCGGAAGTCGGCAAAGCACCCTGTAGATTTCATGCGTGAGAACGGGAGGCTGATTTGAGTCTCTACAATAATATCTCTGAAAGCCTTTCCAGCAACGGCCTGTTCGGCTCCATCAAGTCGGGCCTGAACTCCGTGCTGGGCAGCGCCGGTAGCGCGGCGTCCGATGCCCTGGGCGGCGGCAAGCTGGCGAAGACCGTGACCAGCATGGGCCAGAGCATGGCGTCGAACGCCGCCATGAACTTGGTCAATAAGTACGTCCCGCTTCAGGCCCAGCGCATGATTAACGTGGGTGGCGGCGCGCTGGGCGATGTCCTGCAAGGCAACTGGGAAGACGCCGGGATGCGCCTGCTGGATTCCGGCCTGCTGAATGACCTGCTGCCGGGCATGGGCGGCGTCGCTTCGCAAACCATGTATTGGGGCTCGCCCACGCCGCTGTTTGGCGGCATCAGCCCGACCGAGGCGCGCAACATCTACGACGACATGCGCGGCCAGAAGCTGGCGAAGAAGAACCTCTGGCTGATCGAGGTTTCGAGCCGTCTCAACGGCGATATGTCGCAGCGGTTCAACCTCTTCGCAACCGAGGTCGAATACGAGCCTTTCATCATCGCCGGCGAGAAGCGCCGCGTCGGCGGTGCCGTCATCGACGCCGTGCAGGGCGCGGAGCCGGTGGAACTGCGCCTGACGACCATCGACGACCAGCAAGGCACGCTCAAGCGGTGGTTTGCGGCGCACCACGGCGCGGCGGCCCCGCGTGACGGCACGGTAGGCGTGCCGGACAGCTACGCCATCACCATCAAGGTAGTCCATGCCTTCATCACCCGTGGCAGCAACCGGGGCGGATACGAGGACATCGGCATGTTCCGTCCGGCCAACATGGCATTGAGCCTGTCCCGCCGCGAGGACGGGCTGGAAGAGGTGCAGATGTCCTTCTCCCAACTCGACACCTTTATGAGGCCGTAGCATGGCGCTCAAGCACGACGCACAAGGCTTCCTGACCGGCGACCCCATCGACATCGGGCGCGCGCTCAAGGTCTGGGACGACATCCACGACGACGTGCGCGCTATCCGGCGCGCGCTGACCAGCGGCGCATCCGGCGGGTCTGCGCGGCCTGGCCGCGCCGACAAGACCGGCAACGAGGTGGCGCGCCCGATGGCGCCTGCCCCGAGCACTCCCCGCAGTTCCAGCCAGATCCCGGCGCTGCTGCGCAAGACCGCCACGCCGCAGACCGGCGGGGCCAGCGCCAGCGCAATCCGCCGCGACGCCCAAGCGGTAGAGGTTGCCGGGCAGGCGGTGGCCGCCGTGCGTGCGGCCAGCCAGGCCGCGCAGCGCGCCATCGCCAAGCCAGTATCGCGTGACGGGCGCGGGCGCTTCGTGCGCGGCGAGGGGCGCGGCGGCTCTGGTGCGCCCGGTTCCGGTGGCGGCAATGGTGGCGGTGGAGACGGGGAAGAAACCGGCGCGCTGCGCGGCGTCGCCGACCGCATCGCCGGGGCCATCAGGGAATCCGGCAGCGGCATGGAGGAAACCGACCCCGCCGTAAAGGCCATGAACGAGGTGGCGCGCCCGATGGCGCGCGGCTACGAACTGCTGACCGGCGGTAGCCGCGAGAAGCGGCAGGAAGGCTGGTTGCGCCGCATCTGGACTTCGCTGACCGGCTTCCGCAAGGACGAGACGACTTTCAACAAGGCGGCCAACAAGAGCCTGAAGAACATCGAGGAAAAGCCGGACGACGGCGCGCAAGGCGGGCCTGGCCTGCTGGGCGGCCTGTTCGGTGGCCTTGGCCGCGCGCTGACCCGCATTCCGGTTGTGGGTGGCCTGCTGGGTGCCGGAGGTGGCTTGCTCAAGGGCGCTGGCCGCTTGCTGGGCTTCGGGGGCAAAGAAGCCGCCGCAGCCGGCGGAGCCGCGAAAGAAGCCGGGCTGCTGGGTAAGGCCGGTGGCCTGCTGAAGGAGGGCGGCGCGCTCTCCAAGATGGGCGGGTTGCTGAAGCGCGTCCCGATTCTGGGGGCGCTGCTGGCCGGCGCCGGCGCGGCAGCGGACGTGTATTCGTCGGAATCCGACGACACCCTGTCGCGGCGCGACAAGGACAAGAAGACCGGGGCCGCCGTCGGCGGGTTCGCCGGCTCGATGGCTGGCATGGCTGCCGGTGCGGCTGGTGGCGCGGCACTGGGCACGCTCATCTTCCCCGGCATCGGCACGGCCATTGGCGGCGCTATCGGCGGCGCCGTGGGCATGTTCCTGGGCGACGACGCCGGGAAGATTCTCGGGGACACCGTAGGCGGCTGGGTAAATGACCTGCGCGCCGCCGACATCCCCGGCATGATCGGCAACGCCTGGAACGAGGTCAAAGTCACGGCGCTGGGCACCTTCGACTGGGTGAAGTCTGGCTGGGGTTCGGTGGTTGGCTCCCTGCAAAAGGGTTGGGACGCCACTATGACGGCCTTCGCCGCCGTGGGCGACACCATCAAGAAGGCATGGGGCGGCTTCGTCGATACCGCGAAGGCGGGCTGGGAATCCGTGTCCGGCGCGTTCGCATCGGCCTACGAAGGGCTGAAGTCTCTGCCCGGCATTGGCCCGGCCATCAAGGCCGCCGAGGC
>VFQO010002158.1_pt1 | contig 12705 bp, 11 predicted proteins | sample 3512331 | NCBI WGS metagenome assembly VFQO01 (sample SAMN10412371, study PRJNA504923) | tailings metagenome | isolation source: Replicate 3 from Balatoc abandoned mine | place: Philippines: Itogon, Benguet | collected 2017-08-28
AGCAGCCCCCTCCTAAGGGGCAGGTCGGACGTTCGAATCGTCTCGGGGGCGCCATCATCACGCTGACGGCACGTGCCGTCAGTCAATGCAGGCAGCGCAGCTCAACGGCCTGCACGTCCGCGTTGCGCGCATCGTTCTCTTCCTTGCGCTCATGACTCGGCTCGAACCGATCCTGCAGCCCGCTGGGCCAGTGACAGCGTGAAACGCAGGGACAGGTCTGTCGACAACCGAAATGCGGACGACAGACGAACTCCTGATACCGTGCCGTGGTGCTCATGGGCACGCCCTCCAAACGGATATCCAGACGTCATCGTAACGCCGGCCGCCAGCGCATCAACGGCAGTCAGGTTGACATTGCTCGTCCGCCTGTAATGAAGTGTGATTTCCTGTCACTGCCATCAGACACCCGGCCGGCGGCCGCACTGTTGCAACCACGTCCTCTTCGAGAGCTGCCGATGAAAACCCTGGCCTTCGTGCACCGCAACGATACCCGCTTTGCCGTGGGTGACTTCTCGCCCGTGCTGTCCGTGTTTTCCTACCACGAACTCGGCACAACTCCGTCGCCATTCCTGCTGCTCGATCATATCGGCCCGGGCCGTCTGCTGCCGGGCCGACCGCCCGGAGGTGTGAATTCACACCCGCATCGGGGCTTCGAGACCGTGACCCTGGTCTACGCCGGCGAGCTCGCCCACAAAGACTCCACGGGCGGCGGCGGCGTCATCCGGGCTGGCGATGTGCAGTGGATGACGGCGGGCTCGGGAATCATGCATGAGGAGCGCTTCAGCGCGGATTTCGCACGCGAGGGCGGTGCGTTCGAGATGATCCAGCTCTGGGTGAACCTGCCTGCCCGGGACAAGATGACCCCTCCCGCCTACCAGGCGCTGACCCGCGAACGCATTCCCTGTCTGACCCTGGAGGATGGCGCCGGCGAGGTCCGGATCATTGCCGGCTGCTTCCGCGACCTGACCGGACCGGCCCGCACCCGGACACGAATGACGGTTCTGGACATTCATCTGGCAGCGGGACGGAGCCTGACCCTGCCCGCCGAGGACGGCGACACGGCGCTGCTCTACGTGCGCGCCGGCACACTCCAGCTGGCAGATGACGAAAACGTGGAGGATGGCGGCCTGGCCGTGCTTTCCAGCCATGGCCGCGACATCTCGCTGAGCACGCGCACCGGTTGCAGACTGCTGGCACTGAGCGGCGACCCCCTGGGCGAGCCGCTCAATGGTCACGGACCGTTCGTGATGAACACCTACGACGAGATTCTTGCCGCCTATGACGACATCCGGTCAGGCCGCTTCGCGATCACGCAACCGGCCTGACGGATATCGCAGCCAGCGTGACGATCAGGCCGGCACGGGCTCGCGGACGCGCTTTCCCTGCCCGCGCACACGGGACGGGAAGGCATGGCGAAGGATGCGCCAGGTCACCTGGGCGGCCTGGCCCGGGAACGAACCGGTGTTGTAGTGGATGCCGTAGCGCTGGCAGATCTCGCGAACCGCAGGCGCCATGCGGGAATAGCGCCAGGCCGGAATGTCCGGATACAGGTGATGTTCGATCTGGTGGCTGAGGTTGCCTGACAGCAGGTCGATGACCGGACCGCCGGTCAGGTTCGACGAACCGCGAATCTGGCGGTAGTACCAGTGACCACGGGTCTCGTCCTTGAGCACGGACTTGGGGAAGATCTCGGCGTCACGGGTGAAGTGCCCGCAGAAGATGATGCTGAAGGTCCAGACATTGCGGATGCCGTTGGCAATCAGGTTGCCCGCCGCCACCGTGAGGAAATGCGGACCCGCCAGCAACGGGAACACCAGGTAGTCCTTGACCAGCTGGTAGCGTGCCTTGTGCGCCACCGGCGCCAGCTCGCGACGGAACCTGGGCCACGCCTTGCGGCCCTTGAAGAGCTGGCCGAGGCGCAGTTCCTGGATGGCAACACCCCACTGGAACAGCAGCGCGAAGATCACCGAGTAGAACGGCTGGAACAGGTACATCGGCTTCCAGCGCTGCTCGGGGAACAGACGCAGAACGCCATAGCCGACGTCGTCGTCGACTCCCTTGATGTTGGTGTAGGTGTGGTGCATGTAGTTGTGGGTCTGGCGCCAGTTGTCGCTGGTGCCGACGATGTCCCACTCGAAGGTCTTGCCGTTGAGATCGGGATCATTGAGGAAGTCATACTGGCCGTGCATGACGTTGTGACCCAGCTCCATGTTGTCGAGGATCTTCGAGAGGCCGAGCAGCAGCACGCCGGCAACCCACAGCCAGGGCATGAAGATGCCGGCATAGATCAGGCCGCGACCGGCAAACGCGGTCCAGCGCACGGCAGCATAGATGCGGCGGATGTAGCGGGCATCCTTCTCGCCCAGATCGGCGACCTCGCGGGCGCGCACGGCATCCAGCTCGACCGCGAGCTGGTCAAGCTGTTCGGGGCTCAGGGAACGACTGACAGTCTGACTCATCATGACCTCGGTATTAGCAATCCAGGACCAGCGCCGAGCGAGCGGCACTGACACACAGCTTGAGAGCCGACGACGGCTCCTGGCTGACCTCGCCGGTCAGCAGATTCTCCACCACGCCCTCGGGCATGGCACAGGCACAGGTGTTGCACACACCCATGCGGCATCCGAACGCCGGCTTCACGCCTGCGGCCTCCAGTGCCGGCAGCAGCGCCTGACCGGCAGGAATGCTGAGCTCGCGCCCGCTGCGCAGCAGACGCACGCGCACTGGCTCTCCCGCCTCCCCCTGGGCAGGCGGACTGAAGGCCTCGCCCAGGCAGGTCACGCCCAGGGCCGAGGACAGGCCATGCGCAGCGCTCACGAAACCCGCCGGGCCGCAGGCCAGGACCGCCGCCGATGCGGCATGGCGACCACCCAGCCAGTTCGCCAGGTCGGCGACAGACAGGCGTGAGGCAGCAGCGCTGTCCGCCGGATCACCCGTGACCCGGAGCTGCCAGCGAAAACCCGGCAGACTGCGGGCCAGCGCGTCCAGCTCGTCGGTGAAGCAGGCACTGGCACGATCACGCACCCAGTACAGCAGGGTCAGCGACTCCTGCCCGGACCGAGGCGACAGCGCCAGTTCGCGGAGCTGGGCGATGAACGGCGTGATGCCGCTGCCCGCGGCCAGCAGCAGGGTGTGACGGGCATGCGTGGCCGTGGTCATGTCACCGAATGCGTCGCCCAGCTCGATGAGATCCCCGGCCGCTGCCTGATCGCAGAAATAGCCGCTGAGACGACCTCCCGGCACGCGCTGCACGGTGATCGCCAGGCACTCGGGGGCGTCTGGCAGTCGCGACGGACTGTAGCTGCGCGTGTGACGGACACCATCCAGCGTGACATGCACGGCGAGATGCTGACCGGCAACGAACCCGGCAAAGCGGCGATTCGGCTTCAGCACCACGGTCACGGCATCCCGCGAGGCGGGTGTCACGGACTGCACACGGGCGCGCACGCGCGACAGCGACCAGGCCGGATTGATCAGACCTGCCCAGTAATCCAGCGTGTCCGGCGGAAAAACACCCTGCCAGAACGGCCGTGTCACGGTGACCGGTTTGCGCATGCTACGCCCCATCATGTGTTCTCGATGCAATTATCATACATATGTCTATACAACTGTCCATACATGCGTTCTGGTCTTGGTTGTGGAATCATTTTCATCGCGTCTATACTGATGATTCACCGTCCCTTTCTGCCTGACGGTTGTGATGACTTCATGACTGATGCCCTGACTGCCGCCACACCCGCTGCAATCGCGCTGCCTCCCCGCGTATCCCAGGGCCGCAAAGCCGTGATTTCACGCGAGGAACTGATTCGCGCCGCCATCAAGCTGCTCGGCGCCAGTCGCAGCGTGTCCACGCTCAGCCTGCGTGAAGTGGCACGCGAGGCCGGAATTGCTCCCAACAGCTTCTATCGTCACTTCCGCGACATCGACGAGCTGGCCATTGCCCTCATCGAGCTGTCCGGCAGCAGCCTGCGCCAGATCTTCAGCCAGGCCCGCGAACGCGCCGCGACCACTGGCAGCGTGGTCCGCGCCTCGGTCGAGGTGTTCATGGAACAGCTCACCGCCGAAGAAGGCTATCTGCCCATCCTGCTGCGCGAGGGAAAAGTCGGGTCAGTGGCCTTTCGCCAGGCCGTCGGTCGACAGCTCACCTTCTTTGAAGACGAGCTTCAGCGTGATTTGTTACGCCTGAATCGACATTTGAACATCACGGTGCATCAGCCGGCGCTGGCCGCGAAGGCCATCACGCGACTGGTGTTCGCCATGGGAGCGGTGGCGGCAGATCTGCCGCGTGAGGAATATCCGCGCGTGGTCGAGGAGACCATCATCATGGTGCGCATGATCCTGGCTGGTGCCCGCGTCGAACATACTGCCTGAGGCCGGCAATCTGTCCGGTTTCAGCGGGAAATTCCGCTTGGAACCTCACCACCGAACAGGGCACGGTGTCACGGTGCAACGGGACGCAGACGTAGCAGGCGGCCATGCGGACTGTCGGTGAGCACATGCAGCCAGCCATCCGGACTCAGCCGGACATCGCGCAAGCGCTCCCCGAGCGCGGCCAGCAACGGTTCGCGCTCGACGATACGGTTGTCCACGACGCGCAACCGCCACAGCGCCTGCCCCGCCAGCGCGCCCGAGAACAACTGCCCTTCCCAGCCCGGATAACGCCCGCCCGTGTTGAAGGCAAGACCACTGGGCGCAATCGAGCGCGGCAACCATACCGTGAGCGGCTCTTCCATGCCGGCCTGCCGGCTGCGCCCGATGGGTTCGCAGCTGCCATACTCGCAACCCCGGGTAACCAGTGGCCAGCCATAGTTGCGACCGGGCAGGACGCGGTTGATCTCGTCCCCGCCCTGGGGGCCATGCTCGCTGATCCAGAGCTCGCCGGTCAGCGGATGCAGTGCCGCCCCCTGCGGATTGCGATGCCCCAGACTCCAGTGCCAGGGCCGGCCCTGCCAGCGGCTGCCCGATGATGCCACTGCCACGCCGGACGTGCCCTGGAACGGATTGTCGACGGGGATGCGGCCATCCGGCAGGAAGCGCACCACCTTGCCATGATCTCGCGTCGGGTCCTGGGCCCGGCCACGCTCGTCATCCCGCTGGCGATCACCCAGCGTCAGCAGCAGCGAGCCGTCATCTCGTTGCACCAGGCGCCCGCCAAAATGGCCGCTGCTGGCCACCGCAGGCGACTGGCGAAAGATCACGCGCTGCTCCGTGAGGCGCAAACCGGCCTGGTCCAGCCGCGCCGCCATGACGGCGACCCCGTTGCGGGAGGGGTCCTCAGGATCAGCCTCGGCGTAGCTGAGATAGACGCGTTGATTGCGCGCGAAGTCCCGGTCCGGCAGCACATCGAACAAACCGCCCTGCCCTTGCGCCACCACTGCCGGCACACCTGCCAGCGGGGCGCTGAGCTGCCCCGGCAGGCTGACGGCACCCGTTGCATCGGCATCCCAGACCGCCGCGCGCAGGCGACCGGAGCGCTCCGTGATCAGTGCCTGATTGGCTGACAGGAAGGCCACGCTCCAGGGGTGCTCGAGCCCGGCAATGACGGTTTCCACCAGCAGACCATCCACCACGGTGGGTGAGGGATCGGGCGGCAGCCATTGCCTCAGGAGAGCGGGTCCGCGCTGCCAGGCCAGGCCAGCGACCGCGATGGCGACCAGGCTGGCAAGCCCCCATTCACGCCGGGTCATACCCAGTGCACCACGGCATACCAGCCCAGCACGCTCATGACCACCGTATACGGCAGCGCCATCCACACCATGCGGCCGTAGGACAGGCGAACCAGCGGGGCAATCGCCGACGTGAGCAGGAACAGGAAGGCGGCCTGGCCATTGGGCGTCATCACGCTGGGCAGGTTGGTGCCGGTGTTGATGGCAATCGCCAGCCATTCGAAATGCTCACGCGAGATGGTGCCGGCATCGAAGGCCGCCTTGACCTCGCTGATGTAGACGGTGGCCACGAACACGTTGTCACTGATCGCCGAGAGCAGACCGTTGGCGATGAAGAACATGCCCGGCTGATCGGCTTCGGGCAGCGCCAGCACGCTGGCAATGATGGGGGCGAACAGGTGCTGGTCATGAATGACCGCCACCACGGCAAAGAACACCACCAGCAGGGACGTGAATGGCAGTGCCTCCTGGAAGGCCTTGCCGATCTGATGCTCGTCGGTGATGCCATTGAATGACGTGATCAAAATGATGATGAGCAGACCGATGAAGCCGACCTCGGCAACATGCAGCGCCAGGCCAAGCACCAGGATAACCGCAGCCAGTGCCTGCACCAGCAGGCCGGCGCGCTCACGACTCGTGCGTGAGCGACGTTCCTTGTCGGCATGCGCCTTGAGCACGTCACGGACACTGGGCGGCAAGGTGGCGCCATAGCCGAACCAGCCGGTTTTCTCGAGCAGCGCACACGTGACCAGGCCGGCAATCAGCACCGGCAGGCTCACCGGCGCCATGACCTGGAAGAACCGGGCAAAGTCCCAACCCACGACCTTGGCGATCAGCAGGTTCTGCGGCTCGCCAACCATGGTGCAGACCCCGCCCAGCGCCGTACCCACCGCCGCGTGCATGAGCAGGCTGCGCAGAAAGGCACGGAACTGCTCGAGATCCTGCTTGTGCTTGTCATCCAGGGAGTCGTCATCGCTGGCATCGTGCGCAGCCTGATGCGCCAGCCGCGAGGCCGAGCGGTGATACACGGCATAGAAGCCGACCGCGACCCCGATGATCACCGCCGTCACGGTCAGTGCGTCAAGAAAGGCGGACAGCACGGCGGCGACGGCGCTGAACAGCAACGACAACAGCACCTTTGAGCGCACTTCCAGCAGCAGGCTGGTGAAGGTGACCAGCAGCAGACCGCGCATGAAGTAGATGCCGGCCACCATGAACATCAGCAGCAGCAGCACCGGCAGATTCAGCGCGACCTCCTTGTACACCGTATCCGGACTGGTCAGCCCGATCAGCACCGCCTCGACGGCAAGCAGGCCTCCCGGCAGCAAGGGGTAGCATTTCAGGGCCATGGCCAGCGTGAAGATGAACTCGGCAATCAGCAGCCAGCCCGCCACCGTGCCACCCAGCATGGAGAAAACCAGGGGATTGATCAGCAGAAAGGCAACGATGGTGAACTTGTACCAGTCAGGCGCATGGCCCAGGAAATTCGCCAGGAAGGGGTTTTGCGTGTTGCGCGTGCTCATGAAGGCGGTCTCGTCCGTTGCGGGCAGGACCACAGGTCACACCTGCCTCGATGCCGAAAACTAGCACGCTGGCAGAATGCAGGCGATAGCAGCGGGAGATGGCAGACGAACAGCAGAATGATGCGGGGTCAGAGATCTTCTTCGAGCGGACTGGTCGGCTGCTCGGTCTGGATGCGCTGATAGATTTCTTCGCGGTGCACGGCGACATCGCGTGGCGCATTGACCCCCAGACGAACCTGGTTGCCCTTCACACCAAGCACGGTGACGGTGACTTCATCACCCACCATCAATGTTTCGCCGACACGGCGCGTCAGAATCAGCATGTTCAACTCCACGTTATGCCGTGACGATGCCAGAAAACTCGACAATTGTCAGCCGTGGCCGGACCGATTGCGCGTTTTCTGACGTGTCACGTCATCAGATCTTGCTCGGGATCAAGCCGCCGGCGCATCCAGATCGAAGGCCGTGTGCAGTGCGCGCACGGCCAGCTCCAGATACTTCTCCTCGACCACCACGGAAATCTTGATTTCCGAGGTCGAGATCATCTGGATGTTGATGTTCTCGCGCGCCAGCGTGGCGAACATCTTGCTGGCAACACCAGCGTGCGAGCGCATGCCGACGCCCACCAGCGAGACCTTGCAGATCTTGTCATCGGCGACCAGCTCGCGGGCGCCGATGTCACGGGCAACCTGCTCGAGCACGGCAACCGCCTTCTTCATTTCGCCACGAGCGACGGTGAAGGTGAAGTCGGTGGAGCCGTCTGCCGAGACGTTCTGCACGATCATGTCGATCTCGATGTTGGCATCGCCGATCGGGCTGAGGATGCGCGAAGCCACGCCCGGGGTGTCAGGCACGCCACGCACCGTGAGTTTGGCTTCGTCGCGGTTGAACGCGATACCCGAGATGACCGGCTTTTCCATATCGTCCTCTGCATCAACAGTAATCAGGGTGCCATTGCCTTCCTTGAAGCTGGACAGCACGCGCAAGGGCACGTTGTATTTGCCTGCAAATTCCACCGAGCGGATCTGCAGAACCTTGGAGCCGAGCGATGCCATTTCCAGCATCTCCTCGAAGGTGACCGTTTCAAGGCGACGCGCCTGCGGCACCACGCGAGGATCGGTGGTGTAGACGCCATCGACATCGGTGTAGATCTGGCATTCGTCCGCCTTCAGCGCAGCGGCCAGCGCCACGCCGGAGGTGTCCGAGCCGCCACGTCCGAGGGTGGTGATGTTGCCTTCCGGATCAACGCCCTGGAAGCCGGCCACGATGACCACCTTGCGCTGCGCGAGATCGGCGCGAATGCGGGCGTCATCGATGGACTCGATGCGGGCCTTGGTGAAGGCGCTGTCAGTGCGGATGGCGACCTGGGCACCGGTGTAGGAGCGGGCGGCGACACCACGCTTCATCAGGGCCATGGCCAGCAGGGCAATGGTGACCTGCTCGCCGGTCGATACCATGACATCCAGCTCGCGCGGATCCGGATCGGGAGTGATGGCCTTGGCCAGGGCGATCAGACGGTTGGTCTCGCCGCTCATGGCGGACAGCACCACGACCACGTCATGCCCCTCACCGTGCCAGCGCTGCACGCGGTCCGCGACCGCTTCGATGCGCTCGGTGGTGCCCACCGAGGTGCCACCGTACTTCTGAACAATCAATGCCATCTTTGTCCGTCCTCTGGCCACCAGGGCCTGAATCAATCCTGCCCGGGCACTCAGCCCAGACGCTCTGCCACAAATGCCTTCACCGACGCCAGCGCGGCAGGCAGCGCGGCAGCATCGCTGCCACCCGCCATCGCCATGTCAGGACGTCCGCCGCCCTTGCCACCCACTTGCGCGGCAACATGGCTGACCAGCTCGCCGGCCTTGACGCGGGCGATCACGTCCGGGCTGACACCCGCCACCAGACTGACCTTGCCGTCCGCCACGGTGGACAACAGCACCACCGAACTGCCGAGCTTGTTGCGCAACTGGTCGACCATGTCACGCAGAGCCTTGGCCTCGACACCATCGAGACGTGCTGCCAGCACCTGGATGCCGCCAACCTGCTCTGCCTGGCTGAGCAGATCGGAGCCAGCCGCTGCAGCCAGCTTCTGCTGCAGACGCTCGGCGGCCTTTTCCAGCTCGCGCTGACGCTCGAGCGCCTGACGCACCTTGCCAACCACGGACTCGCGATTGCCTTTGACGGCTTCGGCGATCTCGGCCAGCGCCTGCTCACCCTCATTCAGCCAGGCCAACGCGCCTTCGCCAGTACGCGCCTCGATGCGGCGAACGCCTGCGGCCACGCCGGCCTCGCTGGTGATGCGGAGCAGACCGATGTCGCCGGTACGCGACACGTGGGTGCCACCGCAGAGCTCCACCGAGAACCCGTTCTGGCCCATGCTCAGCACGCGCACCTCATCGCCGTATTTCTCGCCGAACAGCGCCATGGCGCCTTGGGCACGTGCGGTGTCGATGTCGGTGACCTGGGTGCCGACCTCGCTGTTGGCGAGGATCTGGCCATTGACACGATGCTCGATGCGGCGCAGCAGATCGCCCGGGATGGCTTCCGGATGCGAGAAGTCGAAACGCAGGTAATCGGCGCAGACCAGCGAGCCCTTCTGCTGGACATGGCTGCCGAGCAGCTCGCGCAGGGCGGCATGCAGCAGGTGGGTGGCCGAATGGTTGCGTGCGGTGGCCTGGCGCAGATCGGCGCGCACGTCGGCATGCACGGCATCACCGACACGCAGATGGCCCAGTGTTACCAGCGCCTGGTGCACGTGGTGGCTGCCGGCCTTGGTGGTGTCCTGCACCTCGACCGTGGCCTGCTGGCTGCGCAGATAGCCGCTGTCGCCGACCTGCCCGCCCGACTCGGCGTAGAACGGGGTCTGATCCAGAATGATGGCAACGCGGTCGCCCTCGCGGGCCTCGTCGACGGCCTGGCCGTCACGGTAGATGGCACGCACCTGGCCACTGCCGCGGGTGTCACCATAGCCGGTGAACACGGTCTCGCCATCGACACGGATCAGGCTGTTGTAATCGACATCGAAGCGCGAGCTGGCGCGGGCGCGCTCACGCTGCGCCTGCATGGCACGCTCGAAGCCCTCGAGATCCAGGCTGAGACCGCGCTCGCGCGCGATGTCGCCGGTGAGGTCCACCGGAAAACCGTAGGTGTCATAGAGACGGAACACGGTATCGCCCGGGATCACCGTGCCTTGCAGGCCGGCGAGGTCGGCATCGAGGATGCGCAGGCCCTGCTCCAGGGTGCGAGCAAACTGCTCCTCCTCCTGCTGCAGCACGCGCATGATGCGCATCTCCTCGCGCACCAGCTCCGGATAGGCCTCGCCCATCTCGGCAACCAGCGCCGGCACGATGCGGTAGAAGAAGGCGCCCTGGGCACCGAGCTTGTTGCCATGGCGGCAGGCGCGACGAATGATGCGGCGCAGCACGTAGCCGCGACCCTCGTTGGAAGGCACCACGCCATCGGCAACCAGGAAGGCACAGGAACGGATGTGGTCGGCCACGACCTTGAGCGAGGCCTGCGCCTCGTTGGCACAGCCGATGGCATGGGCAGCCGCCTTCAGCAAGGCCTGGAACAGGTCGATCTCGTAGTTCGCATGAACATGCTGCATGACCGCCGAAATGCGTTCCAGCCCCATGCCGGTGTCGACGCTGGGCGCCGGCAGCGGATGCAGGACACCGTCTGCGGTGCGGTTGAACTGCATGAAGACGTTGTTCCAGATCTCGATGAAACGGTCACCATCCTCGTCCGGCGAGCCGGGCGGGCCGCCCGCGATGTCGGCACCATGGTCGTAGAAGATCTCGGTGCAGGGGCCGCAGGGGCCGGTGTCACCCATGGCCCAGAAGTTGTCGGAGGCATAGGGCGCACCCTTGTTGTCACCGATGCGGATGATGCGCTCGACCGGCACGCCGATCTCGTTCTGCCAGATGGCATAGGCCTCGTCATCGCTGGCGTAGACGGTGACCGTGAGCTTGTCCCTGGGGATAGCCAGCCACTGCGGCGAGGTCAGGAACTCCCAGGCATAGTGGATGGCGTCGCGCTTGAAATAGTCACCGAAGCTGAAGTTGCCCAGCATCTCGAAGAAGGTGTGATGGCGTGCGGTGTACCCCACGTTCTCGAGGTCGTTGTGCTTGCCACCGGCGCGCACGCACTTCTGCGAGGACGCGGCGCGCGTGTACGGACGCTTGTCGACACCGAGGAAGCAGTCCTTGAACTGGTTCATGCCGGCATTGGTGAACAGCAGGGTCGGGTCATTGCCCGGAACCAGGGAACTGGAGGCGACACGGGTGTGCCCCTTTTCCTCGAAAAAACGCAGGAAGGCTTCGCGAATGTCAGCGCTTTTCATCAACCACTCCGACCGACGGCAGAGCGGTGTTTCGACCAGCTCCTGCCCGACTGTGACCAGGACAGCAAAAGACCGGGGAGTATAACGTTAAGTCATGCGCTTAGGCAGCACCCGTGGCGTCGTTCTCGAGATCGCCCTGCCTGCGCAGGGCAGCCAGTGCCTGGGAGAGCGAGAAACCCCGGTATTGCAGAAAGCGGACCCGTCTGGCGCGCTCACGGTCGTCGCTGGCCGGCGCATCGCCAAAGCGGCGCCTCAGCACGTCCGTTGCCTGGGCAACCCAGTCGAGACCGGCAAGTGCCTCCGGCTCCAGCACCTGCTCGAGACCGGTCTGCTGCAGCTTCTGGCGAATGGCACGCTGGCCGCGCCCTCGTGCCAGCTGCTGACGCAGATGCAGGCTGGCCGTGCGCTGATCGTCCTGCAGACCCAGCTCGGCGAGGCGATCCAGCAGGGCATCGACATCAAGCAGGTGCAATGGCGCACCCGCCCGCTGCAGCTTGCCCAGCAGCTCGTGACGACTGTGCTCGCGACGCGCCTGCCAGGCCAGCAGACGCCCCCACCAGCGCTGGCGCTCGACCTCCGGATCCGCAACGGTGGCGGAATCCGGGTCGGTCAGATCCGGCTCAGAAGCCGGCTTCTTCGAAATCCGGCTCATCGGCAGTTTCCGGCAGCGCACCCACCGGCCCGATCAGCTGGTCACGGATCTGCGACTCGATGGTGCGCGCCACATCCGGGTTCTCCAGCAGGAACTTGCAGGCATTGCTCTTGCCCTGCCCGATCTTGCTGCCCTGGTAGGCATACCAGGCCCCCGACTTGTCGACGAGCCCGAGCTTGACGCCAAGGTCGATGATCTCGCCCTGACGATTGATGCCCTGACCGTAGAGAATCTGGAACTCGGCCTCCTTGAAGGGTGGAGACACCTTGTTCTTGACGACCTTGACGCGGGTTTCCGAGCCGATGACCTCTTCGCCTTCCTTGACCGCGCCAATGCGGCGGATGTCGAGACGGACCGAGGCGTAGAACTTCAGCGCGTTGCCGCCCGTGGTGGTTTCCGGGCTGCCGAACATGACACCGATCTTCATGCGGATCTGGTTGATGAAGATGACCAGGCAATTGGAGCGGTTGATGTTGCCGGTGATCTTGCGCAGCGCCTGCGACATCAGGCGGGCCTGCAGAC